>Ga0194120_10010539_pt1 | contig 11373 bp, 12 predicted proteins | sample TA2MahCa65mmetaG_FD_148642 | JGI IMG/M metagenome (GOLD analysis project Ga0194120, IMG submission 148642) | Freshwater microbial communities from Lake Tanganyika, Tanzania - TA2015019 Mahale Deep Cast 65m | ecosystem: Environmental > Aquatic > Freshwater > Lake | place: Tanzania: Lake... | reverse complement strand
ACTCTGCAGACGTGACAGCAAAAAAGCAACGAATCACAGAAATTGGAAAAGAACTATTTGCAGACGGCGGAGCAGATGCACTAGAAAACATGTTCTTTGCACTAAAGAACAGAATCACAGAAGAAATTGGCAAAGACCCAAGTTCGCTAAAGTCACTTTGGAATGGAATGACACCAGAGTGGAAATTCTAGATTGAAAAAAGTATCAGAAAAGGCTTATGCCTTTCCGATTCTGAATATAGCTGTTGAACATGATGGACATGTTCCTTTTGTTGCAGGCTTGCCGTTTTTCATTGTGACTGGCTTGCTGCCTGACATTTCTCGTTTTGCTCTGCATTTTACGCAATAGCCTATCATGATGTTCTGTTTTGGTCAGATCCTCTATTAGCGGGATCCTGTAAAAATTATTTAACAGAATAGTGGAGTGAGGATCTTGATTTCGCTGATCAATTGGAAGCAATCCTTATCAATTCAGCTCATTTCCTTGGTTTCTCGGCTCAGAATAGTGGGAATTATCACTATAATCGCACCAATTACAATGTTGATGCCAAGTGCTACTGGAACCAATTCCTGTGATATTCCATTCATTAGGTATAGTGCAATCAGTGGAGACCATGACCCAAAGATCAATCCTGCATTGTATGAAAATCCTGCAGCGCTGTTTCTAATTGTGGTTGGGAATCGCTCTGAGAAAAACGCAGGTATTGGTCCCGACGCAGTAGACACTATAAACGCAAAGACAATTACAAACAATTCAAACCACTGGTCTTTTTGCAAAATCAGCCCTGCAAGTGGAATTGAGACAAGTATTGATGCAGAGCAAAAAACCGTAATTGCTTTTTTTCTGCCGATTTTTTGTGAGAGCCAGCCTGTAATTATCATGCCTAGCCACGACGATGTTGTAGCAAAAATCATGAGCCTTGCGATTTCGCCCTTGTCAAATGTCCCAAACTGTTGCAGATATGTGGGCAAAATGCTAATTGAGCCATGATACATGTATACTAGGCCAGTCATAATTGCCGCGCACAGGATGAACTCTTTTTTGTGCGCACCTAGGATTATCCTTCGCAGGGGAGTGCGCTCTAGTGTGTTATTGTTGTTCTCTTTGATCCACAGTGGGGACTCGTCCATGCTGAATCGAACAAAGAGAGCTACTAGTCCTGGAATTATCCCAGTAAAGAAAAGAATTCTCCAGCCCCATTCCTCAAATGCAGGCCCAGGATACAGTATTGTTATTATTTGAAACGCAATTGCCGCAAGCAAAAACCCAAATGAAAATCCACTCTGCAAAAATCCAGAGAGCGCACCGCGCTTTTGTTTTCCAACACTTTCTATTGTGAGGACTGCACCGCTTCCCCACTCGCCACCCGCAAAGATTCCTTGAACTAGACGAACCAGTATGAGTAAAATTGGTGCAATTACTCCTATCATCATATATGTCGGCAACAATCCTACTGCAAATGTCGCAAACGAAAACCCCAATATTGTAATTATCATTGCTTTTTTGCGGCCAAACTTGTCGCCATAGATACCAAAAATCACAGAACCAAGCGGCCTCATTATCAGAGTAACAGTATATGATGCAAATGTTGCAATTATGCTAAATGCGGGATTTTCTGATGGGAAAAACAATTGTGAAATTGAAGGAATTACTAGCAACATTAGTACGATGTCGTATCCGTCAAGTGACCACCCAAGAAAAGATCCAACTGCGATTTTCTTTTGTTGGTTTGTAAGACTCACAATTTTTGGTGTACTATGCACTATTTAGTCGTAAATTAGCTGACTAGGATTTTCAGTTCTATTTTTTTTGCTAGTGCATTTGCATCCTTGATGGAATCCCAGACATAGATTTGAGCAGTATATGTTCCCGGCTTTGCTGGATTCCATGATATTGCAGGCGAAAATGTCTGTTGTGGATTTAAGCCTGGCTCAGTGATCAAAAACCACACTAATTTTTGTGTTACACCATTATCTGCCACAATCTGAACAATGTATACAAACGGTTGAGGTGTTGTTTGTTTGTTTATCACGTCTGCTGAAATCTGGACCTGCTGGTTTACATTGATGTTTTGTGATAATGTGTCGCCAAAGGAATTGAGCAGGCGTGGGTTTTTGACTTCGGCTCGCTGTGTGCCATCAAGCGCAAAAACAGTATCAAATGAGGCAAAAGCCAAAGTACAGATTGCAAAAATAGCAGCTAACCTTAGCACGAAACAATACAAAATTGTGCAATACTAAAGAGTTTGCCTATAATTCTATGCGGTAATAGTCCCAGCGTTCTGGGTCGAACTTAGTTACAAATTCGGCTGTTTCTTTTCCCTCGATTCTTTTTTGTATGACGTCTCGGAGAGCAAAGCTGGTCAGGTACTGGTAGTTCATCGAGTGTGCCTGCATTGTAAAGAGATGCCTCATCTCACTTCCGCCGTGGAGTCCCCAATAACCCATCTTGAGCGCAATTGGCTCTAAAAATACAGTGTTGTGCTGGCCATAGTTTTTGTCTATTATCTCTGGTCTGAGGGTGTAGCTTTCCAGCGGCCCACCCTTGGCAAAGCCGATAATTGGCCCATCGGAGCTACCAATGCGCAAAGTATTGAGAATTGTTTTTGGATCTTCAACCGTTTTTAGAAAATTTTCTCGATTTATTTGAAGGGGAGTTGGAAGCTCATTGAATATTTCAAAAAGTATTGATTGGAATTCCCTGTCTTGTCTTGAGCGCATTGCCTCTATTTTTGGAACCAGTCGAAGATTTTCATAGAGATAGTCCGATTGGATTTTGATCTCTTGCTGTCGCAGATTCAAAAATCCAGTCACTGCATCCATGAAATTTTTTCTCATGTTTTTTGGCAATGCGTGGAGCACTGTTTCGCACATTTCTGATTCGCTGTTCAGAAGATCTTCAAAATAGCCGACAGAACGCTTTACAATAAACGATGGATGCCATGCAAGTGCATGCGCGTTTTTCTTTGCCATGTCCATTGCCTTTACAAAATCTCCAAGTGCATATCCGCCGACTCGGTCAATTACGGATAGGAGCCAGCCTAGGCGCATATAGTAATCACGCATTTCTGTACTGTCTTTGGTAATTGGTGAGCAGTCAAAGCATTTCGTTATTTGCTCCTCAGCGTGTTCTTTTAGATCTCCGCGCCATGGGTATGTGGTGCGCAAAATAAGCACCATGATTATGTTAATGTCCAAATCTGCGTCCTTGAGAAGCTGGCCTAAATTCTGGTCTTGCGTTAGGAATCGAATTACATTGTCTTCATGTGGCTTGTCTACACTTTTTTGGGGATCAAAGTCATGGAACAAGGCCGCCGTATACAGATACTTGAAGTCTTCTTCTTTGATGTTGTTTATGATGCTTTTCCACTTTAGCACTACTAATGTGACATAGGTTACCTCTAACTCATGTGTGATGTTGTGGTATCCATAGTATTCCTTGCCGAGTCCCTGGGTTTCGAAAAGCTTGATGGTATAGTCCAGCATTTTGCTATAGCATGGGCTGTCTAGGCCACAAGACACTGCCAGATTCAGAATTTCATTGCGCAAGGTCTGTGGATTGGCAAACAGCTGCATTAGTGTATGGTTGGCAAGTCCAGTTTTAAATCTGTAGCTAGATTTTTCATGTAAAAATTATAATAAAATTGCAGATTTCATAACAATTTTGCTTTTGCTATCATCATGTGCAATATTGGCAAGTGTGTGTCTTTGGCGTGCAAACAGCATTTTCGGCTTGGCGTACACACACAAGGTCATGTACTAAAATTGATTTTTGAGATATTATATGAGCGCAAAACTCGGTCAGGCGAAAATAAGATCATCTGTTATGAGTATTCTTGATGAGGGAATAACAGAAAAGACCAAAATCTACAAAAAACTCCAATCGGAATTTGGCATTTCCCAGTCAGAAGCACGACTTGCATGCAAGCAGGTCAAAATTGATCTGATGCTAAAACTCAAAGCATTACAGTCAGGAGTAGTAGAATTCTAAAGATTCAATACCGTTTCTCTTCTTTTTTGTTTTGTGGCAATCAACAAGGAAATATTGGACAAACTAATTGCAGATGGGACAAAAATCACACAACTAGTAATCAAAAACAAAAGTTTTGCAGCCAAATCCTCAGAGATTGTTTTTTCTGATGTTCCTGTGAGTAGGCCTACGACACGTGGTGGTGTGTATTTTTCTGACACTACTGAATACAGGGCAAAAGTACTAGTCGAGGATTTTTCAATATCGAAATTACTCTCACAGACAATGCTTGGCCCAAATGCAGAGTTTGCAAAAATTCAACTAATTATGGAATCTAATTCTGCACAAATATTTGCAAACCTAAAGAACTATGTGCAAAAAAGCACCGGCATTGAGCTAAATCTGACAATAATAGATGCCTTATCCAAATGACGCCTTGTAGTACTTGTCATAGTCTTTCCGGGTTTCTTCATCAGAGAGAACCTCATACGCTTTGTTGATCTCTGCAAATTTTTCTGCACTCTTTTCGTCTTTTGATTTGTCTGGGTGGTATTCCTTTGCAAGCTGTCGAAATTTTGCCTTTATTTCTTCGTGTGTTGCATCAATTGATATTCCAAGTGTACCATAATAGTTCGGCAAAGCCGAATCTTGCATCATTTTACGAAATTCTTGAGCCTCTTTGGATTTTTTCTCTCCAAAATAGTCCTCGTCGTCGCGATTCCATTCAGAATGATATTTTTCATAGTCGCGGTTTTTCTTTGAATCGAACTCTTTTTTTTCATAGTCTGATTTTCTGCGCAAAATAATGTCTCGAGCAAGATACAAAAACAAGGCTATGACTGCTATTGCCATTCCTATCATTGCTAGGCGGACGTCTTCTGGGTTGTAATATTCTGAAATTTCCTCGGATCCTCGCTGTGGCTTTTCCATTATGACTTGTTGTCCAAATGCCAACATTGGTGCCAAAACAAGCACTAGTGTCAGCCATGCAAGTCTTTTCATCGTTTTTCTGACTGGCTCAAAATTTTATTAATATTGCCTATACGAGCCTAAAGTCTTCTTTGACTGTATTTAGGACAATATTGGTGACTGTCTTGTCCACGTTTGGCTTGGATGATAATGTCTTGACGAACTTGCTTAGGTCGTCTCTGTTTTTGAACTTGGCAACAAGGACAGTATCTGATTCGCCCGTGACGTCATAGACTGCGCAGACGTTTTCTAGGCCTGCAATGTCTTGCTCAATTTCAACCATCTTGCCCTTTTTTGTGTATATTTCTATTATTGCTGTGAGGTCGTATCCAAGCTTCTCATGGTCTATTATTGCGGTGTAGCCTTTGACTATTTTTTCCTGCTCCATTTTTTTGATTCTAGTCAGAATTGTAACGGTAGACATGCCTAACTTTAGCGCAAGCTGGCGCGATGACAGTCTTGCATCGACTAGGAGATTTTTGAGAATCTTTACGTCTGTTTTATCTAAAATCAACGTGTATGATATGCGCTTTACAAATATTAAAGGTTATACGGTTTTTTTAAAAATATTTTTAGATTAGGCTTGATGGTCAATAAATTCATCCATGATTATATGGTATTGTGCTAGAAAAAAGATTTGACTTTAACAAGTTGTATGCAAGAATAGTTAGGTATTATCTGGACAAAAAGCATTACACAAAGGAGACAGCAAACCAAATTGCGCAAAAAGTGATCCAAAAAGAGATCAGGCAAAGAACTTGTGCCAATATACAATGTGGGCATTTACTGCATGATCATCTGCGAAACTACGAATCTTGCCTAATTAGCAGATGTAATTGTGAAAAGTTTAGCAGAGTCTAGCTCTGGATTTTTTGAACAAAGGTGTTCAGAGAAAACGGCTTTTGCAGATATTCTACACTGTCTTCTAATTTGCGGTTTTCCTCACTTCCTGTTAGGGCGTATGCCGAAGCAAAGATTATCTTTTGAGTCGGCTTGGCACTAAGAATTTGGGTTGCCACTTCGGAGCCACTTTTTTTTGGCATGGATTGATCCAGCACCACGACATCAAATGGGTTTTGGTCTAGTGAGTCAAATTCCGACTTGGTGCTCTGTTTTCTGTATTCTTCTAGGCACTCTACGCCGTCTCTTGTTATGGTCACATTGTGGCCATACTTTTTGAGAATCCTCTCATATTGGGTTGCTGTAAACTGGTTGTCTTCTGCCACTAGTATGTTCAATTTGATTTTGGATGGGCTGGTTGTGGCATTAACGTGCGTGTGTTCTATTCAAACAGACAGGAAACTCACAAAAGGACTGGCTGCGTATTGGTATTGTGCCAGAGGTATCGGAATTGCTGGAAAAAGGCTCCAAGTTGCTACTTGAAGGAAATTTTGAGGATGCACTATCGTACTTTGAGCAAGCAGTGCTCCTAGAGCCACAAAATCCGCAAACATGGAACAAAAAAGGATCGACACTTCGAAGTCTTGGACGATATGATGATGCCTTGGAGTGCTTTAATCGTGCACTGGAATTGGATCCGTCGGACAAGGGGGCATCATAAATTGCTTGGATTGTATTTCAAACCCTATAAGAAAAACTAGGCTTTTTAATCATGGTGAGGCTAAAAGACCATGGCATCCTTCTTGGACAAACCCACAGAGAGAAAGAGTCTGGATGATAGAATTAGGAAGCTATCCCCAAGTGCCAGAAAGGGCGTCAATAATGCTCTAAAATCATTTGATAGGTTTTGTCAAACTGAATATCAAAGGACTAGTGCTGAGGTATTTTCAGAACTAAAGTTATTCAAAGGTGAGGAATTACACGACAAGGCCAGAGATGTATTGCAGGGCTGGATAGATTGGCAATACGACCAAGGCAAGATGACTTCTGGTATTAAGCTTAGAATGTCACAACTGCAAACCGTACTAAGACACCACAAGCTAAAGATTCACTTTGAGGATTTTGATGATCCGTTACACTATACCAAACAAATCAAAGAAGAATTACACGCTATTACCAGAGAAGAAATACAGACTATATTCAGGGTTGCAAAAGGCGAAAAGGTTTCATTCTATCTTGCATTAATCTCAACCGGGGCAAGACCTGGCGAACTGCTCAAAATTAGGAAAAAAGACCTGGATTTTTCAGGCCAGAGAGTCAAAATTAGAATAGAGGCAACAGACACAAAAACCCGTGCTGGCCGTTCAGTCTGGCTTACCAAAGAAGCTGCCAAATATCTAACAATTAGAATTAAGGATCTAAGGGATAATGATCTAATCTGGACTAGAAACGAGAATACCAACAATGCCGAAGTAATAGAGGGCCAGGTTTTTGCCAGATATGTTGACAAGGTAGGCCTAGGCAAGCGTTACAAATCGAATGGAAATAGAATGATAACTCTGTATTCCTTTAGGTCGTTTTTCTTTGGTCTGGCTTCTGATGTCCATCGTGAGGGCTATGCAAATCTGATGGTAGGACATGATGGATATTTGCAACAATATGATAGAATGTCCGACCAGAAAAAACTGGATTGGTTCTTGAAGCTAGAGCCTGAGTTGATTGTGGATCCTACTGAAAGGCAAAAACAGGAATTAGAGTCAAAATCCAAAAAAATAGACGAACTAGAGGCCAAGAATCTACAAAATCAAATGTATGCTGACAAAATAGAGCGTCAAGAGCGCATGATGAAGGCCATGGCAAAAAAGCTAGGCATGGATGTGGAATAATTTAGGGCGTTTAGGCCTACATATTGTAAGAATTAGTAAAATTAGAATTTTTGGTAGAACTTACTGAGTGAGAGAGTTTTTAATTTTGGTAGTGTATATGCGCTCTGGATTATCCGAGAGTTGAAATTCACTCAATTGTTTTTTAACAATAGATGTGAAACTAATAGTTTCATTAATACTCTCACCAACTCGGTTTAGAATCCCAAACGCACAACGGAGCATTTCTTCGTCTAAATTCTTGATCACGTTCTTTTCAAAATCACCATGTCTGAACATGCTCTTATACTCACTTATAATAAAGAAAAATATCGTCGTAATAAAGAAATAATATACAAAATATGTGTGATATTCCTTAATGTCTGTTATTAGTATATCCTTTCTATGAATAAAGAATTTGTCTACTGTCTCATGTTCTGTTATTATATCCTCTCTGAGAGTAGCTAATTTGAAATTAATATTGTCTGAAATTGGAATAAAAAACTCTGCACTGTGTCTTAAATGTATTATTATTAATTGGTCTAAAATAAAATCAAGACTCTCTCTAATATCATGCGAATCAAAGACAGCACTGAGTCTTTTGAAAAGTATCTGAAAATCTGGGGGCGTTGCGCCAAAAATCTTACTCTTGATCTCAATATTGTTATCATAGAATGTGAACATTATTTTAAAAATCTCTTTGATTTCTTCAGAAGTTATTCTGTCTACATAGTGTTCGTTTTTTATTAAGTAACAAATTCCTATTGGAGTAATTGAGTAGTACTGTGATCTTTTATCCACAGTTATTAGTTCTGTAATAAATCCAATTTTTAAAAAATACTCGATGTTGGTTCTGAATATTTTACGAGTGACATATCTGGAAAAATCTACTGATTTTAAACCATAACCGATTATCTTTTTCCTATATTCGACGGGTTTGCTGTATTCTAAAAGCTCTTGTAATATTAGATAATTTGTTCGTAATCTGGTCTTTTTTAGCACAGTTTACACATAATTTCATTATATATAAGGAGTTTACAAAATCTACATTGAAAACTCACCTAATTCGAATCCATGAAGACACGCTAGAAAAACTAGCAAAATATGGCCATGCTGGCCAGACTTACAATGATGCGTTAGAGAAAATCCTAGAAGAGGTTGAAAATTGAAAAAACTTCGTTCCTGCTGTTTAGACAGCTTGCCTATATACGAAATTGAGTTTCTTACCGGTGAAAAGATCCACACATGTGAACCCTGCTCTAAGCTTCCATGTTATTCTAGATTTATCAAATCCAAAAAGGAGATCAAATAATGTATTGTTTTAATTGTAATAGGGATATATCAGATTCTGAGAAGGCCAAATGCAAAGAAAATAATCACGACCTAGATTTTGAAGGACAATATAACAAAACTTTTGACTATCAAAAAATTAGTGAGAAAAAACCTGACAAGGATGAACAAACAAAGAAACTTGTTGATAAGCTACGAAATATGGCAGGATCCAAAATCAGTAAAATCGTTATTTCTAAAAACGATGAGAGTAAGGTAATTGCACTGGTACGAGTAAACGGCCATCTAGAAACCATTGAATTAGGCTCTGAGAGGTCCATTCTCTGGCTAAAATCCCAGTATTTTCAGGCACATAAAGAGATAGCCTCCGACGAATCCTGTCGTTCCGTAATTGATATTCTCAGGGCTGGAGCAAGATTTGGAGAAAAAATTCAACATGAGCACACCTACAAAAGAATAGCTCTAGTTAATGGACAGATTTTCTATGACCTTTGCTCGCCTGACTGGAAGCTAGTCAAAATTGAGAGGGATTCTATCACAATAACATCACACAATGAAAATCTGCCAATATTTTTGAAAAGCAACAATCAGTCTGAGCAGGCAGAACCATGTCTTTGTCCACATGGAGATCCTCTTGAAGAATTTTGTAAGCTGATTAGAATGCCCAACAATTTGTTGTTCAAAGTTCATCTTATTTCGATGTTCATAGATAGCATTCCAGTACCAATTATGGTGATTAGTGGGCAACAAGGCTCAATCAAGTCGACACAGAGCGGTCTGGTAAAACGCCTAATTGATCCATCAGGCGCCAAAATCGAGGACAATCTTAGTCACTTTCCAAAATCAATTGATGATCTAAACTTGCATCTTGCAAACAATCATCTTGTCGCCTTCGACAATGTTAGCTATATTTCAGATGAAACAAGTGATGTTCTTTGCAAAGCAATAACCGGCGCAGGTTATCCAAAAAGAAAATACTATACAGACAGCGAGGAGATAATTCTCAAATTCCAAAGAAAAATCATTCTAAATGGAATAACCGTCAACATAGACAATGGTGACCTTGCAGAGCGCTCAATTCAGTATTATACACAAAAAATTCCCTCGAATCAAAGAATCACGTCCGAAGAAGTTGAAAACAGATTCAAAAGTTTATTGTCTGATGTTTTGGGACAAATCTTTTTGATATTGCAAAAAGCAATACAAAATCACAGTATCGTGAAAAACGAACTAAAGGAACTCCCACGTATGGCGGATTTTGCAGTTTGGGGTGAAGCAATATCTATGGCACTTGGCAATAAAATGGGTGTTTTTTCTCAAGTTTACAAAAAATCTATGGATGAGTCAAATGAAATCCTTAATGAAAACAATCCAATAATTGGATTAATTGATCAGGAGCTTGGAGAAAAGGCCGAAATTACTATTCCCGTTGGAGAATTTTATTCTAAACTACAAAATTTTGCTAGCCAAACACATCATGATACAAGAAATAGAAGTTTTCCAAAATCCCCAAATAAACTAAGAGCATCTATTGTTAGAATAAAACCAATCCTTGATGAAGAAAACATCACAATAGAGTTTGTCAAAAACTCATCAAGTGGATTTACAAAGAATGCAACGCTGCTGAAGATAAGAAAACAGCCTCACCATCCTCACCAAGCTCACCTCAATGAGAACTCAGACCATCAGGATGGAATATTCTTCGACAAGCCCTTCAAAGAGCAGATTATGCCAGATTCAATATCAAATATGAAAGGTGAGCCTAGTGAGCATAGTGAGCATAGTGAGCATACTATTCCAGAATTGTTGGACTCCCATGTACAATGTTATAGGAAACATCATGGTATTGCATGACTAGGCCAATTCCACTAGAGGACAGAATAAGCAAGTTTGCCAGTTCACTCACAGAACAAGAATCATGGGGTTTTGGAGATATACGATATGGTATTACAGATTCCAAAGTAATGATGAAGCTAGGATGTACTCCGTGGACTTGGGTCAGAGTAAGGCCGTTATTGAGGCAATATCTAGAAGGCAATAATCTAATTTTAACAAAAAATGTAGGGGATCTGGAAGTTGAAACACTCAACATTACAATAAGATACGACAAAAAGAACAGATACTGGTATGGCAAAAAGAATCCACTATATGCACACAACATCCCAGACAAGGATGGAATGAGACACTACCGGCAAATGACTCCAGAAGAGCTAGAAGGCTTTGGCATTTACTGGTCAAAAAAGGCAGCACTCCAGACAAAAACAATGGCATGATAACAATTGATGCCTCTGTCAACTCGTTATATACTACAAAGGCCAATGTCTCAAAAAATAGCATGATGGTGATGATTGGCTGTACATATTCTCCCATAGAGTATTCCCAGTCTGGCATGCTGTGCCTAACCTGCCATTGTGGAGAAATCTTGATGCACCTAAAATCAATG
>Ga0194120_10010536_pt1:5000-11373 | contig 11373 bp, 6 predicted proteins | sample TA2MahCa65mmetaG_FD_148642 | JGI IMG/M metagenome (GOLD analysis project Ga0194120, IMG submission 148642) | Freshwater microbial communities from Lake Tanganyika, Tanzania - TA2015019 Mahale Deep Cast 65m | ecosystem: Environmental > Aquatic > Freshwater > Lake | place: Tanzania... | reverse complement strand
GGCATCGCCCGCCGCGCTGAACTGGCGCCAATGCGGAAGATGCCGCCGGCCGACCAGGCTGAGCGGCGAGGACTTGACCGGGCTCAGCCCGGCGCCGGGGGCGCTAAGCCGGGTCCAGACGGTCTTGCCGGCCAGGCACAGGCTGTCCAGCCAGGCTGGGTCATAGTCGCTGAGGCGGGCGGGCAGGAGATCACCCTCCCACGCGGCGGCCGGGGCTTCGAAGCCCTCCAGTTGCGCCAGCATGGCGGCCAGGGCCTGCGGGCCCTGCTGGCGGGTGTCAGGGTGTACGTGCTGCCAGCGGAACAGGAAGCGCATGAAGTCACCGGTGGCAACCGGCTCGATCTCCTGGCGCAAACGATTGAGCGTGTAATGGTGGATACGGGCCAGCAGCCGTCGTTCACACCACTCCGCATGGCCGTCCGGCGTGAATTGCCCACGCAGGACGAAGCCCTCGTTTTGCAAGGCAAACAGCGCCTGCTCGATGTGGCTGGGTGGAAGTTGCAGCAGCGTAGCCAGTGAGTCCGCCGTGGTCGGTCCCGTGCAACTGAGCCGGCCCCGTAGAATTTCCCGCAAGGCGTCTTCCGGGGTCCAGCGTTGATCGGCGAATTCCGCCGGCAGTCGTCGCCAGAGCGCCGGGCGGGTCAACACCGCGCCGTGATCCGGTTGGCTGGGCGCGATCAACCGTTCTGCATCCTGTTCGACGCGGCCTTCACCCGCCTCGGGTCGCACACTGGGGTACACCGCCGCCAACATCGGCAGTCGCTCGGCGGCGATCCACAGGGCCGTGTTGTCGGGAAAGCGGAGTTCCGCCGCGCGATCCAGGTTCGACAGAGTCGCGAAATGAACCTGCCAGTCCGGCGGTCCGTCCTCGGGCCGCAGAAAGCCGGTGCTCAATAGCGCGTCATGCAACTCGTCGGGGCTGCCGGCTTCGGGCCAGGCTTCGGCGCTGACCCGGGCGATGGCGGCGGCGTCCAGTCGGCCCAGATCGCCGGCCTGGGTCGGGTCCAGCCAGCGGCGGCTGGCGACGGCGCGGGTGCGGCGCTCCTCGGCGGGCGCGCCGTCGAGGAAGCTGTAGTTGCGCGAGTGGACGATTTCCGCCGCCAGCGGCGAAGGTTCGACCAGGTCGCGGCACTCCACGCGGATGGCGCCGCGCTCGATATCCCCAATGATACGGGTCAGCCGCTCGATATCCATGGCCTCGGTCAGGCAGTCGGTTATGGTCTGGTTCACGAGCGGGTGGTCGGGAATTTCGCGGTCGCCGACGATGTTTTCCAGGCAGGCGAGCTGATCCGGAAAAACCGCCGTCACCAGGTCTTCGGCCTGCATGCGCAACAGATAGGGCGGTGTCTTGCGGCCATTGGTAAAGCGCCGGAGCGCCAGCGCGCAGACGGCATTCCAGCGCCAGCGTACCCCGAACATGGGCGCGTCCAGCAACGCCTGCACGAGGATGTCGCGCACGGTGTTGACGTTGAGATAACGGGCGACGTCGGCCAGATCGAAGCTCTGTGAACTGCCCAGCGACAGGATCAGGGCGTTCTCGGTGGCGGCCGCCTGCAATTCGAAATTGAAGGACCGGCAGAAGCGCTTGCGCAGGGCCAGGCCCCAGCCCCGGTTGACGCGGCTGCCAAAAGGCGCGTGGATGATGAATTGCATGCCGCCCGATTCGTCGAAAAACCGTTCAAAGACTACGGTGTCAAGGGTCGGCAATACACCCAGGGTTTGTTTGGCGGCGGCGAGGTAGTTCACGGCCTGTTCCGCCGCCGCCGGGCCAATCCCGACCTCGTCGGTGAGCCAGGCGCGGGCGGGCGTGGTGTCGATGACGCCGCCATCGCCGTCGAGACGATGCTCCAGTTCGCCGCGGAGATGGGCGATGGCTTCGGATACCGCCCAAGTGCGGCCGGGTCGTTCGCCAAACCAGAAGGGGATGCTCGGGGGCTGGTGCCGGGCATCCTCGACCCGCAGGACGCCGCCCTCCAGTTTCAGGACTTTCCAACTGGCGTTGCCAAGCTGGAAGATGTCCCCGACCATGCTTTCGATGGCGAAGTCCTCGTCCACCGTGCCGATGAATTCGCCTTGCGGCTCCAGGATCACCTTGTACTCGGCATTGTCGGGAATCGCTCCGCCACAGGTCATGGCGGTCAGTCGGGCGCCCTTGCGGGCGCGCACCCGGCGATGAATGCCGTCGCGATGCAGGTAGGCGCCACGCTGACCGCGGCGGGTGGTGAAGCCTTCCGCGAGCATGCGGATGACGGCGTCGAAGGTGGGGCGAGGCAGGGCGCGGTAAGGCCAGGCTTTGGACACCAGCCGGTATAGTTCATCCTCGCCAAAATCCTCGCAGGCGACCATGGCGATGATCTGTTGGGCCAGCACGTCCAGCGGCTGTTCCGGTATTTCCAGTCGGTCCAGTTCACCCCGCCGTACGGCGTCGATCAAGGCGATGCATTCGACGAGGTCATCGCGGGTGGTGGGGAACAGTCGGCCCTTGGGCAGCCCGCCGGCGAAATGGCCGGAGCGGCCGACGCGTTGCAGGAAAGCGGCGATGGAGCCGGTGCTGCCGAGCTGGCAGACCAGGTCGACATCGCCCACGTCGATACCGAGTTCCAACGAAGCGGTGGCCACCAGCGCCTTGAGTTGACCACTCTTGAGGCGGTTTTCGGCGGACAGGCGTTGTTCGCGGGACAGGCTGCCATGATGCGAGGTGACATGCTCGTTGCCCAGTCGCTCGCTCAAGCCTCGGGCCAGCCGCTCGGCATAGCGTCGGGTATTTACGAAAATCAGCGTGGTGCGGTGCGCCTCGACCAACGCGGCCATGCGGTTCTGAATGTCGCCGGAAGCCTCCCCGGATAGCAGCGCCTCCAGCGGCGCTTCGGGCAACTCGATGGCGAGGTCCAGCCGGCGGCGATGGCCGGTGTCGATGATGCGGCAATCAGCCCCGCCGGTCAGGAAGGCGGCGACTGTCTCGATGGGCTTCTGCGTGGCCGACAGGCCGATGCGGGTCGGCGGGCGTCCAGTCAGGCGTCGCAGCCGTTCCAGCGACAGCGCCAGGTGCGAGCCGCGTTTGCTCCCCACCAGGGCGTGGATTTCGTCGACGATGACGGTGCGGACGGTGGCCAGCATCCGCCGGCCGCTTTCGCTGGTCAGCAGGATATAGACGGATTCGGGTGTGGTGACCAGGATGTGGGGCGGCCGCTTGCCCATCGCCGTCCGCTGCGCGGCGGGCGTGTCGCCGGTGCGGACCATGGTGCGGATGGCGAACTGCATCGCCCCCTGTTCGAACAGTCGGGCATGGATGGCGTCCAGCGGTTCTTCGAGGTTCTTGTGAATGTCATTGCTCAGTGCCTTGAGCGGCGAGATATAGAGGATGCGGGTCTCGTCCGGCAGACCGAAGGCGGCGCCCTCGTGGACCAACTCGTCGATGGCGTAAAGGAATGCCGCCAGCGTCTTGCCTGAACCGGTCGGCGCGGCAATCAGGGCATGCCGGCCGGAACGAATTGCTTCCCACGCCTGGGTCTGACACTCGGAGGGCGCGGCGAAGCGGCTTTCGAACCAGTCTGAAACCGCCCGATGGAAGAGGCTTAGCGGCACCGGGGTTCAGATTGACTGGTGCTTGCGTATGGCGCGGGATCGGGGAGTGCTGAAGCGGGTGTCGTCTCCGGAACCAAGGTAATGATGCAGGACTTAATCTTGTGCGCCGTGATCATGGTGCTGGTGCTCGATAGTGGTTTGCAGATCCTGCACCGCCACGCCGTGCTTGTAGACCATCATGCCGCCCATGTCGGCGCCAAGGAACAGTACCACGGCAAGAATGATCGTCAGGAATACGCTGAGTGTTTGACTCATCGCCGCGACGGGAATGCCGCCGAACCGGCGCCAGAGGGCCATCGCCACGGACAGGCCGGCTACGGTCAGTCCGGCTTTTTCGTGCCACTCCATGATTTCATGCACTCTCGCTCCATGGGGGACGGTAGCGGCGGCGAACAGTCCGGCGGCGGCCGTCATGACGGCGCCGACCGCGCCCAGGTAGAGGAGGCCGCTGGCAAGCCGGCGCGCGTCCTTCTTCTTGAACAGGATTCCATAGATATCGGTCAACACGAAGCCGAACAGAAAGGCGATGGGGAAGTGAACCAACAGGGGATGGACGTTGACGCCCAAGGTTTCGATACCGCCTAGCAAGCTCCAGCTATTGGGCTCGTTACGAGTCAGCGCTTCCAGCAGGTGATCGATTACGGCTACCACGCCGCCGCCTCCATGTCCCCCATGCACGGCGGGGAGCAGGTCGTGCCATCCGAAAACACCGAAGTCGCTGAAATATGTTGCCATGAGTCTGTTTCCAGTGAAATTTTGTAAGGAGTTGGCTTACGATTGAGCCACCCGGCGCGCGGTTTAGTCTCCGCCGTCGCCCTCAAGTTTCCGGGTAAACCCGTTTTTTCGCTCGCCAGGCGGAATTTGGGTGGTCAATCCCTGTGTGATCCGGGTACATAGAGCCAGTCCAGTGAAGGTTCCTGCAAGAGCCCTGATGGGTGATCCCGGGTTGCAATGGCGGCGCGTATGACGGGTTCGAGTCCTTCCACCAGAGCCATGCGGGTAATTGCTTGAGGGGCTATCCAGCACGCTTCGGCGGCGTCCGTCGCGGGTTCAGGGGTGAGCGGTGAGCCTGGCTCCAGGTGGGCCAGAAAGTCGATGATGATGTAGTGGAAGCCCTCGACCCTGCGATCGGCTACCGCCAGAATGGGGCCGGTAATCACCCGGATGCCGGTTTCCTCCTGAACTTCGCGGCGGCAGCAGTCCGCCAGGGTTTCGCCGGGCTCCAACCGCCCGCCGGGAATGTGCCAGAGGCCTGCCTGGGGCGGACTCCGCCGACGGACTAGCAATACGCGCCCCTGATCATCGAAGACTACACCACCGACGCCAATGGCGGGTATCGCCGCGGTGGGCCGGGGGGTAGGATTTTCTTGCATTGCTTCTCCGCCTGGACTGGCCATGTAAAATGTTGATCATTATCGGTCATTCGGGCTCAAGCGCCGGCTTGAAATGCTCCCTGATGTCCCCAGTATTCCGTAACCCTTGGATTTAGTTGGAGTCACCATGCCTATCTATGAATATCAGTGCAAATCCTGCGGTCACGAAATGGAAGCTTTCCAGAAGATGACCGACGATCCCCTCAAGGAATGTCCGGCTTGTGGCGATCTGGAATTGAACAAGTTGATTTCCGCCGCGGGCTTCCGGCTCAAGGGTGGCGGTTGGTATGAGACGGACTTCAAAGGCAGCAAAGACAAGAAAAAGAATCTGGCCGGCGGGGATGCCACCACACCGGCGCCCGCCGCCGCTTCTGGCGACACGGGTACCTCTTCTTCTACTACCACCAAGAGCGAGTCACAGCCTGTGGCCAAACCAGCGGCAAGTTGAAGGTTTGCCGATTGAAAACTCTTTACCCGAGGACGCGAATCATCCTGGTCACCCAACAAGTACCACCGCGGGGTGGCTGCAACCGGTTACCGCCGGGTAAATACGGGATACCTATCGGTTTCCATGGTTTGGCCGATACAGGCCTTGGAACTGTCCCCCGACTGGGTTCATTCATTTTGATTGTTTGAAAGAGCCAGATTTAAGAGCCATGCGTCGCCGGTCTGTTAATAGCGGGTTTGTCGCGGCAGCGCGGGGATACACGGTATGAATTCCGCACCGGCGGGGCGAAAGGAACCGAGGATAGCGCCTGACCTTCAATCGCTTGGCCGGCGCTTACACAGCGCCTTGGCGGTCCTGGCATTATGGACCCAGGCCTTGTATCGCTCCATCCGGACGGAGGGGCTGGACTATCGGGCCACCAGCCTGGCCTATACCACCCTCCTGACCATCGTGCCGGGGCTGGCACTGGTTTTCTCGCTGCTGAAAACTTTTGGCGTCAACAAGCACCTGGAACCTTTCCTCCTGCAACTGCTGGCGCCTCTGGGTGAGAAGGCGTCGGTGCTGACCGATCAGATTCTCGATTTTGTTACTCGCATCAACGTGGGTGTGCTGGGTTCCATGGGCTTGCTGGCGCTCATCCATATCTCGGTGACGATGCTGAGCAAGATCGAAATCGCCTTCAATCATATCTGGAGGATCACCGAACCCCGCGGATGGGCGCGGCGGGCGGGGGATTATCTGAGCGTCATCCTGCTTGGCCCCCTGCTGATGTTTACGGCAATTGGTCTGACGGCCTCGATGCCGGGCGCCGAGGCTTTTCGTCGGCTGGTGGCGCACGAGCCTTTCGGGACTCTGTTTTTCCTTGGCGGCAAATTGCTTTCGGTCGCGTTGATCATCGTCGCTTTCAGTTTTGTCTATTTCTACATACCGAACACGCGGGTGCCTTGGCGAGCCGCCTTGCTGGGCG
>Ga0194120_10010535_pt1 | contig 11374 bp, 8 predicted proteins | sample TA2MahCa65mmetaG_FD_148642 | JGI IMG/M metagenome (GOLD analysis project Ga0194120, IMG submission 148642) | Freshwater microbial communities from Lake Tanganyika, Tanzania - TA2015019 Mahale Deep Cast 65m | ecosystem: Environmental > Aquatic > Freshwater > Lake | place: Tanzania: Lake... | reverse complement strand
CCGCAGCACGCGGCGGAACTCGTCGGGGAAGCCGACCGCGAGATCGGCGTGCATCGCCACGCACAGCGTGTGCGGCCCCGCACGGCGCGCCACCTCCTGCGCCCCCCAGGCCAACGCGGCCGCCGTGCCAAGCGGACGCGGCTCCACGAGGATGTTCATCTCCGGCACGGTGACCAGCGCCTCGCGAATCGCGGGCGCGATGTCGCGGCTGGTCAGCACGAGCACGCGATCGGCCGGAATGGCCGGCGCCAACCGATGCACCGTGTCCACGAGCAGGGGTTGCTCGCTCACCAGCCGCAGCAGCGGCTTGGGGCGCGATGGCGTGCTGAGTGGCCAGAAACGGGAGCCAATGCCGCCCGCAAAGATGATCGCCCACAGTGGGGCGTCCGTCTCAGGGAGGGCGACGCGTTGCGGCGCCACCGACGGATGCACCGTCGTGGCCGTGCCGGAAGCGCTTCCCGAGGGCCCCTGCGCGCCGCGTTCCATCATCGAGCGCAAAGATACGCGCTGCGCTGCCGTTGCGCCCCCTCTGGGCGCGATGGCGGACTACTCGGCGGGATCGGCCAGGACTTGGTGCCGCGGACGCAGCGAGATGAGCACCACCGCGCCCACGATCACCACCATCGCCGCCAGCGTGCGCACGCCAAGCGGTTCGGCGGCAAACATCCATCCCAGCAGGACGGCAACCACCGGGTTCACGAAGGCGTACGTCCCCACGGCGGCGGGCGACACCTTGTTCAGCAGCCACTTGTACGCCGTGAAGGCGATGATCGAGCCAAAGAAGGCGAGGTAGGCGATGGACAGCACCGACCGCAGGGAGACGTGGCTTGCCACGAGTTGAGTGGCCTCGCCACGCAATAGCGCGATCAGCATCATCCCCGCGCCGCCGGCGAGCATCTCCATCGCCGTCGCCAGCAGCGGTTCCGCGGGAAGTGGCGCGTCGCGGGCGATCAACGATCCCACCGACCAGCTGAGCGTGGAGAAGATCATCACGAGCGCCGCGAGGGGGCTGACGCCACCCTGCGACATCCCACTGCCGAGGTCCACAAGCAGGGCCACGCCGAACATCCCCGCCGCCACACCGAGCCACTCCCGGCCCGACGGCGCTCCCCCGCCCCGCGCCCACACCAGCAGCAGCATCCACAGCGGCACGATGGCGACGAGCAGGGCGACAAGGCCGGAGGCCACGTACTGCTCCGACCAGACCACGCCGCCGTTGCCGCCGGTCATCAGGAGCGGGCCGATGATGAACGCCGAGCGCCATTCCGCCCGTGTTGGACGCGGCGCCCCGCGCAGGCGCAGCCACGCGTACATCACCGAGCCGGCGAAGAGGAACCGGATGCCGCCGACCAGGAAAGGCGGGATGGTCTCGATCGCGTACCGGATGAAGAGGTACGTGGAACCCCAAATGAAGTAGACCGCCGCGAAGGCGAGCAGGATCTTGGCGCGTGCAGGCGCCGCGGATTCGGCCACCAGGGGTCTCCGGAAGACAACGTGACACGGTCAACCTCGCGCGTCTTGCCCATGCTTCGCAAGTCATCGCGTATGGACGCCGCGAGGTGTGGGCGTAGATTCTGCCGCGACGGGTGCGCCCCGCTCCCCTGCACCCCACTCTGCTCCCCGTTCCCTGCACCACACCCTGTTCCCTGCACCCCGCACCCAAGCATGTCCGACCCCACCGGCGGCGATTTCCTGGCCCGCACCCTCAAGGCGGAAGGCGTCGACGTCGTCTTCGGCATCATTGACGGCACGTACTTCGGCTTCTACTCCGCGCTGAAGCGCGAAGGCATTCGACTGGTCACGCCGCGGCACGAGGCGAGCGGGGCGCATGCCGCGGCCGCCTACGCGCGGCTCACCGGACGCCTCGGCGTCTGCATCGCCAGCAATGGGCCGGGTGTGGCGAACATTCTCCCCGGACTCGTCGTCGAGGAGGCCGAGGGCAACCGCGTGCTCTGCATCACGAGCGCGCGCCGCACCGGGGCGATGTACCCCCTGCGGACCGGCACCTATCAGGGCTTCGATCAGGAGGCGGTGATCGGCGCCTTCGCCAAGTGGAGCCGCGCGGTGCCGAGCTTTGATCGCCTGCCCGAACTCGCGCGGGCCGCCCTGCGCGCCTGCTGGCACGGTCGCCCGGGCGTGGTGCATCTCGATGTCCCCGAGAACCTGATGAACGGCAAGGCGGCGGCCTCGCCGCCCGCTCTCGCGCCGTCGGCTTACCGACGCACGGCGCCGCAGGGCATTGATCCGGCGCAGGTAGAGCAGGCCGCCGACGTGCTGCTGCGCGCCGAGTTGCCGGTGATTCACGCGGGAAGCGGCGTGCTGCATGCGGGAGCGTTTGACGCCCTGCAGGCGCTCGCCGAGCTGCTCGAGGCGCCCGTGACGACGAGCTGGTCGGCGCGCGGCGCGATCCGCGAGACGTCGCCATTCGCGATTCCGATGACGCACGTCAAGCTGAACACGATCGTGCGCACCGACGCCGACGCCGCGCTCATCCTCGGCTCGCGCGTGGGCGAGACCGACTGGTGGGGGAAGCCGCCGTATTGGCGCGCGCCGGCGGGGCAGCCGACGGTGCAGGTAGATCTCGATGACCGCGTGATCGGCGCGAACAAGCCGGTGACCGTGGGCATCAACGCGGACGTGGGCGTCTTCCTCTCGGCGCTTATCGCGCGTCTCACCGAGCGGCGCGGCGAGATGCGCCTCGCCACGCGCCGTGAGCGCCTCAAGAAGTATCACGCGCTGATGGGGCGCTATCAGGCGACCCTCGACAAGCCGCTCGCGAACACGGCGTCGCCGGTGCATCCCGCGCACGTCGGCACGGCGTGCGGACGGCTCTTCCCCGCCGAGTCGCCGTTCATCGCCGACGGCGGCAACACCGCGGTGTGGGCGATGTTCTACCATCGAGTGCAGGCACCCGGACGCCTGCTCTCCACCTTCAAGATGGGCATGCTCGGCGCGGGGATGGGGCAGGCGCTGGGCGCAGCCGTGGCGTCGCCCGACACGCCGGTCTGCTGCATCATCGGCGACGGCGCGGCCGGGATGCATCCGCAGGAGATCGAGAGCGCCGTCCGGCACAAGCTGCGCATCGTCTGGCTGGTGCTCTGCGATCGGCAGTGGGGGATGGTGAAGATCAACCAGTCGTTCGCGCTCAAGCCGCTCAAGATGCTGTTGCGCAAGCGGCTCGCTCCGGAAGAGAACCTCTGGACGGACCTGGGCGAGATGGACTTCGCCCGCCTCGCGCAGGCGATGGGCGCGCACGCTGAGCGGGTGAACGACCCCGAGAACCTGTCGCACGCCATCGCGCGCGCGCTGGCCGTACACGGGCCGTCGGTCATCCACGTGGATGTGGATCCTGTCGCGCACATGTGGGCGCCGGGGCTGGTGCACTTCAAGGCGATGCACCAGGAACCCAAGGGGAAATGAGCGGCATCGACGCCGTTCGGCTGAACTTCAGCCCCGCGACGCTGCACCTGCTGAACGCGATCCTCGGGATCGTGATGTTCGGCGTCGCGCTCGACCTCAAGGGCGAGGATTTCCGCCGCGTGCTCGACCGGCCGCGCCCGGTGCTCATCGGGCTGACCGGTCACTACGTCGTCTTTCCGGCGGTCACGTTCCTGCTCGTCCTGCTCATCAAGCCGCCGCCGAGCGTCGCGCTGGGGATGATGCTCGTGGCGAGCTGTCCGGCGGGGAACATCTCCAACTTCCTCGTGCACCTTGCCCGCGGCAACACGGCGCTGTCGGTGAGCATCAGCTCGACGTCCACCGTGCTGGCCGTCGTCTGCACGCCGCTGGTGCTGCGCTTCTGGGGCTCGATGTACGCGCCAACGCGCGCGATCCTCCGCGCCGTCGCGGTGGATCCCGTGGACATGTTCGTCACGATCTTCGCGCTGCTTGGGTTGCCGCTGGCCGCCGGGATGTACGTCCAGCGCCGCTGGCCGGCCGTCGCGGATCGCCTGCGCCGACCGATGAAGCGCGTGTCGATCGGCATCTTCGTCGCCTTCCTCGTGCTCGCCCTCGCGGCCAACTGGCAGTACTTCGTGACGTACGTCGGCCGTGTCGTTTTCGCCGTCTTCGCCCACAACGCGCTCGCACTCGCCACCGGCTACTGGACGGCGGGCGCGTTTGGCCTGCCGGTGCGCGACCGGCGCGCCGTCTCGTTCGAGGTTGGCATCCAGAACTCCGGGCTTGGGCTGATCCTCGTCTTCACCTTCTTCGGCGGACTCGGCGGCGCGGCCATCGTCGCGGCGTGGTGGGGGATCTGGCATGTTGTCGCGGGGCTCAGCCTGGCGACGTATTGGAGCCGCCGCCCGCCTCCGCTGAGCGCCTGATGCGGCGCGTCCGGTCGCAGGGCGTTGGGGCGTGGCGATGACACTCGCCGCATCGCGCGTGCTCGTCACTGGATCGTCCGGCTACGTCGGCCGGTTGCTGCTCGACGCGCTGGCCGCCCGCGCGCTCGACGGACGGCTGGGCGCGGCCATCGGCGCCGATGTGCGGCCGCCGGATGCCGTGCCGCGCGGCGCGCAGTTCATCCGGCACGACGTGCGAGAGACGGGACTGGCCGCCGAGCTGCGCGCCCACCGCATCACGTGCGTCGTGCACCTCGCGTCCATCGTGACGCCCGGCAAGGGCAGCACGCGGGCCTTCGAGTACGCGGTGGACGTCGAGGGCACCGAACGCGTCCTCGAGGCGTGCGTGGCCGCGGGGGTGCAGCGGCTCATCGTTACCTCGAGTGGCGCCGCCTATGGATACCACGCCGACAACCCGCCCTGGCTCACCGAAGAGCACCCCGTGCGCGGCAACGAGGCGTTCGCGTACAGCTGGCACAAGCGGCTCGTCGAGGAGATGCTCGCCCGCGCGCGCGTTGAGCATCCGGCGCTCGAGCAGGTGATCCTGCGCGTCGGGACCATCCTCGGGCCGTCGGTGAACAACCAGATCACGGCGCTGTTCGAGAAGCCGCGGCTCATCGCGATCCGAGGATCGGCGTCGCCCTTCGTCTTCATTTGCGACGCCGACCTCGTGGCGCTGCTCGTGCGCGCCGTGGACGCGCCGGTGACCGGCATCTTCAACGTGGCGGGCGACGGCGCGATGACGATCGACGACATCGCGCGCGCGCTGGGCAAGCCGGTGCTGCGGCTTCCCGCCTGGCTCGTCCGCGGCGCGCTCGCCATCCTCCATCCGCTCGGCCTGAGCCGCTACGGCCCGGCGCAGGTGGATTTCCTGCGCTACCGCCCAGTGCTGGACAATGCGCGCCTGAAGGCCGTGTTCGGCTTCAAGCCGCGGCTAAGTTCGCGCGAGGCGTTCGAGGCGTGGGCGGCGAGCCGGAAGGTCCGCTAGGTCGACGAACTTCCAACTGCCTTGACGCAGATTTCGCGGATGACGCAGATGAACGCGGATCCTTCTTGAGGGGGTTCCCTCGAATGATCCGCGTTCATCCGCACAATCTGCGCAATCTGCGGCCAGCAGTTGTCGTGCAGTCCGCGCCCCAAGCGAGCGCTACGCCCTTCGCTTGCACCCCGCGAAGCCGATCGCGCCGAGCATACGCTCGAGCGGACAGAACTTCGTGAAGCTGGACTGCAGCAGGTTGAAACCGACGAACGCGGTGAACCAGTACCAGCCCGGGTGGACAAACATGCCAAGCGCGACGCTGGCGAGGACGAAGACGCCGGCGAAGCGGCGGATGATGTGATCAGGGCACATGCGAAGCGGAGTGAGGGGTGCGGGGGTTAGCGGAACGTCTCGACGGGCAGCACGGCGAAGTGCAGGCGCTCGCCGGCGGACAGCTCGCGCTGCAACGCCTCGAGACCATCCGCGATCTTGGGGGCGCGGTCGGCGGCCACCACGGAGGCGATCACCGTCTCCTCGCCGGGCCAGGCGCGCGTGCCCTCGATGCGGCCGTGCACGCCCGCGCCGTGGGCCTGTGGAAACTCGGTGTAGCCCGCGGCGCCGTGCGCCAGCAGCGCATCGGCCACGCGCTCGACGCGCGGGCCGGCGTAGATGATCCAAAACATCTTCACTTGGCCTTCTCCTCCGCCGTGCGCTGCAGTTCCCAGTAGAGCAGCGGCACGACGACCATGGTGAGCAGGGTGGCCACGATCGCGCCGCTGATTAGCGCGACGGCGAGGCCCTGGAAGATCGGGTCGAGCACCATCACGATGCCGCCCACGACGACCGCCGCGGCGGTGAGCGCGATCGGACGGAAGCGCACGGCCCCTGCCTCCAGCACCGCGTCACGCAGCGACCGGCCGCGCTCCTGCGCGAGCTGCACGAAGTCCACCAGCAGAATCGAGTTGCGCACGATGATGCCGGCCAGCGCGATCATGCCGATCATCGACGTCGCGGTGAAGAACGCGCCCGTCAGCGCGTGGCCTGGGAGGATGCCGATGAGCGTCAGCGGAATCGGCGCCATGATAACCAGTGGAATCGTGAAGGACTGGAACCAGCCGACCACCAGTACATAGATGAGCAGGAGCACGATGGCGAAGGCGATGCCAAGGTCTCGGAAGACCTCGATGGTCACCTGCCACTCGCCGTCCCACTTGAGGGCCACTTCGTCGAGTCGATCGGGCTGCACCGCATTGTACCGGTGGATCAGCGCCCCCCGCACGCGCAGCGAGTCGATGCGCTCGTTCATCGCGAGGATGGCGTAGACGGGCGCCTCCACTGAACCGGCCACGTCTCCGGTGACGTACACCACCGGGCGCAAATTCCGCCGCATCCGCGTGCTCTCGATGGTGGTCGAATCAACGCTGACGTAGCGCGCCAAGGGGCGCGGACCGAACGCCGTGGCTACGGGGATGGCCAACAGCGCGCCCTCCGACGAACGATCACGCGCGGCGAGCCGCGGCGTGATGGCCACGCCCTCGCGCGCCTGCTCGGCCTCGGCGCCGGCGACCGGCATGCCGTTAAGCGCCAGCACCACCGTGCGCGCGATCTGCTCGACATTCGCGCCGTCCTGCGCCGCGCGCACGCGGTCCACCCGGAACCGGCGCTGCGCGCCCGGCGCGTCGATGCTCCAGTCCACGTCCACCACGCCGGGCGTGGTCTCCATGATCCGCCGCACCTGCTCCGCGGTGGCGATGCGCAGCGAGTCCGTGGGCGCGTAGATCTCGGCCACCAACGTCGAGAGCACCGGCGGACCGGGCGGAATTTCCGCCACCTTCGCCCGTGCGCCGTACATCTTCGCGATGCTGTCGATGGCCGGACGCACCGCGACGGCGATGTCGTGGCTCTGCCGCGACCGTTCGCCCTTGGGTTTCAGGTTCACCTGCAGGTCGGCCACGTTGCTGCCGCGGCGCATGAAGTAGTGGCGGACGAGACCGTTGAAGTTGAACGGCGCCGCCGTGCCCGCGTAGATCTGCGTGTGCGTCACCTCCGGCACGCTCCGCAGGTACTCCGCGATCTGGCGCGACGCCGCCTGCGACGTCTCCAGCGCCGTCCCCTCGGGGAAGTCGAGCACCACCTGGAACTCCGACTTGTTGTCGAAGGGAAGCATCTTCACCTCGACGAGCTTGACGCCAAGCAGACCCATTGAGGCGAGGAGCAGCAGCACCACGCCGCCATAGAACCGCAGGCGGAGGCGCCGATTGTCCATCAGCGGCTCCATGATGCCGGTGTACCAGCGCGCGAACCCCGAGCCCTCCTCCGGCTCGTGCTCGCGCCCCTCGACCGGCGTGGCCGGCGGCTGCACATGGCCGCGCAGCAGCTTCAGCGCGAGCCACGGCGTCACGATGAACGCCACGCCCAGCGAGGCGAGCATCGCCACCGAGGCGCCGACGGGAATGGGGCGCATGTACGGTCCCATCAGCCCGGACACGAACGCCATCGGCAGGATCGCCGCAATCACCGTGAACGTCGCGAGAATCGTCGGGTTGCCAACTTCGTCCACGCCCTCGACCGCGGCGGCCTCGGCGCCGACACGACCCATCTGCAGGTGCCGGTAGATGTTCTCGACGACGACGATCGCGTCGTCCACCAGGATGCCGATGGAGAAGATCAGCGCGAACAGCGTGATGCGGTTGAGCGTGTACCCCAGCGCGTAGTAGGCAAAGAGCGTCAGCGCCAGCGTCACTGGCACGGCGACGAGCACCACGATGGCCTCGCGCCATCCGAGGAAGAAGCCGATCAGCAGCGTCACGGAGACGGTGGCGATAATCAGGTGGAGGATGAGCTCTCCAGCCTTCTCGGCCGCCGTCTCGCCGTAGTTGCGCGTCACCTCGTAGGTGACCCCGGCAGGGAGCAGGCGCTCGCGCGCCGCTTCCACGCGGTGCAGCACCTCTTCGGCAACGCGCGTGGCGTTCGCGCCCTGCCGCTTCGCGACCTGCACCGTCACCGCTGGCTCGGCCTCCTTCCCGGCGGCGAGGTGCGCCACGTAGTTGGTCGGCTCGCCGTAGCCCTCCGTGACGGTCGCCACCGAGGCGACGTACACCGGGGCGCCGCCCCGCGTGGTCACGACGACGCGCCCGACGTCGGCGGCCGAGGTGAGCCCAGCGCCGACGGTGACGCGCACCACTGCGTTGCCGGCGGCGTACTCCCCCGCTTGCAGGCGCGCGTTGGCGCCCTGCAGCGCCATCGCGATCTCGCCCGGCGTCACCCCGGCCGCGGCCAGGCGCGCCGCGTCCATCGTGACGGAGATCTCCTTCGGCTGGCCTCCGATGACCGCCGTCGCGGCGACGTCGGTCACCGTGCGAATCTCGTCCTCAAGGTGCAGCGCCACCTGGCGCAGCGTGTTCATGTCGGTCCCCGCGCCGTGCAACGTGAGCGCGACGATCGGCACGTCGTCGATCGCGTGGGGCTTCACGAGAGGCGGCAGCACGCCCGTCGGCACGAGATCCATGTCGGACTGCAGCTTGGAGTGCACGCGCACGACCGAGCGCTCCTGGTCCTCGCCTACTTTGAACCGCACCGTGACGACCGCGTAGCCGTCACCGCTCATCGCGTATACATGATCCACGCCCGGGAGCTCCCACATCCGCCGCTCGAGCGGACGCGCGACGTGGTTCTCCACCTCGACGGGATTGGCGCCCGGCATCGCAACGATCACATCGATCATCGGCACCGAGATCTGGGGCTCTTCCTCGCGCGGCGTCGCGAGCAGGCCGAGGGCACCGACGGCCAGCGAGGCCACGGTGACCAGCGGCGTCAGCTTCGACGTGAGGAAGGCGCGGGCAACGCGTCCGGCGATACCCACAGTTAGCGCTCCCCGCCGGCGAGCGCGACGCGCTCCCCAGCCTGAAGTCCGGTGCGCACCACCACGCGATCGCCGCGCGCGTCGCCCAGGCGCACCCAGCGCAACTCGGCGCGGCCGTCACGCACCACGCGCACGCCCGTCAGGTCGCCCTCGCGCACCACGGCCGACTGCGGCACGAGGAGCGCGCGCTCGGTCGTTCCCGCCGGCACGGACAGCGTGGCCGCCGCGCCCGCGGGGAGTTCGCCCTTCGCGTTCGCGACAATGGCGTTGACCGTGTACATCGTCGAGGCCGAGGGGACCACACCCTCAACGACCGCGCGGACCGACGTCCCTTCAATCGTGCCGGCGATCGCCTGCCCGGCTTTCACGCGGCGCGCCATGGCCGCGGGAATCGCGGCGCTGATGCGCAGGCGCGACGCGTCCTGCACCGTCACGAGCGGCGCTCCCGGCGCGGCAAAGTCGCCGGCGTCCACGAAGCGGTGCGTGACGACGCCCGCGAACGGGGCGCGAAGCACGCCGTACGCGCGCACCGCGTTCAGCTCTGTCGTGCCGGCGCGCGCGGCCTGCAGCCCAGCGGTGGCGCGAGCCAGTCCCGCTTCCACGGCGTCGAGCTGCGCCTTGGGCGCGGCGCTGTCTGCGTACAGCGAGCGGATGCGCGCGGCCTGTGCACTCGCCTCGCGGTGCGCGGCTTCGGCCGCGGCCACGCCGGCGGCCGCCTGCTGGGCCTTGGCGTCGAGATCGGCGGCATCAAGGCGCACCAGCGGCGCGCCCGCTGCCACGCGGCTCCCTTCCGTCACGAGGACGGCAGTCACCGCCCCCATCAGCTTCGTGCTCATCGTCGCCTCGGCGACGGGAAGCGCGGGGCCGGAGGCCTCAAACGCCGCAGGGAGGACCGTGTCCACAACCACGGCCGTGGGTCCGTTCACTGGCGTGCCCGGCATCGCGGCCGGCTTGTCATCGCCGCCGCACGCGGCGGCGGTCAGGAGGATGGCCGGAACGACGCCGGCCCGAATCGAGAAGAACTTGTGCATGGGAGTCGTCTCAGCGGGTTTCGTGGTCGAGGAGGGCGAGGGCGGACGGATCGCCGCCCCACGCCTTGAGCCGCGCGGCGGCGGCGGCGATGAGTTTGAATCGGGCATCGGCCAGCATGAGCCGCGCCTGCGTATTCGCGGCGGCGGCGTCGAGCAATTCGCTAATGGCGGCCAGGCCGCCCTCGTACTTGCGGCGGACGATGCGCAGCGCCTCGTCCGACTGACGCACGGCGGTATCGGCGATCGCGCCACGCGCCGCGGCGACGCGCCAGGCTTCGAACGCCTCCTGCTGCTCCAGCGCGGCGGCGGCGCGCGCGCCTTCCGCCTGCGTCTCCGCGCCGCGCAGCCGCGCGGCCGCCCCCTGCAGGTCGGCGAGTTCCGCGCCACCGCCGAATGGCGACCAGCTCAGCATCGCGCCGACGGTCCACATCGGCGTCCCCGCGGCCACGCGAGCCGGCGAGTTCCATTCATAGCGGGCGAAGCCGTTCAGGCGGGGAAGCATCGAGGCACCAGCCCGCGTGCGGTCAAAGCGCGCCGCATCACGAGCCAGGGTCGCGGCCTTCACGTCGGCGCGCCCAATGCTGCGCTCCGTGGCAATCGCCGGTTCCGACGCCTTGGGCAGCGAGTCGGGGAGCGCGAAGAGCGTGTCGTCGGGCGTGCCGAGCAGCACGGCCAGCTGGCGGCGGGCCAGCGCGGCGCGCGACTGCGCCTCGAGGCGCTGGGCCTCGATCTCGCCCGCGCGCACGCGGGCGAGCAGCGCATCGGACCGGGTGACCAAGCCGTTGGCTGAGGCCAGTTCCGCGGCGCGCACGTGTTCACGCGCCGCGCGCTCGGCGGCCTGCATCGTGCTCGCCATCTCGCGGGCGACGACGGCCCCGTAGTACGCCTGGACAACCATGGCGCGCGTCGAGAGGCGCGCCCAGTCGGCCTGCGACTCGGTGGCGGCGGCGGCGGCGCGGGCGGCGCGCAAGCCGGCCCAGGCATCACCGTTGAGCAGCGGCTGCTGAAGCGTGAGCCCGGCGGCGTAGTTGGTTGTCGCCGCCGGGTCGTTGAGGGTTGCCGGATTGAAGCTCGCCATCGAGACCCCGCGCTGCTTGAGCGAGAAGCCGAAAGCGTTGATGGGATCGGTGGTGCGCACCGCGCCGGCGTCGGCGCTGAT
>Ga0194120_10010525_pt1 | contig 11380 bp, 8 predicted proteins | sample TA2MahCa65mmetaG_FD_148642 | JGI IMG/M metagenome (GOLD analysis project Ga0194120, IMG submission 148642) | Freshwater microbial communities from Lake Tanganyika, Tanzania - TA2015019 Mahale Deep Cast 65m | ecosystem: Environmental > Aquatic > Freshwater > Lake | place: Tanzania: Lake... | reverse complement strand
TCGCCGCTCCGCTAACCTTCTCGCGCTCCATGAGCGATGCCCTGACCCATGAATGTGGCTTGGCGCTCGTCCGCCTGCGCAAGCCAATCGAGTGGTACCAGCGGCAGTACGGCGATCCCGTGTGGGGACTTCGCAAGCTGTATCTGCTGATGGAGAAGCAGCACAACCGTGGGCAGGATGGCGCGGGCGTTGCAGCCGTGCGTTTCGATGCGCTGCCGGGCGAGCCATTCCTTGAACGCGAACGATCAGGCAAGCGCAATCCCGTGGAACGGCTCTTCGACGCTGCACTTGCACCCGTGCGCGCACTCGGCGACGAGGCTCTTCGCACGATGCCCGTCGCCGAACTCAAGCGGCGTGTCCCGATGCTCGGCGAGGTGCTGCTCGGACATCTGCGCTACGGCACATTCGGTGGTCGGTCTGCAGAGGCATGCCATCCATTCCTGCGCCGATCCATCGTGGCAAGTCGCAACTTGGCACTCGCAGGCAACTTCAACCTCACCAACGCACCCGAACTGTTCGACCTGCTTGTGCAGTATGGACTGGCTCCCGTTGGAGGGAGCGATACGGGCGTCGTGCTCGAGAAGATCGGCCACGCCCTCGACTGTGAGCATGATGCGCTCGTATCGACCGCAGGGCCAGGGTCGTTCAAGAATCTGGAGGGGCGTGAACTGGCCGGGGAAGTCAGTGCGCAACTCGACTACGGGCGCATCCTGCGCCGCGCGGCGGAGAAGTTCGATGGCGGCTACACGCTCGGTGCGCTCGTGGGCAATGGAGACTGCTTCGCCTGCCGCGATCCCGCGGGCATTCGACCTGCGTTCATGCTGATCACCGACGATGTCGTCGCTATTGCCAGCGAACGCCCTGCCCTCGCTTCGGTCTTCGATGTGCCCGTCGCCAGCGTCGAGGCGCTCGAACCGGGGCATGTGCTGACGGTGAAGCGCAGCGGTGAGATTCGCTCGCAGCGTTTCACGGCACCGAGCCCGATCCGCCAATGCACGTTCGAGCGAATCTATTTCAGCCGCGGCAATGACCCCGATATTTACGAGGAACGAAAGCGTCTTGGCATGCAGCTGGCACCGCGGATTCTCGATCGGCTCGGTGGTGATGTGGAGCATGCGGTGTTCTCCTTCATTCCCAACACGAGTGAAAGTGCGTACTTCGGCCTGGTGCAGGAAACGGAGCGCATCCTGCGCATGCGGGGTGCCGAGCGCGTCATGCGGATGCAGGCGCAAGGAGCTGTGTCGGAGTCGGAGATCATGCGACTGATGGATGTGCGAGTCCGTGCGGAGAAGGTCGCACACAAGGATCAGCGGCTCCGCACGTTCATCACGCATGACGCTGCGCGGCGCGATCTGGTGGCGCACGTGTACGACATCACGCATGGCACCGTACGCAGCGACGACACGCTTGTGGTGGTGGATGACTCGATCGTGCGCGGGACCACCCTGCGCGATTCGATCATCACGATCCTCTCACGATTGCATCCTGCGCGCATTGTGGTCGCAAGCAGTGCGCCGCCGATCATGTACCCCGACTGCTACGGCATCGACATGAGCCAGCTTGGGCGGTTCATCGCATTCGAGGCGGCGATCAGCCTGCTGCGCCAGCGGGGAGACGAGTCGGTGCTTCGCGATGTGGAGGCGCTGTGCCGCGAACAGGAATCACTGCCGCCAGAGCGCATGCGCAATCATGTGCGGCTCATCTACGACCGCTTCACGCATGATGAGATTTCGAACGAGGTCGCGCGGCTGATTCGCCCGCGCGGCGGAGAGTGGAATGGTCCCGTGGAAGTCGTGTACCAGACGATCGAAGGCCTGCGGTATTCCATGCCGGATCACACGGGGGATTGGTACTTCACGGGCGAGTATCCAACGCCGGGTGGAATGCGGGTGCTGAACCGGGCGTTCCTGAACTGGTGCAGCAAGAACGATTCGCGCGCCTACTGAGTGCGGGGGCGCAGTCGGGCGCCGGACGTGCGCCTGGCAGGTCCGAAAACCTTGGGCGCCTGTTCCGTGTGGCTTGACATGGGATGCTCCACGAGGTTCAATGCTCCGTTCCCCCATGGCACGCTATACAGGTCCAAAGGTCAAGCTTTCTCGCCGCGTCGGAGTTCCGATTGCGGACACGCCCAAGCACACTGCAAAGCGGCAGTTGACACCGCCCGGCATGCATGGCTTCCGCGGTCGTCGCGCCAAGCCCTACGGCATGCGCAAGGACGAGAAGCAGAAGCTGCGTTACCACTACAGCGTGCTCGAGCGGCAGTTCCGCCGCTATCTCGATCAGGCATCGCACAGCCGCGGCAACACGGGTGAAGTGCTGCTGCAGAACCTCGAACGCCGGCTCGACAATGTCGTGCGCCGCGCCGGATTCGCGCGAACGATCTGGGCAGCTCGGCAGCTCGTGGTGCACGGCCATGTGAAGGTGAACGGTGCAAAGGTGGACCGCCCCTCCTACGCCTGCGAGCCTGGCATGGTCATCACGATGCGCGATGGCGTCCACAAGCTTGTGCGCGAGACCATGGAAACCATGACTGGCCACATCGTCCCCGGTTGGATGGAAGTGAATCCTGCAGAACTCTCGCTGAAGGTGCTTGCGATGCCCTCGTCCGAGCAGATTCCATTCGATGTGAACACCAACCTGATCGTCGAGTTCTACCGCTGATCGTCCAACGCCTTTTGCTTGGGCGCTCGGACGACCAAAGTCCGCGCGCCCATTTTCATTCCCCGACTTTTCACGGAGCCAACGCATGCTGAAGTTCTTCCGAAAGAACGAGAAACTCACCCGCTGGATCCTTGTGGTCGGCATGACATTCCTGATGGTGTCATGGCTGGTGTTCGACCAGAGCAGCACGTTTCTCACGCAACTGCTCGAGGGGCGATCCACCTGGGCGACCACGCGCGATGGCGCCTCGTTCTCCGAGTCCGATCTGCGCCGTTTGCAACAGGAAACCCGTGTGATCGGCATGCTGGGCGATCCCATCGTGCGTCAGTTGCAGTTCGACAAGGACCCCGCGCATTGGTGTCTGTTGTCGAAGGAAGCAGCGGCTGCGGGGTTGGTCGGCGGCGCAGCGGATGGTCAGGCGCGCATCACCAAGATGGCGGCGGGCAACAATGTGCCCGAGGCAAACTTGATCGGAGCACTCTGCCGTGAGGGCGGAATGTCACCACGCGAGGTATTCGAAACGATCGCGAAGCTCAATGGCGTGGAGCGGTACATCAATCTCGTCCTGAGTGGCCCGACGCGAATGTCCGTCGTGCGCATTGAGCAGACCGCAGCGTCGCTGCTGAATGCCGTATCGGGGGAGGTGACGGTGCTCGATGGCGTCAATGCAAAGGTGGATGTGCCGACGCCGAGCGACGCACAACTCGCAGAGCAGTTGAAGGAGTATGGCGATCAAGCGCCGGGCGCGGGCAAGTACGGGTTTGGCTACAAGACAGCGGACCGGGTGCGATTGGAATGGCTCGTGGTACCGACAACTTCGGTGACCGCAGCGGTGGAGTCGAGCCCTGCCCTGTCCAACATCGAACTGCGCAAGTATTGGATCGAGAATCAGGCGGAGTTCGCTGCACCGCAGCTGGCAGCCACTTCCGAGGGCACATCGTTCGAGTCGAACCGAGATGCCGTTCGCGCCAAGGTGCTCACGAAGGCAAGCGCGGACAAGCGCGCAGAGATCGCCAAGTTCATCTCAGATCGACTGCAACTTTCAATGCGCGGCGTGGAACAGGTGAATGGCTACTACACGCTGCCCACGGACTGGAATACCAAGCAACTCAGCCTCTCCGTGCTGGCTGCAGAGGTCGCACAGAAGTTCAGCATCCCGCAGCCCTCGGTCGAGTCGCGCACTGAGGAGTGGATCGGTGTGAGTGATGTTGCCGCACTGCCCGTTCTGGGCGGTGCCACCACCAATCGCTTCGGATCTCAGCCTGTCGCGGCGATGCAGATCGTTCAGTCGCTTCGCGAGTTCGGTGGCAAGCCGACACTGGTCGCACAGGTGGCTGTGGCGGGTCCGGTCCTGCAGACCGCACTGGGGGACATTGTTGCGTTCCGTGTCACGGCGGCAGAAGCTGCCGCCGCTCCCGCGTCGGTCGATGCAGCGCGCGAAGCACTGACCAAGGATGTGGCTCGCATGGAGCGCTTCGAGAAGTTGGAGACGATGATTGCCGACATTCAGAAGCAGGCTGCCGATCAGGGGCTGTCCTCGGTCGCGCAGGCCTACGGAACCAAAGTGGAGCCATTCACCGACCTTCGTCAGGGTGAGAAGCAGTTCCTGCAGTACGGGCTCAAGTTCCCAGGTTCGCTGCCCACGCTCGGCGCTGATGCGGGAGCTGCGAAGGCAATCGTGCTGAAGGCCATGTCGCTGCCCGCAGGAAGGAATATCGCGGACTTGCCGATCGCCGATCGGACCGTGGTGGTTGCTGCGCCCGACAAGCTGGCGATCTTGGCAGCCCGAATCGACTCTGTCACGCCGATGCACCGCGGCGATCTCGCACCGCTGCTGACCAACGACCGCTTCAAGAATGTTGCTGCTTCGGAAATGTCCGATGGATCACCGCTTGATCTCTTTACGCTTGAGGCAATCACCGAGCGCCAAGGCTTCACGCTTGCGAATCCGCGACCCGACAAGGATTCCTCGGCATCGGGTGGCGCCGATGGTGCAACGGAGGCAAAGGACACGAAGGCAGAGAGTGAAACGAAGGCAACCCAGTCATGACCGAGTCGCCGCAGCCTGCCGTTCTGCCGACCATTGCCTACGACCTCTTTGCCAAGCTTGATCTTCGTGTGGCGACGATTGTGAGCGCGGAACCACATCCGAATGCGGACAAGCTGCTGAAGCTTCGCCTCGATGACGGCACGCCGGAGGGGCGTCAGGTCTGCGCCGGAATCAAGGCGTGGTACGAGCCGACAACACTGGTCGGACGACAGGTGATCATCGTCGCGAATCTTGAGCCCCGCATGCTGCGCGGCGAGACGAGCGCAGGCATGATCCTTGCGGCGAGCGACCTCAAGGAAGGCGCTGCGCCCACGGCCGATGGAAAGCCTGGCGCCGATGCACGCGATGTACTGCTGTTGACGGTGGACCGCCCCGTCAAGGCAGGTTCCAAAGTCAGTTGAATACCCCCCGCGTTCGCAGGCGCGCCCCGCACGCTGCAGCGCGCGTCAGACGCCCACGGCCAGCGCGTCCCGATCGCTGAGCATGCCGCCATCGGTGCGTGGACGCACCGTGCCGTCGCGGCGCCAGGATCGCTCGCAGCGTGGCTCCGCGCGCAAGTCCTCAATCTCGACCGCCGCCAGATTGCCATCAAGCCGCACCCGTGAGACACCGCAGGCGTCCGCGAGTTCTGCCGCGAACGGCGCGAGCGTTCCCTGAGGATCCGGAATGACCGCTGCCGCATCGAGCGGGTTTTCAATCCCACGCTGCTTCGCCGCTTCGAGCGCCTTGGATACGGCGGTGCACGCATCCATGACGGACTGCCAGCGAGGATCTCGTGGCGCATCGAGGCCGAGATGCACTTGTGCGAACAGCAGCGGTGCGTTCTCGCCGTGCAGCGCGCGCCAAGCCTCCTCGGCAGTGTGCGGCAAGATCGGCGCGAGCAGGCGACACAGGACTTCAACGGCCATGCGCATCACCGCCTGCGTACTGCGGCGACGAGGACTGTCGGCGCGGTCACAGTACAGACGGTCCTTCACGGCGGCGCAGTACGCCGCCGAGAGCGTCTCATTGCAGAAGTTGAAGATCGCCAAGTGTGCGCGGCGGAAGTCGAAGTCTCGGAACGCCGCACGCACATCGCTCTCGAGCGCCGCGAGTTCGCCGAGCATCCAGCTATCGAGCGTCTCGCGTGGTGTGGCGGCGGCAAGACGCTGCGCTTCGTCGACCGACCAGGCAGGTGCATCAAACAGATTGGAGAGCAGAAAGCGCAGTGTGTTGCGCACTTTGCGGTACGACTCTCCCGCGAGGCGGAAGTAATCGGTGTCGATGCGGATGTCGTTCTCGTATGGGGCACTCGAAACCCACCAGCGTGCGACCTCGGCGCCGAAGTCCTTCAGCAGCGTCTCCACATCGAGCGCATTGCCGAGACTCTTGCTCATCTTGCGTCCCTCACGATCGACGAGAAAGCCGTGCGTCACGAGCACGCTGAAGGGCGGCTCGCCCGTGACGCCGAGAGCCGGGAGCATCGACAGCTGGAACCAACCACGGTGCTGATCGGAGCCTTCGAGATACAGCGCGCTTGGGAAACCCACGCCGCGCGTGCGCAGCACGGAGTGCCACGAAGAGCCCGCCTCGAACCACACATCAAAGATGTCATGCATCTTCTGCAGTGCCGCGATGTCGAGTCCCGCGGGTGCGTCCGGGTCGTTCGCGGCGTCATACTTCGCCAGAAGGTCCGCAGGCGACAGCGTGAACCACGCATCGCTTCCCTTCTCCGCCACGATGCGCGCCACCGCGCGAACACTTGCAGCCGTGAGAAACGCAGCGCCACTCGGCAAGCGGAAGGCAGGAATGGGAAGGCCCCACGCACGCTGCCTGCTGATGCACCAATCCGGCCGACTCTCCAACATCCCCCGCATCCGATTGCGCCCCCATGCGGGCACGAAGTCAACACGCTTTTCGACCGCAGCGATCGCCATCTTCCGCAGCGATTCGCCGCTGCGGCGAGCAGGCCGATCGACCCCGATGAACCACTGCTCTGTGGCGCGGAAAATGACGGGCGTATGGCTCCGCCAATCATGCGGATACGAATGGCGAAATGAGATGGCCTTCACCAGATGCCCACTGCGCTCCAGCGACTCGATGACGAGCGCGTTGGCATCCCAAACGGACTTGCCACGCAACCATTCCGGGACCGTGTCGTCATACGTCCCGTCGTCTCTCACGGGGCAGTAGATGTCGAGCGATTCGCGAAGCCCCGTGCGGTAATCGTCCTCGCCGTGCCCGGGCGCGGTATGCACGAGCCCCGTTCCATCCTCAAGCGTCACATAGTCGGCGCCGACGATGCGACCCTCGCGCGCACAGAAGGGATGGCGATATCGAAGTCCAAGCAGCGCCGCGCCATCGGCCTCGGCAAGACGCCGCACATCCGACGCACCGACCGCAGCCTGCACCTTCGGCAGCAACTCGGTTGCCACGACCGTGAGCGCTCCATCCATCTCGACAAGCGCGTATCGATACCGCGGGTGAACGGCGATCGCGAGGTTTGCGGGCAGCGTCCATGGCGTCGTCGTCCAGATCATGAAGCTTGGCGTGCAATCACACTCCACGCCGAACGCAGCACCGACAGCGGCAGGGTCGACCGCTTCAAAGTCGACATGCACGGATGGATCTTCGCGCTCCTCATACTCCAACTCCGCCTCCGCAAGTGCCGTCCGGTTGGCAATCGACCAGTGCACCGGCTTCAGCTGACGGAAAACGAGCCCCTGCTCGATGAGTCCGGCGAAGACCTCGAGGGTCGCCGCCTCGTACGAGGGCTGCATCGTGAAGTAGGGCGCCCCATAGTCGGCAAGTGTGAGCAGTCGCTGCATCTGCTGCGACTGCTTGCGGATCACCTTCTCCGTGTACTGCGCACACTCGCGGCGAATCGCCATGCGGCGTGTTTCCTCGGGCAACGCATCCAGCTTTGCAGCCTTCCCAGCTGCGATCAGATCGGTCATGACGCGATGCTCGATCGGCAATCCATGGCAATCCCAGCCGGGGATGAAGTGGCAGTCGCTGCCCTCGAGCAGCGCGGAGCGCACCACCATGTCCTTCAGCACCTTGTTGAGCATGTGCCCAACATGGATGTCGCCATTCGCATAGGGCGGTCCATCATGGAACACGAACGGTTTCGCACCCGCTCGCGCTGCGCGCACGGCGGCAAAGACGCCACTGCGCTCCCAACGAGAAAGTGTGGCTGGTTCCGCTTGCGCGAGGTTCGCCTTCATGGGGAAGGCAGTCTTGGGCAGGTTGAGGGTCGCTTTGTAATCGCGCGCGTCCGACATGGCGCGTGAGAATATAAGCAGCACACGCCCCCCCCCGCGGGCAGCGGCGCGCCGTCACTCGGGCTTCGGATCGCCCGGCTTCACCACCTCATCGAGATACTTCTGGAATTCCCCCATGCGATAGGAGATGAAGCAGAAGGCGTGATGCAGTGCAAACCACTCGATGTCCGTCGGATCCTTCGGGAGATCGCTGCGCTGGCGGTTGAGTTCGGCAAGGATGGGTTCGACCTTCATGCATGCAAGCGTACGCCTGCGGCAGGCCGCGGTCAGGCAGCGACGCCTGCCGTCCCCGCGATCCCATCTCGGGTCACGATGAACAATTCGCTCGTGATCGGATAGGGCAGCCGGGAAAAGTCTCTGGCCACACGTGTCCGAACACGGTCGATGAACGGACCTGGGCCATACGACAGTGCGATGAAGACATCGCGTGCCGGTGTCGCGACGTAGAAGTCGCCGCGCAGTTCACGCGCAAGCCGATCATGGAGTTTGGTGAGCAGGAGACGTGCTGCGTCGTAGCCGTCCTTCAATGACAGAAGTGCTGCGCGCCCGCCATCATGGCTGGTGATGACTTGTGCGTGGAGTTCAGGGGTGTGAGCCGCAAGATTCGTGCGTGCCACAGATTCCAGTTCGTCGACCGAAACGCCCCAGCGAACCATCTGCTCGGTCGAAATGCTGACGGTCATTTCCGGCATGTCAAGGACGAACACCACAACGGTTCCATTCACCCAGGGCATGTGGGCGATTGTTTCTCGGCTCACACCCTCAAAGATGCTCTCGGGCTGAATACGCGGCATGATGCGATGCCGAGCAACCGAGAACGGGATTGGTGTCGCACCGATGCTGTCTCCTTCGAAGACTCGGTCGAAGTAGGAACGCACGAACGTCTGGTCGCGCGACGGGTCCTGATGCATCATTCGGAAGAGGTTGTCGAGTACAAAGGTCTTGCCATCAATCATGAGTTGCAGCGGGGCAATGACCTGCACTTTGCGCTGCGCGTACCATTCGCGCAGCCACGTGCCGACATGCTCCGTGAACTCCCCGGACTCTTCCGCAAACCAGTTGTTTCCGCCTTCGCCCATGTTCTTGCTCCTTCCAAATCAAGCAGCATTGCCGATTTGTCGAAAGCATCGGATAGATTTCAGAGCACTTCAAGCGAAGTGGTCGATATTTCTTGTCTCGCCCAAGTTTTTTGGACCATGGAATCATGCAAATGACGCTTGACTTTTCCTTCCTCTTTGCGAAGGGTGCGTCCGTCGGCACGCGGGGCCCCTTGGTCGTGATCGCAGGGCCGTGTCTGCTCGAGTCGGATGAGATCCATCACCGCATCGCCGATGCACTCTGTACGTCCTGCGCACGCCTTGGCATGGTGCCGATCTTCAAGGGCAGTTTTGACAAGGCGAATCGGTCGAGTGTGCGGAGCCCGCGCGGTCCCGGCATCGATGCGGGGTGCGAGATGCTTGCACGCGTCCGCAAGGAGTTTGGTGTTTTGGTCACGACCGACATCCATGAGCCGTCACAGGCAGCGCGTGCCGCTTCCACCGTGGACATGCTGCAGATCCCCGCATTCCTTTGTCGTCAGACTGACCTGCTTGCGGCGGCGGGATCGACGGGACGAGCCGTCAACATCAAGAAGGGACAGTTCATGGCCCCGCTCGAGATGCGCGGCGCAATCGGCAAGGTGCAGGAAGCTGGTTCGCAGCGCGTTCTGGTCACCGACCGCGGCACTTTCTTCGGCTATCACCGGCTCGTGAACGACTTCGTGGCGCTTGCGGACCTCGCCGCGCTCGGCGTTCCTGTCTGCCTCGATGCGACGCACAGCACGCAGCGTCCAGGCGAGGGCGAAACGAGCGGAGGCCATGGGCAGCACGCGCCCATGCTCGCGCGCGCCGCCGTGGCGGCGGGCGTGGATGCGGTGTTTGTCGAGTGCCATCCCGAACCGGCATCCTCGCCAAGCGACCGCAGCACCATTCTGCCGCTTGCGCAGCTCGACCCCCTGCTCACGCAGCTCGCCGCGATTCGCAAGGCAGTCAACACGTGAAGTGCGACCTCTGCAACAAGCCTGCCGTGGTGCATGAGGTGATCATTCAGGGCGGCAAGTCCACCGAACTGCATTTGTGCGCCGAGCACGCGATTGAAAAGGGGCTTGCGGTACCGACGCAGCAGCCGCTTGCCGACATCCTCCCCGCGCTTGGCGGCATGGTGAAGGTCGAAGGTGTGATCGGCAAGGGGCAGCAGCAGGCACGCTGCACGGCATGCGGCTGCACCTTCAGCGAATTCAAAAAGACTGGCTCGCTGGGCTGCCCTGCGTGCTACGACTCCTTCATGCCGATGATTGCGCAGGTGATCGAACGGGCGCAGGCGGGCGCGACCGCGCACATCGGACATTCGCCCGCGCCTTCGCAGGACGCAGAGCGCGTGCAGCGACTGCGTTCGAAGCTGATGACGGAACTTGAGCAGGCGATTGCCACAGAGCAGTATGAGCGTGCGGCCCAGTTGCGCGATGAACTGAAGGCACTCGATACAGCGCCGCAGGTGCGCGATGAGTGACTCCTTTTCTGCTGCGCTCACCCAGCTCGGGCCCGAAAGCGATGTTGTCATTACCAGCCGCGTTCGGTTTGCACGGAATCTACGAGGGTTTCCATTCACATCGCGCGCCAGCGGTCCCATCCGGCAGGAGGTCATGCGACTTGTGCGCCGCGCGGTCGAGCAGTCTGCACCGCAAGCCGGCAGTCGCTTCGACATGCGCTGGATCGACTTGCAGACCGCGACCCCGCGCGATCGACAACTCCTGTGCGAGCGGCACCTGGTGTCCAAGCACTTCGCGTCGCTGGATGCGCCGCGAGCATTGGCTCTCTCCACGGATGAGCATGTCAGCATGATGATCAACGAGGAAGATCACCTGCGCATTCAGGCGATTGGTGCAGGTGCATGCACGCGCGAGTGCTTCGAACGCGCGGCAGGTGTGGAGCGCGAACTTGCACGCACCCTGCTCTTTGCCTTCCATGAACGCTGGGGATTCCTGACAGCGTGTCCCACCAACGTCGGATCGGGCATCCGCATCAGTGCGATGCTTCATCTGCCGGCGCTCACGCTCCTCAAGGAGTTGGAACGCGTCAAGCGCGCCGCGCGCGAGCTGCATCTCGCCGTCCGCGGCTACCACGGCGAGGGATCCGATTCGCTCGGCGATCTCTATCAGTTCTCCAACCAGACCACGCTCGGATCAACCGACGATGCGCTGCTCAACGAGTTCCATGGTGCCGTGCTGCCGCGACTCGTGCAGTACGAACGCGAGGCCCGCACTGCGGCGATGGAAAAGGCACGAGTGCGCATGGAAGACGTCGTGCACCGAGCACTCGCCACATTGCGCTCCGCGCGACTGATCTCCGCGGAGTCCGCCGTCCGGGAC
>Ga0194120_10010523_pt1 | contig 11382 bp, 6 predicted proteins | sample TA2MahCa65mmetaG_FD_148642 | JGI IMG/M metagenome (GOLD analysis project Ga0194120, IMG submission 148642) | Freshwater microbial communities from Lake Tanganyika, Tanzania - TA2015019 Mahale Deep Cast 65m | ecosystem: Environmental > Aquatic > Freshwater > Lake | place: Tanzania: Lake... | reverse complement strand
CGCGCGCGGCGCGCGCGCTCGCCGACGCCTTCGGCGATCGCCTGTACGCGCTGCTCGCGCGGCATCGGCGCGACGAGGAAGTGCCAGCCGAGGCGCGGCTGCGCGAGCGCGCTCGGGCGCTCGGCCTGCCGCTCGTCGCGGCGCCGGAGGTGCTCTACCATCAGGCCGAACGACGGCGCTTGCAGGACGTGCTCACGTGCATCCGCGCGCGCACGACGCTGTCGCAGGCCGGACGCAGGCTCAAGCCGAACGCGGAGCACGGGCTCAAGAGTCGCCACGCCCTCGCGCAGCTCTTCCACGACGAGCCCGCGGCCGTCGCGCGCACGCTCGAGGTCGCGCAGCGCTGCCGCTTCACGCTCGACGAGCTGCGCTACCGCTATCCGTCGGAGCGCCTGCCGGATGGGCGCACGTCGTCGCAATGGCTGCGCGAGCTGTGCGAGCAGGGCGCGCGCGAGCGCTGGCGCGGCGAGACGCCGGCGGCGGTGCGCGCGCAGCTCGAGCGCGAGCTCGCGCTGATCGACGAGCTCGACTACTGCGGCTACTTCCTGACGATGCGCGAGATCGTCGAGTTTTGCCGCGCGCGCGACATCCTGTGCCAAGGCCGCGGCTCGGCGGCGAACTCGGTCGTGTGCTATTGCCTCGGCGTCACCGCGGTCGACCCGGTGCGCATGGGGCTCCTGTTCGAGCGTTTTCTCTCGAAGGAGCGCGCGGAGCCGCCCGACATCGACCTCGACATCGAGCACGAGCGGCGCGAAGAGGTCATCCAGCACGTGTACGAGAAGTACGGCCGCGCGCGCGCCGCGATGGTCGCCAACGTGATCCGCTACCGCGCGCGCTCGGCGATCCGCGACGTCGGCAAGGTGCTCGGGCTGCAGGAGAGCACGCTGTCGCGGCTCGTGCGGCCGCTGTCGCACGGCGAGGGTCTCTCGCAGCGCGCGCTCGCCAACGCCGGCATCGATCCGCGCTCGCGCGAGGCGCAACTTTTGTGCGAGCTCGCCGAGGAGCTCGAGGACTTCCCGCGGCACCTCTCGATCCACCCCGGCGGCTTCCTGCTCGGCCACGAGCCCGTCGCGCGCCTCGTGCCGGTCGAGAACGCGACCATGGAAGGTCGCACGGTGATCCAGTGGGACAAGGACGACGTCGAGGCGGTCGGCCTGTTCAAGGTCGACCTGCTCGCGCTCGGCGCGCTCAACCACCTGCACCGCGCCTTCGATCTCGTGCGCCGCCACCGCGGCGTCGAGCTCTCGCTCGCCACGATTCCGCCCGAGGATCCGGCGACCTACGACCAAGTCTGCGCCAGCGACACGGTCGGCGTGTTCCAGATCGAGAGCCGCGCGCAGATGTCGATGCTGCCGCGGCTGCGACCGCGCAACTACTACGACCTCGTGATCGAGGTCAGCATCGTGCGCCCCGGCCCGATCTCGGGCGGCATGGTGCACCCCTACCTGCGGCGTCGGCGCGGCGAGGAGCCGGTCGAGTATCCGCACGAGTGCCTGCGGCCGGTGCTCGAAAAGACGCTCGGCGTGCCGCTGTTTCAGGAGCAGGTGATGCGGCTTGCGATCGTCGCCGCCGACTACACGCCGGGCGAGGCGGACCAATTGCGGCGCGACATGGCCGCGTGGAAGAAGAGCGGACGCATCGGGCAGCACCGCGAAAAACTCGTCGAGCGCATGCAGAAGAAGGGCATCGCGCCGGAGTTCGCGGAGCGCGTGTTCCAGCAGATCCAAGGCTTCGGCGAGTACGGCTTTCCCGAGAGCCACGCGGCGAGCTTCGCGCTGCTCTCCTACGCGGGCGCGTGGCTGCGGCGGCACTACATGACCGAGTTCACCTGCGCGCTGCTCAACGCGCAGCCGATGGGCTTCTACTCGACCGCGACGATCGTCGACGACGCGCGGCGGCACGGGCTCGACATGCGGCCGGTCGATGCGCGCGAGAGCGAGTGGGAGTGCACGATTCCAACGCCGGGCGCGGTGCGCATGGGGCTGGCGACGGTGAAGTCGCTCTCGCACGCGGATGCGCGGCGGCTGGTGCGCGCGCGAGAGAGCGCGCCGTTCGCGTCGCTCGCGGACCTCCAGAAGCGCTCGGGGCTCGACACGCGCGCGCTGTCCGCGCTCGCACAGGCCGGAGCGCTCGAGGGCTTCGAGGATCGCCGCCGCGCGGCGCTGTGGACCGCGCTGGCGACGAAGGCCGTGCACCAGCCGAGCCTGTTCGAGCTCGACGAGCGCAAGGCGGAGTTCGCGCCGCTCTCGCGCTTCGAGGAGATCGGCTGGGACTACGAGCGCACGCGCCACAGCGCGCGCGGGCATCCGCTCTCGGCGCTGCGCGCGCAGCTCGCGGCGAAGGAGCTGCCCGACGCGCGCACGCTCAACGCGCTCCCCCACGGCACGCGCGCGCGCTACGCCGGCGTCGTGATCTGTCGCCAGCGCCCCGGCACGGCGCGCGGTGTGACCTTCATGACGCTCGAGGACGAGACCGGCTTCGTCAACCTCGTGGTCTGGAAGAAGGTCTTCGAGCGCTTCGAGCTCGTCGCCAAGACCGAGACCTTCCTCGGCGTCACCGGCCGCGTCCAGACACAGGACGGCGTCACCAACCTCGTCGCCGAGCGCCTGTGGCGCCCCGACCTCGAGCTTCCAACGGGCGACATCGCCTCGCGCGACTATCACTGAGTACGCAGGCAAAGTGGAAAAAAGTGCCGCTCGCGGGGAGGGAAGCGCGGGTCGCATTGCACAACTGCGGATCGTCCTCGATGCTAGAGACTGTCGCGCGGATCTGGACTCGGGCCGAGCACGCGCGGTCCCCTCACGCCCCCACCATGTTCACCCACGGTCTGTTGCTCGCCGCGAGCGCGCTCGCGCAGTCCTTCCCCACGACCGGGGGCAATGTGTGCGTCATCGTGCTCGACGACGTGGCGCCTGGGATGATCGCGAGCTTCGACGCCGCGGCCGTCGCGGGCGGTCGACCGAGCGCGCGCCCCGCGTCGACGCCCGCAATCGACTCGCTGCTCGCAGCGCAGGGCATGTCGTTCGATCGCGCGTGGGCGCTGCCGTACTGCACGCCCGGACGCACCGCGGTGCTGACGGGACGCTTCGGCCTGCGCAGCGGCATCGGAACCGTCGTGCCTCCACGCGCGACGCGCCCGAACCCAGGACTGGGCAACGAGGCCGAACTCCTGCCCGGCTTGTTGCGCGCAGCGACCCCGCCCTATTCGAGCGCTGCCGTCGGCAAGTGGCACCTCGCCGACCAGGTGCAGCTCGCGCAGAACCCAGTCCATCCGCTCGGCGTGAGCGCGAACCCGTGGTTCGATCGCTTCGCGGGCACGTGGTTCAATTTCAGCGCGCTCGCGGCGCAGCCCTATCAGGAGGCGGGTTACTACATGTGGGAAAAGGCCTACTCGACTCGCGTGGAGCTCGCGCTCAACCCCTGCCCCGCGGGCGAGCCGCCGTGCGTTCTCGACATGAACGTGAACATCACGCCGCTCGACTACCCGAGCGTCGACACGGTGGAAGACGCGCTGGTGCTCGCCAACGAGCTGCCGGAGCCGTGGTTCCTGTGGGTCGCACCGCACGCGGCGCACTTTCCGGCGCATCCGCTGCCGGACGGAATGCCCGCGGACCCCTGCCGCGGCGTGTCGGCGCCAGGCTCGTCCTGCTCCTATCCGGGAGTCGGCCCGCCGCAGTCGGCGCGCCGCTGCATGCTCGAGGCGCTCGACCACCAGCTCGGGCGACTGCTGTGCTCGCTCGATTTCGGCGACACGACCGTGATTCTCATCGCCGACAACGGCTGGGCCAAGGACTCGGTCGTGCCGCCGTACCTCGTGTCGCGCGCGAAGAGCACGGTGTACCAAGGCGGGCTCGAAGTGCCGTTCCTCGTGCGTTCGCCGGCGATTCCGGCGACTTTGCGCGGCACGCGCAGCGACGCGCTCGTGTCGGTCGTCGACATTTTCGCCACGGTGCGAGAGCTCGCGGGCGCTCCGGCGGCGGCGCACGGCGAGGATTCGCGCTCGCTGCTGCCGATCCTCAGTGGTGCACAGACTGCAACGCGCGACCGTCTGTATGCCGAGCGCTTCGACCCGAACTTCGCGCCAGACCCGATCACGGGCCTGCCGCCCGTGGGGTACGTCTGCTGGCGCCACGATCAGGCCCTGAGAGACGAGCGCTTCAAGCTCGTGCGCCAGTGGCGCCGCGCCGCGAACGGAGCTCCGCCGATCCTGACCGAGCAGTTCTTCGACCTCGAGCAGGGCGCGGCGGGCGGTCCCGACTGGAACGAGACGAACAACCTGATCGCGCCGGGTGCGGCTGCGCTCGACTACGAGGCACAGAACGCACTCGGCGTGCTTCGCAGCAAGCTCGATACCCTGTATCCGAAGCTGGTGCTGTGAGTCGCGAGCTCGCGACGCGCTGATTCGCCGGATTCCATCTGGCGACGGGCGCGCACGTGCCGGAGAATTCAGAGGGGCGTTCGGAGATTCCCGCCGCCTTCGATTCGCTCTATGCTCGCACTGCTCTCCGCCTGTCTGGGACTGCTGTCCCACGTGTCGCATGCACCGTCCGCGCCGGGCGGCAATGTGTGCGTCATCGTGCTCGATGACGTGGGTGCGGAGCTCGTCTCGAGCTGCGATGACGTACTGCGCGCGCGAGGTCGGCCCAGCGGAGTTGCCGCCGCGACGCCGGCGATCGATGCGTACATGACCGCGCAGGGGCTGTACTTCACGAACGCGTGGTCGCTGCCGAGCTGCACGCCGTCGCGCGCCGCGATGCTCACGGGACGGCTTGGAATGCGCTCGGGAATCGGACGCGTGCTCCTGCCGCGCGGCCCGAGCGTCAACCCGGGACTCGAGCCGGACGTCGAGTTGCTCCCGCAGCTCCTGCGCGCGGCGCCGACACCCTACGCGAGCGCAGCCGTCGGCAAGTGGCATCTGGCTTCGAGCGAGCAACTCGAGGCTTGGCCCGCGCATCCGCTCGGAACGCCGGTCGCGCGCTGGTTCGATCGCCACGCGGGCGCGTGGTTCAACTTCGAGTCGCAGCCGACGCTCCCCTACTGGACGAGCGGCTACTACGTCTGGGAGAAGGCGTACTCGACGCGCGTGCGCGCGGGCGTGAGCCCTTGCGAGTCGGGCGAGCCGCCGTGCCTGCGCGCGATGGACGTCAACCTCGACGTGGAGGACTACCCGACCGTCGACACGATCGACGACGCACTCGAGCTGGTGCGCGAGCTGCCCGAGCCGTGGTTTCTGTGGGTGGCGCCGAATGCGGCGCACGGCCCGGCGCATGAGTTGCCCGCAGGCCTGCCGTCGGATCCGTGCGGATTCGGGGCTCCGGTGGGCGGTGCCTGCTCCCTGCCGGGCATGACGCTGGAAGCGAGCCGGATTCGCTGCTCGCTCACGGCGCTCGACCAGCAGCTTGCGCGGCTCTTCTGCGCGCTCGACTTCAGCGACACGACGGTGATCCTCGTCAGCGACAACGGCACGGGCGAGCTCGCCACGCTACCGCCGTACCAGCCCTCGCGCGTCAAGGGCAGCGTCTATCAGGCCGGCGTGCAGGTGCCGTTCCTCGTGCGCTCGCCGCACCTCGCGCCCGGGCTCGCCGGAGCCACGAGCGACGCACTTGTGTCGCTCGTCGACGTGTTCGCGACGGTGCGCGAGATCGCCGGCGCGCCTGCAGCCGCGCTGGCCGAGGACTCGCGCTCGCTGCTGCCGATCCTGCGGGGCGAGAGCGCGAGCGCGCGGCGCTCGGTGTACACGGAGGTCTTCGGGCCCAACTTCGTTCCGGATCCGCTGGGGGGCGGTCCGCCGCAGGGCTACGTGTGCAATCGCCACGATCAGGCGCTGCGCGATGCGCGCTTCAAGCTCGTGCGCAAGTGGCGGCCCGATCCCGCGGGCGGCCCGCCGCTCCTCGTCGAGGAGCTCTACGACCTGCTGCGCGGTGGCCCGCTCGACCTCTCGACCGTGCCGCCGACGCCCACCCCCGATTGGCTCGAGGAAAACGACCTGCTCGCTTCGTGGCCGCCTACGGATCCGAGCGTGCCCGGCACGCTCCAGCGCCTGCGACGCGAGCTCGACACGAAGCATCCGACGCTCGTGCGCTAGCATCGCGGACATGGCCCTGTACCGAAGCGCGAGCGAGGTCGACTTCGAACTGCGCGAGCTCGCGACCGTCCCCCGGCCGACGCGCGTGTGGATGGCGGATCCGGCGGAGTTCGACGTCGCCTACGACATCAACCCGCACATGCGCGCGGAGGACGGGACGCTCAAGCGCGTCGATCGCGCACTCGCTCGCGAGCAGTGGCGTGCGCTGAAGGCCGAGTTCGAGGCGCTCGGACTCGAGGTGTGCACGATTCCGCCGCTCGCGGGACATCCGGATCTCGTGTTTTGCGCGAACCAGGTCCTGCCGCTGCCGAGCGCGACGACGCGCGACGGACGCGCGCGCTTCGTGCTGTCGAACATGCGCTGGCCCGAGCGGCGCGGCGAGGTGCCGCATGTCGCGCGCGCGCTCGCCGCGGCGGGCTTGGAACAGCTCGTGCTCGAAACGAGCGAGCGCCTCGAGGGCATGGGCGACGGCCTGTGGCATCCCGGTCGAGCGCTCCTGTGGGCGGGAGTCGGTCCGCGTTCGAGCGCCGAGGCGTGGAGCGCGCTCGCGCGCCACGTGAAGGCGCCGGTGGTGCTGCTCGAGCTCGTCGAGCCCGCCTTCTACCACCTCGACACGGCGCTCGCGCTGCTCGCCGAAGATGCGTGCCTGTGGCTGCCCGACGCGCTCGGCCCCCACTCGCGCGCGCTCGTCGAGCGACTCGTGCCACGCCGCATCGCAGCCGATCCGCGCGAGGCCCACGCCCTGCTCGCCTGCAACGCATGCTGCCCCGACGGCCGCAACGTGTTGCTCCAGCGGGGCTGCGAGCGCACGAGTGCGGCGCTGCGAGCCGCGGGCTTCACGGTGCGCGAGCTGGAGACGAGCGAGTTCCTCAAGTCCGGCGGCAGCGTGTTCTGCATGAAGCTGCTGGCCTGAACGGCGCGAGGGCGATCCCGCTCGTGGACCGCCCTCGCGCAGCGCGCTCGTTTCGCGCGTGGTTGGCGCCTCACCGGTAGCGGTGACCGACGTTCTCGCGCCCCATCTCGCGCAGGCGATCGATCTCCTTCTTGATGCCCATGTGGTGAGCCTTGGAGACGATGCTCTTCACCGAGCGGTTGAGCCGCTGGGCGATCTCGAGATTGGGCGTTCTGGGGTAGATCTCGCGCAGGATCGTGAGCTCGGCCTCGTCCCAGCGCGGCATGCGGCTCGCGCCCTTGCCGTTCTGACGCCTCAAGAAGGCCTTGTCCTTGGCGAGGCAGTACTTCTTGGCGATGCGCTGCACGGCGTCGAGGCTGCGCCCAAAAATCGCGGCGAGGTCCGCGTCGGTGCGCGTGCCATACAGCCGGCGCAGCTCTTGGACTTCCTCGCGGGTCCAGCGGCTGTTGTGCTGGATGCGGCCGAGCTCGAAGACCTGCTGCTTCACCTCTTCGGGATCACGGCCGAGAATGCGCGCGATCACCTCCGGGCCCGAGGCTCCGAGGTAGCGCTTGAGGTCCTGAATCTCGCCCGCGGTCCACGGGCCCTGACGGCGCGACGCGGTGCGGAAGAGCTCGTCGGCCATCTTGCGCACGCTGGCGACCGAACGGCCCAGATCCCGGGCGATCGCGGCCTCGGGCCGCAACCCGTACATGTCCTTGAGACGATCGACTTCCGCGCGCGTCCAGCGCCCCTTGCGGGTGCCTCGCGCTGCGTCATCTCCGCTCCAATGCAGCCGTGCCACGTGTGTTCCTCCTCGCAATCAAGAAATGCGACTGCCAGCGTAGCGTCCGTGCCTTTGGACGGAGCGGGTGGAAAAAAGTGCAACTTCTTTCGGGTTTCCGGTCCGGATTCTGGCCGCGAAGGCCGCTCCCCCCCCCGAAAAGGGCGTTCCTGAGCGCCCAGCCTAGAAGTGCAGGCGCTCGCGCATGGTCGCCAGCGCGTGCTTGACCCCCTCGACCGAGGTTTCGGCGAGCACCTCGGCGGCGAGCTCCTGCGCGGCCGCGAGCGTCGTGCGGCGGATGGCGAACTTGATCTCCGGCAGGAAGTAGGGCGCCACGCTGACCGAGTCGTAGCCCAACCCGAGCAGCAGCACGGCGGTGGCCGGATCGTCGGCCATGTCCCCGCACACCGAGCTCGGCTTGCCCGCGGCCCGCGCGGCCCGGGCCACTTGCGCCAGCGCATGGATCACGGCCGGGTGATGCGGCTCGTACAACTTGGAAACCCACGGGTTGTCGCGGTCGACGGCCAGCATGTACTGGACGAGGTCGTTGGTCCCGACGCTGACGAAGTCGACCTCGGCCATCAGGGCCTCGATGCAGAACAGGACCGAGGGCACCTCGACCATGATCCCGACCGGGACGTCGGCCTCGACTTCCCAGCCCTGCTCGAGCAACGACGCGCGCACGCCGTCGAAGATGCGCCGCGTGGCTTCGACTTCCTCGAGCGAGGACACCATCGGCAGCAGGATGCGCAGGTCGCGGCCCACTCCAGCGCGCAGGGCCGCTCGCAGCTGCACCCGCAGCAGATCCTGCCACTCGAGGCTCACCCGCAGACCGCGCCAGCCCAGCGCCGGGTTTTCCTCGCGCGGGGTCTGGAAGTACGAGAGCTGCTTGTCGCCGCCGATGTCGAGCGTGCGCAGGGTGACGGGCTTGGGCGCCATGCGCTCGAGCACGCGTCGATACATGCGGAACTGCTCGTCCTCGGACGGAAACTGCGGCCGCTCCATGTAGAGGAATTCGGTGCGGCACAGGCCGATGCCGTCGGCGTGCGAGACGTCGAAGATGTCGAAATCGCGCAGGCTCTCGATGTTGACCGCCACGCCGAGGACGCCGCCATCGGGCGTGCGCGCGGGCTCGGCGACGCGCTCGGCGAGCGAGGCACGACGAGCTTCGAGGCGCGTGCGGCGCTCCACGAATTCGACGATCTGCTCCTCGCCCGGCCGCAGTTCGACCGTGCCACGGCCGCCGTCGACCGCGAGCTGCATGCCCTGCTCGAGGCGCGGCAGCAACCCCGGCAGCCCGACCACGCAGGGCACGCCGAAGGCGCGCGCGAGCACGGCGGCGTGGGAGAAGCGGCCTCCGGCCTCGGCCACGATGGCGAGCAGGCGCTCGCGCTCGACCGAGGTCACGACCTGCGGTGTCAGCACCGCCGCGGCGAGGATCACCTTGCCATCGACGGGCAAGCCGGGCTGCGCCACGTTCATCAGCGCCTGCAACACCTCGCGCCAAGGGTCCGAGAGGTCGGCGGAGTAGCTGCGCACGCTGTTGCCCTCGAGCGGCCGCAGGGTCCGTTCGAGCCGCAGGATGAGCTGGTGAACGGCCGTCTCCGCGTTGACGCGCTCGGCGCGCAGGGCCTCCTCGACTTCCTCCACGGCGCCGGGGTCCTGCAGGATCATGCGGTGAACCGCGAAAATTTGGGCGTCGCGCTCTCCGGACTGCTCGGCCACGAGCCGCTGCCGACGCGCCAACTCGTCGCCCGCGACCGCGATGGCGCGGCGCAGTCGAGCGACCTCGGCCGCAACCTCCTCTTCGGGGATCGACCAGTTCGGCACGGCGTCCGGGGCGGCCCGCACCACGTGGACCGGGCCGAGGGCCAGTCCGGGGGAGACCGAGGTGCCGTGGATGGTGCGGGCGCGGGCCATGGGGCGGATCACTCTAGCGTGGGCACGGTCGAGGCGGCCACGCGGGCGGATCCGGCGAGGAGCTTCAAGCAGCGTCGCTTGGAGAGCCGAAAAAGCCCCTCCGGCCGGAACTCTTTTTCCACAGCCGCCCCCCCGTTCCGCTGCACACGAGCCACTGATGACCAACGCCACTTCGACCGACGCCTCGCACACCACGAACACGACCTGCGGCAACGGGGGCAAGACGCTCGCGCTGCTTGGAATCGCCGCCTGCTGCACGGGAGCGGGCATCGCCGCCTTGCCGCACGTCTCGTACACGGCTGCCCAGATGCTCAGCGGCTTGGGCATCCACGGCGTGATCGGCGCGAGCGTCTTCACGGGCGGCGCGCTGGCGCTCGCCCTCGGCCGCACGCGCCAAGGCCTCGAAGCCGCGCAGGCGCGCAGCGCGCAGGACGCGAGCGCGAACCTGCTGCTCGAGCAGCTCGCCACGGATCTCGCGCAGACCCGCGCGATGCTCGAAGTCGTGCAGGCTCAGGCCGCGGAAAACACCTGCTGCGTGCAGGCCCTGCGCGTCGAGGTCGCCAACGCGAGCTCGGCGAGCGAGAGCGCGGGATCGTCGACGCAAGCGCTGTTCCAGCTCGCCTCGGGCCTCGACAAGCTCGGCGCCCGCATCGACCAGCGGCTCGACGTCCACCATGCAGCGATGCAGGATAGCCTCGAAGAGCTCGGCGCGACGCTCGCGCACACGCGCCGCACTCTCGAAGAGCGCCTCGCGGCTCTCGACGCGACGCGCACGCCGCCCACCGAAACGACGCCGCACACCAGCACGACGCCGAACGCGGGCACGAACGCGGGCACTAGCATGGGCACGAGCGGCGCGACCGCGGACGACACGACGCTCGAGCTCGCCGACGGCAACTGGAATCCGAGCGACTGGAATGCTCCGCAGGTCGAGAGCACCGAGATCCACGGCACGCTGAGCGAGTTGGAGCAGTGGCACGAGCGCGAGGGCGCCGGCACGCTGGGCTCGCTGGGTCTGCTCGACAGCTTCGAGGACCCGGCGCACTCCCCCTCGCTCCCTCAGGCCGAGCCGACGCCGTGCGAGCCGACGCGCGACGTGACGCTCGATTTCGACACGCTCGACGCCAACAGCGACGAGCTCGCGCGCGAGCTCGACCGCGCCTCGCGCGCTGGACAGCACCTCGACGCGCCCACCGCGCCCGCGACGAACGACGTCGACGCGGTCCCGGGCGTGGCCGACCTCGCGAACAAGCTGCAGACGCTGCAAGCACTGCTCGCCGATCCGGCGCTGCAAGCGCTGTTCGGACAGGGCAAGCCGCGCTAGCGACCGAGAGCACGCGCGGCGGGGCGCTCGACTGTGAAGTCGCCCGGCCCAACGCGTGGGTGGCTCTCCGCGGCTTCGGCGGTGCTCACTGGCCGGTGGGTGCCTCGCCCTCGCCGCGCACGAGGTTCTTCAGGCCCGCGAACGGATTGTTGATCGCCTTCTTGGCGCCGAGCGCGCGCAGTTCCTGCGGGGAGAGCCCCTCTTCGCGCTCGCCACCCGCGCCGCGATCGCCGTCCTTGAACGGCGGGCGACCGCCGCCGGGACGACCGCCGCCACCCTGACCGCCGCGTGGACCGCCCTTGCCGCCAAAGCCGCGGCGACCGCCGCCGCCCGTGCCGGCGAGTCCGTCGCGGCGCGTGGTCGCGGCGCGCACCGGC
>Ga0194120_10010519_pt1 | contig 11385 bp, 13 predicted proteins | sample TA2MahCa65mmetaG_FD_148642 | JGI IMG/M metagenome (GOLD analysis project Ga0194120, IMG submission 148642) | Freshwater microbial communities from Lake Tanganyika, Tanzania - TA2015019 Mahale Deep Cast 65m | ecosystem: Environmental > Aquatic > Freshwater > Lake | place: Tanzania: Lake... | reverse complement strand
GCAGTTCATGCCCTCGACTTTCCTGGCGCACGCCGTCGATGCCGACCGCGACGGCCGCAAGGATCTCTGGCGTTCGCTGCCCGACGCCTTCGCCTCGGCCGCGGGCTACCTGAGCGCCCTGGGCTGGAGCGCGGACGAACTGTGGGGGCGTGAGGTGCGCCTGCCTGCGGACTTCGACCATGCCCTCGCCCACCCGGAGAACAAGCTGCCGGTGCGCCGCTGGGCGGCCCTGGGCGTCACCACCGCCGAGGGCAAGCCGCTGCCCAGGTCGGACATGGCAGGCGCCATCCTGCTGCCGCAGGGCCATGCCGGGCCGGCCTTTCTGGTCTACCGTAATTTCGAGGTGATCCTGGCCTGGAACCGCTCCGTGCATTACGCCCTCAGCGTCACCCTGCTGGCCGATCGCCTGCGCGGCAGCGAGGGCCCCCGGCTCGGTCGCGACGCCGACAACCGCACGCTGAGCCGCGAGGACATCCTCGAGCTGCAGGATCTGCTGCTGCGCCTCGGGCACGATCTGGGTGAACCGGACGGGGTCGCCGGGCGGCGCACGCGGGACGCCGTGCGGCGCTTCCAGAAAGACGCCGGACTGCCGGTCGATGGCTTCGTCTCCCACAGCCTGCTTGAGCGCCTGCGCGACTCCAGCGCGGACGAAGGGCAGGCGACGCCGGTCGGCATGTCGCTTTCCTGAGGCGGATTGCCGCTTCCGCCGTTCCGACCGCCCTTCGCACTGTCGCGCAGACATCCGGCCATGCGAACATTGGCCGGCGCGACCGCTTCGCCGCCCTGCCCCGCCTGACCACGCTCCCAGCATGACCACCCTGATTCCCAGCCTTTCTTCCTGCCTGTCCCGCATGACCTCGGGCGAGAAGCGCTTCGCCCAGCGCCTGGAGGCCAAGCTGGAGGACGACTATCTTTGCTGGTACGACGTGCCGGTGGGGCCGGCGCAGTTGCATCCCGACTTCATCGTCCTGCACCCCCGGCGCGGGCTCATCGTCCTCGAGGTGAAGGACTGGAAAGCCGACACCCTGCGCGCCATCACCCGCGCCCAGGCCACCCTGCTCACCGACGAGGGCGAGAAACAGGCGCCCAATCCGCTGGAGCAGGCCCGCCAGTATGCGCACGCGGTGGTGGACATGCTGGAGCGGGACGCGCAGCTCACCTTCTCCAGCGGCAGGATGCGCGGCCGGCTGCTGTTCCCCTGGACCTACGGCGTCGTCCTCGCCGCCATCAGCCGGCGCCAGTTCGAGGCCGCCGGCCTGGGCGAGGTGCTGGAGGGGCATCGCGTGATCTGCCAGGACGAGATGACCGAAGCGGTCGACGCCGAGGATTTCCAGCGCCGGCTCTGGGAAATGTTCCACCTGGGCGGCTACGGCCATCTTTCGCTGCCGCAGATCGACCGCGTCCGCTGGCACCTGTTTCCCGACCTACGCCTGCCCTCGGCGCAGATCGGCCTGTTCGACGAGGCCGACGCGGCCACTCCCGACCTCATGCGCGTGCTCGACCTGCAGCAGGAACAGCTGGCGCGCAGCCTGGGCGGCGGACACCGGGTCATCCATGGCGTCGCCGGCTCCGGCAAGACGCTGATCCTGGGCTATCGCGCCGAACACCTGGCGCGGGCCTGCGCCAAGCCCATCCTGGTGCTGTGTTACAACAAGGCGCTGGCGCGCCGGCTGGAACACTGGATGCAGAAGCGCGGCGTCGCCGAGAAGGTGCACATCGGCACCTTTCACGCCTGGTGCCACCGCCAGCTCACCGCCTACCACGTCGGCCTGCCGACCGGTGACGCGGGCGACCGCGCCTATTTCGACGCCCTCGTGCAACGCGTCATCGAAGGCGTCGACCGCCAGCTCATCCCGCGCGCGCAGTACGACGCCGTGCTCATCGACGAGGGCCACGACTTCCGGCCCGAATGGCTGAAACTGGTGACGCAGATGGTGGATCCGCGTACCGATTCCCTGCTGGTGCTCTACGACGATGCGCAATCCATCTATGCCACCGGCAAGTGCCGCGATTTCAGTTTCCGCGGCGTCGGCATCCGCGCCCAGGGCCGCACCACGATCCTCAGGGTGAACTACCGCAACACGCGGGAAATCCTCGATTACGCGCTGCATGCCGCGCAACGCATCCTCGCCCCCGCCGAGGCGGCCGAGGATGGGGTGCCGCGGCTGGCGCCGCTGTCGGCCGGACGTCACGGCGACGCGCCGCAGGTGGTGCGCCTGCCCAGCCTGCGCGAGGAGACGGCCTGGCTGGCCAAGCAGCTCAAGGCCGCGCATCGCGCCGGCATAGCCTGGCACGAGATGGCGGTGCTCTACCGGCATTACGAACCGGTCGGCCAGACCGTCAACAGCGTCTTCCGCCAGGTCGGCATTCCCCTCACCTGGAAGGATGCGGTCCGCTTCGGCGCGCGCCAGGACACGGTCAAGCTGCTGCCGTTCCACAGCAGCAAGGGCCTGGAATTCCCGGTGGTGGCCATTCCCGGCATGGGGCGGGAAGCCGCGGACGACGACGAGGAAATGCGCTTGTTGTACGTCGCCCTGACCCGCGCCACCGAGAAACTGCTGCTCACCGGCACCTGACGCCGGCCCTGGCGCGATTGCGCCCGGGCGCTTTAACTTATTGATCCTGCAAGCTATGCTGTAACCGTAACGTCATCAAATCGTCCCTCGCCGCATGGAAATCAAAGCCTTCACGTCCGTCCTCACCGCGCCGGCCACGGCCGCGAGCTCGTCGCGCGCGGTGGCCGGCAAGAACGCTGCCCAGGGTGCGGCGCCCGATGCGGGACAACGCAAAGCCGAGGATGTGGAGCTGGCTCGGCGCGAGGAGGCGCAACGAGCCGCCCGCGAAGCGACCCGCGTCTCGGCGGCGGCCTTCTACCGCGGCGGTCGCATCGAGTTCGAGCAGGAAGAGAGCACCCGCGTCATGCGCGTCCTGGATAGTAAGGACATCCTCATCTACCAGGTGCCGCCCAAGGGACAGTTGAGAGTCGTGCACACCGAGGAGGTGGACGCGGGCCATGCCATCGACCGCGCCTGAGTCCGAATTCGTCGGCGCGCATCCCGGCCAGCCGGCATACGCCAGAAAGCAAAAAGCCCCTCGTCGAGGGGCTTTTTGCTGGCTGAAACGGTGTCAATTGCCCGGTGAGCCGCCCGCCACCACGGTCAGGGTGTCGCGGATGATGCCCGGCGCCTCGACGATGCGCATGAAGTTGCCCATGCCCACGTTCGGCCAGCCCAGCGCGATGCGGAAGCGGGCGAAGAGGTGGTTCACCTTGTTGTCGACCACGTAGATTTCATAAGGCAGGGCGGCAATGTTGTCGGCACCGATGGTCTTCACCCACCAGCCCTCGCCCTCCTTGGGATCGTTCAAGGCCACGCCGAACACCGCCAGCTTCTTGTCCGGCTGGATGATTTCGTAGACCTTCGCGGTCTTGCCCAGGCCGCGCGCCAGATTCTCCTGGATGGTCTTCACCGCGTCCTCGAAGGACAGCTGTTCGATGAGCAGGTTCTTGTCGGAGTCGAAACCTTCCATGCCGAACATGTACTGGTAGTCGGCGAGATCCTTGGTATCGACGCTGCCACCTGTCGGCTTGCCGGCACCCAGGGCGCGTGCGAGTTTGCCGTGCGCCGCCTTCACCGAGCGGTCGGCGAGCGGATACTGCTTGCGCAGATAGGCGCGCAGCCAGTACTCGACGTTCTCGTAGGACACCGTGCCGTCGCTCTTCACGCCGACACGGATGGGAGCACCGACGATGGCGGCGCCGCCGATGCCGCGCACCGCATTCAACAGGCCCGGCTCGGTGACCACCACGACGCCGTAACCCGGCAGGCCGGACGGCGCGTATTTGCCGATGACATTGAAGCCGCCCTTGCTCAGCTTGCCTTCGACCTGTGCCATGAGGTTAGTGATGTCACCAGCCGGCAGCTTGCTGCCTTGAAAATACGGGCTGATTGCAAAGGCAAGAGGCGCCCAGAACAGCAGGGCCAGTATCGCGAACATGCGCTTCATGGTGTGATTCCGTATATAAACAAACAGTGATGCATTTTAAACAAAAAAGCCGGGGAAGCCCCGGCTTTCTTGCGGAAACAACGCCTTATCAGAACTTGGCGCCGTAGGAGACGCCGAAGGAATCCTGGTACATGGTGTTGTCGATACCGGCGGTGGCGCCCTTGCCCTTCACAGTGTTCTCGAAGGCATGCATGTAGGCCACCGTCAACTCGCCGCCGCCCGCCAGGGTCCAGGTGGCACCCAGGGTGACATGCTGCTTGATGACGCCGGGCGCCAGGATGTTGAAGAAGGTCTGGTCATTGTCGTACGGCTCATCGTTGTAGATGTAGCCGGCACGCAAGACCAGGTTCTTGTCGTATTGGTAGGCCAAGCCGAGCTTGTAGACATTGATGTCTTCCCAGCCAAAGCCCGTACCGTTGTCGGCACCGAGAGGGCCGCCTTCGAACATCTTGTTGGACAGCGACTTGACACCCTCGTAATGGATGCGCTGATAGTCGAAGGCCACCAGCAGCTTGGGGGTAGCCTGCCAGGCCAGACCCACACCCCAGTTCTCGGGAATGTCGAAGTCGCCTTGCTCGGCGAACAGGCCCTTGTAGTCGTCGAACTCGTCCATGTAGGTCTTGGACTGATACGTCGCGCCCAGGGTCAGAGTCGGCGAGACCTTGCCGGTCCAGCCCAAACCGAAGCCGTAACCGAAGGAACTGTCATGGCCATTGTCACTACATTTTGTAGACGCTTGCGACATGCCGTTACACATTGGCTGGATACCAAACATTTCGAATCGCTGATAGGCAAGCTTGAGGCTGACACCCACGGAGTGGTTCTCGTTGAGCTTCATCGAAACTGTTGGCGCGATGAAAAGCTGGGCCAGATCTACACCATTGGAACCACCACCAAAAAGGTTGTCCTTGTAGTCCGTAGCCATGCCGCCATTGCCATATACTGACACGCCCAACGACATGTCGTTGCTAATCATACGGTTGTAGCCGAACTCGGGCATAAAGTAGTTTTCCGAGTCGTTGCCATCAAAGGTGACCCCACCGATTTCGGACTCACGCTGCGGCCGGAAGTAATCAATACCCACGTCCCAGCGATTCCCCACCAGCACCATGTTGGCCGGGTTGGTGGCAGCGGCCAGGGCGTCCTGGCCATAGGCGATGCCGACACCACCCATACCCTTGGATTTGATGCCGTAGCCATGCGAAAAATGGCCGGTGGTGGCGAAAGCGGAACCGGCGAAGCCAAGGGCGGCCAGAGCGACAATGAGGGGGGTCCTGCGCATGATGTACTTCTCCTCCAGAGAGCGTTTCAGATGGAATTGACCGCGGTCATAAAACGGTCATGCAAGCCGGGTGGGATGCTAAACGCGCGGCATGCTGCGCCACAAGCGATTATTAATGATGACTATTGCGTCCGAAATCCGTCGGACGACAACAACCCATTGATTCAAAAAGAAAACCGCCCGAAGGCAGTTTTCCTGGTACGAATTGATCAAGGTCAAATGAACAGGCAGATGTCGGTTTCCCCGGCGAATTCGAAGAAGGTGGCGGCACCGCCGTACTCCACGCCGTCGATGAAATCGCTGTGCTCGAAGCCGAACAGTTCCACAGTCATCTGGCAGGCGATGAACTTGACCTCGGCTTCCTGGCACAGCTCGCGCAGTTCCGGGATGGTGGCCACGCCGTTGTTGGCGATGGTCTGTTTCATCAGGGTGGTGGCGAGAGACTCATAGCCAGGCACCAGGGACTGCACCGCGTTGGGAATGTTCCAGTTGATGTCCTTGAACCACTTGGGACCGAAGGGCATCTTCATCGGCATGCCGGGGTTGCCCAGGGGGCTGACCTTGAGGCCGGAAAGGTCCTTGCGCAACATCTGCAGGCCGTAGAAGGTAAAGAAGATCTGGGTTTCGTAACCCAGGGCAGCGGCCGTGGAGGCCAGGATGAACGGGGGATAAGCCCAGTCCAGGGTGCCCTTGGTCGCGATGATCGCCAATTTCTTTTGATCGTCCATCACACCACCTCTCGCATTTCGTGGATTGACTTGGCGCCGGTCGGCGGGGAATTACTTCTTTTTGATGAAGAAGGTGTACTCGCTGCCGGCTTCGGCGGAGGACAGCAGTTCGTTACCGGTCTGCTTGGCGAAGGCCGCGAAGTCTTTGACGGAGCCCGGGTCGGTGGCGATGATTTTCAGCACCTGGCCGGAGGTCATCTCATTCAGGGTTTTCTTGGTGCGCAGGATGGGCAGCGGGCAGTTCAGGCCTTTTGCGTCGAGCTCTTTGTCGAAATTCATGATCACTCCTTCAAAAAATTAGCATGTGCTGAAAAAAGCCGAGGTAATTTACCCGCGTTACCGGGAGATTGCAACGCATGGACTCTTCGGTAACTTGACTCAGGACAAGGCCGCGATGGGCTTGCCGGAACGCGCCCAGGCCATGATCCCTCCCGCCAGGTTGTGCATGTTGTCGAAGCCCTTGGCGGCCATGAAGGCACAGGCCTGGGCGGAACGTGCACCCGAGTTGCAGTAGACCACCACGGGCCGGTCCTGCGGAATCTCGGTGGCCCGCAAGGGCAACATGTGCAGGGGAATGTGGATGGCGCCGTCGATAATGCCGCGCGACACCTCGCCCTCGGTGCGGACGTCGATCAGATGGATCTGCTCCTTGTTGGCATCCAGCGAATCGACATCGAGTTCCTTGATGTTGTACATGCCGAACATGCATACTCCTCGGGATAGATATATTAGGGATGTCTAATGTATAAGATTTCTTTATGAGAATCAAGATGCGACCCGCCCGGCGGCCGCTTCTTGGCTATGGGCGGCGTTCGACGGACATGTATAATCCGCGCCCCACAACGCTGCAGTAGCTCAGTCGGTAGAGCAACTGATTCGTAATCAGTAGGTCGGGGGTTCGATTCCTCTCTGCAGCACCAACTCACCCAGCGCATACGCACCCGGACCACGCCGTGACCTCTCCCCTGTTTCAATCCCTCATCGCCGATGACATGGCGGAGGTGGATCGGGTCATTCGCGCCCGCCTGCATTCCGAGGTCGCGCTGGTGCGCCAGGTTTCCGAATACATCATTCACAGCGGCGGCAAGCGGCTGCGCCCGGCCCTCGTCCTGCTCGCCGCCGGCGCCCTGGACTACCGGGGCGGCCATCATCACGAGATGGCGGCAGTGGTGGAGTTCATCCACACCGCCACGCTGCTGCACGACGACGTGGTCGACAGTTCGGAACTGCGCCGCGGCCGTGATACCGCCAATGCCTTGTTCGGCAACGCGGCCAGCGTGTTGGTGGGGGATTTCCTCTATTCCCGCGCCTTCCAGATGATGGTGGGCGTGCACAACATGCGCGTCATGGAAGTGCTGTCCGAAGCCACCAACATCATCGCCGAGGGCGAGGTCCTGCAGCTCATGAACTGCAACGACCCGGACATCGACGAGGCGGCCTATCTGCGCGTGATCCGCTACAAGACGGCGAAGCTGTTCGAGGCCGCCGGCCGCCTGGGCGCCATCGTCCAGCATGCGCCGGCCGAAATCGAGGACGCCTTGGGCCATTACGGCATGCACCTGGGCACCGCCTTTCAGATCGTCGACGATATCCTCGATTACAGCGGCAGCACCGAGACCATCGGCAAGAACGTCGGCGACGACTTGGCGGAAGGCAAGCCCACCCTGCCCCTGCTGTTCGCCATGAAACACGCGTCCACGGAACAGGCGGAGGTGATCCGCCAGTCCATTCTGGAAGGGGATGCCAGCCACTTCCAGGAAATTCTCGGCATCGTGCGCGACAGCGGCGCCCTCGAGCATGCCCGCCGGCAAGCCGAGGCGGAGGCGGAGACGGCGCGCGAGGCTTTAAAGTCCTTGCCGGATAGCCAATACAAAACCGCTTTGTTAGAATTAGCGACTTTCGCGGTGACCCGCGAGTTCTGATCGCGAACCGCGATCGGACACCCAGTCGGGGTGTAGCTTAGCCTGGTAGAGCGCCACGTTCGGGACGTGGAGGCCGGAGGTTCGAATCCTCTCACCCCGACCATTAAATTCAATCAGTTACAAGTCATCGGTAACTGTCAACTTTGTCCGTACGGAAATTGTACGGAAAACCAAAACCACAACAAGGTGTTTGAAGCATCCTTCAACCTCCTTGCCATGCTGATCGCGCGCCTCTCGATCCACCGGATCAAGTCCCGAGAGACCGGTTTGTTCAGTGACATGGCGCCGAAATGAGCGGCATTGTCTACTTGAGCATTCGCGTGGTCAGTTTCGCTGTGGAAGTACCCGCCTCCATTCCCAAGGCGGCATAGGGTTCACGTCGTTCCACAGCCCCTGTCGCCTCACTTTCGCCCAGGTCTCGGCCTGCTCGTAGTCGGCTTGGTCCTGGGCTGATTGCTCCCCGGCATACTTCCGATACCACCAGGCCATTCCGTCCTTTACCTGCTGCAAGCCCACGTCTTGGCCGGCAACCGTCACCTGGCACACCAGGCGCCCATAACGGTCGGTCTTCGGGCAGTCCGCCACCGCGTTCTTGTTGAAGGCCAGGCGACCCAGGTTCGCCGTGGACTTGCTGCCGAAGGCCTGGACCTTCTCCGGTGCGTCAATCCCTGCGAGACGAATCTTGTGCTGCTGCTTCTGGGCATCCAGAAGGGTTAAGGTATCCCCGTCCGAGATGCCAACGACGGCGCCAGTAAACGTACCCGCACTGGCAACCTGGATGGCCAGCGACAGCAGGCTGATGGTGATGAATCTCCACAGCATGTCTATCCACCCTTACCGATCATTGTAGGAACGCAGCATGGCAGACCTCGAACTCTTCAAACAATACCTCGGGCTGGCAGACCTGCTCATCTCCCAGTCGAGCAAGGAAGATGTTGCCGAGACAGCGCGCATCCTCGCTTTGAACGCCGCGCACTACCAGTCCAAGTTCGGAGAGTTGCCCTTGGACGAGACTCTGGCGATGCTGCACACGAACAGACCAAACGAGACGCAGCTGGCCATGCTGGTATCCGGCATGGAGACCCTTGTGGGCGTGCTCGGGATGGTGCGAGGGGGTGGGTTGGAGGACGACAGTGCCGTGCATTGACCGTTGCTTGTGCAACCCTCGGAGGGCAGGATGGTGGGGAGAGCCTGCCGGATGCCTTTGAACCCCTTGAGGAGACACCATGAAAAAGCTCATCGCACTCGTTATCGCCCTATTCGCCGCCAACGCCGCTTATGCCGGGGCTGACTGCAACGCCCAGGTGACCGAGAAAAAGCTGTCGGGCGCAGCCAAGACCAGTTTTCTCAAGAAGTGCGTGAAGGACGGCTGCGAGGCCGGAGCCGCCGAGAAGAAACTGGCGGGTGCGGCGAAGACCAGCTTCGGAAAGAAATGCGTGGCCGATGGGTTGCTGCCCTACTGCGAGGAACAGGCGGCGAACAAGAAGCTAAATGGGGCCGCGAAGACCAGTTTCCTGAAGAAGTGCCAGTCTGGCGGATGATCCATGTCCCTAGCTCGGCCCAGGCAGATCGCGGCGGCCTTGCCATTGTGGGTGTTGGCCCAGGCCTGCCTCGCTGACATAGGCTCTTGCAGCGATGGAAATACCTGCCACCTGAACAGTCCGGAATACACCGGCCCAGTGCGCATCTTCTGCATCCAGGCCCCCAGTCTCAACGAGGCGTGGGGCATTCAGGCACGCAATGCCTTAAGGGTGGAAGTGCGGGGAACCATCAGGGTGCTCATGGACCACGTGAATGAACTGCCGGTTGCCGAACTGATCAGGGAAGATGGGTGGAACCTCGGCCTCGAACTTGTCCGCCAGGGGTTGGCGCGGGTAACGCCGAAGTTCTGCGACGATCCCCTCTACCCAATAGCTGAGAACGAAGCGCGGCAGGAGGGGCTGGGTATATGGTCCGGCAAGTGAGGTGAGCTGTCCGCTTCCGCCGCTGTCCTGCCCTTGGGATGCTGCCTGTGTCGGGCAGGTCGGGGTCAGGTCCAGCCATTGGGCCACCTCCCGAAAATCCACATGAACGTCAGCTTCCGGGATGGGCGCTCCTGGGCAGCAAGCAGCGGACCTAAACGCGACATTCAGCCATGATGGCTTGGGCTTCCGTTTGGTGCCTTTGCTGCGCAGCACAATTAGTACAGCCCCAGCGCGCCTGAATGCCCGTTCAAAACGGATAATCATCAGGCCCTAAACGAAGCGGGTCATCGGCATCCATCGGTTTTTCAGATTTCCATGGGTCAAGCTCCGGCTCGGGCTTTTTGGCATCTGCATTGACGGGAGGCGTTGCGTTGCGTGCACTGGCAGGGTCCAGCATCTTGAGTTGGTCTGCTTCGATTTCAGTCGTGTAGCGGGTCTGCCCGTCGCGGTCTTGCCACTTGCGCGTTTTGATGCGGCCTTCGATGTACACCTTCGAGCCTTTGCTGAGGTAATCACGGGCGATCTCAGCCAGACGCCGAAACAGCACAATACGGTGCCATTCGGTCTGCTCGCGTCGCTCCCCGGCCTTGTCCTTGAAAACCTCTGAGGTGGCCAGGCGCAAATTGGCCACCACCTCGCCCGATGCGGTGTAGCGCACTTCCGGCGCATCGCCCAGGTTGCCCAGCAAAATGACTTTGTTGATGGATGCCATGTAAACCCTCGAATTGAATTAAGTCGCGTGGTAGCGCACTTCACACGGCGCCCCCCACAGAAAAAATCGTGACGTAGGAAAAGCGACTCAAGGCTTCAGTCGCCCCCAAAAATCCCGGCCAAAGTTTTTGACCTTATCGGCCGCCCCAGCAAGACCATCCACCACCTTGCGCCCCGTGCTGGGTTCAGCGGGTGGGCCTTGATGCAGCGTCACCGGGCCGGGCTGGCGCAGCTTGTCGGCCACGTAGCTGCCTTCTGCCACGGCGTTCGCCGCCATCAGGGTTTGGTGGCCCTCCATCGGCATACTGAAGGGCAGGTCTTTATAGGGCGCGGGTTCCACCACGGCGTCCCACATCAGGTGATACGACAACCCGGCGCTGGTGCCGCTGGCCAAAGACTCGGTGAGCGGCCCACCCAGTTCGGCCATGCGATCCCACAGCAGGTCGCGGTGAACCGGCAGGCGCTCGTGCACCTGGCTGGTCAGGTCAACCATGGCCAGCAACAGGCCTTCTGCCACCACCCCGGCCAATATGGAATGGGTGAGGATGGAGCGGTGCGCGCCAATGCCGGCCAACAGATCCAGGTCGGGAATGCCGCCGTCACCATCCAACCCGCCGGAACCGGCGTAAAACCCAAGAAACGCCCCCAGCACGCGGGGAGCCTGCGTGGTGGGGTCATCGCGCAGTGCGGTGCCAATGCCGCCAACCAGTCTTGCCCCATCACGGCCCAGGGCAATCGAACCATCAATGGCCGCCGCCGTGCGGTCCCCCAAT
>Ga0194120_10010514_pt1 | contig 11387 bp, 25 predicted proteins | sample TA2MahCa65mmetaG_FD_148642 | JGI IMG/M metagenome (GOLD analysis project Ga0194120, IMG submission 148642) | Freshwater microbial communities from Lake Tanganyika, Tanzania - TA2015019 Mahale Deep Cast 65m | ecosystem: Environmental > Aquatic > Freshwater > Lake | place: Tanzania: Lake... | reverse complement strand
TTTATTATTGTTTTAGAGTTTATTAATTTAATAATCCATACCCCGCTCAATAGCATCAGCACAGCTATTACAAATAGCATATTGAGGTTGAATACGAACAGTGCGCTCACAACGCTCACAAACCTTGGTCACATTGGTACGTTGGCACCGGTGGTAAAAGTCAAGCATCTCAGGCTCGCTCATCTCCCAGGTTCCGAAGTTGTCGTCGTAGTAGGTCTTCATCGTGGAAATAGATTATCAGGTTTTAGAAAAAGGTCAAGCCCCTTTCGGAGCTTTTTTTACAGGCGTGCTTGAAATTCAGACCGGGTAGTGGATCCGGTAGACATGCTCCTGGCTTTCGGAGCTTTTCTTACAGGCTTGCTTGGAATTCAGCACCCAACGAATTGCGTTGACGGTGTGAGCATTCCAATTGTAGAGATTTGCATCCATCTCCAAATTCATGGAAGCTTCCATTGACAGTTCGTTGTAGCCATAGGTGAAGTTTTCCACCGCAATCCTCTTAGCCTTGGGAAACTTCTTGAGCGCCTTGTCGATCAGTTCGTTATTCATTGTGGAAATAGTCTACAGGTTTTTTAGAGAAAGTCAACAGCTTTTTTTAGCCCAGCACCAGAAAGTTACGGCGGCCAAGCTCAGCCACTTCATTCAATGCTTCGGCATTCCATTCACCATTGAATTGAAGGGCTTGCCAACGAATGGTCTTGGCCACAGCTTCCAGAGTAGTGTGCACCGGCTTGAAGGAGTTGAGTCCGTAACCATAAAGCGTGCTGTCGTCCACGTTGGACAAATCACGGTTGAAGTCTTTGGCGATGGCGAAAGCGGCCTGGAATTGTTGAAGTGTCATCTTGGAAATATCCTACACCATCCCTTCAGAACTTCAAGCACTTTTTTCGTTTATTTTGGCCTTTCTACGTTATCGATAAAGCTATGCACGCACCCCTTGGTCCCCCACCCTAGCTTTGTCAGCCGTTCTGGAAATACCTTACCCTAGATGCCGTGAAAGTCAACGGGGAAATGCAAAAAAAAGAGAGGGTTTTTACACCCTCCCTTCTTGGCTTCTCAAACCAACTCTAGAGAAATCTCATTATTGTGTCGCTCCAGACCTAGCATGGTTTCGGTCAGCCGTGGAACAAACCAACTCTGGATAAATCTCATTATTGTGTCGCTTCCACATAATATCACTCAAAGCAAACCAAGCACCGTCAAACCTACGAGGATGTAGAGCCACTTCCTTCTCCAATTGATTCACATATTCAGTTGACACTTGCTTCCAACCAAACGACTGACATTGATAATACTTACCATTAATACACACAATGTCATTGACACTAAATGACCGCTTTTGGGATTCAATGAACATTTTGCATTCCATGTTTGAACCGTGGTTCCACTCGCCGAAGACTCGTTCCAGGTTGTCCTCTACGGAGAGGTCATTGATGACGACATAGAAATAAACAGCTTCATCAGGATAGATAACGTGAATGAGGTTCTTCATAACCCCCAAAGAATAACCCCCTGACCGGTGAAAGTCAAGGGGTTTGAGAAGTTTTTTTTAAAAAAGTTTAGGCCGCCAGCTTCTTGGTAGCGTCGATATGCTCGAACAGCGGAACCAGCTCGGGGAACGTCAGAGCCAGAATAGAGCGAGCACGCTTAGGGTCATCCAATCGGAAGATGAACGGACGTTTACCGGGAACACCCTTTGGAGCAAGATGAGCCTTAAGGTTAATCATCTTAGCGACAGAAGGAAGGTTCTGGGTATATTCACGACGAACCTTACACGGAGCATTCTGTCGAATGGCACGAACCAACAGAGTGGCGGTAGAACGAGGAATCTCAATAGTAGTAGTGGTGCTAAGGAAGTTACTCGCTTCAATGATACTAGCACCCTTGGGCATATAGGTCAAACACACAAACAGATACTTCCACCAGCTATACGGATTACGAACCTTTACCATGTTATGGGAACAACGATACGTATTGAGTGCGTGTTGCGCCTTGACATCATCAAAGACACAGTTGACATTAACAGTCTTGGTGGTAGACTTGAGAGCATCAGCGATATTCTCAATATCATCCGCCACGAACAGGTTATCCGACGTATTAGTATTACTCATTTTTTATTTTTTATTTTTTGTTTTTTGTTTACCGACAAATTAATCCCACTTATTTGACCACTTGTTCTTGCGGGTGTATCTCTTTTTGCTCTCAATCTTCTTTGTGACGGGGTTGGTCATTCCCCAACTCTTACGAACCTTAATCTCTGTCTTCATCGTCCTTACAGTGTATCTTCAGTTCGTTCAGAGGTCAACACTTTTTTTAATCATTCTCACGAACAAAGGCCGCATAACTGTCCCAAAGATCTGGGAACGCAGCCTTGAGCTTAACGTAGTTCTCACTATCAGCCATTCGAGCAGCAACAGCAATAGCTTCACAAACGATCCACCATACACACTCATGGCTTCCAGAATCCGATAATCATTGTCTTTCATTGTGGTAATACTTTACATGTAATCAGACCCAAAGTCAACCTTTTTTTTTAAAATTTTAGGGGGGGTGGGAAGGATTCTCCCAAGACCCCCTTAAAACGAGTCTGTTTACGGTCGTATACAGAGCGTTTAAACCACCTCGTAAACCACCTCGGCTCGACCCCGCCGTTGACCTTCCTTCCGTTGGGTTCCAGCCACCCGAACCAGACCATCAGCAATCCACTTCTGAACGATAATGTAGAGATTGGGTTTTTTCTCACCAGTATCACTAACCATCATCTTCATAGTGAACTTACTATTCTTTGTGGGAACGGGCACAACCTTCTTATTAACAGAAGGCTTACGACCTCTACGAACAGGTTGACCAGTCTTAATAGCCTCTTCTTTCGCATCATCTCTATTCTTGACCTTCTCCATCAATTCCACAAACCTATCTTCTGCACTTTCAATGGTCTTGCAATCGTAAGCGGACTTGCCGAAACTTGCAGCACCAGGATAACTCTCATAGGTTTCCTCTACAGTCTTGCCATTAGGAAGAGGAGTACCCTTCTCAACGGTCTTGATAATAAAGACCTCATAACTTTTGACTTTACCATCAGGCCAGCTACGCATGTAAATAGCAACTTTGCCTTCTCGTTTGAGTTGAGTGAAGATGTTATCTCCAACCTTGTCAGCATTCATCGTAAACTGATTTTTGAGTTTCTTCATAATTAATACGATACCAGAGATTCAGTGGTTGTCAACACCTTTTTCCTGAGGGCTGAAGTTGTAGACAATTTCTATGTATTTCCCCTTCTCAAAAGGAACTTCCGTATCATCCTCAGGCACATATGGTGGCATAAAAGATGGATTTGTCAATCGAATTTCATCGTGGATAGACTCCAGAAATTTGTATTTATCATTATAAGTCACAAGCGCACTTGGTGACAGTGGTTTAAATTGAGACACATACTTGGTGAGTTCCTCAAGGAACAATGCATCTTCTACGTCAGTATTGTCGATATCAATATCTAGGATTTCACTATTATCAATCATATGTCATATTAATAGGATTTATTATTTAATTATTGATCCGCTTACATTGATTATGAATACGTTCAATGACATTCACAATATCATTGGCATTAATCTTACCGTTCTTATCTTGCCAAACAATCTCACCAGTCAAATAACCAACGAGACAGTTTAGCATCATGCCCTGGTCAACAGCATAAGTGTCCAGCCTCAAACCAGTCAACCGCTTGTAAAATTCTTCGTTCATTGTGGTAGAGAGTTTATCAGCTTTTTATACGGTGTCAAGCCCCTCTGGGCGGTTTTTTCAGTCTCGGACAGCATCCAGATTGTCAAGCTCGATTGTCAAGCTCAACCACTCCGATACGGTTGCCGTTGATATCTTTGAGGAGACGACGGTCATGAACGGGTTCAGAGCCGGGGTCGTGGGCGCCAAGGATCACTTCCTTGGCCTGAGACAAGGTTTTGGTGACCGCCATGAGAAAACTGTCTTCAAAGGCGGCGTTGTCGGTGTCAAAGGTAATGGTAACTTTCATCGTGGGAATAATCTACCAGAGCCAGCCAGAAAGTCAAGCGAATCATCAAAAAAAGTTTAAAAAATCTCTGTGGTAGAGTATCTGTAGAACGGCTGACCAAGACCTGCGTTCGTTACGTTATAACGTTAAGGTTACAGAATCGTTTATAGGCCTCTTTGATTGTTCCAGCCATGTCTACGCTGCACCCTCCGCATCAAATCTCAACCTAAACCATTCTGGATGCAAATGGTAACGGCTCCAGACGTATCCAGAGCCGTTCCATACAATGAAACAACCACCTTTTTATTTTAGCAATCGTAGGAGTTGATTGCCATTACCAACATATGACTGGTTGCGATCATATGTAGAATTGTTTGTTTTATTATAAACGCCCAATGTATTATTGTTGCGGTCAGTAATACGAAGATTGTTACCTTCGTTTTTTATTGTTCCAATTACTTGATTTAGTTTATTTTTAATAATGTTCATATATTTTGGTAGCCCCGGCAGGACTCTAACCTGCAACCTTACGGGTAGAAACCGTTCGCTCTATACAATTGAGCTACGAGGCCATTTAAATTATTATATATTAACTATATTACTCAATGGATGATAAGTCAAATTTTTCTTTGAATATTGTCGTTTATCAAAATCCGTAGACAAACAAACAAACAATTGATTATTGTAATTGACCAACACATTATCCATGCGGTTCTCAAACAACAGATAATCAATAATATTTTTGATGTTACCCTTGGTGTTTTCAGTAAACTCATATACAGTAGAACGTTGGTTACCAGTATTCTGAGCAACATCCAAATAACTCAACCTACGAATTCCAATCATCTTACAAATAGTATTCATAAATATTAATAAAGGTTAATCTCAAAACTCAAATCACCATCATTCAACAAATCAATGTTCTTAATCTTAAGATCTACACGTTGACGTTGACGTTCTTCAATAGTTCCAGCAGCAAAAAACAACTTCTGAACACAAGGAGTCTTACCCTCAGCACGATGAATACGTCCTAGTGCTTGAACCAAGTGAAAGGCACTCCAACTAGGGTTAATCAAACTCATACGTGGAAAATTCCCGTTCAAGTCATGAAGACTCAAACCAGCGTTACCAGCCGCCAAATTGACAAGCATAATTCGCTTGGTATCAGACTGGAAAGCCTCCACATCACTATTACGAGCCTTGTCACTTTGACCGCCAACAACCTTTGAAATCATTCCATGAAACTTCTTAGACTTGGATAACCGCTTCTCAATTGATTCCAGAGTGTCTTGAAAATTGATAAACACAACAGGACTAATACCCTCGTCAAATGTATCTTCAATCCATTCAACCATGGTAGGAACCTTCAACAATTCAGCCATACGACGAGCCTTCATCATAATAGCAAAATGATGTTCCTTATAACTCTTGCTGCGTTCATCTAACCGAGCAAGCTCAGTCTCCATCAGTTCATAAACCTTATTGAGTTTATCAGTGTTGTTACCAATATCAAACGCATCAGCACTAATACGATTGTTGGGAAATATAGTTCCAAACATATCACGGGTCATACGGCTCGCTACACTAGTAACGTTGTAGAGAGTATTGTGAATTTCCTTAAGACCATTCTGACAATTAGCAAGCGAACTATCCCAAACCATCGCACCAAAACCGTTGTAGGTAACACCGTTCTTGACACAAAAGTTCTTAAAGTTACTACCACAATGAAGATTGGTCAAATAACCAAAAGCCTTCATCTCAGTAACATTGGTAGCAGCAGTAGCACTCAACATCAACACATTGTAACCATAAGTCTTGAGTGCGGTAAGCATCTCACTATTGAGACTGTTGAGACCCTTGCACTTGTGACCTTCATCCACAATCACAAGACTGTTCTTAGGGAAATTAATAACAATACCCTTGCTTTCCCACCAATACCTAGCCTTATCATACTCACTATTATTATACTTATAATAAACAGTATTACCACGGGTCAACTTCTCATAATTAATGATAGTGTGCGCCTTGATACCAAATCCACCCAAAACAGTCTCCCAAGTCTTCATAACCACCTTGGGACCAATAACAATAACAGGACTGTTGAAGTACTTGGCAATCCAGGCAGCTACATAAGTCTTACCAGTTCCAGTCTGACTACTATCAAACGCAATACCATTGAGGTGAAGACTGTTTAAAAGTTTAACAGCATGCTCCTTTTGAGGTTCGAGCAAACCTTCATAGTTAAGATTCATTGTAAAAAGAGTCTACCAGAACCAGACAGAAAGTCAAGCGTTCCCTTAATAAATTATTCCTCAATCTTCAACTTGGTCTCAACACTCGTCCTGACTGCAATGATAACACTAACAATACTACTAGTCAATTGCTTGAGAATAGCATTGACTATACCAGTAATCAATCCACCCAAACCCAAAAACATAATTAATGTGCTAACATAGTTAATTGGATTTTCAGTTACAAACTTTAATAGTTCAATCATAAATATACTATAAGGGTTTCCCCCAATTTGTCAAGCCTTTATCAACTTATTCTCAATCTCAATAATCTTATCTGCGGAAATCTCGTTGATAATCTGTTTGCTATATTTGGGAAGTTTTCGGAAAGCAACAGCCAACTGTTTGACACTCAGTGTACGACCCTTGATGATTTGTTCAGCGAAACTGCTGAGAATAAAAGCATCAGTGCCATTGAATCCCACACCATTGTTGTGACCGGTAATCTTAGCATTCTGTTCATCAGCAGTCTGACGCTGCCACAACTTAACAATAGCACGTTGAGCCCAAGACGGATTGGAAGACAGCTGGTTCTTGACGTAGTTGACAATCGCTTTATTCATCGTGAATACAGTATAGACCAACCGTGGGAAAAGTCAACCGTTTTTTTTACTTTTTCTTTCCTTGCTCCTGATACTTCTTGCCAAGTTCTGTCAAGCCAAAAAGTGGCTCTCCATCCTCACTATAACCTGTAATCTCAATCAGTCCCTCCTTAACCATCGTATCAACTGTTTGTTTGACTTCTTCCAACGCAATCTCATTATAAATAAATTCTGCCTCTTCTGGTGAACATTCCAAATCATCCATCAAAAGTTCAATACACTTCCTCTTCTCATCTTCCTTAATCTTTCTTTCCACCATATCAACATCAATCGTCATACTATGATTAAGTAGTTCATCAATGGTGCCAGTGAACATGGGGAGATCAGAATCTTGACGATTAATCATATTTTATATTAATTGTTACTGCTGCGCTTGTTGCGGTTATTTAACTTTAATTATTCTAAACTATCTAGTAACTTTTGTCAACACTAATGTTGCTGCGGATGATGCGCTTATATATATACTTTTTATAAAAAAAGACATTAATTTTAATTGCCATTTGAAAAATAAAATAAGCCGATCCACACAATATATTAGATATTACACATCTTCAGTACATTCATAAATCCACTTGTTGTGGTTCTTAAAAGTATCTTTGTTAGGCTTGATGCGCTTGATGCGCTTAAACTTATTATACTTATCCCTCTTGTCAGTATTGTAACTCTTACCCATATGATTTATAAATTAAACAACCTTAAAATACTTAGCCGCTCGATTACGGATGTGATTGAGACTCTTAACCACATCGTGAGGAATCTGAGTTCGATCAGTCCAACCATTATCTATGCGACCATAAGCAATAACCAGACCACGTTGCTTGTTAAACCTATCACCCAGCTTAGTATTGGTATAACTCCAACCATATCTAACCTCATTGTTGATAACCGCAGCAACCACAACACCGCGTGGATTGCCATTACGATCACGAACAAACTGCATTAGGGACTTATCATTATTCATATTAGGATTTATTTAATTTGGGGCTTTTTGACCTAACCCCAAGGTTGTTTACATTACAACTTAAGCAACGACAACAGTCTCAGACAGATTGTAGATATTGGCCAGCTCATCCTTGCGAATACGGCGGAAGATCCGCTTGAACTGAGCCAAATTAGGATTGAACTTGACTCCCAAACCATGAACGGTGGGATTGTAGGTATCACCCACAGGAATCCACACAACAGTGCGGTTTCCACGATTTTCCCTGGAAGGCTTGCCACGACCAACGGGCTTTCCATCCAGAAGAGTCACTCGACGTGTCACAACGGTGGTCCCACGTTTGGTATACTTACGCTTGGCCTTGGTAACGGTTACAGTCTCAATAACGGTATTCTCAGCAGTGTTCATTTTTTTTTGTTTTTTGTTTTTTGTGTTTAATGTTGATTTCGACTCTCTTAGTCTATCACTTTTTCTAAAATTGTCAATGGATTTTCCAATTTTTTCCATCTTTTTTGAAGAATATATCACGATTTGTGAACGATAAGAAGTTATCCACCCTAAAATCATAGGTGGTGTTCAACTGGATATTCATATATAAAAATTAATTGTGTTTTTCTTATATTGGTAGACGGGCTGGGGATTGAACCCAGAACCTCACCCTTATAAGGAGTGTGCTCTAACCGATTGAGCTACCCGTCCACTATGTTGTATTAAATCTTACTTACCCTTTAGATATTCATCAAAATCATCCACATGAATATCAGTAATATTAACAGTATATCCCTTGTCAGTCATAGCCTTGTAAAAGGTATACATGTCACAATCCTCCTCCAAATAAAACTTGTGTCGCTTCAATGGTGAATACATAGTGATATTGTCCCACACACCAGCCGCATCACGAACATCCTTAGCAGGCACCTCTAACCAACTATGAGCAGGATCATGAATACGGATATAATTGCGAATCTTGGTATCGTTACTGTATCGGTCTGTTAATGTCATCATCGTCCAACTACTTTAACAGCTTTTAGAAAAAGGTCAAGTCCCAACGCTGACTTTTTTTGGAAAAAATCAAAGGGGCTTTTTTAGCTGACCCCAAGCTTCCCACTTTGACTTTCTAAGATTTACTCATCATCACTCTCAATAGCTTCAACATTATCAATCTCCAAAGGCACCTTGCCAAACTCTTTGGTTTCACGAACCATATTCCATTCCTTGGTAGAACATTTCTTGTTGACCAAGTCATAAACAATCTCATCCCCGTATTCAGTACCATCTCCTGCGCCAGAGTAGGAATAGGCTCCCCACGCCCAGTTTTCAATGTCAGCGTTCAACTTACAATAGTCATCACGCTTGTTTTGGTCCCACGGTAACAGAGTCACGTTCAAGTAACCTTCGTCATTTCCACCCGAAAAACCAAGCTCTATGCTGGTGATGCCCAACGCCTTGGCCCGATTGTACAGTTCTTTATTCAGCGGTTCAATATTCATTTTTTTATTTTTTTATTTACTACTTGTTTAGTTTACCAGCATTTTTCCAAAAGTCAAGCACCTTTTTTTAGGCAATCACCATGTCCTGCACCACCGTTTTACTCCCAACCTTGAGCATCCACGGTTCAGCATGTTTACCAATAACCTTCAAATAATCCTGAGGCGTAGGAATACGTCCACAATCCTCCTCTACATGTTGCTCTGCCAACATTTTGGTAGGCACAGCTACTCCTTTGCTATTGATGATTGCGTGACCAAATCGCTCTACTGCCCATTGGATACCCGCACTGTGATGTCGAAGAGCACGATGGGTCCAGTCACCAGTAAAAGCCTTGGTCTCGTCAAACCAGTCATGTAGCGCAACGTAGTCGGCCGGACAACCACCCCACTTGCGAGCAGAACTTTGAGCGTGTTTGTAAGGAGTCATTGTTCAGATAGTCTACCAACTTTTTCCAGGTTGTCAAGCCCTCAAAAATCAAAGTTTCGGAAGAAGCGAGGGTAGGGGACTGTCCTCTACATTAGTTACGTTATAACGTTAACGTTACCTTTTCCCTTATAGGCCCTCGCAACCTACTCCTAGGGTCTATGCTGCACCCCCCTCTCAAAACCGCACCAGAACCCCTTCCAACCCCAAAAAAAAGGGTGACTGGTCAATCACCCCGGACGGTTCACTTGCCCTCGCAAATCTCGGAGGTCAACTCTTTCCAGCGATTCAGGCTGGAAAGAGTTGCATAAATCTTGCGGAAAGTCCATTTGTTATTCTTAAAAAGATATTGATATTCAACCCAACTGTTTTTTGCATCTTCCTCAAACTCAGTCAGATCATCAAACACAATAGCCTCTTGGTCCTTCTCACCACGTTCACGACCATAAGCAACACACACATTGCTTTGAGGTTTTTCAAACGTGTGAGACTCAGTAGGATGCATATTCTCACACAACTGACTCAGATTGCCCAACTTCAACAGTTCATTGACAATATTTGAAGTCTTGTAGTTGTAGAGAAGAATCTTGCCCACATACTCAGGATAACCATCCCAATGACAATAGATAGAAGTGATGGTTTTGTCTTGATTGACAATAGCAATATTAGAACGAGTAGCCATATGGTTTTTTATTTACAGAAATCAGTTTACCAGCTTTTAGAAAAAGGTCAAGCCTCAATTCGAACATTCTGACCATTTTCGTACCGATAGTTGATTGGATCCTCACTCTCAGTAGCACGTCCATCAGTAGGCACCCACCATCGCATCCGCAACTGCATCATTGATCCAAAAGCCTCTTCAGCAGTTGCGAACCGAAGACTATTGCTCGCCCACTTACCATCCACCAGCACCTCGGGCTTCCATGATTTGTTTTTCATTGTGCAGCCAGTGTATCAGCTTTTTTTACAAAGTCAACAACTTTTTTATGTATTTGTTTACTTAATCCTTCACACGTTAAACACCACAACACCATCTTGTCCAACTTACTGATCAGAAAATCCTGCCATGCGACAAATACGTTTGCGTTCCACATCGTTTAGAGAAGCAAAATCGTCATGTCTGTTTGTAAGTGAATATGCTGTAACACGCAACCACCGTTGTTCAAACACAGACCAATAGCTAACAGTTCGGTCACGGTGATAGGTCGTTTTATATTTAGGCTTAATTTTGATCTTCATTTGTCAACAACTTTTTTATGTATTTGTTTACTTAATCCTTCACACGTTAAACACCACAACACCATCTTCAGTTGCTTCCCATTGAGTGCGACAAGGGCCGGCGCCGCAGCGTGTACCGGTTCCCAGCTACCACAACACCATCTTCAGTTGCTTCCCATTGAGTGCCAAACCGTTCCAGTTCATCAATAAGATTCTGAAAGTCATTAAACTCATTGCTACTAGCAATCAAACTTTTGTTGCCGGTAACACACACAAACAATTTATACTTCATATTATTTTTTACTACTCTCTAGTCCACAAATGAGAACCGTGCTTCCCTCGCATTCTTCCGCAAGAGAAATCGCCGTGTCAAGACCAGAATTGTAGGCAGCATCGACTGACTTGCGTGAGCA
>Ga0194120_10010510_pt1 | contig 11389 bp, 7 predicted proteins | sample TA2MahCa65mmetaG_FD_148642 | JGI IMG/M metagenome (GOLD analysis project Ga0194120, IMG submission 148642) | Freshwater microbial communities from Lake Tanganyika, Tanzania - TA2015019 Mahale Deep Cast 65m | ecosystem: Environmental > Aquatic > Freshwater > Lake | place: Tanzania: Lake... | reverse complement strand
GGAAGAGCAGTCGCGTGCCATCTGGACTGGGCACGGCCTGACGATCCTGCGCAGGATCTTGCAGCAGCGCCGTGACCTCGAACGACACCGCATCGGGCCAGCGGTTCGGTTCGTCCTTCTTTTCTTCGGGCTTCTTCTCGTCCTTCTTCTCGTCCTTCTTGTCGGCGGGCTTCGCGTCGTCGTTCGGCGCCGTTGCATTCGCCGGCACCGCGGGCTGTGCGGGGTCCGACGCAGGCACCGATGCGTTGGGCTCAACGGGTTTGGGTTCAGCTGGAGCGGGCTCAGCTGGAGCGGGCTCTGCTGGCGCGGGCTCAGCAGGCTTGGGCTGTTCGATTGGCTTCGTGGCGGCCTCGAAACTCTTCTTCACATCGTCGCGTGTCTTGTTGACGGTCGCCTGCCAGAGATCCTCTGTCCCTGAGTGATCGCTCGTGAAGTACAGCGTCTGGCTGTCGGCGCTCCACGCGATGTCCTTCTCGCGGCTGGGCCAATCGGTCACGCGGCGCGCAGGAACCTTGCTGTCGGTGCCCTTGACCCACACATCGCCGAAGGCGATCACTGCCATCGCCTTGCCATCGGGGCTGAGCGCAGCTTCGGTCGCGAGCGATGCCACGGGCTTCTGCTCGAAGAGATCACCGGCATCTTCGGTCGCCGTCACGGCGACGATCCGCGGTTGCGCGCCACCGGAGAGATCGAGCGTGTAGAGACGATCCCACACCGTGAAGGCCGCCTTCGATCCATCAGCCGAGACAGTGAGGTCCTTGATGTCCTCGCCCTTGAAGTGCGTCAACTGTTCGACCGCACCGTTGGGCGAACGGCGGAACAGGTTGACGGTGTCATCCTTGCGGTCGGACAGGAAGACGATGGTCGCGGGAGCCGTCCAGAACGCGTGACCATCGTTGCCAGCCCAGTCGGTCAGGCGCGTGTAGGCCTTCGCGGGATCCACGGCGCGATTGAAGGTCCAGACATCGCGTGAATCCGGACCGCGGTAGTGACGACGGGACCACTCGCTGCCGCCGCGCTCGAAAACGACGATGGAGCCATCGGCAAAGGGTCGAGCGTTGGTGCCAAAGGCGTCGTGCACGCGACGGGGTTCGCCGCCAGTGAGCGGAACCATGTACGAGCGCGGGCTTCGGTACAGATCCCCCTCGAGGTATGCGTCGAAATAGGCGGCGCGGCCCACGGGCGATTCACCGATTCCAGTGAGCCGCATGGACGGGACATCGAGCGTGGTGAGCTGCCGCAAACCTGAACCATCGGGCTGCATGAACCACAGGTTCGGACCGCCCTCTCGATCGCTCGTGAAGACGATCCCGGAACCATCGGGAAGCCACGCGCTCTCCGCTTCGTCTGCCGAATGGCTGGTCAGCCGGGTCGCCGCACCGCCCTGCGTCGGCACCTTCCAGAGATCGCCGCGCCACGCGAAAGTGATCTGCGAGCCGTCGGGACTCAAGGACGGCAGACGCGGCAAGTCAACCGTGCCAGAGATCACGATGGCAGCGAGCGCGTAGGACGCAGCAATGGCGGAGAGCATTGGTGAAATGTAGCCACCCGAGCACACAATGCCTGAACAGCCCGGGCCTTGTGAGCGTATGGACTCACAGCGATGGGGGGGCTGAACGCCATGATCGAGCCCGCTCGATCCGCGTTCGCCTCATTCTCCTCCTGGATCGCGCCGTGCAATCTCCACACGGCGCACGCCCGCCGCACCAGTCTCCGAGCCCACCGCGCAGCGGCTCGCCTGATGCGGCGGTGTCGTCAGGGGGACGCTCGCTCGGCATTAGGATGTCCGGCCCATGCGCCCCGAGAGCCTTTCGTTCCTCACCCGATTGCTTGAAACTCCAACGCCCAGCGGTTTCGAGGCACCCGGACAGCGACTGTGGATGGAGTATGTGAAGCCGTTCGCTGACCGCGTCTGGAGCGATGCCCACGGAAACTGCTTCGCGGCGATCGAGCCGACGGGCGCATTGCGAACGCTGGCCATGTGCGGGCACTGCGATGAGATCGGGTTGATGGTGAACCATGTCGATGCGCAGGGATTCGTGTACTGCCGAGCGATTGGCGGCATCGATGCCGGCAGCATTGTGGGGAAGCGCATTCGATTCCAGAGCAGCGTTCCCGGCGTGACCGAACCGGTCATGGGATTGATCGGCGCCACCGCCATCCACTTGCAGGACAAGTCGACCGAAGGAAAGGTCCGCAAGCTGCACGAACTGTTCGTCGACATCGGCGCGAAGGATCAAGCATCCGCACTGGCACGCTTGAACATTGGCGACGCTGGCGTGTTCTCCGAAGGCCCGGTGCTCATGGGCGATGGATTGCTCGTGGCCCGTGCACTCGACAATCGCATTGGCATCTTCGCGGCGGCCGAAGCGCTCAGGCTCGTGCACGCCCAACGCAACACACTCAAGGTCCGCGTGGTCGCGGTGAGCACGGTGCAGGAGGAAGTCGGCCTGCACGGCGCATCCATGATCGCGCAGAGCTTGGCACCCGACCTGGCCTTCGTGACCGATGTCGGACACGCGACGGACAGCCCGGGGATCAGCCACGCCCAACACGGTCAGTTCAAGCTTGCCGGCGGACCCAAGCTCGCTGTCGGGCTGCCGGTCCATGCCGCCTGCACACGCATGCTGTCAGAGGCAGCCGTCGCGCTGGGCATCACCGTGCAGCGATCCGCCACCGCTGGTCGCAGCGGCACGGACACCGACGCGATCTTTACGCGAAACGGCGGCATCCCCTGCGGACTCCTGAGCCTGCCGATCCGTTACATGCACACCACCGTCGAGCTCTGTGCACTCAAGGATCTTGAGCACATCAGCCAGGTGTTTGCTGGTGCTGCGCTCGCCATGACCGGGCGCGAATCGCTGCAAGCCATCGGCCCGGACTGACCGGCGCGATCAGTCCCCCCTGCCTACCTGACTGCTCAGCGCGATCGATAGCATCGGATGCCCATGCTCACCTTCCTGCGCCACTTCTTCCGGGACGCCAGGAACACCGGCTCGATCTTGCCGTCGTCGCCAGCGCTCGCCCGAGCGATGGTGCATGGCCTGGCGACGGGAGCGCCACAGCGTTGGCTCGAGGTCGGGCCAGGAACAGGTCCGTTCACACGCGCGCTGCTGGCTGCCAAGCGACCTGGCGATCAGGTCGTCATCGTCGAACTCTCCAAGGACTTCTGCACGAGGCTGGACGCCGATGTCCTCGTCCCGTGGAAGAAGGCCCATCCGAATGAGGCCGGCGAGGTGCAACTGATCAACGCCCCCATCGAAGAGGCGCGACTTGAGCCGGGGTTCGACCATGTCGTGTGCGGGCTGCCCTTCAACAACTTCCCGCCCGAACTCGTCGAACGGATCATGGTCCAACTCCGTGCGCTCATCCGACCTGCTGGATCGCTGCGCTACTTCGCGTATGTCGGTGCGCGAACGCTGCGCGATGGCCATGGCGCGCTGCACGGCGCGGAACCTCTCGCGGTCATCGAGGATCGCGTCCTCGCCGGCTGCACGCGATCGAGCGAGGTCGTCGTGGCCAACATCCCCCCTGCGAAGACAACGACCGTCATCTTTCCGTCCTGACACCTCACCATGGCACGCATCAACGAGCACTTCCTCAAGCTGTCGGCCGGGTACCTGTTTCCCGAGATCGCACGGCGTGTGCAGGGCTTCGCTGCTTCGCATCCAGAGCTCGCACCGCGCATCATCCGCTGCGGCATCGGCGATGTGACCGAACCGCTACCACAGACCACGATCAAGGCGCTGCATGCCGCGGTCGACGACTTGGCGACGCACGAACGCTTCAAGGGCTACGGACCCGCGACTGGGCACGAGTTCGTCCGCGCCGCGATCGCCAACGGCGAGTACCGCTCGCGAGGGATCGAGGTTGCAGATGATGAGATCTTCCTGAGCGACGGATCCAAGCCCGACGCGAGTGCCGCGCTCGAGATCCTTGGCAGTGGGAATCGGATCGCTGTGCCCGATCCGGTCTATCCGGTCTATGTCGATACGAATGTCATGGCAGGCAACACTGGCCCCGCACTCGAGGGTGGGCGATATCAGGGTCTGACCTATCTGCCGGGCACACCTGGCAATGGCTTCGTCGCTGATCCTCCGACCGAGGCCGTCGATGTGGCGTACCTGTGCTTCCCCAACAACCCCACCGGCGCGGTGGCCACGCGTGCGCAGCTCGAGGCTTGGGTCGCATACGCGCACTGTCACGGCGCGATCTTGCTCTTCGACGCCGCGTACGAGGCGTATGTGCGAGATCCCGCCGTGCCGCGATCGATCTACGAGATTCCCGGCGCGCGCGAGGTTGCGATGGAGTTCCGGAGCTTCTCGAAGAATGGTGGGTTCACTGGCTTGCGCTGCGGCTACACGGTGTGCCCCACATCGCTGATGGGCACGACGATGCGTGGCGAACGCGTTCCGTTGCATCGGCTATGGACGCGGCGATGGTCAACCTGCAGCAATGGCGTGTCGTGGCCGGTGCAGTGCGCTGCGGCCTCGCTCTATTCAGGCGAGGGCCAGCGAGAAGTGCGGGCATTGACCGACTTCTATCTGGCCAATGCAGCGCTGCTGCGCACCGCTGTTCAGGGGCTTGGTCTTCGATGCTGGGGCGGAACGAACGCCCCATACATCTGGGCCGAATGCCCCAAGGGATTGCTCTCGTGGCAGGCGTTCGATCTGCTGCTTGAGAAGGCACAGGTGGTCATCACACCCGGTGCTGGGTTCGGCTCATGCGGCGAGGGCTTCTTCAGGATCAGCGCCTTCAACAGCCGAGCCAACATCCACGAGACCTGCGCGCGGCTCGCGGTGCTCGCGGGGTGATTCGCGCGGCGATCCATCACGGATTCGAGCGGTCCACGAACTGAGCTGCTCGAATCGAGCCGTCACGGGTCGAAGATGTACGGACCGATCTGGAACGGATGGTCGTCAACGCTGACGCGGATGTTTCCGTCGACCGTGCGCAGGAGCACACGGTTGCGGCCGTTGTTCAGCATCGAGACGACCGAGTCGTGATCGCTGTACTGGCCGGGTAGATCCCGCCACTCGCCTTTGGCAACGCTTGTCTTGACGGTGCCGCGCACGGTCTCCAGATCAAAGGTGCCCGCCGAGCGCTCGGGGAGACGAAGGTCGATGTCGCCGTCCTCGTTGATCACTCGGCAGTCCGCTGAGAACGGAAAGTCGGTGATGATGCGAACATCGCCATCACCGCCATCGATTTCGATTCGGTCACGGCTGCCGTAAACCCAGACATGGCCGCGAGTGGTCGTGACCCGAACCGAGCCCAGGCGCGGAACCTTCAGGTCAACATCGACCCGCTGGTACCACGGCTCAGCATGGCCGGTGATGCCCGTGATCCGCATCAGCGTGCGCTCCGCCGAAGGCTGCGTGACCGAAAGATCCTGTCGAATCTGGCTGATCGACGCCTCGGCATCGTCGTTGCGACCGAACCCATGAACCGCCTTGCGAGTCACGGTGAGTTCGGCGTACTCGGAGTTGTCCTCGCTCGCTTCGATCGTGACATCGCCGGCGAAGACATCAATCTCGACATCGACGACCGGGCCGACCTTGATCTCGGTCGTCTCGCGTGCCGAAGCGCCGCCCGCAAAGCCTGCGCGCCAGGCATCGACCACATCGCGTTGAAAGCCCGGCAATGGATGCGTCGATTCGCATGCTGCAAGCAGCGCAACGACCAAGGACAGGAAGGCGATCGATCGCATGTCATCGAGTGTATCGGTGCTCTGAACTCGCGCGCGTAGGATGGCCGCATGCTCCACATGGTCCTGGCCGCCGCGTGCTTGACGCAGGTTCCTCCGCGTCGCGTTGATCCGCCGATGCCGCAACCGGCACCGAGCGATGTACCCATGGGAATCCCAGTTCCGCCACCACCAGCGCCGGTTCCGTCACCGGACACGACACCGAGCGACGCATCTGGTGGGACTGCGCCAGCAGCACCGAGCGACGCATCCGGCGGGACTGTGCCAGCAGCAGGGAACGACACACTGCCCGCGCGCGACTTCGCGATCGACGGTGCGAAGCCAATCCTGCGGCCTCGACTGGTCGCGCCGATCGAGCCGCCCGCCAAACCTGATCGGCTGCGCGTGCGCATTCCCGGCGACAAAGTCGACTTGCTCGCGGCAGGTGCTTCGAGTGGACGAATCCTCGTTTTCTTCGTGGCCGAGGGTTCACGCGTTGATGAGGATCCAGCCGAGGCCCCCTTCTTCGAGGACCCGCAACCGATGGCCGGGATCGATGTGCACGACCTTGCAGCAGGCGTACCTGTCGAGCTGGGCGAAGGCACGGCGTGGTACCCGTATCCGATGAGCGAGTTCGACGGCACATTTCGCGTGCAAGCCGTGCTCGATCGCGACTCGACCGTGCGCGGGCACATGGGTCCCGGCAATCTGATGGGGCAGCCGACCACGATCACGCTTTCGCGAACGGCCGAAGATGACATCACGCTGGAGCTCGATGCGCTCGTTCCGCAGGAGCCCATGCCTGGAGGACAGATCGGTGACGATCCTGACTGTCCTCGCTTGGTCTGGGTCAATGTGCCCAGCACGCTCGTGACCGCGAGCGGAGTGCCGGCCGTGCACCGCGCGGGAGTCATCCTTCCTCCCGGCTATCACGACACCACGCACCCACGGCGCGTTTGGCCGACGATCTATGTGATTCCGGGATTCGGCGGTCGACACCTGGGCGCCGAGTCGCTGATGAATGTGGTGCACAGCGAGCTCGGCGAAGCAGCGCTGCCGCCAGCAGTGTGGGTCGTGCTCGATCCCGATGGACCGCTCGGACATCACGGATTCGTGGACTCAGTGGCCAATGGTCCTCGCGGTACGGCGCTCACCACGGAACTCGTGCCGTGGCTTGAAGAGCGTTTCCGGCTCGACGCTCGTCCCGAGGCAAGGCTGGTGACCGGCCACTCGAGCGGTGGATGGAGCAGCTTGTGGCTTGCTCTGATCTATCCCGAGACCTTCGGTGCGTGCTTCTCCAGTTCCCCTGATCCGATCGATTTCTCGGCGTTCCAGACGGTCGATCTGTACGCCGATCCGAACGCCTATGTCGACTCCACGGGTGCGGAGTTCCCGAGCTTCCGCGAACCGATGCGCGATGCATTCGATCGCGTGTGCATGAACAACCGCGACGAGATCATGATGGAGTGGGTGCTCTCGCCACAAGGCCTGAGCGGCGAACAGTGGGATGCATGGTGCGCGATGTGGAGTCCCGTCGATTCAGTGTCCGGGCATCCGCGCCGACTCGTCGACGCGGCGACCGGCGCGATTGATCCAGTCGTCGTCGAGGCATGGTCGACCTACGACCAAGCCATGCGACTGCGTCGGGAACCAGAGGCCGTGCTGCCTCTGTGGCGCGAGCGCGTGCACATGCTCTGCGGTGATCGCGACAACTTCTATCTCGAACGGGCCGTCGATCGCGTGCGCGTGACGCTCGCCGAACTCCCCGGCGCTGGCGACCCCGCTCTGGTTCCTGGCTATGTCGCCCTGTTGCAGCGCGCGGACCACGGCACAGCGAGCGCGCTCGCGATTCTGCGCTTCTATCCCGAGATGCGCCGCTGGATCGACTCGCACGGATCGCCGGAGAAGCCATGAAGGAAGTCCAGGACCACTTCTTCCGTCTGGCGAAGGAGCACGGCTATCGCGCGCGCAGCGCCTTCAAGTTGATCGAAATTGATGACCGCAAGAAGTTGATCCGCAAGGGTGATCGTGTGCTCGACATGGGCGCAGCGCCCGGATCGTGGACGCAGGTCGCGGCGCAGCGCGTGGGACCGAATGGCGCCGTGGTCGCGGTCGACTTGAAGGCGATCGACCCGCGGGGATTGCCACCGCAGGTGACGCTGCTCCAGGCCGACCTGATGGATCTGGGCCCTGAGCAGTTCGGAGGCGCTCCTTTCGATGTGGTCATCAGCGACATGGGGCCCGACACGAGTGGCGATCCATTCGGCGACTCGATCCGAAGCGTGAATCTGTGCAACGCACTGCTCGATCGCTTTCCCCGTTGGTTGCGCAAGGGCGGCCACGCGACGATGAAGGTCTACGAGGGCAGTGAGTACCCAGCGCTGCTCAAGCGTTGCGCGGCGCTCTTCGCCGAGAGCAAGGGTTTCAAGCCCAAGTCGAGCCGCGCCGAGAGCGTGGAGATGTTCGTGACCTGCAAGGGCTACAAGGGCCCGGCGATCGACGATGGTTCCACAGCGCGCAAGGTCAAGCCGCGCGGCTGGGGCGACGGGCCCGTCACGGAACCGTGATCTGCAGTCCCCCTCCAAGGCCGGGGAGTGAGAGACCACGGGCCTTGCGCTGTGCGGGCAATTCGCCGATCGCCTTCGCGCGCTCTTCCCCGAGTGTTGACTGGAGCTGCCGCATGGTTCGCCGATTGAGTTCGTCGCGGTCGGTCTTGAGTCGTTCAAGTTGCCGCTGGGCGGCCTGCGACGCTCGCACGCGCGCTTGATAGTCCTCGATCGATCCTGGTTCCCCGCCGTTGAAGCTGGGCATGACGGCCTTGGGGCGGACTTCGACGAGTTGCTGACGCATCGTGGCGTACGCAGCCCGGTAGTCGGTGCGTTGTGTCGTGATGGCCGCCGTCACTGCGGTGTCGAGACCCTGAAGAGCGAGCGCTTTCGTGAACATGGGCTCCATGTCCGTGGGATCCCTGAAGGTCTCGGGGTAGCGGACCACATCGGCGGCGCGTTGGAAGCCAGGACGCTGCGACTCCTTGAGGAGTGCGGGCAGCGCATCGAGCACCTGACGGGCACGAGTTGATGCCTCGTTGCGAGCTTGGTTCATAGCTTCGCTCGCCTCGTGCATGCGCTTTCCGACTGACTCGTCGATGGTCATTGATGCGCCTGCGTCGCCAGCAACTGCCGGCTTGAAGAGGTCCGACTCGAGCAGCGCCAGTTCGCGTCCGTTGGACATCGTGACCTGAAACTGGTTCTTGAGGGCAGCGAGGATCGGATCGTGGCCTTGCGTCGCGACATGCTCCCGCAAGGTCGTGGCCGCTTCGGCGTCGATGGCACCATCGACGCGTGCCGCACGAATGACCGACTCGGGGTCGACGAACGGACCCGACGGGTGGCTGGGAGTCATGCCGAACGCCATGCTGCTGCCCGCCCCACTCACGCCCGCGCGCGCGAGGCTGCGCGCGCGAAACTGCGCCTGCTGACGGACGCATGCCTCGTCGATCACCGCCGAGAGATCGGCGAAGAGGTCTGCATCGGCACGCTCCATCGCGCCGAGCGCCGCGCGGACGGCTTCATACCTTGCGGTGATGTCTTCCTTGGTCGGCGCGGTCGCGCCCTGCGGACCAAACGACATCTGCGCGCTCGGTGCGGCGTCGAACTGCTCCTGCACGGCCTTCGCCACCTCAAGGTAATCCGCATGCAACTGAGTCACGACAGGTTTGACCGACTCCACTGGCTCGCAGAGTTCCAGAAGAGTCTGGAGTTCCTGCTTGGAGTACGGCTGGATGGTGCGACCCGCGTCCATCCCCAACATCGCGTCGCCGTCCCCGCCGAGGAGCAGACCGTCGAGATGTTCGCCTGACATGTCAAGGGCGACGGCCCCCCCACTCACGATCACGCCGTCAGAGTCACCGGACTCGTCGGTGGTTGCGAGACCGATGGCCACGGTGACGCCAACCGGTGTGCCGCCGTCACCGCCTGCGTCGTCAGTTGCGCCGTCAGGTTCGTCTTGCGCGATCGCTTCCGTCTCTGGAGGCAGGCCGAACGCTGCACGAACTCCAGTCTTCAGCGTTGCGGTGCGGGCCTGGGATGCCTCGGTGCGCTTTCGGAGTCCGTCTTGAATGTTCTTGGAATCACCTCCCAAGAACTGCATGGGCTCCTGATCGCTCAGCGCGCCGAGCACCGCGGTCTGCCACGCGGCAAATGCCGCCGCAACGGCCTGATCCTGATCGGCGGTGAGCGGAGTCTTGGCGGCAATGGACTCGACGAATCGGATGGCTCCACCATCGTCGACCCCAAAGGCGCCCGGGCCGCTGGCGCGAACGAACGCGAGCCACGCAACAGCGCCATGGGGCTGCGGAATCCCTTGGAAGGCTTCGCTCAGGATCGATGCGCCGAGCCGCATGGCGCGGGTCCGTGCGGCCCGAATCGGTTCGCGAGACTGCTGAAACGCGGCGGCGATCGCTTGGAGATGCCCATCAAAGCCGTGGGACCACTCATCAGGATCAAACTCCGCGCCCTGTTTCTGGGCTTCTTCCATCTGCTGCTGCAAGGTCTCGGCCGAGGGACGCGGGTGATTCGCTACCGCCTTGGCGCGCAAGTCCGCAAGACGCTCGGGCTGTTCGATCGCCGCGGTTCGGATCGCGCGAACGGCGTCGACATACTCGGCTTCTCGAGCGGCGATGCGGTCCTCGATCGTCTTGACCAGCGAGGGGTCAAGATCCTTGCTCGAGCGACCCGCGATCTCCCAGAGGTCGGCCTGGGTTCCGGATCGAATCATGAAGTTGTCTGCGGTGGTCTGCTCGATGCGGCGAAGTTCGAGCGAGCGCCGGACGCGATCGAGCTTCGTGCCATCTGCACCAAGCGCCGCGAGCGAGTCGACGAGCGCGTTCTCAAGCGTGTCCCACTGGGCGAGCAGGCCGCGGTACGCGCGAACTTGGTTTCGCACTTCTTCAGCCGACCGCGGCTCGTCGTCCATGCTGAAGGCTGTGAGGTTGTCGGGATGGTCCTTGAGGTAGCGTTCGATCGAGCCCGAACGCAGTTCGCTGGTCGCGCGCTGGTAGCGGTCGTACTCGGCCATGGCGGACACGCGTTGGGCATCGGGCAGACCCACCCGCGGCAGGATCGCCTCGAACTCCGTCGAGATGAGCGCTTTGGGAAACTGGGACTGCGCCGACACCGGCATCACGGAAGGCACAAAGAGCAACGCGAGCACGATGGACCACGCAGCGCGGGACAGGGGTCGCCGCAATGCTCTGGGCAAGCCGAGTGAGACGATGGACCACGCAGCGCGGGATAGGGTCTGGATCATGATGGCCTCCTGGATCGGCGAACCCACGCAGGCTACGGCACGATGGATCGGACCCGCGCTGCAACCGACTCAATTCGGCGCATGTTCTTGCCGCCGCGAGTCGACGCGCGCGTGCTGCTCCGCGCCGCGGAATCTGCAATCTTGACCCCCGAAAAGGACTTCGGAGTGATGCAAACGAGGAGTTTTCTGCATGTTGGCGTTCACCGTGATGGACTCGGTCCTACGGCCGTCGCGATGCAAGGCACGCGTTGTCTCAGCTTGCGGCCGTCGCGATGCAAGGCACGCGTTGTCACAGCCTGCGGCCGTCGCGGAAAAGGGGCGCGGCATGCCTCGCCGAGCGAGTTCCGCAGCCTGCGAGGAAAGCTGGCGCGCAGTGCCAGTCAGTGACCACGATGT
>Ga0194120_10010507_pt1 | contig 11393 bp, 13 predicted proteins | sample TA2MahCa65mmetaG_FD_148642 | JGI IMG/M metagenome (GOLD analysis project Ga0194120, IMG submission 148642) | Freshwater microbial communities from Lake Tanganyika, Tanzania - TA2015019 Mahale Deep Cast 65m | ecosystem: Environmental > Aquatic > Freshwater > Lake | place: Tanzania: Lake... | reverse complement strand
GAGTAAACGCCTGTGTAATGTCACGCGCTCCTGCGCCTACGCCTGGTGTAAAGTACTGCACCCGAAAGTCGTGCCACCCGTCACGAGCAGCCACTTTTCGTACCTTTGCCAGGTCTGAGGGAGTCCTGCTAGTGACGGGCCCTGCAAGCAGTACCTGTGCGTGGAAAGGGTCGGTTTCGCCTTTTTTAGTACCCCACAGTGCGTACTCTTTTGCCGTGTCGTACGACACTGCTTGTTTGCCCAACAGTGCGTAATGTTTCCCTTGTGCTTCGTGTAGAGAATCGGCACACTCACTCACTGCTACTCCTGTGTTCCGTGCACGGAAAAGTCCACGAATTTTTCTTTTTATATCTCTTTGTTTTTCACGGGACGCATTACTAGTCTTTAGTGAAGAGTACTGCTTCTGTAGTTTACGGAGGCGGTTAATGTTTAACCTCTCCGGTTTATTGAGGGTGTTTGATTCACTGATCACGCCAAGAATTGCTGCGGTGAGATCAGGGTAGGAGTCGTTGCGAAAGGGGTTTGTCATGGGGAGTGTGGAGGGGTAGGTGGAAGAGGAGTTTTTGAAATTATGTATGCTTCCACAGGGTCTGCTGTAGAGGAGATGCGGAGGAGTCGATTAAAGAATTCTCGGCGTTTACCGCAGGAAGCACACTCAGGAATGCGTAGTGTGTGGGTAACCGCTGATATTGCGTCACCTAGACCAAAACTCCCACTGGTTGCACCAGAATGGGGAGTAGTGGTAATATTTGAAAATGTTGCCCCACTTTGCTCCACTGTACCCCACCTTTCGGAATATAGAAAAAAATATGGCTGCGTGTGTATGAGAGTTTACTGCGGACCGTAACGGCGGCCGCGAAGTGACGCGGCGCGTTCCATGTTTTGTGCAGCACTGCGAGGTAATCCCCGACTCATTTTGCGGGCCAATTCTTTAAAGTCACTGCCAGGCCCCACAGCTGCGTCTGCACCAGTGATTGGCGCAGTAACCGCACGGAGTACGGTTCGCTGCCCACAACCAGGACACACTTTAAGTGTAGGGGAGTCCCGTTCTGAAATAGAGAGGAGGTCGTCCCAGTGGACCAGGCAGTGGGAGCAGTGATACGAATAGGTAGGCATGGTGTACAGTCTCCTACCTGTATGTAGTAGACTACTCTGAACTCTCAGAGAGTTTAACGCGTGACAATTTTTTCATGTACTTGCGGTGTTCTGATAGCAAAACACGGCGAGGAATAGGCAGTTTAAACTGCCTGCATATTTTAAGAGCTTCTTTTTCTGTGTGGGTTTCCAGCGTGTAATAGTCTGGTTCCAGCCACAGTGGAGAGTCGTCACGCCACTGTAAAAAATGTGCGTATTCGTGTGCAAGTGTAAAGAGCCAGTCTGATGTGCGCCGGCGGCCAGTGGCCACAATTAGTCTGCCTGGCAGTGCAATCTTGTGATCAGGTTGCTCAAAGTACCCTTGACACCGCTCACCGTCAAACGCGTTTACTTCATATCCCTTCGACAGGATTAGTCGCACATTACACTTGCGGCACTGCGCTCGCACTGTGCGGATAAAGGTGCGGACTTTAGAATTTTTTAGGTACACCATTTGAGTGCTCCTGTGCTGTAAGTGGGTATAAATAGATAGTTTAGTATACACCAATATCCAGACAAACAAGGGGCAAACGGTCTATTTCATATGTTTTAAATATTGCCTGGACTCTGCTCGTTGATTTGCTCTGTGGACCACATCTGTGGATTCACAGAGTTTTATTTTTTAAACCGCATTTAATGGATTAATTTGTTAGGCGGTCAAGTGCGGCGCGAAGACGGTTGCATCGGTGTTTGTTGTTCCTGTGGTGTTGGAGTGCAACAACCAATTTTTTAAACCGCATTTAATGGATTAATTTGCCTGTGTAGAACTACTCCAGTGGGTGGCCATGGCCACCCAGCGGTGCCCACGAGACGCGCAGGTGGGCCAGAGGTTTTATTTTTCACACCAAATTTAATGGATTAACATTCAGTGAACAGGTCAGGTGCCCGGCACACGCCGGGTCAGCACGGTGTGGTAAGTTTTATTTTTACACCAAATTCAATGGATTAAGTTCTAGTAGTCAGCGCGTAACTACGAGCGGTCCAACTACTCTTTACGTACGGTACTAGTTTTATTTTTTACACCAAATTCAATGGATTAAATCACCTGTAAAAAGCCTTGAAGGCCTGGCGGGAGTCATTGGTGCGTCTGGTGCGTTGGACGCAGCTGCGGAAAATCGGGTGGTTATCAGACCCACCGTGACGGTCTGCCCCTGCGGTTATCGGACTACGCACTGCACGCACGGGAGGGGGCCCACAGGTTATCGGACTCGCTGTCCCCGCTCGCTGTAAACCCTTGTGGCACAAGAGGTTATAGACCAATATTTTTTTGGAAATTTGGTGAATTTTTTGCCGTAGCCACTTGCGGAACCGCATTTTTTGATGTAAATTTAGGGTATGAAATCTAGACAGAATTCACACCCCAATCCGTTTGCTGCGTGGATGGACGGCGTTCCCAGCAAAACTGACGATTCCGTGATCCCGTCCATATCCACCAAGACCACTGCCATTAAGTCCACACTGGCTCGACTGCTTGCCACTGAAAATATTTCAGTGCAGCACGAAAACATTTCCACCGCGTTCTTTGATCTGAAAGCACGATCTCTCCACCTTCCCCTGTGGAGCAATGCCACGGGTGCGCTGTACGATATGCTTGTGGGTCACGAAGTGTCCCACGCGCTGTTTACCCCAATGGAAGGATGGAAGGCAGGAATTGAAACCCTTTCTGCGGACACTGGTGTGTCCCCTGACACTGCAAAGCAGTACTTAAATATTGTGGAGGACGCACGAATTGAGCGACTCATACAAGAAAAGTTCCGTGGACTCAAAGCAGACTTTGTGAATGCGTACAAGACTCTTATGGAACGGAAGTTTTTTGGCGACCTTTCAAAAGTTCAGTCCATGATGTTTGCCGACCGATTCAACCTGCACTTTAAGTGCGGTGTTCACACTGGTCTGAACATACAGTTCAATACTGCGGAAAACGCAATGGTGAATCGTGGATCAACAATTACAGGGTGGCCGCAAGTGGTTGCTCTTGCACGGGACATGATTCTGTACGCACAAGAGTGCGCTCAAAACAACAAATCAATCGAAATAACCCCAAACACCAACAACGATGTTTCTGTGGGTGATGAGGGGTCTGATTCGGACGACTCGGAAAACTCTACCGAATCACTGCCTAGTGGAGAGACTGGTGAACCCTCTGATAGTCGGAACGCGAATGCGGAATCCACAGACACTACCAACGGCGACAATGAAGACACCGAGACTTGCACACAAAAGCAAAAGATTGTGCAACGCGTAGAGGACAAGGACACAGACATTAATCCTGTGACCAATAAGACTCTTGAAGACCAACTCAAAACTCTTGCAGACACCAACAAGAGTGCGCCTTCAAAAATTATTCGTTTGCCCGTTCCCACAACAGACCTTGAGAAGATTGTGGTTCCTTTCTCAAAAATTATGAGTGTGTTGAGTGCCACAGGATTCCGCTCCGTAATGGAAGAACGAATAAACATTGCAGACTACACCTCTGCTTCTCACACAATGGCAACAGCGTTCAATCGTAGACAGGCAGCAGACGCTTTTCGTCGCACCACAATCGCAAAAACAGGTGTTCTTGATCCTCTCCGCATGAATCAGTACCGTTGGTCTGAAGACATTTTCCGCAAGACTACTCGCGTAGCAGACGGCAAAAACCACGGCATTGTGATTCTGCTTGACTGGTCAGGTTCAATGAGTCGCATCATGCGGTCTACCATTGGTCAGTTGTTTATTCTTACAGACTTCTGCCGTAAGGTGGGAGTGCCTTTTGAAGTGTACGGATTCTCAAATGTTCCGTGGAACCCTGAACCAATTGGAGAGAAAAATGAAGTCAAAACTCCTCCCCCTCCTCCCCTGCACCTTGATTCGACAGTGACACTGTTTAACTTTTTCTCGTCAAAGATGAATAAGATCGAATACGAAAGCATGAAGTCTGCACTGTGGAATTGGGAGTCCATGAGTCAGTGGGACTGTAGATTCCGTTTGAATTCCACTCCCACCACAGGTTCACTGTACCACATTAGTTCTGCTGTTGCAGAGTTTCAAGCAAATACCCGTGTTCAGATTACCCACACGGTTGTGCTTACAGACGGTGAACCCACTGACGGTTTTGAATTCTCTTTAGGTCGGTGGGCCGCCGTTCAAGGATTGAGTGCAGATGCACTGTATCGTGACACAGAAGTTGGTCGTAAACTTGCGGTGGTCATGCACGATCCGCAGACAGGTGCTTCCTACGATGTGAAGCGGGTGTACAATTCCCAAAACGGTACTTGGTACGAGTACGGAAACGTGCGTACCGCAGAGGGAAGCACACAACAGCGATCACTCCAGTTTTCTATTGACATTCTGCGCCGCCGTACTGGCAGCAAAATTCATTGGATTGGTCTGGTCCGTGGAAAGCGTATGCGTCCTGAAGACTACCGTATGTGTCCCGCAAAAAATCACAATTGGAAGCGTGACGGGTTTGTGCGTGGGAATGTGATGGGATGGAACTCCGCAATCATTGTGAACTCCGACCGATTTCTCCGTCAGGCAAACGGCGATTTGGATTCTACCACTTCTGAAGTGGCCAAGGAAGCTAAACTCCGTATGAACTCCGCACGATCCAAGCGTGAAATACTGAACGCGTTTGTGGACTCTCAACTTATTACAGGATCACTCCGTAATGTTGCAGTGTTTGTGGGAGAACACCTCGCCGAAGCGTGATTCGGAATTTCCAAAAATTCATCAAATATTTGTAAATTGCCTTTTGACAAGCGTTTACAATCGTTATTATCGGACCTTCCACCCCTCCTCCTATTGAAAAATTTCTCTGTTTCTGCTACTATGAATACCATGACAACCCCCAATACTTTCACTGTTTCGTCTTCTCAACACTCCTTCATTTCTGCCGTTCGTTCGCATCTAGAGTCTTGCGGAGTCTCCGCAAAGACCACCGACAGCGGACAGTCCGTGATGTTCTCGCCCCTTCTGCAAGCGGCCCGTAAGGCAGGTTACTCTGCCGTTCCGTCTTGGTGCATGACGAGTAATCGCAAGCACGGTCGTGGAGTGTACGCCATTCCCGAACTGTTTGCGAAGGATTCGTCCTTCACCATTGTGGAAGTGAAGCGTGGACGCAAGCCAGGTTCCACCGTGGCAAAAAAGACCGTGACCCCCAAAGCGTTTACTCCTGCTGTTCCTACCCCAGTGGTTGCTGTTGCCACCTCTGCGGTCGGAATTTGCTCTAACACAGACACTGTGAGTCTTGCTCGCACTGTCACCAATGGCGATGCCGATTCTTTCATCCCAAATGTCGATACCAATTATGTGTCGTGGGGGTATCACAGTGAAATCAAGGACATCATCAAGAAGGGCATTTTCGCGCCTGTGTTCATTACGGGTCTGTCGGGTAACGGCAAGACCACGATGGTGGAGCAGGTTTGCGCCCAATTGAAACGGGAGTGTATCCGCGTGAACTTCACCGCGCAGACCGATGAGGACGAACTCATTGGTGGATTCCGTCTTATCAACGGAGAAACCAAATTTGTACCCGGCCCTGTTCTTGTCGCAATGGAACGGGGTGCAGTGCTGCTGCTTGACGAGATCGACCTTGGTTGCCATCTCATCATGTGCTTGCAGTCTGTCCTTGAAGGCAAGGGCAAGTACATTCCAAAGATTGGAAAGTATGTTCGTCCTGCCGAAGGGTTCACGGTAATTGCCACTGCCAACACAAAGGGTAAGGGTGATGCCGAGGGTCGTTTCATTGGTACGAACATGATGAACGAAGCGTTCCTTGAACGGTTTGATTTTACCTACGAACAGGACTACGCTTCCTCAACAGTGGAAAAGAAGATTCTGTCCAAGTACGCGAATAGTGTCGGGGTTACTGACGATTCGTTTCTTGACAACCTGATTTCTTGGGGAGACATTATTCGTAAGTCTTTCAAGGCACAGGTGGTGAACGAAATCATTACCACGCGCCGACTCCTCCACATTGTGAAGGCGTTCTCTATTTTCGGTGACAAGATGAAGAGCATTGAGCGGTGCGTGGCACGGTTTGATGAAACCACAAAAGAAGCGTTCATGCAGATGTACACGAAGGTGGATGCAGACGCGCTTGAAAACTCTGCTGCAAAGACAGAACACACAAAGACCGTAGAAACGGAAACGGAAAACTCTGGTAACTCTGTTACCCGCGCTCCTTTCTAATCTGAAAACACAACACACACAGAAACACTGTAAGCAGTATGAACAAAAAGACAAAACAAAAAGATTCATCTTTGCCTCCGTGGTTCGTTTCCCCTCCCCGCAGGAGCGCACAACGTCGGCGCACCACTAGGGCGAGTCTTGAACAGCGGATCGTGCTTCCATCGGGGCAGAATTCTCCAAAGAGGGGGTGGATCAAGATCACCACAGATGACCTTACTTCCATATGTCCCCACAAGTACTATTTCAAGACCGACAAACCTGAATCCAATACACAATCCAACAACAGGATATGGATTCGGTTTCCTAATGAGTTCTCCTTGAGCGTTGTATACGGTCACGGTATGTACTCAACGGATTCCAAAGGTAACCGTTTTCAGAAACTCAATTCATCCGATGAACACGCAACTTCTGTGGAAATTGCAATTGTTGATCCCAACGGAGACTTCTTGCAATTCAAGGACGGCGAAACTGTAAAGGGTTTCGTGAATGTTACAGAACTTCTCACAATTATTAATTGGGTTTCCACTCAACCATCCTCCGACACACAGACACAAGAAAGACTCGTAACTTCTAATGCCTAAAATTTTCTACAATCACAGCGTAAACACTTCTGATGTCGTATCAGACGATACCCTGTACCGTGCCATGACCGTACTGAATTACGGCGAAAAACCTGCCGGCCTTGTACTGAATCTTCCATTCCGTACGCGTTTGGCACCAAAGATTCGTCTTGCTGCCAAGGAACACGGAGCGCGGTGGGACGGCAAGGAATGGATTTTACCGTACTTTCGTTGTGTTGTCCCTTCGGTTGAGAAGATCCACCTCGACCACGGCGACTTGCGCGAGCGACCACCTATGGAAATCTCTGGAACCGCTTTGAGTCCAGCAGCAACTTGGTGCAGAGAAAAAGGTCTGGTCATGGCGATTAAGACTTACACGTACATACCGTGGAAGTGGAACGCTCCACCCAACGGTAAATACACACACGATCTTGCTCTTGACATTTCGTTTGAAAACCGCGACCTTGCGAAAAAACACGGTGCAAAATGGGATGCTGTATCAAATCGTTGGTATCTGCCCTTAGCCCGAATCACCAAATCCGCAATTGATGCTTTGAACGCTGCTGAAGCAATCGAAGATCCTGGACAACTTGGGCTGCCTACGGTCGTTGCATCCATGCCTGCACAGCTCGAGAGCGTAACAACGGTAGGACCACTGGCCCATGCCAGCTCCCGCATCATGAAGTCTGCTGATCTCGCGTGGAACACGCTTTTACGGTGCTGTGACAAGACCATTTGTCCTGTCGCATTGGAAGAAATTTTTGAAATCTCCTGCGATACGATAGAAGCAAATCAGAGTTCAACATCTCAACCACTGTGGAAAAGTATGCACTGGTTGGTTCTAAACGATGCAGACCTGAAAACCTCTGTTCTTATTGGATTTGCTCCCCAATGGGCAACCAGCCCAAATTGGCGCGGATGGCGTGGCCACTCGGATGACAGAATCCACGCGTTAAAAAGCGTGAATATGTTTGGATTTGTTATTCCCCTGCCACTTACGAGAAATACTCTGTTTTCTGTCCGCTACAGCGGTATAAACGCAAAGGGATACTCAAAAGAACTGATGTACGCAGCGTACTCGCAGGTTTCTGCATCCCCAATGGGTCACCGAAACTGGAAGAATTCCTCTGATTGGAAGTGGAGCAATTTTGTTCCTGCACACGAAATACCGTTCCATGTTGAACGAGCCCGCGCCAAGGCCCAAAGTTCTTCGGATGCTGCCAATCACAGTATCCAAATTAAACTGTTTGGTTTCTCCAAACAGAACGCACAGTCTGCATACGAGGCTCTTGCAAACATCTACAAGGCACGACCGTGCCAACCCGACCATCCGTATGTACTGGTTAACAAAAAAGGAAACAAAAACCAATGAACCACTCATCCACCTCAATCAGTGATTTTCTTGCCCAATTTCAAGAGCAGTTTCTGATCTTTATCGAAAACACTCAACAATTGGGTCAGAAAGACCCCCAAGGATTCGAATCCTTGGCGATGGGTCTGCTTGCCCTGTCACGCTCAAAGATTCCACCCGAACTACTGTCCGCTGAAGAACACCAACTCATCTGCTCGTGGATTGATGCAATGAACGCGTACGACCAGTCAAAAATGACACAATTAAGTACCTTCATTCTCCACGAATACAGAGAGGAACAAAAGCGACTAAATGAGCTCATTGGGCCCGAAGCTTCGGGCCCAGGGCCCGAAGACGAACAGCGGCGAACTCGGAGTTCGCCATAACCCCCCCTTCACCCGTTTCACCTTACCCCCCTTCACCCACTATGACAATTTCATCCACTCTCTCACCCACTTCTTCACCCACTTCTTCACCCACTTCACCCACCATGACTACTGTACCAACCACACCAAACTCGCTTATGCTTGCTTCTTACACCCCTGGCCAGATTGAATTTATTAAATTTCTTCACGCCAATCGCTCCGCACTCACTGTTTACGACACCTGCACCGTGTCCCGAAAGGAACTAGTTGATCTGCTCTCCAAGTCTGTGTACGTGGCAGTACCCGCGTGGATTTCAACCACGCCAGTACGCCGTGCCGGCCGTGGAAACTACCAAATTCCTGAACTGAATGTTGATCCTGCAACGCTCACGGTGAACACAAACACCCGTGGCCGCAAGCCAGGGTCACCCAATCGCAAGGGCCGTGGTCCAGCACCTGTGCCAGCCCCAACGGCGACCGCCTCCTGCACCCCAAACTCATAAACCACATGAGAAAAGCAATTTCTACACTTGCCTGTGTCGTACTGGCATACTGTGCCACTGGATGTCACACCCGTACAAATGTTGTGCGTACGGTGCAGCACAAGGACGGCACACTGGAAACGTACACAAACTACTCGGACGGGTACAACTACAACCCTAATTGGACGGGTCACAGTGACATGAACTCCTCCAACAGAGTAAACACACACAACACACAGGACATTTCCACCCAACTTTCAGGTTTTGGTGTGCCTCTTTCGTCAACAGGTCAGTACACCATTCGATAACTCTTAAAAAAAGACTCTCCCCATGCAAGGTAAAACCACAATTAAAATTTTAACTAGCAGAATTGCGTATCTGCTTAGTGAAAACACCCGTTTACGCACAGAACTCGCCCGTGTACTAGACTCCCACGCCGCTGCAACCGCCGAAAACACCCGTTTGCTTAAAATTCTTAAAATTTGTGATGTTTTTGTCTACCCTTCCTCACAAATAGACGGTCGTCCCCTTACGGCAACCCGTACTGGTGGTGGGTCCATCACCACAAACGCCTCATTGCACGAGTTGTTTCCCCATGGTGGGGACGGTGGGGATGAATTTTTACCTGATTCAATGGAAGACACCGCGTCATGACCACTACATACCCTGTATTGTCCAATGGCTGCGTACAGTTGTGGACAAAAGGCTGGAATTCTCCCCGATGCACAGTGACCCGTGGCGCAACATCTGCTGTACTGTATGGAGACGAACTAGTTGTGACTCGTCTAGATGGCTCCACCACTGTGTACAGACTCACCCGTAACGGCACCAATGCGTATCCTGTTCGCAACATTAAATGAACCCCCCATGCACACATCATTTTTTAAAGATTTAAACACTGCCTCTGATTCTGTTGACTTTGATTTTGACTCTTCTATTCGCTCAGACTCTGATTCGTGGGACGAAACCCCACCAGTAGACCCTGATGACCCTGATCTGGACGAGTGGCTAGAGGACGACGAAGACAACTTTTAAATACCAGGCACTGTAGCCCAACGGCAGAGGCACCAGACTTAAAATCTGGACAGTGCGGGTTCAAGTCCCGCCAGTGCTACCAAAAAACAAACCGCAGAGACTAGCAATTCGTTTGCTGTCGTGATTCGCACCACGACTAACCTGCACGACCCCGTGGTCCACGGAATGACCACGGGGTTTTTTTATTTCTACTGCGCGATGCCATTCGGATAACAGTGTTTGGGGGCTGGAAGTGGGCCTTTAACTAGTCGATTAGCAGCTCCGACCAAATCCGCGTGTTGTTTTTAAAAATTGGCAGTACCCACCACACCCGTCAGAGTTTTAAAATATTCGCCCCCCGTACCACCCCCCAAAAAGTTTTAAAATATTCAGTGCAAACTTGACAAACACCACACAGCCTGTACCTTTACAGTGCAATTACACACACACCACTACCCATGCGCGATTTTCACAATATTGAATTGGTATTAAAGTTTAAATGCAGTTCTATTTCCGAGGCAAACCACATGGCAAAACAAGCCATGGAAGACCTTGGAAACACAGACGAAACCCCCCTGTTCAAAGAAGCACAAATTTGGATTGACGGGGTAAAAGCACAGACTGCGGCACTTAACACAGAGAAAACAAACAGTTTGCCAGAGCAAAAAGATAATGACTCGCCTGTGTAAAGACTGTGAAACCGTTATTCCTGCTGCTCGTCTAGAGGCAGTTCCACACACCAAAACTTGTGTACGGTGTTCACGCGAAAAAGCTTACATTGGATTCATGGACTGGCACCACAAAACTGCACCTGAAATCGTGCTGATTAATCCTGACAACAAAGAGGCTGTTCGTAGAGCTCGTGCAGTGTACGAAAGACGGCGATAGCCCCACAGGCGGGGGGGTTAGCAGTTCCACTTTCGCAGACTCTTGTTGATTCGGGAGTCTGGGTCTCGTGCAGTGGTTGCAGAGGTGAGGTAAGTTTTGCCTTCATCCCCTTCAGGGTTTTTGCCTTCTTTGCGTTGCCACGCAGGAGACTTGTCTTCACTTATTTTTTTTATTGTATTCATCCAACCACTTCTTTGACGCTTTTTTCTCTGCCGATGTTCCGTGATTCAGAAGATATTCGTGTGCTTGTGGTTTGTCCATACCCATCCACGAACCGCCCATGCGGTTCGAAAACACATCGTCCATCTTGATAGTTTTTCTTGCAATCTTTAGAGAGTGTTGGCTAACTTCCATGGCTGCCTTGACCGCACCTTCGTTGATGGGTTCCACGATTTCTCCAATATCTACGAAATCGTCATCGGCATCC
>Ga0194120_10010505_pt1 | contig 11396 bp, 9 predicted proteins | sample TA2MahCa65mmetaG_FD_148642 | JGI IMG/M metagenome (GOLD analysis project Ga0194120, IMG submission 148642) | Freshwater microbial communities from Lake Tanganyika, Tanzania - TA2015019 Mahale Deep Cast 65m | ecosystem: Environmental > Aquatic > Freshwater > Lake | place: Tanzania: Lake... | reverse complement strand
GTTGGTCGTGTTCTCCCACTTGACCAAATCCCTGATGATAGCGAAAAGCCGGTTGCGGCTGGCGGCCCAGCTTGCCTTGATATTGTTGGGCGGTAACTGGCTGGGATGCTCAAGCTCCCATTTCCACGACGGGTCGTTGACCATCTGCGCGAATATCACGGCGCGCGCGGAGGCAAGCGGTCGCCGCGCCCACCAGAGATGCAGGGTGCTGGGATGACCGTGCCGGATGGATTTCTCGCGCGCGGCGGCTTCGTTAATCGCGTCCAGCGGCAACGCAACTTCAATCAGCTTCTTTGGAGCCTTCACTGCTGAGATCATCACTATGGCCTTTCAGTCAGAACATGCCGAATGGCTGTGTAGAAAGGCAGGCTCTTTGCGCAATCGAGTACATCGGCAAAGTATTCATGGATATCGTCAAACGATAGGCCGGCATTAAACGCTTCATCAGAGTCCCTGAGGTATCCCGAAACAGCGGCCTTGCGCATGGCACGGAGTCGCCCCCAGTCGGCGTCAAGAGAAAACACCCGCAACGTCTCGTTCGCTCTGTGTTCGTCGTGCGCAGACAAGCCGTGACGAACGTCAATCGTTCCGTCAGACCGAAAGATGAAGAAGTCGTCGGGTTCATCAACACAAGGGTCGATCAGGTCTATCACGTTGTATGGACCAGCTCCGCGATCTTTGAAATGGCCGCACGAATCGCTCTGATCGCAGGACCAATAGAGGTTGGTCCAATCAAATGTCATGGCCGGATATGCGCTCTTACGCCGGAAATGCTCGATGTGCTGGCCTAGAGCATCAAGGTCGCCTTCGCAGTAAGCGCACCGCTTTCCTTGCATCGCCTCAAGCTGGACTCTGATCTCGGTCTTGTGAGCAGGAGAAACGTCATCCCAAGTTTCGGTACCGTGGTTGTAGCCCACAAGGCAGGCCGGCACGAGACAACGAGCGCGATCAAGCTTCTGCATCATCACGCCTCGTCCTGACGGTTCTTGCGAACCCGAAATTGCTGAAATCGGATGAGCCGATCGGACTCCAACATAACCGGATGGGTCGCCCCGAAATGTGCGATCAGGCGTTGCCGCAAGGCTATCGCTTCCGTCTCATCTGCCTTTCCGTCTTCGATGAGAGCACGGTAGGCGCTAAGGTCGCTCGACTCCGCGGTCTGCGGCACTGGATCGACGCCCATGACTGAGAACAAGACGTTGGCGCTCTCAACCCCGCGTGTTTGAATCAGCGGCGTCTCGATGCGAGTGTCAGCGCCTTCGATGTGAAAAATGCGAATGGAAGATTTTTCGACCGTTGAAAGCACATGCGGGCTGTGGGTGCTGGCGATGATTTGTAGGGCCGGGAACGCTTCTCGAAGCAATCCGAGCACCTGCTGCTGCCAACGCGGATGCAGGTGCATGTCCACTTCATCGACGATTAGGATGCCGGGCGTTTTGAGGGGCGCTTGGTCGCTCAAATGAGGATTGAGACTTGCGCAGCGTCGGGCGACATCGGCGACAAGCGCGAGCATATTGCGAACGCCATCGCTCAACATGAACAGGGGCAGCCGCCCCTGGCTCATGTGCTCTGCAGTCAATGCGTCAACCGCAGCGTCCCAGTGCAGATTGGACCAGCCGGTAGGTTCCAAAACCTTGTCCGCCGCCTTTCGTACGCCCTGAAGCATCGCGAGATTCGCCGCAAGACTCTCCCTAAACGCGGGAGATCCCGTCTGCTGAACACGGAAGTCATACCACGCCGAAACGCCCTTGAAAGAAGATGATGAAACGAGGCAATCGGCGTAGCCGGCCACTCGCTCTTCGACGTTAGTAACAGAGGACCGCCGCCCTTCGGTCAAGCGATGCTCCCCCCACAACCGCCCAGTCCCGTAGTAAGCTACCAGCGGGAGAATGGTGGCGTTGGACAGGAAGCCGCGAGCCGCGGCCTGCAACGGTGCGAGGTTGCGCGTGCTCGGTCGAACCTTATCGGCGTATGTCCTGACCGCACTCTTCCATGTCACCGGATCGTCGAGGATAATGCCTTGCGCTTCGTATTCTGTCGGAATGCTTGGGGCCATCCCGCCGTCCGCGCCGGGAACAAGACGAATGTCGCTCCGCTCAATTCGCCTGATCCGCTCTGCCGGGTAGAGAGCGTTAACAAGAACCGACAATGAGGCTGCGGCCGCGTCAAGCACAGCCGTCTTGCCGCTGCCGTTCTCCGCGACAAGAACGGTCAACTGCGGGTGAAACCCGACCTCGCAATGGGCGAAGCACCGAAAATTTGTCAGCGAAAGCTTGTCGATGCGGAGTGCAGTCATTGCACCTCCGCCTTGGCGATCAGATCGTCCAAGTTATAGTTGACAGACGCAACGCCCCAACCCGGTTCGCGGTCGAACGGGTTGCGGATGTAGTGCGGGCCATCGATCACGTCGTCTTCGCCAACAAGCGCGATTGCGAGCACGAACTTGTCACCCTGATTGAAGGCGTAGAGCATTTCGTTGCGGGTGATGGTGACGGTGACGGCGCCCTTCACCCGACCCTTCACTTCAATATGGCGCGGGTCAGGCTGCTTGCCGTCAATAGCGGGCGGCGGATATGAACTAAGGTCCCACCCGCATTTATGGGCGGACACATCGACGACGTGGCATCCGCGTGCTTCCTCGGCCTGCTGAACGGCTCGCATGGCAAGCCGCTCGATGCGCGAGCGCGCCGCCGCGTCGGCGGCGAAGGTCGCCGCAGCGGGATCGACCGGCTCGTCGCCACGCAGCTTGTTCATAAGCCCAACAGGAACGATCAGCGCCGCTCCGAGTACGACTGGCGTGCCGTTTACGACATGGCGCATGGTCTGAAGCTCTTTCTTGCGGTTCTCCAAACGGCTTTGCAGATCGGCGAGCGTGCGCTCGACATTCTGAAGATTGAGGCGGATATCCTTGCCAACCTCAGCGTCTTCCTTGAGCTTGATCCAACGGTCCTGCCAGAAGCTGATTTCCTTGCTCAGGCGCTCATGCACTGCATTGAGCGTCTTTTCGACGTGGGCGATACGCCGCGCAGCAACCTCGCCATAGTGCTCCGGCACAAGCGTCGTCGCGGCGAGTTTCAAAGCGCGCGCTTCCTGCCCCGACGCCAGCCACGATGCTTTCAGCGTGTCGTTGAGCAAGGCTCGTTCGCTTTGGGGCAACGGCTCTAAATCAAGATGCGGCGCCCACCCGGCAAACTCGGCAGTGCCGTCCGGTGCGACGCGCACGAATTGTAAGCGTTTGGACAGAACGGAGCCGTCCCCGGATTTGATTTCGTGCGTAATCAAGAAAAGCAGCGCGGGGTCAATTCCTTCATCGGTCGGATCGATTAAGACGGCGCCCTGACGCAGCAGGTTCGCGTGCTGCTCCAAAATCATATCCGACATGGCGAGCATGAGCGGATGACCGGGGTGCATGAGCACAGCACGTTCCAACCCTGGCTTGTCGAGCGGCTGGATCGCCTCCCGCTCGAAGCAGATGCGGCTATAGCGCCGCAAGACGGGTTCATGCTCACGGCGGTTTCGGCCAGTGAGGCGGCGGTCGCGCTCTCGAATCGCTGCTGGGACGTGGCTGATTTCGTATCGAGCGGCCTCGCGCGGATGCGCGGTGCCGCCGAGGGCGTCAAGCGCCTTCGTGAAGAACGCCCGCACGAAGAACGGCTGAAGACGACGGGCTTCGGCCTTCTCCATCTCCTCCTTCACGGCGAACAACCGCTCTGGGGTCATGGTTTCCTGAGCTAGCGCGTTACGGTTGAGAAGGGATTTCAGGTGGTCACGGTCGAGGGCCTGGTCGATTTTCTGCGTGAGGCGAGCGCGCACGTCCGGCCGGTCGCCATAGCGGATGGCTTGGATCAAGAGGTCTTTGAGGCTGGTGTCCTCAAAGAGTTCGCCGAGAACGTCGAAAACGCGACCTTTTAGCGCATCGCTTTCCGTTCTCAGCTTTTCGAGCAGACGGTGATAAACGTCGCCTTCGCGCGTTTCCTTGGCGACTAGATTCCACAGGTGGCAGACCTCGGTTTGCCCGATCCTGTGGATGCGCCCGAAGCGCTGTTCAAGCCGGTTTGGATTCCAAGGTAGGTCATAGTTGACCATGAGATTGGCGTTTTGAAGGTTCACGCCTTCGCCTGCAGCGTCGGTCGCGACCAACACGCGTACGTCGGGATCGGAGCGAAAGAGCGCCTGCAAACGACGACGTTCGTCGCGGTGCGTGCCGCCGTGAATGGTCACGATGGCTTCGGGATTGCCGAGCACGCCGCCGATCTTAGCATGAAGGTAATTCAGGGTGTCACGATGTTCGGAGAAAATGATGATCTTGCGCTGCCGTCCGGCGGCGTCGTGCATTTCGGGGTTGTTCTGGAGGATTTTCGACAGTTCATCCCACTTGCGATCCTGCCCCGACGTGACGACGGCTTTCGCCTGCGCTTCCAGCCCTTTGAGAATGAGGATCTCGGCTTCAAGCTCGGCGACCGTCTTGGCGGCCGTCGCCTCATCGATTAGCTCCTCTTCCAGATTTTCTTGCTCTTCGGAACTCAGGTCATCGTCGTCTTCCGGGGCGCCGGGATAGGTTTCGGCGAGCGGTTGACGCCCCCGGATGCCGAGCTTTTCGTCGCGCAGACGATTTTCCAACCGTTCGCGGCGGCGTTTGAGGGACTGAAAAATTGCTTCGGGGCTTGAAGCAAGTCTCCGCTGCAGCGCGGTCAATGCAAAGCCGACCGAACCCTTGCGCGCACCTTCAAGCTGATCAGCTTTCCCCATCTCCGTTTGTACGTAGTTGGTGACGGCCTCGTAGAGCGCGGCTTCGATCTGCGAAAGTTCATAGTTGACTGTGTATGCTCGGCGCTCCGGGAAGAGCGGCGTGCCGTCGAACTTGACCAGCTCCTCTTTCACCATGCGGCGCATAAGATCGGACGGATCGACCTTATGCACGCCGTCGCGAAACTTTCCGTAGAAGCGGTCGGAGTCGAGAAGCGATAGGAAGAGTTGGAAATCCTCTTCCTTGCCGTTGTGCGGCGTCGCCGTCATCAACAACAAGTGACGGACATGCTCCCCCAGCTTCTCTGCGAAACGAAAGCGGCCGGTCTTTTCGAGCTTGGAGCCGAAATAGTGAGCCGACAGCTTGTGCGCTTCGTCGAAAACGGCCAAATCCCAGCCCGGCGCGCAAAGCTTGTCCTGCAGCTCTTCGTTCCGCGAAAGCTGATCGAGCCGGACAATGAGCCGCGCATAGTCGTCGAACGGGTTACCGCTCGGTGAGGTTTGTTCAAGCAGCGTCGAATAGACGTGAAACTCCAATCCGAATTTTTCGAAAAGCTCGTCGCGCCACTGTTCAACAAGGCTGCCCGGCGCGACGACAAGAATTCGGTACGAGTCCGCACGCATGACAAGCTCGCGGATATAGAGGCCCGCCATGATAGTCTTGCCCGCGCCGGGATCGTCGGCAAGCACGAACCGGAGCGGCTGGCGCGGCAAGAGCGATTTATAGACGGCCGTGATTTGGTGCGGCAGCGGCTCCACATTCGAACTGTGGACGGCCATCATCGGATCGAAAAGGAAGGCTAGGTCGATTCGCTTGGCCTCGCATGAAAGCTGAAATGCTGCCCCGTCACCGTCGAAAGAGAATGGACGCTCGACGCTGGCAGTACCGATCGTCGCCTCGTCAGCCCTTCCAAGCAGGCGTTCTTTCATGACACCGTCGGGCGTGCGGTAGATAAGCTGTACCGATCCTTCAGCCAGTGGCACGATGGCCACTGCGGAAACAACCTCGATTGGTTCGATGCCGGAGAGGCTTTGTCCCGGTGCAAGCTCTTCAAGCTTCATGCGTGTCTCTGCCCCATCTTCGCATCAGCGGGGATAGTGGTCGGGAGCCCTCCACCTAGTTGGTGGGCGATTGATTTGGCGTGGTGGTTAATCATTGCTCTCGATGCTCTTTTCTACCATACGCTTTATTTCACTTGCGATTTCCTGCCGCTCGAAACGCAACGATCCGCCGACCAATCGAGCCGCAGGGCATTGCTCCAGGCGATCCATTTCGGTGCATCGAGCGGCAGGAAATCGCGCAAATTGCGTTCAATTCGCGCCGAAAAATCGGTGCAAAAATACATTTCGTAGTTGCGACATCGCCACTTCATACTGCGCCACGCAATGGATTGACGATCTCGACACCCTCGAAATCCTTCTCATTGTCGGTCACAATAACGCATCCGTTCGCTTCGGCGACCGCGGCAATAATAGCGTCGAGACCGCTGCGCGGGCGACCGTTGGCCTTTCCGTCGGCCATGAGTCGCGCCCATATCAGACTCGCTTTTTCATCAAAGGCGAGGATTCGACCCGCAAAGAGGGCTTGTGGTCCCTCGGGCCCTGAAAACCATACCTCAAGCTGATCACGCTTTTTGCCGGCGGGCTTTTCAAGGACGCCGCGCAGAATTTCGGCGACGGTCAGTGAAGCAATAAAGAGATCTGTGTCAGCTTGGCCGCTCATCCACGCCAACAGCGACTCGGACGGCGCGGGCTTGGTGACATTGCTCAGAATATTGGTGTCGAGCAGATAGCGCATTAAAGGTCGACCTTACGGCCTTCCTCGCGCGGACGAGTGAGATCGAGGTCTGCGCCGACCATGGGGGAACGTCTAAGCGCCGCGAGAATTCCGCCGCGCTTAGGCGGTTCTCCGGCAATGGACTGACTGACGGCGGCGCGCAGCTGCGACGCCTCCGGACCGTCCTCGGCGAGGCGACGCGCCAATGACCGGATGAGATCGCGATCGGCGGTGCGGCCAAGCACCTCGAACCGGGCGAGCCCGCGCTCGCTGAGGCGAGACCGGTAATTCTGGATTGCGCGTTTCTGGGAGCTGGCCACCGTCACCTCCGACCGATTTCCAGTAATATGGCCAGAATAGGCTTTTTTGCAAGTCAGCGCCGCCCGTCGACGGCATTGGACTATCCGCTGAACACACGCCAATTCCGAAAGGAAAAGCTCTTGGGCGCCGTCCGGTCACGTTACGCTAGACCTTTCCGACGATCGAGGCCCCTGCCCCACACAAGTCCAAAAAGGTCATCAGACTTACGCTTCCTGCCGCGCGGTCCCGCGGGGCGCTACGCGCTGCTCAGCGCTGCCGCTGCCCGTCTCGACCACGGACGCCATATCTCTCCGCGACGCCCTTCGTTGCTACGGAAGCAGCCCCTGCCGCATCGCGAGCGCAACGGCATGGGTGATCGTCGATGCGCCGAGTTTTTGCCGCGCATTATCGAGATGAAACTTCACCGTTCGATCGCTTACGCTCATGATCATCGCCGTCTCCTCTCTCGTCTTGCCGGATGACGCCCACGCCAAACATTGGCGTTCCCTTTGCGTCAACGGAGCGTTCGTCTCGATTCCCGATGAGACATCCGAAAATCGCGCATGGACATGCGCGTGACAGGCGACGCTCATCATCTGCAAGATATCTTTTGCGTCCTCAACAATCCGCTCGAGTTCGGGCGCGGCTTCGTCCGCAGCGAAACTCAGCATCGCGAAGCGCCCGAATCCTGCCGATATGGGTGTGGTAACGCCGGCCCGAATGCCGGCCGAGAGCGCGTCATTGAAAAATCGGCGCTCTTTAGCGGAACTCGCCGCATTTTGATCCCGGCAGTCCCAGAGAAACGCCGGACCCGGCATACGCCCTCGCCGAAAGACGGGATCAACGTCCATGTAATTTTCTTCAGCGTAACGTTCGACCCAATCCTTGGGATAGGATGTGATCACGTTAGGCATGCCCTCGCCGCCCGAAACATAGGCGAACCAGCGAAAGTCCATGCCCTGCGCTGCGCGCTCCGCGACCCGCTGAAATTCTTCTTTGGTTGCCGCCGAATGGAGCCCGTCAATAAATTCGCGACAAGCGCGTTCAAATTTTCTCATCTGGCCTCTCGATGATCCGCCGCCGCAAATCGTCGCGCGAACGAAAGCGCAAAAGTCGCTTCGGTTCGCGTATTTGTTGACTATTGGCGGGTTGGGGCGACTTTGAGGCGAGAAACGCTTCTTTCCACATGCGCCCTGTCCAATAAGACAGCTCATCTTCAGGCGACGCTCCTTCATACCTCGCCGCGATCGCTCATTGTCGACGATTCGGAGTGAGAGCGACCGCGGCGCGGAAAATCGCGTCGCGAGAAGTTGAGTCAGCGTCAAAGCGCGTTTCACGACCGACGTAGCCTCTCTGCGTCATCGCTCCTTGCTGCAACAGAAAAATTGCACCCTAAGGAAGTCGCCTTGGACGCTATCGCCTTCGCCGATCTCCTCAATCGCTGCGCGCCGGGCGCCCCTCTCGAGCCATTGACGGCGATCGTGCGTCAGGCCAGTGGCTTCGAGCCGCTGCTGATCACGATCGAAGGCAAAAAAGCCATTCCGGTTCAGGCGATGAGTCTCGAAGAAGGCGTGCAGCTTGCGAGCGAAGCGACGGTTTCGGGACAGACTATTCGTATTGGCCTCGCCCAGCTCGATGCGGAAGAGCGTAAGGCGGCGGGGCTCAGCCTTTCGGCAAGTTTCGATCCTTGCAGACATGTCGCGGCGCTTGGCGCGCTCTATCAGTCACATCGACTAACGCCACAGTCGCGACCACCCAGCAGAACGACAGCCTTTGCGCGTGTATCGGTCGAACCCCTGTTGAAGGGTGCGCGCTCGTCAGCGCCCACGGACACCCAATCAACCGAGCCGACACCGACTGCCGCCGAAAAATCCGTCGCCGGTCCACCGCTCGCGGAAGAACGCCCAACCCTTGACGTCTATCGGTCAACCCGCGGCGCTTCGCTCTTCGTCTATCAGCGCTGAATCCCCTCCCCGCGCCGCTTCTCCCCCTTACCGGACCCTCAGGAACTTGGCTCATGACATTTTCGCATCGTAACGGCTTAACCCTCGTCGGCGTCGCGCTCGCCTTCAGCATCATCATGATCGAGCCGGCCTTCGCCCAATCGGCCAATCTCGAAGGCGTCCTGCAAAACATCGTCAATATGCTGACTGGCAATGTCGCGCGGCTCCTCGCGACGCTCGCCGTCATCATTGTCGGCATCGCCTGGATGTTCGGCTATCTCGATTTGCGCAAGGCGGCCTATGTCGTGCTCGGCGTCGCCATCGTCTTCGGCGCCTCCGAAATCGTTTCGACGCTTACCGGCGGGCGCTGAGGATGGAGACCGAGCGCCTCGTTGAAGACACGCTGTTTCTTGCCTGCACGCGGCCGGCGATGATCGCCGGCGTCACCATGGAGGCGATGGCGCTCAATGTGATGTTCTCCTGCATATTATTTCTCATGGCCGGCAGCATTCTTTACGGCCTCGTCGCTTTACCGATCCATGCCGTCAATCGCATCATCTGCCGGCGCGATCCGAACATGTTTCGCATTCTCTTTATCTGGATCGAAACGCGCGGACGGATGCGAAACGCTGCCCTTTGGGGCGGCGCCTCCTATACGCCGCTGCGCCTCGTCAAACCCCTTCGCTCAGGAGATTTCCGGCATGCGTAGGGCGGCGGTCAAAGCGCGCGAACTTGAACCCGACATTTACCTCCCCTTCACGCGCCATGTGACGGAGACGGTGATCGGCCTTTCGACGCGCGCTCTGATCACCGTGATCAAACTCGATGGCGTCTCTTTCGAGACGGCGGCGACAAGCGATCTCAATGATCTGCACGCCAAGCTCAATCTGACGCTGAGAAACATTGCCGATGAGCGGCTGGCGCTCTGGACGCATCTCGTGCGGCGCCACTCGACGAATTATCCGGAAGGGGAATTTCGTTCGGCTTTCGCCGCCACGCTCGATCAGAAATATCGCGAGCGGCTTCAAGGCGCACGGCTGTTTCGCAACGATCTCTATCTGACGCTTGTCTGGCATCCCGGCCGCGGCGCGAGCGAAGCGGCGAATAATTTCTTTCGAAGGCTCGGGCGGGCGGCGGGCGCTTTGAGCGAAGTCGACGCAGAATCCTTGAAGCGCCTTTCCGACGCGTCGCGCGACATGGTCGCGGCGCTGGAGCGCTATGGCGCGCGCCCGCTTGGCCTCATCGAGCGAAACGGCCTCGTCTTTTCGGAGCCGATGGAGCTGCTGCACGCGCTGGCCTCCGGCGAATGGCTCTCCATTCCGCTGCCGCAGGGCCCGATCGGACCGGCGCTCTATACGAACCGGATCATTTTCGGCCGCGAAGCGCTGGAAATTCGCGGAAGCGGCGGCTCGCGCTTTGCCGGCATGTTCGGGATCAAAGAATACCCGGCTTCGACAAGACCGGGACTGCTCAACGCCCTGCTCTCCTCCCCGTTCGAACTGGTCCTGACGCAGTCCTTCGCGTTTCTCTCAAAGGCCGACGCCAAGACGGTGCTGACCAGGAAACAAAATCAACTCGTCTCGGCGCAGGATCCCGCCGCCTCGCAAATCGAGGAGCTCGGCGAGGCGCTTGACGATCTTGAATCGAACCGTTTCGTCCTCGGTGATCATCATCTCTCGCTTCTCGTCTATGCGGATAATCCTCGCCAGCTTGCCGATCACATGAGTCTGGCGCGCCGGTCGCTCGCCGACGCCGGCGCGGTCGTCGCGCGCGAGGATTTGGGGTTGGAAGGCGCCTATTGGGCGCAGCTCCCCGGTCTCTTCAAATATCGCGCCCGCTCGGGGGCAATCACTTCCCGAAACTTCGCGTCTTTTTCTCCCTTTCACACCTACCCTTGCGGCAAGCCCGACGACAATCACTGGGGCCCGGCGGTCGCGATGCTCGAGACGGCGTCGGGGTCGCCCTTTTATTTCTCGTTCCATCACGGCGATCTCGGCAACACCTTTATCTGCGGTCCCTCCGGCTCTGGCAAAACTGTCGTCCAGAATTTCCTGCTGTCACAGGCGGAGCGCCTCGGGGCGTCATATGTCTTCTTCGACAAGGATCGCGGCGCCGAGATTTTTGTCCGCGCCGCGGGCGGGACTTATCTCACGCTCCGCAATGGCATTGCGACGGGCTGCGCGCCGCTGAAGGCGCTGGAGCTGACCCCCGCCAATCTCTCTTTCCTCGGCGAACTCATCCGTAAACTCGTCACGCCCGAAAACCGGCCGCTCACGGTCGCCGAAGAAGAACGGATTGATTCAGGACTGCGCGCCCTCGCGCGCCTCAATCCGCAGGAGCGTTCGCTCGGAGCGCTGCGCGCCTTTCTCGGTCAGCAGGACGCCGAGGGCGTCGGCGCAAGGCTCGAACGCTGGCGCCAGGGCGGACCGCTGGGCTGGGTCTTCGACAATGATCAAGACGAGATCGGTCTCGACGCCCGCTTCATCGGCTTCGACATGACCGAGCTGCTCGATCATCCGACCGTTCGCACGCCCTTGATGATGTATCTTTTCCATCGCGTGGAGCGCCTCATTGATGGGCGTCGGCTCATCATCGACATTGACGAATTCTGGAAGGCGCTCGGGGACGAG
>Ga0194120_10010504_pt1 | contig 11396 bp, 5 predicted proteins | sample TA2MahCa65mmetaG_FD_148642 | JGI IMG/M metagenome (GOLD analysis project Ga0194120, IMG submission 148642) | Freshwater microbial communities from Lake Tanganyika, Tanzania - TA2015019 Mahale Deep Cast 65m | ecosystem: Environmental > Aquatic > Freshwater > Lake | place: Tanzania: Lake... | reverse complement strand
CGGAGGCGGCCTGGCGCTGCGCGGTTTCGCGCTCGAGCTTCGCCTGGGTTTCGGCGGCCTTCTGCGCCGCGGCCTGGCGCGCCTTGCCGGCTTGCTCCAGTTCGGCCTGGGCCTGTGCGGCGCGGGCGTCGGCGGCCTTGCGCTCCTCGGACTGGCGCGCAAGTTGGGCTTGGGCTTGCGCGGCTTGCGCGGAGGCGGCCTGGCGCTGCGCGGTTTCGCGCTCGAGCTGCGCTTGGGTTTCGGCGGCCTTCTGCGCCGCGGCCTGGCGCGCCTTGCTCGCGCGCTCCAGTTCGGCCTGGGCCTGGGCGGCGCGGGCGTCGGCGGCCTTGCGCTCTTCCGCAATGCGCGTGAGATCGGCCTGAGCCTGGGCGACTTGGGCCGCCGCCGCTTGGCGTTGGGCGCTCTCCCGCTCCAACTGCGCTTGGGCCGCTGCCGCCTGCTGCGCCGCGGCCTCGCGGGCCTTGCCTGCGCGCTCCAGTTCGGCCTGAGCCTGGGCGGCGTGGACTGCGGACGCATGCCGTTCGCGTGTCAGGTCGGCCTCGGCCTTGGCGGCCTTCGCGGCCGCGAGCGACCGGTCGCGCTCTGCTGCCTCCAGCGCAGCCTGAGCCTGCTTGCGGGCAGCGGCCTCGGACTCTGCGAGCTTGCGGGCGCGTTCGACTTCGGCCTGGCCGGCGGCGAGCTGTGCCTTGAGCTCGGCCTGCTGCGCCTCGATGGCCGCTCGGGCGCGCGCTGCGGCGTCGGCCTCGGCTTTCTTGCCCTGGCGTGCCGCGTCGGCCTCGCGCCGTTGGGCATCGGCCAACTGCTTGGCAAGTTGCGTTTCGCGCGCGGCGACGTCTGCCTTGACCGCGGCGAGTTCTGCCTCGCGTTGGGTCAGCTGGCGGTGGGCGGCCTGCGCGCGCGCATCGGCTTGCGCGCGATCGCGCTGCAACGCGGCCTTTTCCTTTTCGAGCCCTGCCACCTTGGCGTGTGCGGCCGCCAGCTCGTCGCGGACCTGGCTCAACTGGCCCTGCAGCTTGGTCTGCAGTTGGGCCACCTGGGCGTCGCGCTCGGCAATCTGGGCCGAGAGGCGCTGCCGGGCCTGGTCGAGCTGGGCGCGCGCTTCGGCTGCCGATTTTAGCGACGCGGCGTCGCTGCGCGCGGCCAGCCTTTGCAAGTCCGCTTCGCGCGCGGCCATCTGCTGGCGCAAGGTCTCCGCCTGCCGTTCCGCTTCGGCTCGCGCCTTGGCGTTGCGGTCGGCCTCTGAGCGCGCGGCCGCCAACGCTGCCTGGCGCTGGTCGAGGTCGGCGCGCAGCACCTTCTGCTCGCGTTCGAGGTCGGCGCGCGCCTGGGCGGCCGCGACCTGCTCTGCCTGCTTGCCCTGCCGCGCTGCGTCCTGTTCGCGTTGGCGCGCCGCGGCGACGTCGGCGGCCAGGCTTGCCTCGCGATCGCGCAAGGTGGTTTGCAGGCTGCGCAGTTCCCGATCGCGGTCCGCGAGCAGTTGCGACACTGCCTCTGCCCGGGCGGCCGCCGCAAGGCGCTCTTTTTCCAGAGTGGCCTTTTCCTGGGCCAACCCGTCGGCACGCGCGGTGGCGTCGCTGCGGGCCTTCTCCAGGCCAGCTTTTTCTTGTTCGAGGCCGGCGACCCGTGCCTGGGCGGCGGCCAGCTCTTGGCGCATCTGGCCAATCTGCGCTTGCAGTTTCCGTTCCAGCGCCGCCACCTGGGCATCGTGTGCGCCGACCTGCGCCTGCAACTGGGCCCGCGCCGCCCCGAGTTCTTTTTGGGCGTCGGCGATTTGCTTCTGGCTGGCGTCGCTGCGGGCTGCCAACTGCGCCAGGGCCGCTTCGCGCGCCGCCACGACCTGCTGCAAGCGGCCGGCCTGTGCCTCGGCGTCGGCGCGGGCCTTGGCGTTCTTCTCGGCTTCCTGCTGGGCCGATTGCAACGCGTTTGCTTGGGCTGCCAAAACCTGTCGAAGCTCCGTCCGCTGGCTCTCCAGCGCGGCGCGGGCCTTTGCCGCGCTGGCGACCTCGGCCTGCTGGCCGCGCTTGGCGGCTTCAGCTTCCCGTTGGCGAGCGGCAGCGAGGTCGGCATTGAGCGCGGTCTCGCGGTCGCGCAATGTAGCCTGCAGGCTGCGCAGCTCCCGCTCGCGCTCCTTGAGCAGTTGCTGCACTTGTTCGGCGCGTGCCGCCGCAGCGAGGCGCTCTTTTTCCAGCGCGGCCTTTTCCTGCTCCAGGCCGGCGGCTCTGGCTTGCGCGGCGGCCAACTGCTCTTTGACCTGCGCGAGTTCGCCGTGCAGTTTCCGTTCCAACTGCGCCACTTGGGCGTCGCGCTGGGCGACCTGGGCTTGCAGTTGCTGGCGGGCGGCGGCCAGTTGGTTTTGAGCCGCGGCGAGCTGCTGTTTGCTGGCGTCGTCGTTGCGCGCGGCCAGATGCGCCAACGCCGCTTCGCGCTCCGCCACCGCCTGCCGCAGCTTGTCCGCCTCGGCCTCTGCGGCCACCCGCGCCTTGGCGTTGCGGTCTGCCTCTTGTCGGGCCGCCACCAGCGCGCCCTCGCGGTCCGAAAGCTCCTTGCGCAGTTCGGCTTGGCGGGCCTCTACCTGGGCCCGAGCCTGGGCCGCCGCGGCGACCTCGGCCTGTTTGCCCGCCCGTGCGGCGGCGCTTTCTTTGGCGCGGGCCTCGGCAAGTTCCTGGGCCAGCGCGGATTCGCGATTCTTGAGCGCCGTCTGCAGGCTCTGCAATTGCGCTTCGCGCTCGCCCAACATCTTTTGGACCTGCTCGGCGCGCGCCCTGGCAAGCTCGCGCTCGCGCTCGACATCGGCCTTCTCGCGCTGCACGCTCGCCAGTTGCGCCTGCGACGCCGCCAGTTTGCGCTCTGACTCCTGGTAGCGCGCCTCGGCGGCTTTCCAGCGGGTCTCGGCCATCTGGCGCTCGGCGTCGGCCTTCTTGGCCCGGTCCAGCGCCAGTTCTGTGTCGTTCAGGCGCGCCCGAGCTGCTTGCAACTCCGCCTCCAACTGGCGCTGTTGCGCGCGGGCCTGATCGTCGCTGCCGCGCCGGGCGGCCTGCATTTGCGCGTCCTTGTCGGCCAGCACTTTCTTGAGGTGGGCCACTTCTTCGGCTTGCGCCTGCTGGCGAGATTCGCTGGCCTTGCGCATCTCCTGCCGCAGTTGCTCGGCCTGACTGCGCGCCTTGTCGAGTTCGGTCTGCAGCACGGCCAGCTGTGCGTCGCGCTGCGCGCCTTGCTGCTTTTGGAGTTCCGCCATCTTCTGGCGCAACAGTTCGACCCGCGCCTCTTCGGACTGCCGCTGCGCCACCACCGCGGCCAGACTCGCCCGCTCCTTGTTGAATTCAGCCCGGAGTTTGTCGGCGGCCGCCTGTTCGTCGCGCAACTTCTGGGCTGCGGCCTGTGCCGCCGACTCCGCTTCTGCGAGTCGCTTGCGCAGGGCCTCCTGGGCGATCAGGTCGCTCTTGGCCTGGGCCAGTTCGCGCTTGAGCTGGTCGCGGTCGGCCGCCGCCTGTTTGGAGGCCGCCGCGGCTGCCTCTTCGCGCGCGCGCGTGGCCCGCAACTCATCGGCCAACTGCTGCTCGCGCGCCGCCGCGTGCTTGGCCGCCACTTCGGCCGCCGCCACCTGGGCGCTTTGCGCTTGGTTCAGCTTGCGATCGGTGCCGTCCACGACCACCACGATCGAAAGCCCATCGGCCCGCACGTGATAGAGCGCCTCGGTCTCAAACGTGACGATGATGCGGCCGACCGCCGTCGGCCCCTTGCGCACGGGTTGCACCTCGACCTGGCGGACCACGCCATTGCCGACGTACTTGGGGGGGCCGAGATCCGCGACGCCGACGCCGGCCACGTCCACGAAAAGCCGCGCCGGCTTGTCGAGCCGGAAGGTTGTGAAGCTCGGCGCCACCTGCCCGCGCACGGTGATGACGGTCGTCTGCGGGGCCTCCTGCACGTCCAGTGCGACCAGCGCGTTGCCCGGCGCACCGCCTTCTACGGCGAAAACCGGGTGCACGGGCATGGCCATGCCGACCGACAGCCACACGCCGAGGACCAAGCGCACAGCGCGCTGCCGCAAGGGTGTCAAGGTGTTCATGCTGCGACTCCCCGGCCCGTGGCCCGCGCCACTGGACTGCGACCCCGCCGGTCGCTGGCGCGCGAGCGTAGGGCCGCGCCGCGCCGTGTCAAAAATCCATCTGGTCCAGGGGCCGGCCCGATCGCGGCGGATGCCGGGCCCCACACGCCGCAGGCAGTCCCTAGGTCGCTGGTTCGTGGCTGCGCCATGCCATTCACAGGGGCTCGCTTTGGTCGGGAGCCTCTTCGTCGACCGAAATCGGCGGCGCGATCGACAACACCACGGGCTTGTCCTTGCCCGGTTGGTTGACGATGAGCTTGTATTGGGTAATCGCGGTGACCCGGCCGCCCTCGTTGCCGAGGCCATCGCCGCGGATGACCTCGCACTGCGATCCGGTGCCGTCGGTCAGGACGGCCTTGGGCGTCGGGATGCCCGACATCAGGATGATGAGGCTGTAGCGTTCGAGCGGCGCCTTGGTCGCGCAGGTGTCGTCGAGTTCGATTTCCGTTGGCTTTTCGACCAGCTCGGACTTGTCGCAGTCCGGCTTGTCCGGCGGGCAGGTCTGGCTGGGCGGAATCGGCTTCTCGATGAACTGCACCAGGTTCGCCAAGGAAAAGTCCGTCAGGCCCGCGACCTCCCGCGCCTGATACGCTTCGAAAAGGGGTTTGAGTGGCTTCCAGTTCTTGTTCTCGCCGAGCACGATGTAGTTTTCGGCGCCGGGCACGCCGCCTGCTGCCGGACCGCCGGGCGCACCCGGCGCACCTGGAGCTGCCGGTGCGGCGGCCGGCTTCTTCTCGTCGTGCTTGGGCGGGTCGTCGCCGCAAGCCGCGAGCGCAAGGCCTGCCGCCGCAACCGCCAAACGGCGTCGCCCGCTGCCCCGCATCCTTGCCGTGTCCCAGTGGCCGAACATGGTCACGTCCTTCGCTTCTTGCCCCGGTCTTTCTTGGGCCCGTCCGTCGACGCCGGCTTGCCGGTCCACACGAAAGCATAGGCGGTGAACGTCGCGCGCAGTTTGGTCGCATCGCGCATCGCTTCGGCGACCTCGATTTGTTCCAACAGCAGTTCTTCCGGCGAGCGCGAGCCTTCTCGTTTCTGTTGTTGCAAGGGCTTGGACTCCTGCAGTCTCGCCTTGAGGGCGCCGGCATCGGGCAGCAACTTTTCGAGCGTCAACTCGCGGATGTTGATGACACGCCGCTCGGTGCCGGCGTAGACGCGCAGAAACTGGATGAGTTCCTTGCCGGTGCCCTCGACCGTGATCTTGATGGGAATCGCGTTGTAGAGATCCTCGCTCTCTTCCTGCAGCCGGTCGAAACGGCGGATGATGAGATTGGCCGCCACCGCGTCGCGCTGCAGTTTCTCGATGAAATCGGGAATCTGGTCGGTGTCGGTCGGCAGCATCTTGCGGTTTTCCTTGTCCAGTTCGACAAGTTCGTCCTTGAGCTTGCGGACCTTGGCCAGCTCCTCGGCCGACGCGGTGTCCTTGAGCGCCGCGATGTCGGCGTTGAGCTTGCGGAGCTTTGCCTTGCTGACCTCGGCGCGGCCGAGTTCGGGATCGACCAGCAGGAAATACATGCCGAGCGCCAGAACCACCAGGATGCCGGCCAGCACCGCCGCCTTTTGCGCCGGCGGCAACTTCATGAACTGTTCCATGAAGAATCCTCCTTTGCGTTACGGCTCGTTGGCCGACGGCGCGGGCGCCGATTCCGCGGCGGGCGGGGGTTTGTCGCCACTGCCCGCGGCCGGCAGCGGGGCCTTGGCGGGCTCGTCCTTGGCAGGCGCGGCCTTGGCTGGCTCCGGTTTGGGTTCCGCCGGTTTGACCGGTGGTGCCGCGTCCTCGATGGGGACGTCGGGCGCCGTGACCGCGTCCTGCGCGTCTTGCGCGGCGTCGGCGTCGCTGCCGGCATCGGCCGATCGCGCGGCAGCCGGCGTGGGTGGCAGCGGCAGCACGATGGCGGGCGTCTTTGCGCCGATGACGGCGGCATCCGTCGCGGCTGCGTCGCCGTCCGCATCGCCGTGGCCGTCCGCCGCCTCGCCGTCGCCCGCCCCTGCGTCGGCACCTTCGGGGCCACCCGCGACCGCGGCCGGTTCCGGCTCCACCCCCGGCGGCAGCAGGCCCGGAATCGGTTCAACCAGATAGACCAGCCACGCGCGGATCGAGAAATCGACGAACGGCACCCCGAGCTTGTCGTCCTTCTTGACGTCCTGGTACACCAGTTTGGGGTTGCGGAAGAAGGGGCTCGACTCCAAGCGGCGCTGCAACTCGGCGACATCCTCGTGAGAAAGCGCTTCGCCCTGCAGGGTGACCTCGCCACCGAGTTCGCGGTAGCTGGTCATCCACGCACGCCGCGCATCCCAGTTGACCCGCCAGCCAGCGGCTTCCATGGCCTTGAGTTCGTCGCTGGCGGTGATCGCCTCGTCGCGCGGCTGCAAGACGAAACTGAGGTAGGTCAGGGCGTTGACCGGGCCGACCTTCTCCGCGAACATCTCGTCGAACAGCAGCTTGTTCTTCTTGAGCTTGGTGACCTGCTCCTGCGCCTCGGTGATCAGGCGCTTGTTGTTTTCCAGCTCCTTGTACTCCTTGTCGCGCATCCGCACTTGGTTGTCGACCGAGCGCGCCCCATCGCTCGCCGTCATCTGCCACAGGTAGAACACCGCGCCCTCAATGACCAGCAGGAGCACGAAGACGAGGATGCCCAGGTTGGGCACATCGGGCAGCGTCGGCCCCACCCTCCGCGTCCTTGCGCCCTTTTGCCTGCCGAGCAGGTTGATGCGGATCATCAGCAGCATCTAGCGGTCTCCCTGCTGACGCCGCGCGAGGCCGATGGCCACGGCCGACACCGGCACCATGCGCTGCAAGAGTTGGGCGTCGAATTTCTTGGGGTCCACCACGATACTGCCGAACGGGTTGAGCGCGCGGACTGTCACGCCCAGGCGCCGCTCGATGCCCTCGATGAGGCCGGTCTGCAGGGCGGCCCCGCCACACAGGTAGATGGCGCTGATATCGGCGTTCATGGCCGTCGCCGCAAAGAAGTCGAGCGACCGCTGGATTTCGTTGATGAGGTTCTCGGACACGCGCTGGCCGATGCGCTGCACCTCGCGCAGCACGCCGGACATCGACAGCGTCGTCTCCGAGGTCGTCTTCATGTGTTCGGCCTCCTCCCATGGCACTGCGAACTGCTTGGCGATCTCGTCGGTCAGCAGGTTGCCGCCGACTGTGATGTCGCGGGTGAACGAAGTCGCGCCGTCGGCGACCACGTTGATGTTGATGGTCGAGGCTCCGACGTTGATGAGCGCCACCGCTTCTTGCTGCGGGACAGCGAAATTCAACTCGAACGCGTTGAAGATCGCGAAACTGTCCACGTCGACCACCACCGGCTCCAACTTGGCGGCGCGCACCACCTCGGTCAGCTCCGAAATGACCGCCTTCTTGGCGGCGACCAGCAAGACGTCCATCTGGCCCTGGCCGGCGCGCGGATTGATGATCTCGTAGTCGACGTTGACATCTTTGATGTCAAAGGGAATGTACTGCTCGGCCTCCCACTGGATCTGCTCGTCGAGCTCGGCCTGGCTCATCTCGGGCAGCGCAATCTTCTTGATGATGACGGAGTGTCCCGACAGCGACACCGCCACGCGGCGCTCGCGCACCTTGTTGCTGGCGAAAAGGTCCTGCAGGCGGCGCACCAGTTCCGGGGCATTGAGGATGACCCCGTCCTTGATGGTGTCCGGCGGCAGCACCATGGTGTCGAAGGCAAGCAGTTGCGGACCCTTCGACGTCTCCTTGAGGTGCGCGAGCTTGATCGACGAGGTGCCGATATCGAGCCCGACCGCGGGTTTGCCGGCCATGGTCGCCTTTGGCGAAAAGATTCGCCATTTCGAGACCCTGCGCGCCGGTACGCCACCGGCCGCGGGGCCTTTGGCGGGCAAGGCTAGAAGGCCACAGGCATGCCGTCAAGAAAACCCGCGCAAAAATAGCGATTGTGCGAACCCGGGGCTATGCTTGCCGCCGCGCATCCCGCGCCCGAGCCCGCACCCGATGCCCGCCGCCGATTCCGCCCGCCCGGCCGCCGCTGCTGCTGTTTGCCAGTTCACGCCCGACCCGTGGAGTACCCAGGCCATTGTCGCGGGCCACGGCCGGTACCTGATGCCCTCGTACAAGAACGCGCCGATCGTGTTCGCGCGCGGCGAGGGCCCCTGGAACCTGGACCAGGACGGCCGACGCTATTTGGATTTCTCCGCAGGCGTCGCTGTCAATGGCCTGGGCCACAACCACCCGGACCTCGTCGCCGCCGTCGCCGGCCAGGCGGGCCGGATCATCCACCAGTCGAACTATTGGCACAACGAGCACGCGGTGCCGCTGGCCGCCGACCTGTGCGGCCGTTTCGAGCGGGCCGCGCTGTCCGCCGCGGGTGTCGAACTGCAGGCGCGGGCCTTCTTTTGCAATTCCGGCGCAGAGGGAACCGAGGCTGCGGTCAAACTGGTGCGGCGCTACCACAGCAGGGTGCGCAACCAACCCAGGCCGGTCATCGTCACGGTCAAGGGGTCGTTCCACGGTCGGACCTACGCCGCCATGTCGGCAACGGCGCAGCCCAAGTATCAGGACGGTTTCGATCCGTTGGTCCCGGGTTTCCGCTACGCCGAGTTTGGCCAGCTCGACAGCATTGCCGCGCAGCTGGACGGCAGCGTGGGTGCGGTGTTCATCGAGGTCGTGCAAGGCGAGGGCGGCGTGTGCGTGCCGCCGCCGGGCTTCTTCAAGGCGCTGCGCCACCTGTGCGACCAGCGCGGCGTGCTGCTCGGGCTGGACGAGGTGCAGACCGGCTTGGGTCGCACGGGTACGCTGTTCGCGTTCGAGCAGGAAGGCATCGCGCCCGACCTGCTGTGGCTCGCCAAGGCCCTGGGCGGCGGCATCCCCATCGGCGCCGTCCTGGCGCGCGATGAGGTGGCCCAGGCCCTGCAGCCAGGCACCCACGCGACCACCTTTGGCGCCAATGCACTGGTGACGTACGTCGGCCGCGTGGTGCTGGGTGTCCTCGATCGCGACGATTTGGTGGGCAACGCCAGGCGCATGGGCGACTACCTGATGGGACAACTGCGAACCAGGCTGGGCAACCATCCGCGGGTGCAGGACATCCGCGGCCGCGGCCTGATGTGCGGCGTGCAATTGCAGGGCGACGTGCAGGCGGTCATTGCCCAGTGTCGAACCCGCGGCCTGCTGGTGTCGCTGGCCGGCGCGGACGTGGTGCGCATGACCCCGCCGCTCGTCATCGACCGCGGGCACATCGACTTCGCTGTCGAACAACTCGCGGCGGCCCTGGGATAGGCCCTCGAGCGCGACAAGCGCGCCTGCGCGGCAGCCCAAACCAGCAACCCAAAAAGCCGACGGCCGCCGTCCACCCTAGAGGCAGACGGCGGCCGCGGCGGCGCCTGTCCGGCGAGCGACTACTTCTTGAGCAACGCAAACGCCTTGGCGAACACGTCCGGCGTCAGACCCGCCTGTGGCTCGAACTTGCGGCCGTTGATGTAGATCGACGGCGTGCCCTCGACCCCGGCCCTCTCGCCCATCGACATGGTGTTCTTGAACAACTCTTCGTACTTGTTGGAACTCAGGGCCTCTTCGAGCTTGGCCTTGTCCACGCCATTGGCGGTCGCGATCTCCTTGATCTTGTCGTCGCTCAATTCGCGCTGGGCGGCGAACAGGGCGTCGTGGACCTTCTCGAACATCTCGCTGCCACCCTGCTCGAACGCCAACTGCGCCGCGGTCGACGCCGGCTTGGCCTTGTCGTGGAACGACAGGGGGAAATGCGCGAACACGATGCGCACCTTGTCCTTGTTGGCCTCCATCACGTCATGCAGCGGCTTGGCCACCCGCGAGCAATACGGGCACTGGAAATCGCTGAACACCGTGATGGTAATCGGCGCGTCCTTCTTGCCGACGAATGGCAGCCGGTCGTAGTTGAATTCGTTCTGCTTGTCGCCCAACTCCGAGAAGACCTTGCCCTGCGCGATGATGCTGTCGTAGTAGGCCTGCCCCTTCTTGCCGGCTGCCTCGGCTTTCTTGATCTCCTCGTCAATGACGGCCTTGAACACGCCGAGCGGCTGAGCCCCGACCACTTTGCGCCCATTGATGAAGAAGCCGGGCGTGCCGCGGATGCCGACTGTGCCTGCCATCTCCATATCCTCGGTGATGATCTTTTCTGCGGCCGGATCCTTGCGGTCGGCGTCGAACTTGGCGACATCCAGGCCCAGTTCCTTGGCCCACGCCGTGAAGTTCTCGTCGGTCAGCGCCTGCTGGTTGGCGAACGCCTTGTCGGCGAACTCCCAGAACTTCTTCTGCTTGTTTGCAGCGATCGAAGCCGCGTGCGCCGGCCGCGCCTTGTCGTGGAACGGCAGCGGGTGGTGCTTGAAGACCAAGCGCACTTTGTCGCCATAGGCCTTCTCGACTTCGGTCACGGTTGCGGCGGCGCGGGTGCAGAACGGGCACTGGAAGTCTGAGATCTCGACGATGGTCACCAGTGCGTCGTCGCTGCCCTTGACGGCGTCGCGCTTGGCATCCACCGGCACCTTCCAGATATCAAAACTGTCCGGCGGGGCTTGCGCCGGACCCTCGTCGGCTTTGGGCGCATCCCCACCGCGGGCCTGCTCAGCCGGGGCGGCAGCAGGCGCCTTGCCTTCGAGGAAGTACTCGGCCACCTTGGTGCCGGCCTCGCCGCCGTGCTTGCCGAACGCCGCCTTGATCTGCTCGATGCCGGTCTTGCCCGCGCCCGCGGCCTTGGCGTCGGCCAACGCGGCGTCGACGGCCTTCTTGAACTCGTCGAGCGGCAGCGCGCCCTGCAGCAGCTTGCCGCCGATGAAGAACGACGGCGTGCCGCCAGCGCCGGTGGCGTTGGCCGCGGCCTGCTCGCGATCGACCTGGGTGGCGAGCGCCGGATCCTTCTGGTCGGTCTTGAACTTCTCGACGTCCAGCCCAATCTCCTTGGCCCACTTCTCAAAGTTGTCCTGGGTCAGGCCCTGCTGGTTGGCGAACATCTTGTCGTGCATCTCCCAGAACTTGCCCTGGCGGTGCGCGGCCAGCGATGCGATTGCCGCCGGCTTGGCGTTGTTGTGGAAGGGCAGCGGCTGGTTCGCCCACACGATGCGCACGTCGTTCGGGTACGCGGCCAACAGGTCTTTGAGCGCCGGGCCCACCCTGCTGCAGAACGGGCACTGAAAGTCCGAGACCTCCAGGATGGTAACGCTGGCGTTCGGCGCGCCTTTCCACGGCATGGTGGCCGGGATGCCGTTGCCGGCGTCGGCGGGCGCGGCGGCCTGGCCCTCGGCGGCGGGGGCGACTTGCGCAGGCTGGGCGCTGCCG
>Ga0194120_10010501_pt1 | contig 11400 bp, 5 predicted proteins | sample TA2MahCa65mmetaG_FD_148642 | JGI IMG/M metagenome (GOLD analysis project Ga0194120, IMG submission 148642) | Freshwater microbial communities from Lake Tanganyika, Tanzania - TA2015019 Mahale Deep Cast 65m | ecosystem: Environmental > Aquatic > Freshwater > Lake | place: Tanzania: Lake... | reverse complement strand
TGGATCTGCTGCCGGCCCGCGTGGCCGATGTTCGACCGGCCGATCTCGACGGGGCAATCGTCCAAGATGGCTGGACCTGGCAAGGTGGGGGCGACCGCGACGCGCCGACGGTCCAGTTCGCGCCGGCAGGAGACCCGGCCGGCTGGCTGACGCCGATCGTCGAGCGGCCGTCCGCGCTCGATTGGTTTGGCGATCGCGACGCCGCCTACGACGCAGCGTTGCTGTGGCGCCGATCGGGGCTCGATCCCAGCGCCTTCGATCGCGCGCTGTGGCAGGCGGTGTGGGCGGGCGCCCTGACGTCGCCGTCGTTCGCGCCGCTTCGCCGCGGTCTCCGGCATGGGTTTGTCGCCCCAGGTGGGCGCGGCCTGCGCGCCGGCGAGGGTCGGCTCGCGCCGTGGCCCGGGCCGTGGGCGATCGTCGCGGCGTGGCAGCCTCGCGACGCCGTCGCGGTGGCCGATCGCATGGCGGCCCGGGCGCTCGCGGTCGTCTCTCGCCACGGCGTCCTCCACCGCGAACTGACCCTGACGGAGGGGCCGGGCGCGCGCATTCGCGACCTCATCCCCGCCCTCAGGCGCCTCGACTGGTCGGGGGAGCTGCACGCCGGGCCGTGGTTCGCCGGGCTGGCGGGGTTGCAGCTCGCCCTGCCGTCGGCGCGGCTGGCCGAGATCGAGCGCCATCGCCGCACCTTGTGGTGGGTCCACAGCCAGGATCCGGCAGCGCCGACGGCCCTTGGCCCGCTCGCCCCTTGGGCGGAGCGTCTGCCGGCCCGCAACGCAGGGGCTTGGGTCGTGCTGCGCGGCGCCGAGCCCGTCGCGGTGGCGCGCCGGGGCGGTCGTCAGTGCGAATTCCACGTCCCGCCCGACGATCCGGACCTGGCGGCGATCGCGGTGGCGCTCGCGGCACGGACGCGCACGGGCGCGGCGGCGCGGCTGGTCATCGACCAGATCGGCGCGGGGTGGGCGAGCCAGTCGCCCTACCGCGAGGCATTTCGCGCCGCCGGCTTCGTCGCCGACTTCAAGTCGCTGGTGCTGGATCGCTCTCGCCCGTAGGCTTCGATCCGGCGGCGCCAATCACACCCACCCGACGATCGCGCTCGGATGGCGGCGACGGCCGCCCGGCACCGCAGGCGACTCGCCGCACGCGCGACGAGAGAGAAGCGTGCGCGGGACCTCGACGCCTTCCAAGCGACTCGCCGCACGCGCGATGCGAGAGGTCCATGCGCCCCCTTCCAACGACCCGAAAGCCTCGGAAGCATGTCGCGGCGCCGGAACGACCTCTGGGCCGAGGCTCCGACCAGGAATCACCGGCAGAGCGCGCGCCTGCCGCCGTTTCGGAATGCGGTGCATGGGGCGGCCGGTGGGCCGACGAGACGGGAGCGGTCAGACCGCAGAGCAACCCACCGCCAGGATCGTGGCCCAACGCCAGGAGGGGCCAACAAGGTCACCGATCGACTGGTCGCCGACCGGCGCGCCGTCGTCGGCCATCCGCCGCACCCTGACCTCAGTGGGTCCCGATGGCCGTCTCGCCGCCGCTCATCCCGCTGCTGCTGGCCGGCAACCGCCGTGCGACAGTGGGTTCGATGACCCGGCGTGTCGAGCGGTCCCGCCAAGGAGGTCGGCGCGGCGAGCGAATCCAGCGAAGCGACGGCGAATCGCGGCCGAAGCGGCCGATCCGGGCCTAGGGTCGCGCGGCGGTGGCGGACATCCGGCCCCTGACCGCCGCGACAAGGGCATCCGGGAGCGCTCCCGTCTGCTGGAACGATCGCATGTGCAGGATGGGCACCGCGCCAAGCTCGGCGAGCGGTCGGCCCGCGACCCGGTCGTCAGCGATCTGGACCGCGCGCAGGGCCAACCGCCCGGCGTCACCGCGCCCCAAAGCCGCGACGACCTCTTCGAGGGCGTCGAGGTCGTTCATCTTCATGTAGGGGCAGGTGGCGCATCCCCCAGAGGCCGAGCAGCCCTCGCCGCTGGCCGCCCCAGGGACGATCGGCAGCGTCGCGTCGCCGGTCTGCGCGATCGCCTCGGAGGCGACCGGGAACACGACGTCGAGGGCGAGCTCGCTGTTCTGGGCGCGCAGCTCAGCCTGCACCGCGCGCACGATCGCCGTGATCATGCCGGCTTCAGTGCCGAGGACCGCCTCGACCGCGCCGCGCCCGTGGGCGCGCCGGCGCACCTGGTCGACCAGGAATTCGAGGATGTTGCTGGTCGAGCCGACCACACCGCGCCCCTCTGTCGCGGCGGCGGCCGCGAGCGCGAACATCTCGCCGGGGACCTCAAGGTGGGCCGTGAGGAGCGCGTCGGCGTGATCGCGCCGGACCTGGGCGACCACGTCTGCCCCGAACAGATGGTGGACGACGCAGTTGCCCTGCTGGAACGGGTGGAACCTGCCCGCGAGCGAGCGCACCGCAGCGTGGGGCACTCCGGCGAAGGCCCTCTCGAAGCTGTCCTCGTCCATCGCCGCGAACCGCTCGAGCAGGACGCGCAGGTTGTCGCCCATGTAGGTGTCGGGACCGTAGAAGATCTCGACGTCGTCGATCGCCGCTGCGGCGCGCAACACGGTCTGGACCACGTTCGACGAGGTGCATGTGATGGTTGGGAGCAGCGCGTGGGCGCGCGCCTTGGTGCGCAGGCTGGTGTTGATGTAGATGACGTGGAGCGCCCTGGGGCGGCGCGCCGCTTGGGCGAGGAACGCCCCGTAGGCCGGCGCCTCGGCGGCCTCGGCAAGTGAGCAGCCGATGCGTCCGTCGGCAAGGCGCAACACCGGCACACCGCCAAAGCCCGCCGCGTCGAGCACCGCGCGGACGTTCTCGCTCATGAAGTCGACGCCAGCGACCGCGATCGCGCGCACGCCCGCCTGCGCCATCCTGACCGCGCTGTCGGCCATCGCGAGCGAGTCGGCGACGTGGACGTGGGGCCACCGGCACCGTCCCAGCACGCCTTGCAGCTCTGGTCCCATGTAGAAGTGCGCGACCACGCCGACGCCGTGCCTCGCCAGCGCCCGATCGACGCGGGCGACCGTGGCCTCATCGGGGTCGAGGTACGCCGCCTGGGCCTCGGCGAACGCGCCGCGCGGCTCGAGCGCATCGCGGGTGATGCGCAGGCTGGGAAACGCGGCCATCGCTGCCCCTGCGGGAACCGCCCGCACCCTGATCGTCCGCTGGCCGGCCGCTGACTGCAAGCCTCGGGCGCTCGGCAGCGGGGGTACCCTTGTTCAAGCCATTGCTTTGTATCAGATCTTGGGCGAATCGGCCCGCGGCGGTCGCGAGGCCCGAGGGGCCCGTTGTTCAACATCCTGAGATCGATGGGTCTTTGTGGAATTCGCGCCATTTGGGCCCGATTCGGTGCCTTTTTTGGCCTCGCCGCGCGGATTTTTCCTCGCCACTCCGATCATCTCCCTATGCAGCCCACTTGCTGCCGAGGTGACCGATGGCCCACATCCGCTGGTATCGTCCCGACCACGCCCACGAAGTGTGCATTCGCACGATCGACGGCAGGTTCTTCCTCGACCCGGAGGGCCGGCCGGAGCTGGCAGAAGCGATCCACGCCATGTTCGCTCGGGCTCAGGCGAGGTACGGGGTCGAGATCTACGGCTACTTCGTCGTCAGCAACCACTACCACGGGCTGTTTCGCGCCCCCGACGCCGACTCGCTCGCGCGGTTCTTGAACCACCTCCACTCGGCGATGGCGGTGTTCGTCAACCACGGGTTGAACCGAACCGGCCCTGTCTTCGGCGGCGGAAGTCACGTCGTGGCCGTCGCGCTCGACGAGGAGACCCTGACGTCGCGTCTCGCGTACATCATGGGCCAGGGTGTCAAGGCCCGTCGTGGGCTCGGGATCGAGGACTGGCCGGGCGCCGACACGAACAGCGCGCTGATGCACGGGACTCCCGTTGTCGGTCGCTACTTCGACCGACACCGCGAGACCCTCGACCGCCGCCTCAAGGAGGGCGCAGCGGACGCGGGCAGCTACACGAGCCAGCCGGAGGTGAAGCTCTCACCGCTGCCCTGCTGGCAGGGGCTCGCCGAGGTGGAGTTGCGCGAGCGCTACCGCGCGGTCGCCGCCGAGGCCGAGCGGCGGTATGGGGGACCCCTTGTTCAACACCATGTTTCGGAAAGCGAAAGTCCGACGGTGGACCGTGATGAACCGCCGGTCCCGGTCTTGTCCGAGGAAGTGCCTGGGCGATCGGCTGCCGAGGCCGCGCTCGAAGGAAGACCGCCGCCTCGGCGCGTGGATCGACGGGGGGCGCGCGCGCTGCTGATCCACGCCTCGACCGCTTCGGCGCGCGAGACCTATCGTGCGGAGTTCGATGCGGTGGTGGCGGCGTGGACCCAGGCCCGCGAGCGTCTGGTCACTGAGATCGCGCGCGCGGTGCGCGGCAAGGCCGGGCGGGCTGTGGTCTTTCCGGCCCACACCTTCCCGGGCGTGGTGCGGTGCGAGCGCGCCCGGTGCGATGCACGCCTCGGCGACAACGGGGGGTGACGTCGGCGGGGTCCAGCGGCGGTGGGCGGGCCCAGAGCGGAGCCGCGGCGTCTGAAGGCAGGGGTGGCGGGGTCAACCCCGTAGGACGATCTGACGTCGATACGCTGGGTTGGGACGCTGCGCTGCCGGCGGCGACCCTGTCTGAGGGTGCGTGAATAACGGGAGGCCGCGAGGCAGGCGGGCACACCGCGGGCCAGGAGTGCCGGCGCGACCGAGTGAGACGTACCCCGGCGGTGCGTCGCAGTGAGACCGGGGGAGAGAAGTCGCCCGCTCCTGCGCATCGTGGACCGCTGCAGGCACGGTGTTGCGCACGCCCTCACGAGGGTGTTTGCGCGCAAACGCCTGTGGCGCGCAACCATGCATTCCGACAAGCTTCGTTGTCGGCCGCCTCGCTCCCCGGGCGTCGCTCCTGGCTACGACCCGGTCGCCTGACAGCCCCCGCCCTGCCTGGCGGACGCCTGACTCCGCTCGCGACGGCGATCGTGTGTGAGCACGCTATCAGGCCTTGGTCTGCGGGCCGGCGGAGACCAGGCGCAGGCGTGGCGCGGCTGCCGGACCGGGCGGGCCGCCACAGACGTCGCCCTCCTGGCGGATGGGGGGCGGCCGCGGCGCGATGCCTGCCGGCGCAACGTGGGTGTCGCCCCAGCTCGCGCCCGGGCCGCGGCGTTTGTCCTTTCGAACCAAGGCTTGCAGCGTGGGCGGCCGATTCCCCTCTGCAACGCGGCGAACCTCGAGGCGCAGCGAGACGAGCGATCCGAGCCCCCCACCGCGCAGATCATCGGCAGGCGCGTCGGTCAGGAAGGCAATCGCAGCCTCATGGCGTTGACACAGGCCGAGCAGGCGGCCGAGCGGGCCATCGCCTGGCGCCGCTGCCCCCGCCGGCCACTCGGCCACCACGAGGGCAAACGCCCCGGAGCGCAACAGCACATCGGCAGCGCGCAGGACCTGCGCACCGTCGCGCGCACGGACGAGCGGAAGGGCGGACAGATCGACCCCATGCGCGGCAAGGTCGGGGGCGAAGGGCAGCTCCCACGTCTCGTCGCGGCTCTCATCGCGCGCGCACCTCCGCGGTGCTGTGGAGGAGCGGGGGCCTCCCGATGGCTCTGCGCAGGCGATCCACGCCACTGTCTCACCTTGGCGCTGCAGCGACGCGGCGAACGCCGCCGCCCAAGTCGCATCGGCGCGTACGGCGCGCCCCACAGACGGCCGTTGCTCTGCCGAGCCGGCATCGGCGTGGACACGCCCCGGCGTGGCCGTCGCCGTGATTTCGATCAGCCGCCCTGCACATTCGCGCCACGGCAGCGCGCCCGACCCTTCAGGCTGGACCTTGCCGGGTACGATCGCCTCCATCCGAGGGTTCACGCCCGTCGCGACGGCATGGAGGCCTGCAGCCGAGATCCCTTTGCGCTGCAGCGCCCCCTCCAGGTTGTCACGCAACTCTCTGAGATTGGTTATGTTGGCAAGGCGGGTGAGTCGAATCGGCGCGCTCATGGAGTCATGATACTGAACATGCGTTCAGCTGTCAAACCGAGGCCGCGGGAATCCGCCAGCGCATCGGCCCCAATCGCCGAATCCGGATGCAGTTCAAGGAACAGGCCGGCGCGCGGGTGAAGCGCACAAGCGTCCGCCGCAGCGAGCGAGCCCGGTGCAGTGACCCACAAACGTGCCGCGAGCGGCGGATCGGCGGCCCCATGCCGTCGTCCGTCACTGCCCTCGACCGAACGGCCCGATCGACCGGAGCGGGCGAACAGGAAACCTCCTCACGATCGGCCGCTAGAAGCGAAAGTACAAGAAAGGATTGTAGCTTCTGCCAACGAGCAGCACCGTCGCAACGAGAACCGCGGCCAGGTTGCCCGCCAACGCCGCCCCGCGAAACCACGCCAACCTCACAGGACTGACCGCCCACGCCGACAGCCGCACGCGAATCAGCCCGGCGACCGGCGCACACAGGGCGAGCGCGGCACACAACCACCACAGGTGATCGAGCAGCACCGACGGCAGCTCCGGGGTCCACAGCGGCGCGGCGGTCGCCCCGAACGCCACGCGCAAGAACAGCGCCAGACGACCGAGATCGGTGAAGTAGAACAGCGACCAGCCGATCACCACCGTGGTCATGAGGTAGAGGTGTCCCGCCGCGCGTGGCAACCGCTCGAGCACCCGGGCCAGGAACGCCCGCTCGATCGCGATCCAGACGCCGTAGTAGAGCCCCCACAATACGAAATTCCAACTGGCACCGTGCCAGAGGCCGGTACAGAACCAGACCACGAACAGGTTCCGGTACGGCCGCACCCGCTTGCCTCCGAGGGGAACATACAGGTAATCACGGAAGAATGACCCAAGCGATATGTGCCATCGGCGCCAGAACTCCGTGGCCGACCGCGCGACGTAGGGGTAGTTGAAATTCTCGCCGTAGTGAAACCCGAACATCCGCCCGAGCCCGATCGCCATGTCGCTGTACCCAGAGAAATCGAAGTAGATTTGAAGAGTATACGCGATGAGTCCAAGCCACGCCTCGCCGACCGACAGCGCGCGCAGGTCGCCGTCGAGGTAGCGCGCGACCAACTCTCCGGCGACGTTGGCGATGCAGACCTTCTTGAACAGACCGCCACAGAACCTCGTCACGCCGGCGGCAAAGTCGGAGCGGTCGTGGCCGCGCCCGCCGATCTCCTTGGCGATCTCGACGTAGCGCACGATGGGTCCGGCGACCAACTGGTGATAGAGACTTACGAACAGCAGAAAGCGGCTGTAGCGACGCTCGGCCGGCACCGCACCTCGCCAGACATCGACGACATACGAAATGCTCTGAAACGTGTAGAACGAGATGCCGATCGGCAGCGCGAACGCCGGCAGCCCGAGCTCGATCCCGAGCACATCGCGCGCCGTCGCGACCGCCAACGCGCTGTACTTGAACACCGCGAGCAGCCCGAGGTTCGACGACAGCGAAGCCCACAGGGCCCAACGCGCGCGCGCCGTGCCGCGCCAGCGCTCGATCGCGCCAGCCATGTGGAAATCGACCACGGTCGTCGCGACGAGCAGCGACAACCACACCGGCTCGCCCCAGGCGTAGAACACAAGCGAGAACACCACGAGCAGCGCGTTGCGCTGGTCCAGCGAGCGCAACGACGCATAGAGCGCCAGGTTCAGCGGCAGGAACAGGTACAAGAAGCTGAGGCTGGCGAAGACCACGGACACCGTCCAGACGACCGTCGGCCGTCGCACCCCCGCGAGTGTGAGCGGCCCGAGCCCAGACCGCAAGGGCGCCGCAGAGGGGACCCCTTATTCAACTCGCTGAGTTCACAATCACTTCAGCGAAGACGAGGCCGGAGACCCGGCGCGACCCGTCGCCGCGGCCGCCCCACCCCAGGTCGCTGCGGGCCGGACGGGATCAAAGGGGGTACCCTTGTTCAAGCACATGACAATGAATGGTTTTGGTGGTGGCCCCGCTCACCTCGACGTCGGCGGCCCCTGCGCCGCGGCGCCGGACACGGCTCGCAGCTCGGACGACGCAGCCCTGGCCGCGAGGTGGTTGCGCGCAAGCAGCAGCGCGTCGTCAAGCCCGTCGGCGACGAGCACGCCCGGCAGGGTTTGGGTGAGCCGGGCGCGCTCCCAGATGCGGTGTGGCGGGGGCAACGGACCGGCGAGGATGACCGCACGGTTGCGCGCGACCAGCGAGCGGACCACCTCCTCGAGCGCGGAGAAGCCGGTGGCGTCGATGACCGGCACCTGGCGAAGGTCGAGGATCAAGACCTTGAAGGTGTCGGCGGAGGTCGCGTGCAGGGCGCCCATCGCGTTGTGGACCGCGCCGAAGAACAGCGGCCCGTTGATGCGGTAGAGCCGCACGCCGCGCGGGAGGACGACCTCCGCATGGCCACCGGCGTCGGCCGTCAGCCACCTGGCGTCGGTGAGCACCGCCATGCGGCGCATGAACAGCACCGCGGCGAGGACGAAGCCGACCGACACCGCGATGACCATGTCGAAGACGACGGTGAGGCCAAAACAGATGAACAGCACCGAGATGTCGGACTTGGGGGCGATCCGGGCGATGCCGACGAAGTGTCGGGCCTCCGACATGTTCCACGCGACGAGGAGCAGCAGTCCGGCGAGCGCCGCCATCGGCACATAGGCGACGAGGGGCGCGGCGGCGACGATGGCCAACAGGATCACCGCGGCGTGGCAAAGCGCCGCGACCGGTGAGCGGGCGCCGGCGCGAATGTTGGTCGCAGTGCGCGCGAGCGCCCCGGTCGCGGCGATGCCGCCAAACAGCGGCGCGGCGAGGTTGGCGAGCCCCTGACCGACCAGCTCAGCGTCGGGGTCGTGGCGCGCGCCGGTCATGCCATCGGCGATGACGGCCGACAGCAGGGACTCGATCGCGCCGAGCAGCGCGATGGCGAGGGCAGACGGCAGCAGCTCGCGGATGTCGCTGAAGGTGAGTCCCTCCGCGCCCCACGGCCACGCCGGCGATGGAAGGAGCGGCGGGATGCCGGCGACAGCGGCTCCGTCGACGACCGCTTGGAACCGGCTGCCGATCGTCGCCACGGCAAACCCAGGGACGAAGTGGTGGACCGCCGCGACGGCGCCGGAGACGACGGCGATCGCGACGAGCGGCGCAGGCACCCGCCGCGTGAGCCGCGGCACGGCGAGGAGCAACCCGACGGTCGCCGACGCGACGGCGAGCTCGGCCGGGTCGAAGGTCGACCGCGCCGACCACAGCGCGGCGACCTTGTCGTGGAAGTGATCGGGCATGCGCGCGATCTTCAGCCCGAGCACATCCTTGACCTGCAGCGTCGCGATGACCACCGCGATGCCGGACGTGAAGCCCGTCGTCACCGGGTGCGGGATGTAGCGCATCAACCCGCCGAGGCGAAGCCAGCCGAGCGCGACCAGGATGATGCCGGCCATGAAGCCAGCCGTGAGCAGCCCGCCGAGGCCGAATTTGCCCACGATCGGCGCCAGGATGACGATGAACGCTGCGGTGGGCCCGGTGACCTGGAAGGTCGACCCGCCGCACACGGCCGCGACCGCACCACCGACGAGGGCGGTGTACAGCCCATGCTGGGGCGGCGCGCCGACGGCGATCGCGAGCGCCATCGACAAGGGCAGCGCGACGATCCCGACCACCACGCCAGCGAGCACGTCCGCGCGCAGGTCGCGGGCCTTGTAGCCGGCGCGCCAAGCGGTGCGCAGCGCGGTGGCGATCGGCGGTCCGAAGCGGATGGTGGAGATGGACGAGTCGGGCGCGGGCGCAGGGGAGACGACTGGGTCGGGCATCGGCGCGGGAACACAGGCGGGCACCTGCCCGCCCTGGCGATTCTGGCACCAACGCGCGCGGACTCAAGAAAAACGGACGGGAGGGAGAGCGCGCCCGGCCAATGCGCTGACACGCCACCGTCACGGTGTTGCCATGAGAGCCGCCGCGGGCCTTGCCGGTCACGCGATCGCGGGTCACGATTCCACCGCGCGCGGACGCGCGAGAGGGTCCCATGTCGAACCGCGAACTGCCGACCGCCGTCGTCGACCCCGAGGTGCGCCGCCGCACGGTGGCCCGGTTCCGCCGCGCCGGGATCCGGCTGCCGACCTTCTTTGAGCTCGCGGCGCCGGCCACGATCGACCCCGACGTGCGGTCGCGCCTCGCCTCCGTCGGCGCCGACGACGCCCACCCGCTCAACCTGTTCCGAGTCCACTGGTTCAACGCCGAGGACCGCACGGGGTCGTCACATCGTGCTGCCGCCGGCGCTGACGGGCGTCGCGGCGCCCATCCTCGTCGCCCTCGGCGAGCGATTCCCGATGATCGGCGCGCACAAGGTCCTCGCCGCCTACGGCTGCCTCGTGCCGCGGCTGGTCGCCGGCGTGTTCGATCCCGATCGGCACCGCGCGGTGTGGCCGTCGACCGGCAACTATTGCCGCGGCGGCGTCGCAATCTCGCGCATCCTCGGTTGCCGGGGCGTCGCGGTGCTGCCAGAAGGCATGAGCGCCGAGCGGTTCGCGTGGCTTGAGCGCTGGGTGACTGCACCCGACGACGTCGTCCGCACGCCAGGGTCGGAGTCGAACGTCAAGGAGATCTACGACAAGTGCAAGGAGCTCGCCGCCCGCGACGACCACTTCATCCTCAATCAGTTCAGCGAGTTCGCCAACCACCTCGTCCACTGGCGCGTGACGGGGCCGGCGCTCGGCGCGGTGGTGGAGGCGTGGTCGAAGGCGCGAGGAGGAGGCCGCCTCGCCGCGTTCGTCTCGGCGACGGGCTCGGCCGGCACCATCGCCGCCGGCGACTGGCTCAAGGACCACCACGGCAGCCGCACGGTCGCGGTCGAGGCCGCCGAGTGTCCGACCATGATCGCCAACGGTTTCGGCGCCCACAACATCCAGGGCATCGGCGACAAGCACATCCCGTTGATCCACAACGTGATGGACAGCGATTTCGCCGTCGCAGTGTCCGACCGCGCGACCGATCGCCTCCTGCTCCTCTTCAACACTGAGGTCGGCCGTCGCTACCTGACCGAGCGCCAAGGCGTCGCGCCGGACGTCGTCGCGTCGCTCGCGCGGATGGGCATCTCGGGGATCTGCAACGTCCTGGCGGCGATCAAGACCGCGCGCTACCTCGACCTCGGCCCCGACGACGCGATCGTGACGGTCGCGACCGACGGCGCGGCGATGTACGCGAGCGAACACGACAAGATCCTGTCGACCCGCTGCGGTGGGCGCTTCGACGCGGTGACCGCGGGCGAGGTGTTCGGCGAGCACCTCGCCGGCGCGGCCACCGACCGCCTCATCGAGCTGACCAAGGCCGACCGCGACCGCATCTTCAACCTCGGCTACTTCACCTGGGTCGAGCAGCAGGGCGAGCAGCTCGCGCGGTTCGAGGCCCGCCGGCAGCGCGCGTTCTGGCTTGGCTTGCGCGCCCTTGTGCCGGCGTGGGACGAGCTCA
>Ga0194120_10010499_pt1 | contig 11401 bp, 11 predicted proteins | sample TA2MahCa65mmetaG_FD_148642 | JGI IMG/M metagenome (GOLD analysis project Ga0194120, IMG submission 148642) | Freshwater microbial communities from Lake Tanganyika, Tanzania - TA2015019 Mahale Deep Cast 65m | ecosystem: Environmental > Aquatic > Freshwater > Lake | place: Tanzania: Lake... | reverse complement strand
GCACCGCGCCCGCCGCCGACGCCGCCAAGACCGACGACAAGGACGAGCACGACGCCAACCCGCGCAAGCAGGGGAAGTCGATCGGCCGCGACGACGACGGCAAGCGCAAGGAAGGCAAGAAGGACCGCTAGGGTCCCGGGGGGCTAGCGGCCGAGCGCCTCTAGCCCCCGCCTCGCCATCACCCTGGCCATCTGGCGCCTCCAGGCCTCGCTCCCGTGCACGGAGCCCTGGGGGCGTGTCTGCTTGTACACCAGGTCGGCGATCGCCTCGATGCTGGCGGGCGACAGCGGCTGTCCCACGAGGGCCTCGAGGCCGCGGACCGGCTTCGGCTGCGGGTTCGCGGCGCCCACCACCATCTCCAGCGCGCCGATCGTGTCACCGTGCAGCTCCGCGGCGATCGCCAGCCCGAGCTGCGGGAAGTCGATGCTGTCGCGCGTGCGGAGCTTCTGGTAGCTGCCGCGGAAGGCCACCGGCGGGCGGGGGACGACGATCTCGGTGAGCAGCTCGCCCTTCTCGATGGCGAGGTGGTCCATCCCGTTGAAGCGGTAGAGATCGCGGATCGGCAGCTCCCGCCGTCCCGAGGGGCCGAGCAGGCGCAGCCGCGCGCCGAGGGCGAGTAGCACCGGCACGGTGTCGCTCGACTGCGCCGCCACGCAGGTCTTCGGTCCGCCCACCACGTGGCACCAGGTGCCCTCGGCCTTGAGGCAGTAGCCGAGCGCGGTGCGCCAGCCCTCCGTCTGGTTGTAGTAGAGGCAGCGGGTGTCGAGCAGCACGTTGCCGCCGAGCGTGCCCATGGCCCGGATCTGCGGGCCGGCCACGAGCTGCGCGGCCTGGGCGAGGGGGGGCACGAGCGCGCGGACGACCGGCGAGTCGGCCACCTGCTGCAAGGGCGTGGTGGCGCCGATCACCAGCTCGGTGGCCAGGTCGATGCCGCCGGGGATGCCGCCGATGGCGACCACGCGGGCGGGCTTCACGAGGCGGTGCTTGACGTTGGGCAACAGGTCGGTGCCGCCGGCCACGTAGACGGCGCCGGGCTCGTAGAGCGACAGCGCCTCGTCCCAGGTGCGCGCCCGCGCGTAGGCGAAGTCGTTCATCCTCAGCACGGGACACCCCCGCGGATCGCCTGCAGCACCCGGTCGGGCGTGAAGGGGATGCGTCGCAGGCGGACGCCCACCGCGTCGTAGATGGCGTTGGCGATCGCCGGGATCACCGGGTGGAGCGGCCCCTCGCCGGCCTCCTTCGCGCCGTAGGGCCCGCCGGGGTCGATGGTCTCCACCACCTGGGCGAAGAAGTCAGGGCATTCCTTGCTGGTGGGGATGCGGTAGTCGAGCAGGTTGGGCCCGGAGTGGAGGCCGCGCTCGTCGAAGGTGTGCGCCTCCATGATCGCCTCGGCGTAGCCCATGTACACGCTGCCCTCGATCTGTCCCTCGACGAGCTGCGGGTTGAGCGCGCGGCCACAGTCGTGGGCCGCCCACACCTTTTCCACGCGGACGATGCCGGTCTCGTCGTCCACGGCCACCTCGCAGGCGTGCGCGGTGGTGGAGTAGGCCGGCGAGGCGCCGATGGTGCCGCCCCGGTAGTCGCCGCCGATCTTGCGGGTGCGGTAGCCGCCGGCGGTGGACAGCGGCGTGCCGAGCGCCGCCTCCGCCAGCACCAGCGCCTCGCGCGCCGGCATCGAGCGTTCCCCGTGGAACAGCGAGCCGTAGCCCACGCGCACCTCGTCGACCGGCACCGACCACGCAGTCGCGACGGCGGCGCGCATCTTGCCGGCCATGGCGCGCCCGGCCTCCTGGGCGGCGATGCCACACATGAAGGTGACCCGGGAGCTGTAGCTGCCGAGGTCTACCGGGGTGAGCTCGGTGTCGCCGCTCACCACCGTGATGGCGTCGGGTGGCACGCCGGTTTCCTCGGCCACGATGTAGGCGAGCATGCCGTCGCTGCCCTGGCCGATGTCGTTGGCACCGCAGAAGACGGTGATCTTGCCGCTGCGGTCGGCGCGGAGGATGACGCCGGATTGCGGCATCTCGTTGGGGTAAATCGGGTATGCCGTGCCGCTGATGTACATCGATGTCGCGACACCGAGGCCACGCCCGCGCCCGAGCTTCCCGTGCCGCTGGCGCCAGCCGCTCGCGGTCTCCACCGCGTCGAGGCAGGCGTGGAGCCCGGTGGACGGCACCAGTTGCCCGTTGACGGTGCGCTGCCCCGACACCATCGCGTTGCGGCGGCGAATCTCGATGGGGTCGAGGCCGAGCTTGGCCGCGATCTCGTCGAGGGCGATCTCGAAGGCAAACCGCGGCTGCACGCTGCCGTGGCCGCGCTTGGGACCACAGCAAGGCTTGTTGGTGTAGACCCGTCGCGAGCGGAAGTGGTAGGTGCCGAAGTCGACGGGGCCGGTGAGGAGCTGTCCCGCGTAGTAGGTCGTGACCAGCCCGAAGCTGTGGTAGGCGCCGCCGTCGATGAGCACGTCGTTGTCGACCGCGGTGAGCTTGCCGCTCGCATCGGCGCCCATGCGCATGTGCATGTGCATGGGGTGGCGCCCGCGGTGCGCGTAGAACACCTCTTCGCGGGTGTAGAGGATCTTCACCGGGCGACCCGCCTTCCGGCTGAGCGCGGCCACGCAGAACTCGAGGTCGAAGGGCTCGGACTTGCCGCCGAAGGCGCCGCCCAGCACCGGCTGGATCACCCGCACCTGCTCGGTGTGTACGCCGATCACCTTCGCCAGCTCGCGGTGCAGGTAGTGGCTCACCTGCGTTGACGACCACACCGTGAGCGCGCCGTCGGCGTTCCATGTCGCGACCGCGCAGTGTGGTTCGATGGGGGCGTGGGTGCTACCCTCGTAGAAGAACTCGGCGTCGACGGTGGCGGCGGCGCGGGACAGCTCGCCCTCCACGTCGCCAAAGGCGAGGTCGACCTCCTTGCAGATGTTGTCGGCGCGGGGGCGGCCCTTCCAGTCGGTGTCGTGGACCAGCGGCGCGCCGGGCTCGGCGGCGGCGCGCGGGTCGAGCACCCGCGGCAGGGGCTCGTAGTCCACCCGGATCGCGGCGATCGCGCGGTTGGCGGTGTCCTCGTCGACGGCGGCCACGGCGGCCACGCCCTCGCCGACGTAGCGCACCTTGCCCACGGCGAGGGCGGTCTCGTCGGGGGTCCAGGGGATGATGCAGTAGGGCGTGGGCAGGTCCACGCCGGTGATCACCGCGTGTACGCCCGGCATCGCGAGGGCGGCGGCCGTGTCGACGCGCAGGATGCGCGCGTGGGCGTGGGGACTGCGCAGGATCTTGCCGTGCAACATGCGCGGCAGCGCGATGTCGTCGGCGTAGATGGCCTCCCCGGTGGCCTTCTTGATGGCGTCGGCCTTGCGACCGCGGGCGCCGATGACGTTGAAGCCCTGGGCGGGCTGGCCGTAGCGCACCGGGACCTGTCGCGACGTGTTCGCGGCGAGACGTACCGCTTCGAAGATCTTGGTGTAGCCGGTGCAGCGGCACAGGTTGCCGGACAAGGCCTCGCGGATCTCGGCGCCGCTGGGGTTCGGCTGTCGCGACAGGAGGGCCCTGGCCGACAGGATCATCCCCGGCTGGCAGAAGCCGCACTGGAGCGCGCCGGACACGTCGAAGGCGCGCTGCACCGGGTCGGGACCCTCGGGGGTAGCGAGGCCCTCGATGGTGGTCACCTCGCCGCGGACGTCGTGAGCCAAGGTGAGACAGGACAGCACCGGCTGGCCGTCGACGAGCACGGTGCAGGCACCGCAGTCGCCCTTGTCGCAGCCTTGCTTGGTGCCGGTGAGCCCCGCCGCGTAGCGCAGCGCCTCCAGGAGCGTCCAGTGCTCGGGAACGGCGAGGGCAAGCTCGTCGCCGTTGACGCGCAGGCGGCAGGTCGAGGACATGCGGCGGGGCTAACCGCATGCCCGGGGCGTCGCTTGACGGCGCGCTTGACTGGACTAGACTTAGTCCATGCGCGTGTTGAATGTTCACGAGGCCAAGACCCAGCTGTCGGCGTTGCTCGCCGCGGTGGAAGAGGCTGGCGAGAGCTTCGTCATCTGCCGCAATGGCAAGCCCGTCGCCGAGCTTCGTCCCTTGTCGCGACAATCCCGCAGCGTCGAGCCGCGGGCCGACCTGCGCGTCAGGCTCGCCGCCGAGGAAGCGACGGCGCCGCTCGACGCGAGCGACTGGGGCGACTTGCGATGATCGTCCTCGACACCTGCACGCTCTTGTGGCTGGTCAATGGCGAGTTGCCGCCGGCCGTGGCCGAGCGCATCGCGAATCACGACGATGCGGTGTTGGTCACGGCGGTGTCGGCCTGGGAGATCGGGGTGAAGCACGCCAAGGGAAAGCTGGTGTTGCCGATGCCTCCCGCCGAGTGGTGGGCGCGAGTGATCGATGCGCACGGGCTGGGCGAGGTGCCGATCGAACCGGCGGTGGCCTTGCACGCCACCCAGCTCCCGCCGCTGCACGCCGACCCCGCCGACCGGATGATCGTCGCCACCGCGATGGTGCTCCGCGCCACGCTGCTCACACCCGACCCGCTGATCCGGGCCTACCCTGGCCTGAAGCTGGCTTGGGGGTGAGTTTGCGGCGTCGGGGTCGGCAGGGTCGCCCACCGGGAATACACTATTGAGCGTGACCACCGAGCAAGTCTCGCTGGCGGCACGCGCGACGGCGCGCCACCGGGCCATCCAGCAACGCGCCGACCGCCTACGCGCCGCCCTCCCGGGCCTGGCGGCGATGCTCGCGGCCCTCGGCGCCCGGCGCGTGGTGCTCTTTGGTTCCCTGGCGGAGGGGGCGCTTCACGACAGGTCCGACATCGACCTCGCGGTCGAGGGGTTGCCGGCCGCCCGCTACTGGGAGGCGCTCGCCACGCTGGCGGCGGCGGCCCCGGCGCCAGTCGATCTCGTGCGCGTGGAAGACGCCCCCGACTCGCTCCTCGGGGTCATCGCGCGGGGTCACGAGGTTTCGATTGGATAGTGCCGCAGCCACGATCTTGGCAGCCGCGATCGCCGCCGACCGTGTCACCCTCGCCCGCCGCATCGACGCGCTACGCGAGGCTCGCGCCCGCCCCGCGTGGGGCGATGACGACGCGCTGAACGACCACGTCGCTACCTGCATCCACCACTGGTACGGCGCGGCAGAGAGCGTCCTGGAACGCGTGGTTCGCGCCTTCGAGGGCAGCGTGCCGGCGGGCGAGCGCTGGCACAACGAGTTGCTCGACCAGGCCGCTCTCGAGTTGCCGGGGATTCGAGCTGCCGTGCTTCGCGACCCCACCCGCGACGCGCTCCGGAAGGTACTGGCATTTCGACATTTCTTCCGTCACGCCTATGCGGTGAGCTGGGAGCGGGACCGGCTGGAACTCGCGGTTGCCGACTGCCTGTCGGCCGCGCCCCTGCTCGACGCGGATCTCGACGCTCTCCTCGCGCGCTTGACCGCAGCCTGAGTCGATGCCCATCCCCGACCCCTGGGAAGAGCGCCTCGCGCGCACCCGCGCCGAGGCCCAGCGCTTTCACGCCTTCCTCGGCGAGTGGGTGGGCGCGGGGGAGGCCCACGGCGAGCCGACCGGCGGCACGCTCAGCGGCGCCGCCATCCTCGATGGCAGCATCGTGGAAGTCACCGAGCGCACCGGCAACCACGACGACAAGAGCTTCTACCGTTTCGACCCCGATCTCGGCGGCTACCAGGTGCTGCACATGATGGCCGGGGCCCACCTGCGCGAGTACCCGGTGGAGCTCACCGGCAGTGGGCTGGTGTGGGTGACGCCCCCCGGCGAGCCCTCGGTGGAGTGGACCTTTGCGGACGGCGATCTGCTCTGCGAGGTGGTGTGGCCCGGCGACCCGCGCCCCGAGGTGCGCGTGCGCTGGCGGCGGAGCCGCTAGGATCGCCCGATGCCCGGCAACAGCTTCGGTCGCCGCTTCGTGGTCACCACCTTCGGGGAGAGTCATGGCCCCGCGCTGGGGGTGGTCATCGACGGCGTGCCCCCCGGGCTGGTGCTCGACCTCGACGCCATGCGTGCCGAGCTCGCGCGCCGCCGCCCGGGACAGTCGACGCTCGGCACCGCGAGGAAAGAAGGTGACGAGCCGGAGGTCCAGAGCGGCCTCTTCGAGGGGAGGACGCTGGGGACACCGTTGTGTATCACCTTCCGCAACGACGACACTAAGTCGGCGGACTACGACAATCTTCGTGATACATACCGCCCGTCTCATGCAGACTACACCTACGATGCGCGCTTCGGGCTGCGCGACCATCGCGGCGGGGGACGGTCGAGCGCCCGGGAGACGGTGGGTCGCGTGGCGGCCGGCGCCGTGGCCCGGCAGGTGCTCGCCGCCGAGGGCATCGAGGTGCTGGCCTGGGTGAGCCGCGTCGCGAACGAGGCTGGTCGCGACGTCGACCCCGAGACGATCACCCGCGCGCAGGTCGATGCCCACGCGGTGCGCTGTCCCGACGCCGAGGCGGCCGGGCGCATGGAGGCGGCAATCCGGGCCGCCCGCGCCGAGGGCGACACCGTGGGCGGCGTCATCCACGGCGTGGCCCGGGGCCTGCCACCGGGGCTCGGGTCGCCGGTCTTCGACAAGATCGAGGCCGATCTCGCGCGGGCGATGTTGTCGATCCCCGCCGCGAAGGGCTTCGAGTCGGGCAGTGGCTACGCGGGCACCTACCTGCGTGGCTCGGCGCACAACGACCCCTTCGTCCCCGGCGAGCGGGGGCCGGTCACCACCACCAACCACTCGGGCGGCGTGCAGGGCGGGATCACCAACGGCATGCCGGTCACCTGGACCGTGGCCTTCAAGCCCGTCGCCACCATCTTTCACGAACAAGACACCGTCAACCGCGCGGGACAGGCGGTGAAGCTCAGGCCCCGTGGGCGTCACGACCCCTGCGTGTTGCCCCGCGCCGTGGCGATCGTCGAGGCGATGGCCTGCCTCGTGCTGGTGGATCACTGGCTGGAGCGCCTCCGGTAGCGCGGAATCCCCCCGCCTCCCCCGGTGTCGGGCTAGCTTCCGCGCCCGGAGTCAAGGTGACCCATTTCAGCCAGTTCGGCATCGACGCCGCCCTCTGCCAGCGTGTCCTGCAGGCCGCGCTCTCCCGCGGCGCCGACGACGCCGATCTCTTCTTCGAGCACTCGGGATCGACGTCGGTCGCGCTCTCCGACAACAAGGTCAACCGCGCCAGCACCCACGTCGACCTGGGCGTGGGGGTGCGCGTCGTGGTGGGCGACCAGGTGGGCTACGCCTACACCGAGGACCTCGCTGATACATCGATGATACAGGCGGCGCGTATCGCTGCGGAGATCGCAGCGGGAAACCGCCAACATGCGCCTGTGTCAATCAACGAGAAGCGCCTGGCCGACCGCTACCGCGCCAGCTTGCCCTGGGAAGAGGTGAGCCTTGAAGCCCGGGTGCGCATGGTCCGCGACTGGGAAGCGCGGGCATTCGCGGCGGATCCCCGCGTGCTCAAGGTCGAGACCTCGCTGGGCGACAGCTACAAGCACGTGCTCGTCGTGCGCCCCGACGGGCGCGCCGTGTACGACTACCAGCCGATGACGCGGGGCTGGGTGGTGGTCACCGCCAAGGATGGCGAGCGCCGCGAGTCCAGCGCCGCCAACCTCGCCCAGCGGGCGGGCCTGGAGTTCTACACCGAGGAGCGCGTGGCGAGGCTCTGCCAGAAGGCTGTCGCCGACACGGTGGCCCTGTTCGAGGCCACCAAGGCGCCCGCCGGTGAGATGACGGTGGTGCTCGGCGCCGGCTCCTCCGGCATCCTCTTGCACGAGGCCATCGGGCACGGGCTCGAGGCCGACTTCAATCGCAAGGGCATCAGCATCTTTGCCGACCGCGTGGGCACGCGCATCGCGCCCGAGGGCGTGACCGTGGTCGACGACGGCACCCTGCCCTTCGCCCGCGGCACCATCAACACCGACGACGAGGGCAACCCCACCGAGCGCACCGTGCTCGTGGAGAACGGCATCCTCCGGGGCTTCTTGCACGACGAGATCAGCGCCCGGCACTATGGGGTGGCGCCCACCGGCAGCGGTCGCCGCGAGAGCTTCCGCCACGTGGTGCTCCCGCGCATGCGCAGCACCTACATGGACCCGGGGCCCCACGCGCCCGAGGAGATCATCGCCAGCGTCGACCGAGGCATCTACTGCGCCGACTTCGCCAACGGCCAGGTGCAGATCGGCGCGGGCGACTTCGCCTTCTACGTGCGCCGCGGCTATCTCATCGAGGGGGGCAAGCTCACCCGCCCCATCAAGGACGTGAACCTCATCGGCAACGGCCCCGACGTGCTCGCCTCCATCGAGATGGTGGGCAACGACCTGCACATCGACGAGGGCGGCTGGACTTGCGGGAAAGACGGGCAGTCCGTGCCGGTGAGCCAGGGCATGCCCACGGTGAAGGTTTCCAAGCTCTCGGTGGGCGGGGTGTCTCAATGAGCCAGCTGTTCGAACTCGCGCGGGGCACGGTGGCCCGGGCGCAGGCGCTCGGCGCGGCCGAGGTGAGCGTGTCGGTGTCGCGCAGCACCGAGATCTCGATGATGCGCCGGGCGGGCAAGCTCGAGCAGGCCACGCAGGCCACCAGCCTCGGCCTGTCGCTGTCGTTGCTCGTCGACGACCGTTACTCTGGGCACGCGACGTCGGATCTACGGCCGGAGGCGCTCGATGCCTTCCTGCGCCGGGCCATCGATGCCACGCGCGTGCTCGAGCCCGAACCGGAGCGGCGACAACCCGACGTGGCGGATTGTGGCCGCGGCGCGAGCGAGGAAGTCCTCGACAGTTTCGACAACTCCCGCGGGGCCCTGCCGGTGGAGGCGCGCCGGGAGGCGGCCGAGCGCCTCGAGGCGGCGGTCGATGCCCTGCCCAACCGCAAGCAAGTCCTCTCGGCGACCATCTACGTGGGCGACTCGGAGGAGGAGTCGGTGCGGGTGATGTCCAACGGCTTCGAGGGCGCTCGGCGCGGCACGGGCTTCGGGGCCGGCGTGGAGATGACGCTGGAGGAGCCGGGCGGCCGCCGCCCCGAGGCGATGGCCTGGTACGGCGCCAACCACCGGGGCGATCTCCCGGGCGCGGAGGCCATCGCCGCCGAGGCATGGAAGCGTGCCGCCGAGAGGCTCGGGGCCAAGCCCATCGCCTCCGGTCGTTACCCGATGTTGCTCCAGAACCACGCCGCGGGGCGCATCCTCGGGGTGATCGGCGGGCCGCTCTCCGGCTCGGAGCTGCACCAGCAGCGCAGCTTCCTCTCCGGCCGCAAGGACACCCCCATCGCCAGCGACCGGCTCACCCTCACCGACGTGCCCGACATCCCGCGCGCGCCCGGCTCCCGGCCCTGGGACGGCGACGGCCTCGTGGCCCGCCGCATGCCGGTGATCGAGAACGGCATCCTGCGCAACTACTACATCAACACCTACTACGGCCGGAAGCTCGGCATGCCGCCGACCACCGGCGGCCGATCCAACTGGGTTGTATCACCAGGTTCGAGGTCGCCCGCCGAGATCTTGCGAGATGTATCACGATGTATCGTGGTGACCGGCTTCCTCGGCGGCAACAGCAACGGCCTCACCGGCGACTTCAGCTTCGGCGTGCAGGGACTGCTCGTGGAGCACGGCGAGGTGGTGGGCCACATCGGCGAGATGAACGTGTCGGGCAACATCGAGGAGGTGCTCAAGGCCCTCGTGGAGCCCTCCACCGACGTGTGGACCTGGTCGAGCCTGCGCACGCCGTCGTTGTTCTTCGACGGCATCCAGTTCTCCGGGACCTAGGCCACCCGGGGACCGGTGCTGCGATAGGCCTCGGGGAGCTCCGCCTGGAGGCGCTTGTGGACCTCCTCGAGGGCACCCGTCTTGCCCCCGACCTCGCCGGGACGGAAGGGTTGCCCGAAGGCCACCCGCACCGGGCCGCGGAACATCCGCGGCGCGTCGATCGGGAACAGCTTGTCGCCCCCGGTCTGGGCGAGTGGCAGCACGCTCAATCCCTCGATCTGCAGGTACCGCGCGGCCGCGCGCAGGAACGGTTGCAGTCTAGTGTCGCGACTTCGCGTGCCCTCGGGGTACAGGAGCACGATGTAGCCCTGGTCCATGAGGCGCCCGCACTCGGCCAGCGTCTCGATCGCCACGGCGGCGAGCTCGCGCGGGGTCATCGAGTCTTGCTCGCTCGCGACGGCGGAGGACTGGGCCGTCTTGCGCGTGTTCAGCGCGATCGACGCCATCCGCCGCCAGGTCTCGGTGTAGACCTTGGGGCCGGCCACCGCCACCAGCCGGTCGGCGATGCTGGAGAGGCCCGCGCGGGCCAGCACGCCGTCGGTGATCTGGGTGTCGGTGTAGCTGAGGTGGTTGCACACGATCAGGCGGCGGCCGCCCCGCTCGTCGAAGCTCAGCAGCCGCTCCACGCCGCGCAGCTCGCGCGGCTCCATCAGGGCCGACATGTACACCCGCGTGATCCGGCGGGCGAGCGGGTCGGCGCGGAAGAACTTCCAGCCCTCTCCCGCGGCGGCAAAGGTACTCCGCATCGCGAGAATCTCGGCGTCGCTCGCGGCCTGCACGAGCCTCGCGAGGTCGCGACGCAGCCGGTCGCACACGTATTCCTCAGCATCAAGGTGGCTCGCCACCCAGGCGGGTAGGCCGAGCCTGACCTGCTCCGGCGAGAGCGCCGCGAGCGCTTCGATGGACAGCTCCATGGCCGGCGGAGTTAGCCCGTCAACGGTGCGCAGGCTCCCCCTCCCGGTGCTCGAAGCAGACGCAGCCCTGTGCGCGCTGCAACGTCGCGTCGCGACGTCGCGCTACCTCAACCCCACCAACGAGCCCGAGCTCCGCGCAGCTTTCGCCGCCAAGAAACCGCTTCGACCCAACTACCTGCCCGCGAGCTGGGCCGACGAGCACCTGCGCGCGCTCGACCGCATCCGCGCGCCGGCCGACCACCCGCTCGGCGCGGTGGTGCGCCGGGCCGTGGTGGAGACGCGCCTGTGGACCCTCGCGTTGCGCGACCGCACGCCGGCCGCTTTCGACGCCTGGGGCGACGCGGAAGGCCTGAGAGGGGCCGTCGACGCCCCCGAGCCCCCCGCCTTTCCCGTCCGCCCCGCCGACTCGGGACGGGTGGGCGCCGCCGAGCTGGCCCGCCACCTCGGCGAGGCGCTGGGTCGCCGCGGTTACCGCCGCTGGCGGGTGGAGCTCGACCCGGTGATGACGGCGCGGGTGCTGGTCGACGCGCCCTCGACCGTGGTGCGGGTGAACACGCGCGCCACCTGCACGCCCACCGAGCTGCGGGCGCTCGAGGCGCACGAGATCGACGTACACGTGGCCCGCGCCGAGGCGGGTGCTCGGCAGCCCCTCAAGCTCTTCGCGCACGGCCTCCCCGGCTGCCTCGCCACCGAGGAGGGGCTGGCGCTGCACGCCGAGGCCGACGTGGCCGGCCTGCCCGAGGGGGTGGGCGC
>Ga0194120_10010495_pt1 | contig 11403 bp, 5 predicted proteins | sample TA2MahCa65mmetaG_FD_148642 | JGI IMG/M metagenome (GOLD analysis project Ga0194120, IMG submission 148642) | Freshwater microbial communities from Lake Tanganyika, Tanzania - TA2015019 Mahale Deep Cast 65m | ecosystem: Environmental > Aquatic > Freshwater > Lake | place: Tanzania: Lake... | reverse complement strand
GATGCAGTACTACCACCTATATATGACCCGTAGAGTATATCCTCAAAATCTCCTTCGATAACGAGAAGGTAAAAATCAAATCCGTTTGGGGCTAATTGTTGGAAAGCATCTTGTGTGACAGGCATTCCGGAAAGAGGCACTGATTGAAGAATATTTGCACCCCATCCAGAAACATAAATATTTCCACAGATATCAACTAAAAACGCGGCAGGAGATATGTTTATAGATGAGCTCCCATTTCCGAAAACGGTTGAATTTAAATTTTGATTCAATGCGGGATTAAGCTTAATGATAAATTGACTACTCCCCGGATTTACAAAATTTGCGTTTACCACAGGAAATGCCCCCCCCATGGATTGCCCTAATACGAAAACATTGTCATACCTATCAATTTCCACAAAAAATGCCTGGTCATAATTTGGAGTCCCTAAATAGGTGGCATTTAAAATATTCGTACCTAAAGGATTTATCTTTGCAACAAAACCATCCGTTTTACCTCCGTTATAGTTTGGAATAAACCCTCCTGATGTATAAGGAAGATTATTCGAACTTGTACCACCGGCAAAGACGATATTAGAACTTGAATCAATCTTGACCGAATAACAAGCATCGTTATTTGAACCACCGTAATAACTCGACCAAATTAAATTATTTAGATTTGGGGACATCTTAAAAATTACACCATCTAATTGCCCTCCATTCGTGGATTGAAATGCATTTAAAATTGGAAAATTAAGTGATCGGGAGCAAGAGGCGACAATGCAATTTCCATCATTATCCAACATGATTTCTCCGCGAAATTGGTCTCCGTAATTCATGGACAATGAATCATAAGCTGCCACAGTGTTGTATGTCCCGGAAGTAACTTTATAGTTGACCCCATCATTAGCAGCGCCCCCAACGTAAGTTGATCCAAGTAACGATTGACCGTTTGCACTAAATTTGGCAACAAAAATATCTGTTCCTGTATTGCCGAAATTTGTACCATTAAATGCGATATTCAGTGAGCTTCCCCCATTGTGAACAGTCTGAAATCCTCCCTGGACGGGAAAATCAATCGAGGAAGTTACCCCATACATGTAAATATTATTGCTCTGATCGCAAATTAAGGAGTGGGTAGTCTCTGTACCTTGGGTATTATCTCCACCGCCGATAAAAGTTGTCCACAGCATGGTTGATCCATCGGCAGAGTACTTTGAAATAAAAGCGTCAGTAGTGGCTACATTCGAACTAGGAATTGTAATATTTGAGGTTACATCCCAAGCCAATGGATCTGGAGTTGGGTATTGATTTCCATAAATAATTCCCGCTGAATATGCAGTTCCATCATAACCATAGGTGGCAGTCATACCAAAATTATCTGTCACTGAACCGCTGTAAGTTGCAAAGACTAATATTGGGTCAATTATAAGCCTCTCAGAAGGATCATACTTGCCTATTTTAAAAGATACTTGATTGTCTTTTAGAATAAACGAACTTTTTACCTCCTTCATTTTACCATTTACAAGTTGATATGTAAATGGTTTCTGTTCCATAATTTTACCAAGTTCTGTTTCGATAATTAAATTCCCATTATTTGCCAATTTTATACGTTTAACCCCTCCGTAATTGAAGTAAATAATACTTGGATCTATGTTTGGCTGCACGTGGAACTCATATTTAAAATTATCTGCGTTTGATATTAATTTCAAATCGATCCCGTTGTAAAATTCTTTCATCGTAACTTCCGAATAACCGTGCACATCATTTGTCCATTTTGATTTATCGGCGCCAATGAAGTAGTTGTAGTAGGATTCTGTTTTATTTTGCTTTTCAATAATTTCAACCGAATTAGAAGAGGGAAAATTCAGGTGAACCAAAAGTTGTTTCCCGTAAATTATTTCCTCTGCATCCTGAGGTTTAAGGTGTAATTCATTTAATCTGGAATAATCTTGAAGGTGAAACAGAAGTTTGTGTTGTTGAACCCAAATATTTCCTGCCTGAATTTTTGATTTAAAAAGAATGGGGTTGGGCCACTGTCCTTTGTTCTCCAAAAAGTAACTGCCTTGATTAAGAGAGTGTTTATGTTTAATCAGTTCATCAGATGATTGGTCTTGAGAAAAACTTGTTAAAAACAACGAACAAAATAAAAAAAATATACCCTTTTTTAACTGCATTTAAGCAAAGTTTGCTTCTAAATTACAGATATTCGGCAACATAAAAAAATGCAAAAAAAACCAATTTACTTAATGAGAATTCCCCGGGAGGAAAACAATTCACTCGAACTACTTTTTGACTTTGGCAAACCGAATGAAAATATGCTACCCTCACCCACTTTACTCTGAACAGTAATTGATTGACCATGAACTTCCAATATGTGTTTTACAATTGCAAGACCCAACCCAGAACCGCCTTCGTTTCTGTTTCTACTTTTTTCTACGCGATAAAACCGTTCAAACAAACGATTCAAATGAACCTCTTCTATTCCCAATCCATCATCCTGAACCGAAAGTAAAACCAAGTCATCAACACTTGAAATGGCAATGATCGTTTTTCCATTCTGGTTGCCATAAAAAATAGAGTTTCCGATCAAATTGGTGAGAACTTGAGCAATTTTATTTTTATCAGCATCAACCAAAACAGCATTATATCCCCTTTCAAAAGAAAGCTTAATTCCCTTCTCTTTTGCTTTTAGATCGAATGATTCAAAAATTTCTTTTACCAATTCAATAATATCAAAAGGACGAATATTCAATTTAAATGAATCCGCTTCTATTTTTGTTATTTGATCTAGATCGGCAATGATACTCACCATCCGTTCAGTCGCTTTTGATGCACGTTCTAAAAAAAGTTTATTAACTTCTTGATCCTCCAAGCCTCCCTCTAATAAGGTTAAAATATATCCTTGAATTGAAAAAATGGGGGTTTTTAATTCGTGAGATAAATTACCTAAAAATTCCCTTCTGAATGCTTCTTGTTCCTTTAGTTTATCTATTTCCTTGACTTTTTCACTCTCCCAATTTTCAATTTCTAACTCCATATCTTCCAATAAGTCATCAGTAGATTTTGTAGCAAGTTTAGTTGAATTTTCTTTACTGGCAGAATACATCGTTTTTGTAATCAAGTTTAAACGAGTAAGTACAAATTTTTTAACCAAAAAGCTGTAAATCAAATAGGATGATGTGCTAACTAATAGAGGAATTAAAACAAATTTTAGTTGATATAGCGGTTGATTGAAATTTAACAAAACCAAAAGAACAAAACACATTAACCCAGTGGTAAAGCTTCCAATGGCTATGGCTATTCTCGGTTTTTGAAATTTCATTGCTCTGTAAAGGTATATCCAACACCTTTTATAGTGCGAATATACGCATCTCCGAGCTTTTCACGTAATTTTCGAATATGAACATCAATTGTTCGTTCGCCAACAACAGTTTCATTACCCCAAACAATGTTTAGAATTTGATCGCGATTAAATACCTTTCCCGGCCTACTTGCGAGTAAATCTAACAATTCAAATTCTTTTTTTGGCAAAATTATTTTCTTCCCATCCAATTGAATGGAAAATTTTTCTCTTTCAATGATTAAATTAGTTGCAGTAATTGCTGTTGGATTAGCCAAACTGTTGCTCAGTCTTCTCAACAACGATTCCACTTTACTAATCAATAATCTTGGACGAATTGGCTTTGAAATATAATCATCCGCACCTGCTTCGAAGCCAGCAATTTGTGCATAATCCTCTGCCCTCGAAGTTAAGAAAGCAATAATTGGTTGGGATAAATTCAGATCTTTTCTAATCACTTGACACGTTTCAATGCCATCCATTTTCGGCATCATCACATCTAGAAGAATTAACGATGGACTGATTTGTTGTGTCATTTTAATCGCTTCTTCACCGTTGGAAGCTGTAAAGACTTTGTACCCTTCTTTTCGAATGTTATAGGATAGGAATTCCAAAATATCCGCTTCGTCGTCAACTAACAAGATCGTATGACCTTTAAGATTTTCCATAGTGGCAGAAGTAAAAAAAACCGGGTAAGTTTCCCTACCCGGTCTCTTTATTAATATTATTTGTTAACGATTAATTTCAATATAACGCTATCGTAAGCATTCGTCAATACCACTTGATAAAGACCTGCACTAAGCGTTGACGTATTTACTGTAACTTCATTTAATCCAATGTTGGAAGTCGTATTGCTCTCCAAAATTCTTCCAAACTGATCTTGAAGTGCGATTGTCGTTTCAGTTCCTAAATTATTTACAAACTGTAGTGTCGCATTTGCATTAGTTGGATTAGGATATAATTTCACTTGTTCAACACCTGTCATTTCATTCAATGATGAAGTATTGATTACAACATTAAATGTTACCGTATCTGTACAGTTACCATTAATTGCCGTTAAAACAACTTGGTATGTACCGTCAACAGCGTAGGCATGTACTGGAGTTGATGCCGATGAATTAGAGAAATCTCCAAAATCCCATGAGTATGAAGACGCTCCTGAGGACGAATTACTAAACGTTACTATGTTACCATTTGAAGTAAATGAACCAGCTGCAGTTGGAGTCGCTGTGAAAGTTACGTTTACTGTGTTTGACGTTCCAACACCTGCACAAGCATCCGCATTAGTTGTAATAACTGAATAATTTCCTGAAGCAGAAACCTGAATCGATTGCGTTGTGGCGCCATTTGACCATGCATATGAATCAGCAGTTGACGATGTTAAAGTAACAACCTCTCCAGAACAAGCTTGCGTTGCAGAAGCTGTAACCGTTGGAGTTACTGTGTTGAATGTTACTGTTACAGGATTTGATGTTCCGACACCATTACATGCATCTGTATTAGTTGTTGTTACAGTAAATGTTCCTGTTGCGTTAACTGTAATAGATTGCGTTGTCTCTCCAGTTGACCACAAATAAGTGTCTGCTGAAGTTGAAGTTAAAGTAACTGTTTGACCTGTACATGCTTGCAAAGATGAAGCTGATACTGTTGGTGTGGGCGAAGAAGTAACATTTACCGTGATTGGATCTGAAACATCTGAACATCCGTTCGCATTTGTAACAGTTACACTAAAAGTTCCTGAGTTATTCACTGTAATTGTCTGAGATGAAGCTCCGTTTGACCAGACATTTCCTGTGGTTGAAGAAGATGTTAAATCAATGCTTCCTCCTTGACAAAAATTTAATGCCCCTGAATAATTGATAACAGCAATTGGGTTTTCATTAACTGTAACTGTTAAAGTTGCAGCTGTAGCACATTGACCAGTACTTGGCGTAAATGTGTAGGTTGTTGTTTGCGTGTTATCTAAAACTGGAGTCCAAGTCCCAGTTACATTGTTCAATGAGCTAGTTGGCAGGGCAGATAAGCTAGCTCCAGAACAAATTGGTGATACTTGTGAAAAGAATGGAGTAGCATTTGGTTGAACTGATACTGTTAATGCTGCAGATGTTGCAGAGCAGTTATTTGCATTAGTAACCGTTACTGTGTAGTTTCCTGAAGTGGTAACAATGATAGATTGTGTGTTTGCTCCAGTTGACCATGAATAGCTAGCCTCTGTAGGTGCTGACAATGTAACTCCTGTTCCTTCACAGAATGTTAAAGGGCCGTTTGCTGAAATTGTAGGGGTAGCAGGGGCTGCATTTACAACTACAGTGATAGCAACGCGTGGACTTTCATCTCCTCCAGCATTTTTTTGACTTACATAATAAGTAAATGATCCCGCGGTTGCAGTACTTGGAGTTGGGGCTGTTGTAGATGAAGTTCCACCTGTTGGTGCAGTATTCCAAGCTAATGTGTTTCCTGTTGAAGCAGTAGCTGATAATTGTGTTGCGGTTGCTCCTTGACAATAGTTAAATGAGGTAGTTGCAACTGTTGGAGCAGAAACACTAAAGAAAATTGGATTTGTAAACGAAGCTCCTGTTGCAGCAACCGAACCTGCAGCCAAACGAGCATCAGGCGCTGTTCCTAGAGGGGTAAAAATATTCACCCAGTTAACTTGTGCAAGCGTTGCAGTTGAGTCATTTCCTTTTGCTGACCACCAAGATTGGTACCACGCTGCTGTTGCTCCACCTGAATTCAATACCGTATTGGTGTTATTAGTTGACCAAGTTGGAGTTGCGAAATTTGTTAGAATGTTATTAGCAAAAACAAGTGTGTCTCCATTCACATTTGCCACCACAGGTGCGCCCTCGATAGACAAACCTTTTTCCCAGCCAGTAATAAGTGAATTTAATACTGATGTGCCCGTATTTCTTCTTAAACGGAAAGCTTTTTCAAATTTTTCACCAGTTGGTAAGGTTATCGAACCATTTCCTTTTGGACCAACTAAAGTTACGTTTGAAAATATTGGTCTTGTTTTAGGCGTTGCAGTTGATCCTGTAGCATCATTATCACATTCAAAAGCATTTGAATCACCAGGTGCGTCAGATATATTTTTATCTCTAATCGATAATGCAAATTGAACTTTTCCTCTATAGCCGAAATCCGTATCGAAATCATCATCTAAACCTCTATAAGCGATGATATATTTACAATTTACTGTACCTCCAAACCACTCGAATGAATCATCACCACACCATGAAACCTGAACGTATTCAACAGTGGTTCCAGACCCAACAGATCCAAAAGTAATACCATTTAATTCTTTGTTTGGCTCAAGTGGAATTCCTGAAAATTCAACACGAACATATCTCAATACACCTGAGTTGTCGTTGTCAAAATTACCTCCAAATTGCGTATCAGTTGAAGGAACTATACCTTCAATATTTGCAACACCACCAGGTTGATTGTTTTTGGCAAGCCCAAGAATTACAAGACCTCCCCAATCTCCTTCAGCACGGTTACCCACTGGCTGATCTGAAGTAAACACAATAGGTTGAGTCACAGTACCATTTGCATTGATTTTCGCACCCCTTGTAATAATTAAAGTGCCTTGTGTAGCTTTGTCACCTCTGATAACCGTTCCAGGCGCTATAGTTAACGTGGCATTGTTTTTAACATACACTTTATTTTGCAAGAGAATTACACCAGACCAAGTAGTGTTTGTTGTAATATCTGACGATACCGTTTGAGTAGCCGCTGGGTAAACAGTAGTTTCAGCACTGAAATTTGACCAACCTGAAGTCCAATCAGTAGCCGGCGTGCCATCCGTTACAGGAAATGCTCCTTTGTACGTAGTTGGTGTCCAGAAAGCATCTTGAGCATGCAACCCGATTGTTACACATGCAGAGAGTAATGATAAATAAATCTTTTTCATAATATATATTTTTTTGTTGATGCAAATTTCCTTCGAATAAAGAAGCACCACGTTATAGTAGTCTTAAATTTTATTTAAGAGATTGTTAAGAAAAAGAAACACTCCCTTAACACAATGGAATAATGTGTTTACGTGATTAGCGTTAAAAAAGAAAACCAATGAGCTTTTATATGATTGACTGTTAGAAATTATATTTCAGACTGAGGGAAATAGCTCTACCAAATTGTACTTCTTGCCATCGGTTGTCAAACGCTGCATCATACTTTTGATTTCCATTCAAGTCCTGAAAAAACAATAGCTTTTGAGCAAGCAAATCCTTTATATTCAATTTACACTCAAACTTTTCTCCAAAAACCTTAGCAAGCTGTATATCTACTACATGCCTGCCATTTTCCCAAACACTGGGTTCTTGGACATTTCCAACAATATAAATGCGTTGACCTACCACATTATAAGATGTACTTATAGACCATTCCTTATTTGGCGAAGTGAAAAATAAACCAGCATTAATAATGTAAGGCGATTGACCTTGAAGTGGTCTTTCGCCGCCGGAACCTACAAAATTTGATAAATCTACCCGAGACCGTATAAGAGAAGTATTTGTATAAACTGTGAAATTTCTCAAAAAGTTTGCGCTATCTTTAGGATTAAAAATCCCTAAATTAATTCGATACTCAAACTCAAGTCCAAGGTTTTGAACCGAGTTTACATTGGAATAATAAAGCTCAGGAGCACCGGATGTACCCGTTCTGTTAATCAATTCAATAGGATTTGTAAATTGTTTGAAAAATCCGGAAACACTAATTGATTGACCAATTGCTGGATAATAATCAACTCTTAAATCCGTATTTGTTATTTGCGCTCGTTGCAAGTAAGGATCTCCTGAAATGATATTATCAATAATAAAGTCGTAAAAAGTGAAAGGTGCCAATTCTCTAAATTCTGGCCTCGAGACTGTTTGGGAATATCCTAATCGAATATTTAATTTTTTTAGAGGCGAGTAAATCAAATTAAAGGAAGGAAGAATGTCTACAACATTAGTATCAATAACCTTGTTTTGATTTGATCCAAACTCAGTATATTGAAAATTTTGATAATAAGATTCTAATCTAGCTCCTCCAACAAAGCGAATTTTATCGTTCCATTTACTGTCTAACATTAAGAATGCACCATTTAAAAATGAAAAAGCTCTATAACTATCGTCGACATTAGTAACTTCATCTAATTTAAATCCTCCGACACCTTCTTCGATTAAACCTAGGTTATTCACATTGAAAATCTGATCCTCTGGAAGCAACAACAAACTGCTATTGAATGAACCATTTTGTGGTTTGTACTGAGAAAATCCTAAATTTCGAGAGTTAAATTCTCTTTTTCTAAATTGGTTCCAACCTCCAATCTTTATTTCGTTCTTCCATTTTGAAGACACATCCATTTTCCTCGACAAATCATATCGCGAACTGTAAATATTCTCATTTAAATCAGACCAAAACATATTCCCAGCTGCCGTTGGAATAGACCCGTTATTTTGTATTACTGCCACATACTGTTCGGTGGTGTCATCTTCAAATGAAGCATATTTTCTGTAAACGATTCTTCTTAGATTTGGAACTTTTCTCATTACGTTGCTATATCCTAAATTCCAATTGAATTTAGTTTTTTCACCGAGTTCATGTTTTCCAATTAATTGACCTGTATATAAATTACTTTGTGTGTACCAAAAGTTTGTTGCTCTTTCAAATTGCTTTGGATCATTATCCATTTCCCTGATTCCTTTACGAACATTCACTTTATCATCCGCGTTTATAGAATATAAATTTTTAAAGCTAATTTGATTTTTCGGATTTAATACGAGCTTCATGTTAACCATCGCGCTGTTTATGATATTGGTTGCATAAACAGTATCTGTCAACTCCATCCTTTGAACTACATCTATTGACGACTCTTCAAACTCTCTTCGTATTTGTTCATAACGACTCCAATTTTTTGAGTACGAATAAGCCGCGACAAAAGAAAAGATTTTATCGGCTGAGAGATTATATTTTCTTCCGATTGAAAATTGCAAACTAGTATTTGGCAGCGCCATTCTGGAAAAAGTCGACCAAGTAGGTGTTAACATTTTTGCAAATCTTGCCTTATCAACATTCAATGCTGTGGCAAATTCAGTTGTTGAAGGAAGGTCGCTAGGTAATTCTCTGTAGGTTGAACCTAGGCCTAAAAAATCTAATTTACCGCCTTCATACGTTTTAAAATTCTGAAAAGACGTTATGGTGTTAACTGTACTTCCCAATTGGATAAAGGTGAAATTTTTATCTTTAGGTTCTGATGTTGTAATATCCACAACGCCGCCCGAAAATTCCCCTGGTAACTCGGGATTTGCAGTTTTAGTTATCATAATATTATCCAACATATTTGCCGCAAAAATATCGAAGGAAAATGCTTTTCTATCCGATTCAGAACTTGGTAAAGGAACTCCATTAATCAAGGCGAAGTTATACCGATCACTTAGTCCTCTAACAATTACGAATCTATTGTCTTGTATACTAGCTCCACTAATTCTTTTAAAAATATCTGAAGCTTTTGAATCAGGGGTTTTCTTGAAATTTTCTGCAGTTGTACCATCCATTATTGTAGCACTATTGCGCTGCATTCGAATTAATTCATTAACCGATTCTTTGTTTTTCTCCACACTTATTTTAAAATCCTTTAATGTTTTAATAGAACTTTTAAATTGAAAATCAATTTTAGTGGTTTCGTTTGCATTTATAGTAATGTTTCTAAGGGTGTCAGAGCCCATTTCATCTACACTACATGTGATGGTATAAACTCCGGCTTTCACTCCTTGAATGGTAAAGGATCCGGTACTATCCGTAAATCCTCCTTTGTTAATCCCTTCTATTTTAATACGTGCCATCTCGATTTTGTCGCCTGTGGTCTTATTGGAAACAACCCCGCTTAATACACCAAATTGAGAGAAGATTCCAAAAGAGACACTTAGAAAAGAAAGGGAAAGTAAAAGGGTTTTCATCCTATAAATATTTCACTTGCAAAGTAACCTGTCCTAAGTAACAAAGGGGTTAAGGAAACATTAAAATATTATTAAGCCAAGTTAATGATTTCTTAACATTAGAAATAAAATACTTTTGTAATTCATGCGAGCCATTATTTCTTTCTATTTTAGCAGTTGAAAAAAATTCATAAAATTGAAATCACTTCTTAATAAAACAGCACTAATTTGTGGAAGCACACAAGGAATTGGTAAAGCAAGTGCAATTAAAATCGCCGAAATGGGCGCAACCATTTGTCTCATTGCACGAAACGAGGAGAAATTAAAACAAACATTACTTGAATTGCCAAATGACAGTGGTCAAAAGCACCATTATTTAGTCGCCGATTTTTCTAAACCTCATAAATTAAAAGAAATAATCTCGAACTATATTCAAGAAGGAAATACAATTAATATCCTTTTAAACAATACTGGCGGACCAAAAAGTGGCCCGATCATTCAAGCGGAAATTGAAGAATTTACAAATACGTTTAACCAACATTTAATTTGTAATCACATACTCGTTCAAGCTTGCTATCAGGGAATGATTGAATCAGGCTATGGAAGAATCATAAATGTAATTTCAACTTCCGTTAAACAACCCTTACCGAATCTCGGAGTTTCAAATACTATTCGAGGGGCTGTTGCAAGTTGGAGTAAGACTTTAGCAAATGAATTGGGGCAATATGGAATTACGGTAAATAATATTTTGCCTGGCGCTACAAATACAATTAGACTACAAGGAATCGCAGAGGCAAAATCTGAAAAAACTGGTGAAAGTATAAAAGATATCTTTGAGGAGATGGCAGAAGAGTCGCCGATGAAACGAATTGCCCAACCAGAAGAAGTCGCTGCAGCTATTGCATTTTTAATTTCTCCGGATGCATCCTATATAAATGGTGTAAACTTGCCGGTAGATGGAGGAAGAACAAAATCGCTTTAACGTAAACTGATTTTTCGACCAGCAATTTCAAGCTGATCTCCTTTAACAAGTTTTGCTCTACGTCTAAATTCTACTTCTCCATTTCGAAGTACTTCACCTTCATCCACGATAAATTTTGCATGACCACCTGCTTCTGCCACTCCAATAGCTTTTAAAAAAGCCATTAACTCAATATAATC
>Ga0194120_10010487_pt1 | contig 11410 bp, 6 predicted proteins | sample TA2MahCa65mmetaG_FD_148642 | JGI IMG/M metagenome (GOLD analysis project Ga0194120, IMG submission 148642) | Freshwater microbial communities from Lake Tanganyika, Tanzania - TA2015019 Mahale Deep Cast 65m | ecosystem: Environmental > Aquatic > Freshwater > Lake | place: Tanzania: Lake... | reverse complement strand
CGGTCACGCGCTGGGGGACTGGCTCGGCCGTGGCGACGTGGCCCTCTGCTGGATGGCCGATCAGGACGGGCGGCTGCTTGCGGCTATACGCGGGCTGGGCGTAGAACGTGTTGTGATCCGATCCCCTCATTCGTCCGATTGCAAGGCTATGCACCAAGCCGATCGGTTTCTGGAGACCGTGCAGGGCTTGGCCCAAGCGACGAGCGATGACGCTCCACTCCGTCTTCCCGATGCTGCGTTGAACGAGGCCGAGGCCAGATTGATGGAAGCGGGAGTCGGCAGGGAACGGCTCTTGGTGGCCCTCCATCCTGGAAGCGGAAGTCGGCAGAAGTGCAGCGATCCATCGTTGTTCGTAGAGGTGATCGAACGACTTCGGAGCATCGGGATGGCTTCTGTTCTGATCGGCGGCCCGGCCGATGGCGAGCGGCTTGCGGAAGTGGCCGCGTCTTGCGCGATTGCCCCGCCGGTCTTTCAGCGCCTGCCGCTGCTGTCGGTAGCGGGGCTGCTGGCCCATGCGAACTTGTTTCTCGGACAGGACTCAGGCCTGACGCACCTGGCCGGGTCGCTGCGTCTGCCCACCATCGCTTTGTTCGGACCGACGGAGATCCGGCGCTGGGCTCCGCGCGGCGGTCACGTCAGGGCTTTGAGCGGCCCCCCCTGCATGTGTCAGGGACAGGGCTGGCAGGCGGTGCAACGCTGCAAGGACAAACCCTGCCTCAACGTGTCGCCGGAGGCGGTGTTCGAAGCCTGTTTGCAAGGGCTTCAGCTTTACCGATCTTTTGCCTAGAGGCAAAATGGCCCAACCCGATCCTTGTCATGGGAGGGTGGTTGTGTTAGATTCCGAACCTGGCTTTTTTGCTAATAATTAGGCGAGTTGGGAGAGAGTGGCGTGTCTCGCGATATCGTTCAGGAAAAGGTCATTGATGCCCTGCAAGACGCGTTGCAGCAGGCCAAGCGAAGGGGACAGTTGAAGATCGAGGCGCTGCCCTCTGTCACCTTGGACCAGCCCAAACGTCCCGAATGGGGCGATTTTGCGAACACGGTGGCCATGACCCTGGCCTCCTCGGAGCAGCGTGCTCCCCATGATGTCGCCCAGATCATTCTGGAGAACATGGCGCAGCGCGAGGCCATTTTCGACCGAGTCGAGATTGCCCGGCCCGGGTTTTTGAACATGACGGTCAAGCGGGACCTCTGGCTGCAGGTCCTCTCCGAGATCGAGGCCCAAGGGGAGGCTTACGGCCGAGCTGATCTCGGCAAGGGCCGACGGGTGCTGATCGAGTACGTGAGCGCCAACCCCACTGGCCCGCTCCACGTGGGACATGGCAGGGGCGCGGCGGTGGGACAGGCGATGGCCCGCTTGCTGGCCGCGGTGGGGTTCGACGTGGTGCAGGAATATTATGTGAACGACGCCGGCCGGCAGATGAAACTGCTGGGGACCTCCGTGTACGCGCGCTATCTGGAGCAAAACGGCCGCGCCGCGACGTTCCCGGAGGAGGGCTATCACGGCGCCTACATTGCCGCCGTGGCGGCCCATGTCCAGGAGCGCGTTGGAACCACGCTCTTGGATGCGCCGCCCGAACAGGCCGAGCAGCGCTGCCGGGACTTGGCGCAGGAAGAACTCTTGGGGTTGATTCGGAAGGATCTGCAGGCTTTCGGCATCGAGTTCGACGCCTGGTTCAGCGAGGCCTCGCTGATGTCGTCCGGTGCGGTCCGGCAGGTCCTGGACGATCTCACGCAACGGGGTCTTTTGTTCGAGCAGGACGGAGCCCTCTGGTTCCGTTCCTCTTCGTTCGGCGACGAGAAAGACCGCGTGGTCCGCAAGCAGGAAGGGGACTATACCTACCTGGCCTCGGACATTGCCTACCACCGCGACAAGTTGATGCGGGGTTACGATCTGTTGATCGACGTATGGGGCGCGGACCACCACGGCTACATTCCGAGGATGGAAGCCGTGGTTCAGGCCTTCGGCTATCCCAAGGACCGCCTGCGGGTGGTGCTGGTCCAGATGGTCAGTTTGATGCGGGCCGGGCAGAAGGTCGAGATGTCCAAGCGGGCGGGGGAGTTCATTACCCTGCGCGAGGTGGTGGACGAGGTGGGAGCCGATGCGGCGAAGTTCTTCTTTCTAATGCGGCGATCGGACACGCATTTGGATTTTGACCTGGACCTGGCCAAGCAGCGGTCGGCCGACAACCCCGTGTATTACGTGCAGTATGCCCATGCGCGGATTGCCAGCCTGTATCGGGTTGCCGAAGCGCGAGGGATCCGGGTTCCGAAACCGAGCGAGGCGGATTTGAGTCTGTTGACGGATGCGGACGAGTTCGGCTTGATCCGGAAGCTGGCGGCCTATCCCTCCGTCGTCCGGGCCAGTGCGGAGGCGCTGGAGCCGCACCGGCTCACCTTCTACCTCCAGGAACTGGCGGGGCTGCTCCATACCTTTTACTATAAGCACCGGATCATGCCGCCGGCGGTCGAGGCGGAGGCGCCGGATGGTCAGGGCTTCGTCACGGATGCCGCTGCCTTGTCCGTGAGGCAGCGCGAAGAGATGACGCCCGGCTTGACGGCGGCGCGGCTGGCCTTGATGCGGGAAGTTCAGCAAGTGCTTCGAAACGGGCTGGCGCTGCTCGGACTGTCTGCTCCGGATCGGATGTAGGTGTCATAAAGAGGGTCACGCGGCGGTGTTGAGCTTTGTCGTACATAAGACGGACCCGGATGGACGGGCGAGGCGGGGCACGCTCACGACCGCCCACGGCGCGATCGAGACGCCGGCCTTCATGCCGGTCGGCTCCTTGGGCGCGGTCAAAGGCATCGATCCCCATGAACTGCAGGCGATGGGGTACGGGCTCATCCTGAACAATGCCTATCACCTCTACCTGCGTCCCGGCCATGAGGTGGTGGCCGAGTTGGGGGGGCTGCACGCGTTTACGGCTTGGCCCGGCGCCATTCTCACCGACAGCGGGGGGTTCCAGGTCTTCAGCTTGGCCAAGCTCAGAACGGTGACCGACGACGGCGTGACGTTCCAGTCGCATGTGGATGGATCGCTGCACCACATCACGCCGGAACGGGCCGTGGCCATTCAAGAGGCGCTCGGGGCGGACATCATGATGACCTTTGACGAGTGCGTGGCCCTGCCGTCTTCGCGCGAGAAGGTGCTGGAGGCGCTGTTTAGAACCAGCCACTGGGCCCGCCGGTGCCAGGATGCCCGCCGCCGGACGGACCAGGCCTTGTTCGGCATTGTCCAGGGCGGACACGATGCCGACCTGCGCGTCCAGGCCGCGCGCGACATTGTGGCCATGGGCTTTGACGGCTATGCGGTGGGCGGACTCTCGGTCGGGGAAGAAAAATCGGTGATGTATCGGATGTTGGAGGTGACGGTGCCCGAGTTGCCCGGCGGATCGCCCCGCTACCTGATGGGCGTCGGGATGCCGGAGGATCTGGTCGAGGGGGCCGCCAGGGGCATCGACATGTTTGATTGCGTGGTGCCCAGCCGGCACGGACGCACCGGCTGGCTTTTTACGTCGTTCGGCCGCGTGCTCATCAAAAATGCCCGGTACAAGCAGGACGAAGGGCCGATCGATCCGGCCTGCTCGTGTCCGGTCTGTGCCCGGTATTCGCGCGCGTATCTGCATCACCTCTACTCGGTCAAGGAAATGTTGGGGGCGCGCCTGAACACGGTGCACAATCTCTATTACTATGCGGCCCTCATGCAGGGGGTGCGGGCGTCGATCGAGGGCGGATATTTTGCGGCCTTCCGGCAGGAGTTTCACGCCAAGCGGGCCGGACAGGCGATTGAGGAAGAGCGGCTTCATCTGTATGGCGAGGACGGCGGGGCGGGAGCCACGGGGGCTCCGGCTCGGACGGTCTCGGTGGAGGAACGATTGTGATGATGATGGCTTCGGTTGCATGGGCTCAAGGCGGTCCCGGGGGAGGCGGCGCCGGGGGGACCTTGATGTCCCTGGTGCCCTTCGTGTTGATCTTCGTCGTCTTTTATTTTCTGTTGATCCTCCCTCAGCAGAAACGGCAAAAGAAGCTCAAGGCCATGTTGGAAGCCTTGAAAAAGGGCGACAAGGTCGTCACGTCCGGCGGGATCTGGGGCAGCGTGACCAATTTGGGCAAGGACACGGTGACGCTGCAGGTCGCCGACAATACCAAAATAAAAGTGCAGCGCGAGTCCATCACGCGGCTTCGCAGCGACGATGAAGACTAGCGGAGCCTCGGACACCTGAACGGAGACAAGTAGAGGTTAGGATGAAGAAGGTCGGCGGTCGGTTTGCATTGTTGGGCGCAGTCTTGATGTTGTCGGTCGCATTTTTTCTCCCCTCCTACCCGCAGCTCTACCAGACGCTGCCGGAGTGGCTGAAAAAAGTCCTGCCCACGAAGGGGATCACGCTGGGCTTGGACCTTCAGGGGGGCATCCACCTGGTCTTGGAGGTGGAAGAGGAACGGGCCGTCGAAATCGCCGTGGATCGGTCGGTCAACGCGATTCAGGACCTGCTCGTGGACAAGAAAATTCCGGTCGAATCCGTCAAACGGACCGGGGCGACTCAGGTCACGCTGGCGTTTCAGCAGGGGGACCTGAAGGAACAGATACAAAAGGTGCTGGAAGAGTTCCCGTCTTTCTTCGAGGTCGAGGCGTCCCGGACCGCCAACAGCCTCGTGTACGAATTGCGCGTGGGGGAAATCAAGCGGATCAAGGATTCCGCCATCAACCAGGCCCTGGAAACGATTCGGAATCGGATCGATCAGTTCGGCGTGGCCGAGCCGTTGATCCAACGGCAGGGGTTGAAGCAGATCGTCGTGCAGTTGCCGGGCATCACGGAGCCGAAGCGGGCCAAGGACCTGATCAAGGAAACGGCCCTGCTGGAGTTCAAGCTGCTGGATGAGTCCAGCAAGCTGGCGATGGAACTGCCGCAGCGCATTCCGAAGGGGAAAGAGGAGGAGGTGCTTCGGCAGCTGCAAGGGCAGGTGCCGGAAGGCGACCAGATTCTCTTCGAGAAGGTGGTGGAGAAGGATTCCGGACGGGAATTCCGCATCCCGTTCCTGGTGAAAAAGCGGGTGATGTTGGCCGGGGACGTCTTGAGCGACGCGCGGGTCTCGATCGGGCAATTCAACGATCCCTACGTCTCGGTCACCTTTGATGCCAAGGGGGCCCGCGAGTTCGATCGGATCACGTCCGAGAACGTCAAAAAGCGCATGGCCATTGTGCTCGACAACACCGTCTATTCCGCGCCGGTCATCCAGGAACGCATCAGCGGAGGACGGGCGCAGATCAGCGGGACTTTCACCATGCAGGAGGCCAATGACCTGGCGATCGTGCTGCGGGCCGGCGCCTTGCCCGCGCCGCTGAAGATCATCCAGGACCTGACCGTCGGGCCTTCGCTGGGACGGGACTCGATCGACAAAGGCATTCGGTCCACCCTCTTTGCCCTGGGCATGGTGGTCCTGTTCATGATGATCTACTACCGGCTGTCCGGCGTGATCGCCGACTTTGCCCTGGCCCTCAACCTGATCTGCCTGATCGGGGCCCTGGCCGGGCTCAATGCAACCCTGACGTTGCCGGGCATTGCGGGGATCATCTTGACGATCGGCATGGGGGTGGACTCCAACGTCCTGATTTTCGAGCGTATCCGGGAGGAACTCCGGCAGGGGAAGACGGTGCGGCTGGCGGTGGACGGAGGGTACGACAAGGCGCTGTTGACGATCATCGACTCGCACGTGACGACCCTGATCACCGGACTGGCGCTCTTTCTCTTCGGCACGGGCCCGATCAAGGGCTTTGCGGTGACGTTGTGTCTGGGGATCGCCATCAATTTGTTTACGGCGCTGGTCGGCACGAAGGTGGTCTTCGATACGATCAATCAGCGTCGCAAAGTCGAGCAACTGAGCATTTAGCACAAGGCCCGGAGGCCGCCAACGCGGGGAGTCTGCATGTTCGAAATTTTAGGAAAAACCAACATTGATTTCATGGGGAAGCGGAAGATCGCCTTTGTCTTTTCCGGCGTCCTCATGCTGCTGGGCATCTTGGCGATCGTTCAGATCAGCCGGGGGGCGGCCAATCTGGGGATCGACTTTGCCGGCGGGACGGCGGTGCAACTGAAGTTCGACCACCCGATCCGCATCGACGTGGCGCGCAAGGCGCTGGAGTCGCACGGGCTGGTCAACGCGGAGTTGCAGGAGTTCGTGGACGAAAACAAGATTCTGGTCAGGATCAAGACCGCCACGACGATCGAGGAAAAGGTGGCGGATCGGGTGGTCGCCGTGTTCAGCACGGAATTTCCGGACAACAAATTCGTGGTGAACTCCTCGACCGAGATCGGGCCGACCGTCGGGCATAAATTGCAGCAGGATGCGCTGATCGCCATCCTGGTCTCGTTCGCCGGCATCATCCTGTACATCGCCGCCCGCTTCGAGTTTCGGTTCGGGGTGGCGGCGGCGATCGCCACGTTCCACGACGTGCTGGCGGTGCTGGGGGGCTTTTACGTGCTGGACAAGGAAATCACGTTGCTGGTCGTGACGGCCCTGCTGACCCTGGCCGGCTATTCCTTGACGGACACGGTGGTCGTGTTCGACCGGATCAGGGAGAACCTCCGCGCCAGGCGCCGCGACGACCTCCAGGTCGTGATCAACAACGGGATCAACCAAGTGCTGAGCCGCACGATCGTGACCAGCCTGACGGTCGTGCTGGTGCTCATTCCCTTGACCTTGGCCGGGGGGGAAGTGCTGCACGATTTTTCCCTGGCCCTGTTGTGGGGCGTCATTATCGGCACCTATTCCTCGATTTTCGTCGCGAGCACGGTGCTGTTGATTTGGCCCGGCGGTCCGGGGCGATTGCTCAAGCGGGCCTGATGGCCATCCCGCAGCCGAGGTGCCTGTTTCGGAGATTCATCGGACAGCATAGGACGATGGGCGCATAGGGCGGTCTGATTCGTTGCCACCATGACACTCTGGAGCCGTCCCCATAGCCTCCAGTACAAGATCATCACGGCCATCGTGATGGTCGGTCTCCTGCCGCTGACGTTTTCCCTCGTGCTCACCTATGTCGAAGAGCGGCGGGCTCTTCGGGAGACCGCCGGCGCCAATTTCAAGGAAATCGCGGTCGAAGCGTCCCGTCGGGTGGAAATGCAGATTACCCGCGGGCTCAGCGAGGCGCAGCAGCTCGCCAGCATGCCGTTTCTCCGGACGGCCGTCACGGAGGCGAACCGCAGTTATATCGGGAAGGACGAGGCGGGCATCCGGTCGATGATCAAGGACTGGCAGCAGCAGTGGCGCGCGCGCGAGCGCCACAACGAGTTCCCCCTCTTTATCAACCGCATCGTCACCAACCATCTGATCCGGTGGCACGACATCCGCCGGTCCGATTACGTCGGCATCTTCGTGACGGACAATCGGGGGGCGCTGGTGGTCAGCTCCATTCCGCAGGTGGAGTATTACTACGGGAAAGCCCCCTGGTGGCAGGCCATCCTCAAGGAGGGCCAGGGGCGGCAGTACGTGAGCGACATCTACTTCGATCCCTCCTTCGGCACCCACGTGCTGAACGTGTCGGTCCCGATCTTGGAAGAGGATCAGCGCACGGTGGTCGGGGTGGTCACCGTGCTCTTGCGGCGGGACACGTTGTTTCAGTCGATTTCCGCCGTCACCATCGGGGCGACCGGGCACGCGATGTTGATGAACTCGGACGGGATGCCGGTGATCTGTCCGGTGCAGGCGCCGGAAGAACATGCCATCGTTCCCGAGTTGGTGCGGGCCGTCACGCGTCCTGAGGCCGGCTGGGCCGTCGTGTCCGAAGACTCCCACGGCGGCCGGAATGCGATCGTGGGGTTCGCCCCGGTCCACTTGGTGGACCGCTTGGTGTCGGGCAGCCTGGCGGGCAAGCGCTGGTGGGCCTTTGTGCGGCAGGATCCGCAGGAGACCTACGCGTCGCTGAACCAGCTGTTGGTCGAGGTTGCGGCCTACGGAGCCGTCGTCTTGGCCGTGCTTTGGGGCGCCGGGGCGGTGGTGGCCAGGCGGATCGTGAAGCCGATCCGCCTGCTGCACGAGGGGGCCCAGCGCATCGGGGCCGGCAGCCTCGACCACCACGTGACCGTTCAGACCGGCGACGAGATCGAACAGTTGGCCGAGGCGTTCAATCGGATGGCGGGGAATCTGAAAGAATCGTTCGGCCAGTTGGAGCAGCGGATGGCCGACATCCGGCGCCTGGAGGAAAAATATCGCGACCTGATCGAGAATTCTCCGGAAATGATCCATCAGATCAACAAAGCCGGCCAGTTCGTCCACGTCAACCAGACCGAACTGGAGAAGCTCGGCTATTCGCTGGACGAGATGTTGCGCATGCGTCTGTGGGACATTGTCCCGAAGGGGCAAGCGCCGGGCATTCTCGCCCATTTGGAGCAGCTTGTCTCGCAAGGGCGGAGCACGGTCGAAACGGTCTTTCTCACCAGCAGGGGCACGCCCATCGATGTGGAGATTCACGCCACGTCACTGTTCGAGGCGGCCGGCGGCGGGTTGGTGTATTCGCGGGCCTTTGTGCGGGATGTCACGCAGCGCAAGCTTCTGGAGCAAAAAGTGCAGCGGTATACGACGCAGTTGGAGCAGGAGGTCGCGGAGCGCACGCAGCAGTTGTCGCAATCGCAGCAACGCTACAAAGCGCTCTTCGATTTGGCGGCGGATTCGGTCTTCATGGTCGCTCCGACCGGTCGCATCGTGGCGGTCAATAGACGGGAGGAGCAGGTGTTCGGGTATGCCGAGGGCGATGTCCTGGGGCGGCCGTTTCTCGAGTTGGTGCCGCCCGCCTATCATCGGAAGACGGAAGAACTCATCGGGAAGATCGTCGGCGGGGAGCGGCAGGTTCCGACCCAGGAGATCGAGGCGTCCCATCGGTCGGGGCAGGCGGTGCCTGTCGAGATGGATTTGATCCGCATCGACGACGGCACGGCCGTCTCCGTCATGGTGCAACTGCGCGACGTCACGGAACGCAAGCGGATGGAGCAGCAGCTCCAGCACTACAGCGAAGAATTGGAGGCCAAGGTCCGCGCCCGCACGCGCGAAATCGAAGAAACGAAAAACTATCTCGAAAATCTGCTGGAGAACGCGAACGACGTCATCTACACCCTGGACACGGAGCAACGGTTCACCTACGTCAACAGCAAGGTGAGCGTTTGGGGATACAGCAAGGAGGATTTGATCGGCCGGCCGTACCTCTCGCTCTTGTCGAAGCGACATCGGGGCCGTCGGTTGAAGAGCACCTTGGACATCGGCGCCAAACAAGTCTACGAAGTCGAGGTGGTGAATCGCACGGGGGATGTGCGGGTGGCGATGGTCAGCGTGTCGCCGTTACAGGATGCGGAAGAGCGTGTGCTGGGCGTGCTGGGCATCGCGCGGGACATCACGGACACGAAAAAACTGGAACAGCAAATCCGCAACTCGGAAAAGCTCGCGTCGATCGGGCGGCTGGGGGCGGGGGTGGCGCACGAGATCAATAACCCGCTCGGGGGCATTTTGAATTGCCTCTACAACCTCCGCAAGGGGACGCTGCCGCCGGCCAGGCAAGAGGAATACCTGGTTTCCATGGAGGACGGGCTGCGGCGCGTGCAGAAGATCGTGCGGCAGTTGTTGGACTTCTCCCAGCAGCATGAGCCGGAGCTGTCCCGCACGGACATCCACGAGGTGATCGAGCGCGTGTTGGTCCTGACGGAACATGCCCTGACGGCGAACCAGATCCGCTTGGAGAAACAGTGGCAGCCGGACCTGCCGGCCGTGATGGCGGACCGGCACATGATGGAGCAAGTGCTCATGAACCTGATCTTGAACGCGATCCAGGCGATCAAGGGGGGCGGCTGCATTACGATTCGGACGCGGCTCGACGAGGAGATGTGCGTGGTCGACGTGCAAGACACGGGGTGTGGCATTCCGTCCCATCTCCTGTCCCGCATCTTCGACCCCTTCTTTACGACCAAGGGAGTCGGGGAGGGGACGGGGCTGGGGTTGTCCGTGAGCCTGGGGATCGTCGAGCGGCACGGGGGGCGCATTTTGGTTGACAGCGAGGTGGGGAAGGGCACGACCTTCACCCTGTGCCTGCCGCTCTCGCGGGATCGGGCGGCCGTCGGAGGCCTGTCATGAAGCCCTGGTCCGTGTTGATCATCGATGATGAGCCGTTGATGCGGCTGTCGATGTTGGATGCGCTTAAGGCGGTGGGCTTCGAGCCCCGGACGGCGGCGACGGGGGAGGAGGGCCGCGCCCTGCTGAACCAGGAGGCTTTCGACGTCGTCATCACCGACCTCCGGCTGCCGGGCGCCGACGGCCTCGATCTGTTGCAGTTGTGCAAGCAGCGCTCGCCCCGGACGGAGGTCGTCGTAATCACGGCGCACGGCTCGGTCGAGACCGCGGTCGAAGCGATGAAGCGGGGCGCCTACGACTACATCACCAAGCCCTTTGCGATGGAGGAGCTGCTGCTGATCGTCGAACGCGTGACGAAGGTCTTGGCGCTCCGGCAGGAAAACCTGTTGCTCCGGGACGAACTGGAGGGGAAGTTCAGTTTTCAGGGCATCCTCGGCAAGAACAACCAGATGCGAGAGGTGCTGGAAAAGATCAAGCTGGTGTCCGCCACGGACTCCACCGTCTTGATCGTCGGGGAAAGCGGGACCGGCAAAGAATTGGTGGCCAACGCCATCCACCGCAACAGCCCGCGCCGGGACCAGGCGCTGATCAAGGTGAGTTGCGCGGCGCTGCCGGAAACGCTGTTGGAAGCGGAACTCTTCGGCCACGAGAAGGGCGCGTTTACCGGCGCCCTCCGGCAGCGGCGCGGCCGGTTTGAGCTGGCCCACAAGGGCACCTTGTTCCTCGATGAAATCGGAGAGATTTCCCCGGTGGTCCAAGTCAAGCTGCTTCGGGTGCTCCAGGAGCGGCAGTTCGAACGCGTCGGCGGAAACGAGACCGTCGAGGTGGACGTCCGGCTGGTCTGCGCGACGCAGAAGGACCTGAAAAAAGAAGTGCAGCAGGGGCGGTTCCGGGAGGATCTTTTTTATCGCCTGAACGTGGTGCCGGTGCGGCTGCCGCCTCTTCGCGAGCGGAAGGAAGATGTGCTGCTGATCGGCGAGCACATGTTGCAGACCCGTTGCGGAAGGATGCACAAGTCGCTGAAGGGATTTTCGCAGCCGGCGCAGGAACTGTTGCTCCGCTACTCGTTTCCGGGCAACGTCCGGGAACTGGAAAATGTGATCGAGCGGGCGGTGGCGTTGGGACGGGAGGATGACGTGGTCCAGCCCTGGGACCTGTGCGGCTTCCAGGCCTGCCCCTACCTCGGCGGCGCGCCGCAGGAAGCCTGCGGATTTTGCAGCGAAGGCCTGACCGGGCAGCGCGACCGGCCGACTGCCTTGGGGGCCCTTGCGGCGGCGCGGGAGCATTTTGAACGGGGCTA
>Ga0194120_10010484_pt1 | contig 11413 bp, 10 predicted proteins | sample TA2MahCa65mmetaG_FD_148642 | JGI IMG/M metagenome (GOLD analysis project Ga0194120, IMG submission 148642) | Freshwater microbial communities from Lake Tanganyika, Tanzania - TA2015019 Mahale Deep Cast 65m | ecosystem: Environmental > Aquatic > Freshwater > Lake | place: Tanzania: Lake... | reverse complement strand
TCCAGCGTATGATCGGTGCTCTCGCCGATCCCGAACCGCTTTCTGAGCACTTTCTCCTCGCGCGGGGTCAGGGTCTCCAGGGCGCTGTTGATCTGGCGCTGCAGGTCGTATCGAATCGCCGCCTCAAGCGGGGAGATGGCCTTCTTGTCCTCGATGAAATCCCCCAGGTGGCTGTCTTCCTCCTCCCCGATGGGAGTTTCGAGCGAAATCGGCTCGCGGGCGATCTTGAGAATCTTCCGCACCTTGTCCAGCGGCAACTCCATGCGTTCGGCGATTTCTTCCGGCGTCGGTTCGCGGCCGAGCTTTTGCACCAGGTGGCGCGAGGTCCGGATCAATTTATTGATGGTCTCGATCATGTGCACCGGGATGCGGATCGTCCGGGCCTGGTCGGCGATGGCCCTCGTGATGGCCTGGCGGATCCACCAAGTGGCATAGGTGCTGAACTTATAGCCGCGCTTGTACTCGAACTTGTCCACGGCCTTCATGAGGCCGATGTTGCCTTCTTGAATCAAGTCCAGAAACTGCAGCCCTCGGTTGGTGTATTTTTTGGCGATGCTGACCACCAACCGAAGATTCGCTTCGACCAGTTCCGACTTCCCTCGCTTGACCCGCTCACCCGCCAGGTCCAGGTGCCGGACAGCGTCTTTAATCTCGTCCGCCGACACCAGCGCCTCTTCGGTTTCCAGCTGCCGGATCCGGCTGCGGGCGCCCTGATGCACTTTCTTGATCTCCTGCAGGGCCTCCTCCGACAGGCCGGATTTTCGTTTCACGGCCAGAAAATCCGGTCGGCTGCGGCCCAGCCGGCGCAGCAGTTCCTGCCCCGCTTCGCCCGGCACGCCCAGCTTCCGCTGGCACTGCGCGATCTCGCGTTCGGCCGCGCGGATCTCGTGGGCCAGATCGCGAACGCGCTGAACCATCCGGTCCTTGATGGCCGCATGCAGGTTGATCGACTCCATCTTCTCGACGACTTGCAGCCGGACTTCCTTGATCTGGACCTTGATCCGGTGATGTCGAGCCGGGTTGTTTCCCGCCCGCCGGCTCTTTTCGTAGAGGCCCATGAGGGTCTGGGACACCTTGCGGACCTTGGTCAGGGCCTCGAGGGTCTTCTCCCGAAGTTCCGTGTCGTCGCGCTCGATCTCTTCTTCGGTTTCTTCGAATTCCTCCTCGGCCTCAACCACCGGCACGAGTTCCCGGATGCTGATCTTGCCGGCCTTGAGCTTGTCCCGCAGCGAAAGCACGAACTGGATGGACATCGGCATGCCGAAGACCGCCGAGGCGATGTCTTTCTTGCCCTCTTCGATGCGCTTGGCGATCTCGATCTCGCCTTCGCGGCTGAGCAACGCGACGCTGCCCATCTCCTTGAGGTAGAGGCGCACCGGATCGTCGGTTCGGCTGAGCACGCCCGGCGTCAGGTCGATCTCCTTTTCCTCCTCCTCGGCCTCTTCCTTTTCTTCCGCGTCCTCCGTCACTTCTTCGCCGTCGGCCGCCTTCTGGAAGCGGTCCCCCTCGGAGGCGTCGATCACCTCGATGTCCATCTCGCCGAAAATGGTCATCAAGTTGTTGAGCTGCTCGGAAGAGACCATCTCGGCGGGCAGCGTGCTGTTGAGTTCCTCGTAGGTCAGATAGCCTTTCTCTTTTCCACGAGAAATCAGCTTTTTGACTTCGCCGAGCAATGCTTCTTTGGGCATATCGACTCCCTCGAATGGCGCGTTAGGCGGTCGGAGCGCCGGCCTTTCTCATGCGCAGGTCGTTGACTTGAGCGTTCAAACGTTGGGCTTCCTCCGTTCGTCCTTCTTGCTCCGCCGAGCGAAGCTGGACGATCAATGCGCCCAACGCCCGTTCACGCCGTTTTCGTTCCATCGCGTCCAAACATCCGTGAATGTGTTCCTGTACATCGTCGAAATGATGCTCCGACAGCGACAACTCCGTCGCCACCGCCGCGCAGTCCGGGTCGGCCATCGCCGCATCCAGCAACGGCCTGGTGAGCACGCGGCCGTCCCGGTCCAGGTTTCCGAGGGCGATCTCCACCAGACGACGGCAGGCCGGCACGGTGAACAGTTCGGCGTTCAGCCCACGGACCTGCTCGGCCGGCAACTTGCCGTGGAGCAGGAGGTGGATGAGGTCCCGCTCTTCGGGGCTACCTTTGAAGCGCCGCTCGGCTTCCGAGGGCGCCGCCGGCCGGGGGCTCGCCTTGCGGCCGGCGTCAAGGCCCCGCCGCTCGTCCTTCGCCATCAATTCGGGGTAGCGCTCGATCAGCCGATGCTGATTGATCCCCAACCGCTCCGCAACGCGGCGCGTGCATTCTTCTTTTTCGATCCTGTGGCTGGTCTTCTGCAAGATGCGCAGAATCTCGTCCACGCTGCGAATCCGATCCTCGATCAGCCCCGAAGACGCCTGCTGCAGGCTGTGCTCCACGGCAAAGTCCAGGAGGCTGGGCGCGCGGTCCTGCAGCCGCGCGAAGGCCTCGGCGCCCTGTTTCCGGATGAACGTATCGGGATCCTCTCCCTCGGGCAACGACACGACCTTCACCCCGATCCCGCTGTCCACGAAGAGATCCAGCGTCCTGAGCGCCGCCCGGACGCCGGCGGCGTCCGGATCGAACAACAAGACCACCTTGGTCACGAAACGCCGCAACGTCCGGACATGGTCGGGAGTCAGCGCCGTCCCCAGCGTGGCCGCCACGTTGGCGATCCCCGCTTGATGCAGCGCGATGGCGTCGAAGTATCCCTCGACGATGACGAGGCTGTCCGTCCGTCCCGCCGCCTCCCGCGCCCGCTCCAGGGCATAGAGCCCGCGTCCCTTGTTGAAGAGCGGGGTGTCGGGCGAGTTCAGGTACTTGGGCATCCCCTCGCCGAGAATACGCCCCCCGAAGGCGATCACCTTTTTGCGAAGATCGTGGATCGGGAACATCACGCGGGAACGAAACCGGTCGTAATAGCCGGCCGCCTCAGGCCCGCTCCGTCCCGTGTCCTTGGCCACGACCAACCCGCCCACGGCCAATTCCTTGAGGCTGTAGCCGTCCTTGGTCAGGCTTTTGATCAGCCCGTCCCAGGAGGGCAAGGAAAGCCCCAGCCCGAAGGTGTCGGCGGTCTCCGGACTAATGCCCCGTTCGGCCAGATAGGCGCCGGCCTCTCGGCCGACTTGCGGGTCCAGCAAGTTGCGACGGAACCAGGCGGTGGCCGCCTCGTTGAGCTGCTCCAGACGAAGCCGTTCGCCCCGCTCCTGGGACGGCCGGCCCTCTTGAGCAGCCGGAATCGCCACGCCGGTCCGGCGCCCCAGCTCCCGCACCGCTTCGGGAAAATCGCTCCCCTCGACCTTCATCAAAAACGTAAAGACGTTCCCGCCGACGCCGCAGCCGAAACAGTGGAACATTTGCTTGGCCGGGCTGACGGTAAACGACGGGGTCTTTTCGCTGTGGAACGGGCAGAGCCCCTTGAGGTTCTGCCCCGCTCGAGACAGCGTGACGTAGTCGGACACCACCTGGGCAATGTCCGCCCGTTCTTTGATTTGATTGATCACGTCTTCAGGAATGAGGCCCTGGCTCACGCCGATACCACTCCTGTTCTGCGGTGCTGCCCGAAACCGAGCCAGTCGCAATCTCTGGATGGGCCAACCGAAGGAAAAGTTAACTGGTCAAGCTAACAGACGGCTTGCGGAACTGTCAACGGGACGCAATCCCCTAGCCCGGCGGCCATTCCATCGGACGTCCGCCCAACAGATGGAGGTGCAAATGAAAGACCGTCTGGCCTCCGTCGGACCCGGTATTCACCACGAGCCGATGGCCCGAATCGGCAAGCCCCTTCTGCCTCGCCACCGTTGCGCAGACCGTCATCAAATGGCCCAGCAAGCCAGCGTCGGCCTCGCTCAGCTCAGCCACAGAGACCATGTGCTTCTTCGGAATGACAAGGGCATGGACCGGCGCTTGCGGATTGATGTCATCGAAAGCGACGCAACGGTCGTCTTCATAGACGATCTTGGCCGAAATCTTCTTCTCGGCGATTTTGCAGAACAAGCAGTCGCTCACGAGCCCTTCTCCGTTTTCTCCGGACGCAGGCCGGACTTGCCGAACCGGCCCGCCAGTTCCCGATAGACCTCTTCCGGCGTGATGTCGCAATAGCCGAGCGCGACGAGGGTGTGGAAGAAGAGGTCGGCCGTCTCGTAGACGATCTCCTCTTTCTTCCCGCCCTTGGCCGCAAGCACCACTTCGCCCGCTTCTTCCACGACTTTCTTGAGCACCTTGTCGATCCCCCCCTGGAAGAGCTTGGAGGTATAGGACTCCGCCGAGGGCGTTCGCTTTCGGTCCTGGATCGTCCGATAGAGCTGGTCCAGGATGCCGCCTCCGAAGGCCTCGGCGGTCTTCTTCTCGTCCACCACCCCGTCGTCCTTGAGGCGCTGAAAAAAACAGGTTTTCTCGTTCGTGTGACAGGTCGGGCCGACCGGCTCGGCCTTGACCAAAATCGTGTCGCCGTCGCAGTCCACGAATAAATCCTTCAGCATGAGCTTATGCCCGGAGGTCTCGCCTTTTTCCCAGAGCTTCTTGCGCGAGCGGCTCCAAAAATGGACGGATTTGGCGGCCAGCGTCTTTTCGACCGCTTCCCGGTTCATGAAGGCGACCATGAGCACGGAGCCATCCCGCCAATCTTGCACCACGGCGGGCATCAATCCATGGGCGTCGAATTTGAGTTGACCGATGTTCATCCTGCGCTCACCGCTGAACGGACAATGTTGCCCGGCCGTCCTCTTTCGGCATTCTTACGGGAATCCCCCGTTGTTTGAGATAGGCCTTGGCCTCAAGAATCGTATGCTTGCGATAGTGAAAGATGGAGGCGGCCAACACCGCGTCGGCACGGCCTCGTGTAAACCCCTCGTAGAGATGTTCCAGCGTCCCGACCCCGCCCGAGGCGATCACGGGGATGGAGACGGCATCGGACACGGCGGCGGTCAAATCCAAATCATACCCGCTCTGCCGACCGTCCTGATCCATGCTGGTCAGCAGAAGCTCGCCCGCGCCGTAGTTTTCCATCTTCCTCGCCCATTCGATCGCATCCAGACCCGTTGGCTTGCGCCCCCCATGGGTGAAGACTTCCCAGCCCTGAGCCGCCGCCCGACGTTTTGCGTCGATGGCCACCACGATGCACTGCGTCCCGAACCGCTCGGCCGCCGCCTTCACGAAGTCCGGCTGGTCCACCGCCGCCGTGTTGATGCTGACTTTGTCCGCCCCCGCCTTCAGCAGCGCACGGATATCGTCCAACGTCCTGACCCCGCCCCCCACCGTCAAGGGCATGAAGACCTGTTCCGCGGTCCGCGCCACCACATCGACGATCGTCTGCCTGTTTTCATGCGAGGCGGCGATGTCCAGAAAGCAAATCTCGTCCGCCCCCTCCTTGTCGTAGGCCCGCGCCACTTCGACCGGATCGCCCGCATCCCTGAGATCGACGAAAGAGACGCCCTTGACCACCCGGCCATCCTTCACGTCCAGGCAGGGAATGATACGCTTCGTCAACATGCTCGCGAGCGTCGCTCGCTCAGGGCGCGGGGCATGCGGCACGCGGCTTGCGACAAAACCCTTTTGAGACCAAACGTCCTCATCTTCCCTCGCCTCCAGCAGGCTGTTGAAAAACCACTTTGGCGCCTGGAAAGACCAAACCGCAGGCAATCACGAACAGGATCAGAGCCCCATCAGGATGTTCAAAAAGGCCGTCCAGCAAGGCCGCAGCAAGCGAGGAGGCGAAGCGTACCTTTGCGGTACGTTGAGCCTCTGAGCGCCGCGAGAACAACGCTGGCGGACTTTTTCAACATCCTGCTAGGCGGCGGCAGCCAGCGCAGCCGCCAGATCCAGTTTGCCGTCATAGAGCGCCTTGCCCACGATGGCCCCTTCGACCTTCGGTCCCAGCGACTTGACGCCCCGGATATCCTCCAGCCGCGTGACCCCGCCGGAGGCGATGACCGACAGGGGCGAGCACTCGACCATCTCGCGCAGCGCCTCCAGGTTCGGGCCTTCCAACATGCCGTCCCTGGCGATGTCCGTATAGATGACGCCGCGAAGGGACATGCCGGCCAAGGACCGCACAAGGTCCTTCGCCATGGTCGCCGACTGGCTGGTCCATCCCCGCACGGCGACTTTGCCGTTTCGCGCGTCGATGCCCACCAGAACACGTTCAGGAAACGCCGCACAGGCCTGATCGAGCAAGCGCCGATCCTGAAGGGCGGCGGTTCCCAGCACCACGCGACTCACCCCAAGGGAAAAATACAGCTTGACGGTGTCCAACGACCGAATCCCGCCCCCGACCTGAACGGGAATCGAGACCGCTTTCACGATGGCCTCGATCAGAGACGCATTTTTCGGCTGGCCCTCGATCGCCCCGTTTAGGTCCACGACGTGGAGCATCCCGGCCCCCAGACGTTCCCAGCGGGCGGCCATACCGGGAGGATCTTCGGAATAGACCGTTTCCTCGCGCATATCCCCCTGCGTGAGGCGGACGCAACGTCCGTCCTTTAGATCGATCGCGGGAATCACCAACATGTGCAATCTTGCCCCTTTGACCCTGTGCGCAGCCTTCCGCCCTATCGAAGCGACGCCCCCCCGAAGGGGAATTTTTCAAGGACATGCTCGGTCCCGTACCGGACCAGTTCATCGGCCGTCAAAAATCCAAACCCTCGCTGGAGGAAGCCGCCCAAATCCTCGAAGAGCGGTTTTTGCTTCTCGTAATAGTTGCCGACCCACAGAATCCTCCCGTCGGCCGCAACCAGCTTGACTTCGAACCCCACGGTGGCCGGAGTGGCCCCCCACCTGACCCCCACCCGCTCCTGATAGACCAAGACTTGCCCCACCACAACCGCATCGGCCTGCAGCTTGGCCGACAGCTGTCGAGCCAAGTCCCCGATCGCCAGGCTTTGGGCGTTCGGAGCCACCTGCTTCCTGGCTCGTTCGACGGCCTCCACCGACAACAGTTGCAGCCCTTCCCTCATCCGCAGCCGCTCGTAAAACCCCTGCGTGACTCGCGCGGCCACGTGCGAGGGAACCGTCGCCGTCGGCTGGTCGAACTTTTCGACCGTCTGAGGCACGGCGAACGTGATATCGGACCGCATCGCTCCCTGCGGCGCATGCATGTCGGTGTCGCGCTGATCGACGACCTGGGGGGTGGATAAGGCGTCGAACGGCAGGATCGCCACCGTTTTGACGCGATATTTCTCGATATCGGGTGAGGCGTCGATCTTCACCTTGGCGGGAGCGCAGCCCGCCAATAGAACGAGCGCCAGCCCCCACCGCCACATGCCCTCTGGAAGCCATCCATGCAATCTCATAAGTCCCTCACTGCCATTGACCGAAATTCCGGATGATGGAGAGTCCGACCGTCTGGCTTTTTTCCGGATGGAATTGGCAGGCAAAAATGTTGTCCCGCCAGATGCTCGACGCAAACGACAGGCCGTACTCCGTCACGCTGCTGACGGCCGACGACTCCTGCGGCTCGACGTAGTAGGAATGCACAAAATACAGATAGGCTCCCGTCTCGATTCCCTTCAAGGGCGGCGCAGTTCGGGTGACGGTCAGGGCATTCCAGCCCATGTGCGGAACCTTCAGGCAGGCCGCCGGCTTGCCGGACAGATCCGACCCTGAGACAGCCTCCTGCCGACGCGGAGAGGGAAACCGCTTGACCCGACCCGGCACAATGTCCAACCCCTTGTGGAGGCCAAACTCCTCGCTCTCGGTAAAGAGCAGTTGGAGGCCCAAACAGATTCCCAAAAACGGCTTCCCGCCGGCGATGGCCTTCCGGATAGGCTCGATCAAACCGTACCGCTCCAAGTTGGCCATACAATCGGCGAAGGCCCCGACCCCCGGCAACACCACGTGGCTGGCGTCGGCGATCGCCCGGGGCTCCCTCGTGACCGCCGCCTGATGCCCGACGGCCTCGAAGGCCTTTTGGACGCTCCGCAGATTGCCCATGCCGTAGTCGATGATCGCAATCATAAGTACCGTGACGCGTGACGCGCGATGAGTGACGCGTCACGGGCAGAAGACATGAGTCCCACTTTCTTCACCCATCACTTCTCACCTACAGCTTCCCCTTCGTCGATAGCACCCCGGACACCCGCGCATCGAGGGAGGTGGCCTGATCGAGGGCCTTGGCCAGGGCCTTGAAGATCGCCTCCATGATGTGGTGCGGGTTGCGGCCGTACAAGACGTTCACGTGCAGGTTCATCCCAGCCGAAGCCACCAAGGCTTGGAAGAAATCCTCGAAGAGGCCGATGTCGAAGGCCTTGATCCGGCGTTGCGGCAAGTCCACCCGATAGACCAGGTACGGCCGGCCGCTGAGGTCCACCGTCACCTGCGCCAGGGTTTCGTCGAGCGGCACCGAGGCGAACCCAAACCGGCGGATGCCTTCCTTCTTCCCCAAGGCGTGCTTGAACGCCTCGCCCAACACGATGCCGGTGTCCTCGACGGTGTGGTGATCGTCGATCTCCGTATCGCCCTTGGCCTTGATGGTCAGGTCGAAGAACCCGTGTTTCGACAGCAGGGCCAACATGTGATCCAGAAACGGAATCGTCGTGGACACCCGGCCGTTCCCTCGGCCGTCCAGCGCCAGTTCGATCCGGATCTGCGTTTCCGTGGTGCGCCGGTCGATCGCGGCCCGGCGCGGCGCGCGCGCGGACCGGGGCGTGCCTTGTGCCTTGCTCATGACAGTCTGCTCTCCAATGATTTGGCGTGCGCGTCGAAACCCTCCATCTGCGCCATGCGCACAACATGGTCTTTCACCTTCGCCAACTCCTCTTTGCTGTAGGCGACGATGTTGCTCTTCTTGACGTAGTCGTCGAACGAGAGCGCGGAAAAGAACCGGGCCGTGCCGCCCGTGGGCAAGACATGGTTGGGGCCGGCGACGTAGTCGGCCACGGCAGGCGGCGTGTAGCGGCCCAAGAAGAGCGCCCCGGCATGCCGCACTTTCTCAAGGTAGTCGAACGGCCGATCCACCGACAACGTCAGATGCTCGGCCGCGATCTCGTTGGCCAGTTCGATCGCCTTCTCCATTGTGCCGACGACAAAGGCCGTCGCATGACGGCCGATGGACTTGGCCACGATCTTTTGCCGGCTCAGCCGTTTCATCTGCTCCCCGACCTGCCGGACCACGTCCTTGGCCAGCCGCTCGGACGTCGTCACCAGACAGACCCGGGCTTCCTCGTCGTGTTCCGCCTCGCAGAGCAGGTCCGCCGCCACATGGGCCGGATTGGCGCGCTCATCCGCAATCACCAGGAGTTCGCTTGGCCCGGCCACCATGTCGATATCCACCAAGCCGTAAAGCAACCGCTTGGCCGTCGCCACGTACATGTTGCCGGGACCGACGATCTTGTCCACACGCCCGATGGTTTTGGTGCCGTAGGCCATGGCGCCGATCGCCTGCACGCCCCCGATCCGATAGATTTCGTCCACCCCGGCGATGTCGGCCGCGACGAGCAAGTAGGGACTGATGCCGGCCTTGGACGGAGGCGTACACATGACCACCCGCTTCACCCCCGCCACCTTGGCGGGAATCGCGCACATGAGCACGGAAGAGGGATAGACCGCCTTGCCGCCCGGCACGTAGAGCCCCACCGCATCGAGCGGCATCACCACCTGCCCCAAGGTCGCCCCGTTGTCCTGATACATCCAGGTCTTCGTCCGTTGCCGTTCGTGAAAGGCCATGATCCGTTGCGCGGCAAAGCGCAACGCATCCCCTTCCTCTTTGCGAATCTGGTAGTAGGCTTCCTTCACCTGTTCCGGACTGATCCGAAGCTGCGCCGGCTTCAGGGTCACCCGATCGAATTTCTTCGTGTAACGGATGACGGCGCTGTCGCCGCCTCGTTCCACCGCCTTCAGAATGGTCTTCGCGGCATTCTCCACCACCCCCCCGTGGAGCGTGGATCGAGAGGCCGCGCGCTTGACCATTTGCCTGAACGTCCGATCCGTACTCGTTATGACCTTCATCGTCCCCCCCTGCCCATCACCACTGCACCGGCGCCGCGCGCGCCGCGAGGCTACCGCACCTGTTTGAGCCGGCTGCGCTTCAGCCTGGCGATCAGCTCCGTGAGGTCGCCGTGTTTCATCTTCAGGCTCGCCCGGTTCACGATCAGGCGCGCGGTGGATTTTGCGATGACCTCCACTTCCGCCAAGTGATGCGCCTTGAGGGTCTTGCCGCTCGAGACGAGATCTACGATCCGCTCCGCCAAACCCACGAGCGGCGCCAGCTCGATGGACCCGTAGAGCTTGATTACCTCGACCGGAATCCCCTTCTCGTTGAAGTACCGCTCCGTGATGTTCGGGTACTTGGTGGCCACGCGAACTTTGGCGGACAGCCGGTCGCGGAGGGTCTGTCCTTGCAAGGCCGCCACCGAGATCCGGCAGGCCCCGATCCGCAGATCCAAGGGCTCGTAAACGTCCCGCTCCTGCTCCAACAGGACATCCTTCCCCACCACTCCCGCATCGGCCACGCCGTATTCCACGTAAGTCGGAATGTCGGTGGGGCGCACGATCAACAACGTCAGATCGTCCTTGGGACAGGTGAAGACCAGCCGCCGGCTTTCGGCCGACAAGCCTTCCGTCACGTAGCCCGCCCGCCTGAACAGGGCCAGCGTGGGCGCCAACAATTTCCCCTTGGACAGCGCAATCGTGATCATGCCGTGGCCCTCGCGGCGCGGTCCTTCACCCGTTCGATCTTCGCGCCGAGTCCGCTGAGTTTCTGCTCGATCTTCTCGTACCCGCGGTCCAGATGATAGACCCGCGAGACTTCGGTGATCCCTTCGGCCGCCAAACCGGCCACAATCAAACCGGCGCTGGCGCGCAAGTCCGAGGCCATGACCGGAGCCCCGGTGATTTTCTTCCTCCCCTTGATCACAGCCTGGTTGCCCTCCACCTTGATGTCCACCCCCATGCGCTGGAGTTCCGGCACGTGGGTAAACCGGCCCTCAAAAACCGTTTCGGTGATCACGCTGGTCCCCTCGGCCACGCACATGAGCGCCATCATCTGCGCCTGCATGTCGGTCGGAAACCCGGGGTAGACAAACGTCTTCACGTCGATGCCGCGCGGCCGCCCCTCCGTCTTGATCCGGAGACTGTCCTTTCCCTCGGTCACCGCGACGCCGGCCTCCCGCAGCTTCACCACGACCGCCTCCAGGTGGGCCGGACGGCAGCGCTCCACCGTGATGTCGCCCCCGGCGATCGCCCCGGCCGCCAGATAGGTCCCCGTCTCGATCCGGTCCGGAATCACCTCGTGGTCGGCCCCGTGCAACGCCGGCACTCCCTCCACCGTGATCTGATCGGATCCGGCCCCGGAAATTTTAGCGCCGCGCTTCACCAAGAACGCGGCCAGGTCGCCGATTTCCGGCTCCTTGGCGGCATTCTCGATCACGGTCGTCCCCTCGGCCAAGCAGGCCGCCATCATCA
>Ga0194120_10010478_pt1 | contig 11418 bp, 8 predicted proteins | sample TA2MahCa65mmetaG_FD_148642 | JGI IMG/M metagenome (GOLD analysis project Ga0194120, IMG submission 148642) | Freshwater microbial communities from Lake Tanganyika, Tanzania - TA2015019 Mahale Deep Cast 65m | ecosystem: Environmental > Aquatic > Freshwater > Lake | place: Tanzania: Lake... | reverse complement strand
GTCTACGAGCACAGAGAGCGTTGGAGCGCGAAGGAGCGCATCAACTTTCGCATACAGCGGTGGGTGATACAGCATGTCGACCTTGCGTGCACGTGTGTGTGGATCCGGGACATTTGGGCGCGAGTGTATGCGCTCGATAGAGCGCACGTGCACGTCGTAGAAAATGCACTGCCGCCGCGTGAAGCGGGCACACCGCCTACGCGTAAGAATTTCTTGTTCTATACGCGACCGCTCGCGCTCAAGAACAACGACGCGTTCCGGCGCGCCTTTGAGCAGGCAAAAGCGGTGCGGCCAGACATTGAGCTTGAGGAGGGTATGGTTCCGCACGAGGAATTGCTGCTGCGGATGAAGGCAGGGTACGCGATTGTCTTGCCGTCGATCTCGGATGTGACGCCAAACTATATCGTTGATGCGATTCGGTTCGGTAAGCCGTTCTTGCTTACCAAGCACAGCGGCTATGCAGAACCGTTCAAGGAATTGGGCGTTATTGTCGATCCCTTCTCGGAAGATGACATGATGCGCGGCATTCTTGCACTTGCCGACGAAGAGACGTACGCGCGGCTTTCGCGCAACATCGCGGCGTTTACTACCGTGCGCACATACGACGACATCGCCCGCGAGTTCGTCGCGATACTGCAAGTGTAGGAGGTGTTGCGCCAATCTACTTCTTGCGCGCCTTGAGGATGAACCCAGTGCCCAGGAAGCCGAGTACGGTACGAGCAAGGAATTCGAGCGCACGCGACTGGATGACGGTAAGGCGCGGGAACCAGCGATCGAGCGGGTACGGAACGAGGCGGAAATTGTAGTACACGCAATCGACTACCTCGAACCCGTGCGCCTGCAAGCGCCGTGCTGCCGCGCGTGCGGTGTACTCGCGGTGCGTGATCTCTGGCACCTTTGCAGGGCGAATGAGGCCGAGGACCGCGAGACCGATGCGGTTCCATGCGCGCCACGGCGAGGTGTAGTTTGGGTAGGTGACGATAAACGTGCCGCGCGGCTTGAGAATGCGGCCGACCTCGGTGAGGAAGTCGTCCTCGCGATCGAGGTATTCGATGAGTCCCATCGCGGTCACGATGTCGTACGATTCTGCAGGGACGTCAAGACCGTAGGCGTCACCCACCATGAATGACACATTCGCCTTCGAGCCGTGTTCTTCCTTGGCGCGCTCAATCATCTCTGGGGCAGCATCGGTGCAGGTCACGCGGTAGCCCTTCTCGAGCAGGCCGTCGACCATGACGCCGGGGCCCGATGCGAGGTCGAGCACGTCGCCGTCGCCCCTGGGAATCATCTCGAGCACTCGTTGCCGGCGGATGCGAAAGGAGTGACCGTCGGGGGTCACACGGTCATACTCGGCCCGATAGGCCACGGTTTTCTTGTCAAAATAGGCAACTTCGCTGCGCATAGGTCAAATAGTTACAGGGTTAACGGAATCGGTGTAGCCATAATCGCACGCCAGAGACGATATTGGCAACCGTGGCGATATCGCTGGTCGCGTCGAGTACCATGCGGTGCAAGCGGTACGGTGGCGTGCTCGCGGAGCTTGTGCCTTCGATGGTGGTGAGCGAGCGGGTAAAGCCGGCGTGCGAGAGGACGGCGAGCGTGTGCAGGTTCCAGTCGGTCTCGTGGCCGTTGGGGTAGGCAAAGGTGGGCGATACTGGTACCCCCCATGCCTCGAGGTCTGTTCTGCTGCCTTCGATCTCGTTCTGCTGTGCGAGCCCGGGCATCATCGAGAGGATGGGGTGGCTGCGCGTGTGTGCACCAAAGGTCATGCCGGCTGCAAGGCAGTCGCGAATCTGTTCTTGTGTGAGCGGGGCGTACACGGCGCGGTCACCCGCGAAGTCGCGGAATACCGAGAGTACTGCCCCCTCGACTTGTGTAAGTCTTTCTTCGCGTGCCTCTGGCGTGAGCGCTTTCAGCTCGTCGCGGGTGCGCGCATCAAACGCGATGCGCTCGGCGAAGGTGCCATTGCGCTTGCCGCAGGCGTACTCGAGACGGTCGACCCACAGCGGCACGCGCCGCACGACGAAGTCGGTGGCGACGAACATGGTAGCGGTCATGTCGGTATCGCGCAGCGCGGGCAGTGCGTGCTCGTGGAAGTTCGCGTAGCCGTCGTCAAAGGTGATGACGAGCGCGCGTTCGGGCAGCGTTCCCGCGGCGAGCTGGTCGAGCGCAACATCGAGCGGCATGACCACGTAGTGCTTTTTGAAGTACGCGAGTTGGTGGCGGAACTGCGTGGGCGAGACAAACTTGCCGCGATAGTTGAAGATGCTTTTTGGGTCCCGCGGCGGCGTCGGGGCGACACCGTGATAGAGTACGATAGTCAGCGACTTTCGGTGGATATGACGGAACAGAGCAGCCACGCCCAAGAGGTACAGGACCAAGAACACGAGCCGCTTCATAGCGAGAATTATAGGCCATACGCGGTCCTCACGATAGGAACCGAGCAAAAGGTTATCGAGAAGGGTTCGCCGGTGCGGGAGCGTATCTTTGCCTATGGCAGGAATTTTCGGCATATGCACATCATTCTGCTTTCGGGCACGACGGCGGTGACGGTGCAAGAAGAGGGGAATATTACCGTGTATCCCACCAACTCCGGTGGCAAGTTGCGCCGCTACCGCGATGCTGTGCGTATCGGGAAGCGTATCCGCGATGTCGATATTATCTCGGTACAGGATCCGTTCGAAGTCGGTGTTGTCGGTCTGCTCGTCGCGCGCGCGCGGCAGATACCGCTGCATGTGCAGGTGCATACCGACTTTCTCTCGCCATCATTTGCATCTCACTCGCTCATCAATCGCATTCGCGTCTTCTTGGCCGGGTTCGTCTTGCGCGGGGCAGCGCGCATTCGTGTCGTCTCGCCGCGCATTGCGCGCAGTATCACGAAACGCTATGGCGAGCTCGCGCCGATCAGCGTGCTACCGATATATGTCGACACTGCACGATTTGCCACAGCAGAGCCTGGGCCGGTGCTCCCGCAGCGGTTTGCCAAGTTTTTATACCGTCTACTCCTGATAGCGCGGCTCGAGAGCGAGAAGGGTGCGGCGCGTGCGCTTGAGGCGTTCGCACAGGCTGCACCCTCCACGGCATGTCTCATCATCACGGGTGATGGGCGGGAGCGCGACGCTCTCTTGGCACGTGCCGAAGCGCTTGGGGTCGCATCGCGCGTCTTCTTCGAAGGTACGCGCGATCCGGCGCCGTACATGGCGCTTGCCGATCTCGTACTGGTGCCGTCGGAGTACGAGGGTTACGGCATGGTGATTATCGAAGCTCTGGCGGCAGGCAAGCCGGTCTTGGCGACTGACGTTGGCATAGCCCAGGATGCCGGCGCAATCGTTGCGGCGCACGACGACTATGCCGGAGCGCTGGCGCGATGGTTTGCAAACGGGGAGCGGGTGGGGAAGCTGCGATTTGAACCGTATGCGTCGTTTGATGACTACGTCGACGCCTACTGCCGCGACATCGCCGCGGCAAAAGAAGCCTAATACTGCCAGCGCGCAAAATATGCTATCGTGCAGCCACTATGGGGTGGCTGCCGTCTCGTCTGCCATTTACACCACGCGAGCGTTGGGTGCTATCGATAGCGCTCGTCCTTGTCGTGGTCGTGAATATCGCCTCGCACCTGTATTTTTTGAGCCTTTCGGCGGCCAGCACGCAGCCGCTGCGCTACCCCATTGTCCCGGGTGATTCGTTCTACTACGCACACGTTGCCGACATCATGCTCACGCACGGAGTGCACGGCGATGCGCTGCCGAACTTTCGCCTGACCAACGGCACGGTTCCCGGGTACCCATTTCTTGTCGCGGCATCGCAGTACCTCACGGGCTCGTACCTGCCGCTCATCGTGCTGCAGCTCGTGCTCGCGCTTGTTGCGGTAGTTCTGATATTCGCTATCGGCAGGCGGGTGGTGCCATGGCAGCTCGCACTCTTTGCATCGCTCTGCTACGCACTCGAGCCGATGGTCGTGTTTACCACGTCGACCATCATGACCGACAGCCTCTTTACCTCACTGCTCATCTTGGTCATATACGGCGCGTTTATGCAGCGGCGATTCGTCGGCACGTCGCGTTCGGTGTTCCTAGGCCTCTCGCTCGGCTTGCTGTCGATGCTGCGACCGACGGGCATCATGCTCGCACCCATCGTCATTGCGTTCTATGTCGCGCGCGTGTGGATGGACGGGGGAGTGCGCCGGACGCATCTGGCGGCCATAGCATTGTTCATCACTATTGTGGGTACTGCCATACCAACGGTGCCCTGGATTGCGCGCAATTATGTGCAGCTTGGGCGAGCCGAGCTATTCCGCTCGGGCGTGCATGCATTCAGTGATTACAACCTGCGCTACTTCCTCGCCTGGCGCGAATTAGGGAAGGAGGGTGCCGAGTCCGTCTTCTATCCTGCGCGCCACCTCACCGATCCGGTCTTTACGTCGGTCGATGCGCGAATCAAGGAGGCGTGGGTAGCGGCGACACCGTCTGGCGAAGATCCCGAATTGCATCTACGTGGCGTCGTGCGCGACTTTATCCTGGCCGATCCGCTGCGCTATGCGTACTTCCATCTGTCACACCTTGTGGTGTTCTTCTTGAGTAGCGACATCGGGCTCTATCGGCAGTCGATGCAGCTGTATGGCGACAGCGATGCAGCAAAGAACCGCTCGACGATGTACGAGACGCTTGCCGCGATACGCGACCTTGGGCATCCCGAGAAGTTGCTTGCCGTGCTCCCTCATGTGCTGCCTATTGTGATCGAAGTGGCGTGGTGGTTGGTGGTATGCGGCTTTGCATTGGTTGGCTTGTATGCCGAGCGCAAGCGGCTCGAGGTGTGGCTGTATGCCACGATGATCCTTTACTTTGGTGTTGCGGCCGGTGCTGTTACGGTGGCACGGTATCGCATCTCTGCCGAGCCGTTCTTGCTGCTGCTTGCTGCATACGGCGTGTATGCGGTCGGGTGGCGCATGCTGGGTGCGTATCGAGCCGGCAGCAGTGCTGATGCGACCGTAGAAGGGTGGTCGCGCCTCACCGAGCTGGTGCGATATCTGGTGGCGGGAGGATCATCGCTCGTCGTAAGCGTCGGACTCTACGCCGTACTCGTCTACGCATTTGGCATGTGGTATGTCACCGCATCGGTCGTCTCGTTCATCGCGGGATTCATCGTCAGCTTCGTGCTGCAGAAATTCTTTGCGTTTCGCGATCAGCAGGGGCCGGGGCAAGGCGAGCAGGTTGGCGCATACCTCGCGCTCCTCGTATTCAATGTGGCGGCTAACGCCGCGATGCTCAGCTTCTTTGTCGGGTACATCGGCATGGACAGGATGCTCGGGCTCTTATGGGCGAACTTCCTCGTCGCGGTATGGAATTTCTTTATTTACGAAAAGCTCATCTTTACCGATCGCGAACTCGTGCGTGAACCCATTGCTCATGCAGTGAACGGCTCGCTCGCCAATCTCTCTATCGTGATTCCTTGCTTCAACGAAGCAGAATCCATCGGCATGGTCCTCGATGCTATTCCTGCGGGCGTGGGCGAGGTGATCGTGGTCGACAATAACTCCACAGACAATACAGCGCGGATAGCGCGTGAGCGCGGTGCGATTGTGATAACGGAACGCATGCAAGGCACCGGCGCCGCGATGCGTACAGGGTTCCATCGTGCAAGCAAGTCGGTCATCGCGGTTATCGACGGCGACAACCAGCATCCGGCGGGGGAGTTGCCGCGCATCCTCGACAAGCTCGAGAGTGGGTACGACTTTGTCTCGGCAGCACGTTTTCCGTTGTCCGACAGCTGGCTGCGCGGTTTTGGCAATTGGGGCCTTACATTCCTGGTTAATATCCTCTTCGGTCTCAAGCTGACCGATTCCCAGTCGGGGATGGTCGTATTCCGGCGTGCGCTCGTACCGGTCATTACGCCCGAGAGTCACTCCTTCGTGTTCGTACAGGAGCTAAAGATTCGCGCAGCGATTGCGTGCGGCGCCCGCTTCGCCGAGGTGCGCATCCCGTGTGTTGCGCGTGCCGCCGGTGTCTCAAAGCTCTTGCCGCTGCGCCACGGCACCAAGCTCCTGTGGGAGCTACTGCGCCTGCGTACCCAGCGGCGCCGCTAAACGTGGGGCTGGGCACCTTGCAAGAATGCGCAAAAACAGGCATAAATGACCTACATGAGGGAGAATCTGCGGATCGGCTTCATTGGACAGGGGTTCGTCGGCAAGAGCTATGCCGACGATTTTGAGCAGAGAGGGCACACGGTCATCCGCTACGCGCTCGAGGAGCCATACCGGGCCAACAAGGGCGCGGTCAAGAACGCACACATCGTCTTCATTGCGGTACCGACGCCCACCACGCCCACGGGGTTTGATCTCGGTATTGTCGAAAGCAGCCTCCGGCTCGTTGGCGAGGGAAAGATTGCAGTGATTAAGTCGACGGTCTTGCCGGGTACTACGCGCCGCCTGCAAAAGAAGTTCCCACGCATCATCATCCTCTTCTCGCCAGAATTCCTGAATGCCACGACTGCCGCGCAGGATGCAGCGAATCCGTTTGCCAATGTCATTGGCGTGCCACAGGACACTGACGAGCATCGTGCAGCGGCCGCGCTAGTGCACTCGGTACTACCCAACGCAGCCTTCGTGCACACCTGTTCGAGCGACGAGGCCGAGGTGTACAAGTATGCGCACAATGTTGCGGGTTATATGCAGGTCTTGACCTACAACCTCATGTACGATATGGCGCGCGAACACGGCGCAGAGTGGGATGCGATTCAGAAAGCGCTTGAGGCCGACCCGATGGTATCGAACTGGTACATCAAGCCGGTGCACAAATCGGGACGCGGTGCAGGCGGCGCATGCTTCATCAAAGATACCGCTGCGTTTACGCATCACTACGAGAAGACTGTCGGGCATCCTGCGGGCATCGCGTTCTTGAAGGCCGCACAAGAGAAGAATCTCGCGCTCTTGGTGTCGACCGAGAAAGACCTTGACCTGCTCGAGGGTGTGTACGGCAAGGCGGTCGTTGCCCGCGCGCGCCGCAAGCACGCAGCACCCCGCACGACAAAGAAGAAGGCTGCAAAACCAGCAAAAGAGGTTTCGGCTTCGAAGAGGCCGACCGCCAAGAAAGCATCTACAGCAAAGAAGGCGGCAAAGAAATCACGCCGCTAGGGTGTGGCAATGTCGTACCGTACAATGCGTGCGTACGGATGCCTATGAAGCTTCTTATCGTTACGCAGGTTGTCGACCGCCATCACTCGAATCTCGGGTTCTTTCATCGGTGGATCGAGGAGTTCGCGAAGCACTGCGAGACGGTCCAGGTGATCTGCTTACAAGAAGGCGAGCATGCGCTGCCGGAGAATGTGCGTGTGCATTCGCTTGGCAAGGAAGCGGGTGCGTCGCGCATTGCGCGCCTGTGGCGCTTCTACGCACTCGCATGGTCGCTGCGCCGCACGTACGACGCAGTCTTGGTGCATATGAATCCGGAGTACGTGGTGCTGGCCGGTTTGCTGTGGCGTCTGTGGGGCAAGCGTGTGGGGCTGTGGTACATGCACCGCAGCGTTACCTGGAAGCTGAAAGTGGCAGCAAGACTCGTACACATCATCTTTACCGGCTCGCCCGAGAGTTGCCGCGTAGAGAGCGACAAGATACTCGTGACAGGGCACGGCATTGATCTGCTGCCATTTGAGCATGCGGGGCACGTGCCGTCGCCAGATGGCACGGTGCGGCTTGTCACCATCGGTCGCATCTCTGATTCAAAGGGCGTGCGCGAGATGGTAGAAGCGCGCGCGCAGCTTGAGCGTCGCGGCATGAGCGCGACGCTTTCGGTCGCGGGCTCATCGTTGACCACAGACGACGCTACGTATGCGGCAGGCCTCATGGCGGATGCACGCGAAGGCGTAACCTTCCGCGGCCCCATTGCTCGGGAGGATATTCCCGCACTCCTCGCACAGGCCGATATGTTTTTGAACTTGAGCAACACCGGCAGTCTCGACAAGGCAGTGCTCGAGGCGCTTGCGGCCGGTGTGCCGGCCATAAGCTCGAACGAAGCGTTCAAGACGATGCTCGAGCCACACGGACTCTTCGTAGAGCGCGATGCGACAGCGGTGGCGGATGTGATCGAGCGATTCCTGGCACGTGATGACCGCGCGGCAATCATCGCCAAGCTCCAGCAAGAGGTACGCGAGAAGCATTCGCTGCAGAAGCTCGTACCGCGCATCGTCGAGCATCTTTCATAAAAAGGAAAACCCGCCGGGCCCAAGAAGGGTCCAGCGGGTGATTGTTGGCTGATGCGGAATCAGGCGCATGCGGCGCGCTGAGCAGCCTCGGCGAACACATTGACTGTGTAGTCGATCTTCGCTTCGGTGAGCCTCAGCGGCAGGCGCATGTCGCACAGCGGGCCGAGCACCTCGATGGTCTTGTCGAGGTCGGCGATCGCTTCCTTATCGAGGAACAGCCAGTTGTGCGGATTCCTCGCATTCTCGATATCGCCGATGCGCGAGAGCGGGAAGCCCGCCGCTTGCACATGCTTCGAGAAGACCTCGGCGTTCCCCGCTGTGAGGCTCAGCTGCATAGAATCAGGCGCACGACGCTCCCGCGGATCTTCCGGCGGGAATGCGAACAGGTTCGAGCGACCTCTCAGCTTCGCTACGAGGTTCGCATACAGTTTCCTGTGTGCGTCGACTCGAGCGTCGAGTTCGTCGAGCTGTGGAAGCACGACGGCCGCCAGCAGTTCGCCGTACCGGAAGTTATGCGGCTGGATACGCCGTGCATACTTCTGGAACAGCGAGTCGCTGATGCCGGCGTGGAACCGGTAGCTCTTCTCGTACGCACCGCTCAGAAGTATCGCCAGGATGGCGATGTCCTCATCGTCGGTTACGAGCATGCCGCCTTCGCCCGCCGCCAGGATCTTGAAGTCCTGGAAGCTGTAGCAGCCGATCGCGCCGAAGGTGCCTGCCTGCTGCCCGTTCCATCTCGCGCCGAGCGCATGCGCGGCGTCCTCGATGACGACGATGCCATTCTCGCGACAGAACGGCATGATTGCGTCGAGGTCGCTGATGTGGCCGCGCATATGCGAGAGCAGAAATACGCGTGCCCCCGAACTCTTCGCTTTCCTGCGAAAGTCCTCGACGTCGATCTTCAAGTCGGTGCCGACGTCGATCAATACTGGCTTGGCGCCAGCGTGTACGACCGCCCCGGGAACCGCGATGAAGGTGAACGCCGGTATGAGGACGCGCGAAATATCGACTCCGCTCATACGCAGCGCTTCCAGGGAAATCTGGATCGCACTGCTGCAGGAGTTCATCGCTACCGCGAATCGCTTGCCGACGAGGCGCGCGAATCGCACTTCAAGCTCCGAGGTCACAGACACGCCGGGCGCGCTGCCGTATCGGAAGAGCTTGCCGCTCTGCAGAAGTTCGACGACCGGGCCGATCGCCCTCGGGTGAGGGACGACGGGACTGAACGCGTCCTCGATCTCCTGGGCCGTGAAGACGGCAGGGGTAGAGGTTCTCATGATCCCTCACTTTCCAGTTAAGGTTCTTATGCCGGGATGCATTAAATAACAGGTGATTGTCTTACGCAAGCATCCCGCCTTACTGTATAGTATGAGCCACGTATGAGCTACCTGCTGACAGGGAAGGCTGGCGAGAGTCGCTTTGATGGTGAGCTCGCTGCGGTCCCGTTCGAGGATGGTACGCTCTACCACCGATTCCTTTCGGAAGACCAGGCGAGCGAGCTGCTTGCCGCGTATCGCACAGGCGCGCTCGCCGAGTATCTGCACAAGACCGACATCCACCGGTTCCTCGCCATCATCGTCGATGATGCGAAGAAGACAATGCTCTTGGTAAACGACAAGTTTGGGAGCAACCATCTTCTGTACGCGATGCGCGAGGGCGTGCTCTATGCAAGCGATGACGCTGCGCGCCTCTTTGCAGTGTGGGGCGAGAAGCCGCGCATCAACCTGGCGTCAGCCTACGAGCTCATCGACTTCTACACCATCTGCCCGCCACGCACGATCTTCGAGGGCGTGCAGGCAGTGCCGATGGGCGCGATGCTTCGCTTTGACGCTGCTGGCGCGCATGTCGAGTCGTACTGGGATTTCGCTGCCGAGCTTCGTGCGAAAGAATACGACTACGAAAAGTTGCTGGCATCGTATCGCGATGCGTTCGTGCGGTCGGTCAAAACAGACTTCGAGTCCGGGACAACGGCCGTCGCACTGTCCGGCGGTGTCGACTCGGGCGGCATTCTTGGCGTCCTCACCGACATCGCACAGCAACCCATCCCATCAATCTCTATCGGTGCCTACGGTCCCAATTCGGGCGACCTCATCAGTGCGCGCATCACCGCCAAGGAGCACGAATCGCCGCTGGTGTGTCTGTATCCGACGCTTGCCGATATCGCAAAGCTGCCGACGTTTATGAAAGGCCTGGAGCAGCCATACAACGTCGATGTACTTCTCCCGAACGCACTCATCTTCGAAGAAGCGAAAAGCCGGGGCCATACGCGCGTTGCGTTTGGGTTCGGTTCAGAAATGCTCTTGGGAAATCTTGCGATGGCAAAGTTCTCCGACAAGATCAACAAGGTCGAGCGTTTCTTGCCACGCATCTTGCGACCGGCACTCTATCACCTGTACGCTCGCGTGCGGCGGTTATCGCGCAATCAGCTCGAATTCCTCCTTGCTCCCTCGTGGCCTGCGCGGTTTCTCCATGTGCGCGGGCCGCTCTTGTCGCGCGAGCGCGGTGTGTATAAGAATATTCCCGCCGATTTCCCCTCGCGTCTCGAGCGCGACTTCGACGGCTTTCTTGCACAGTTGCCCTTGGGCGATGCTATTGTCTGCATGTACCTCACCAGCTGGGAGAACTTCCTGCAGTGGCACGATGTAGGCGAATTCAGTCGCCGGTACGGCATCGAGTGCATCATGCCGTTTGATACGCCAGAGGTCGTTCGTGAGATGTTCAAGGCGCCTATGGCGGTGCGCCGCATGAAGGACTGGGACAAGCTCCTGATCCGCGACATGTTCAAGCCGTTCATCTCACGGCGCATGCATGATGCAAAAGGCAGGTCACTCATCATTCCGTACACCAAGCTCCTTGCCCCCGTGAAAGATGAGGTCATCGCGTATCTCGAGACCTCGCCCGTCGTCTCGGAACTTGTCGACTTTGCACGCTACCGCGAGCGCTACGAGGCGTTGCCGGAGCCGGGTTTGCACCTTGCTCGTCTCCTCGGTTTGGCTATCTGGTACGACGTGAACTGGAACACGGCGAACATGCCACGTGTCGACGCGCTCATGGAGACCATGCGGCAGCGTTCCGTGCCGTACGAATCCTAGGCTTTGCGTGCGGTGACGACAAAGCCGAGCGCGTAATCCGACGGCAGGTACTTCTTGCGCGTCATGCGAGCGATGAAGACGAAGAGAGCATCGGCTAGCGTGACGAGCGGATTGATCACGAACGCGAGCG
>Ga0194120_10010477_pt1 | contig 11419 bp, 5 predicted proteins | sample TA2MahCa65mmetaG_FD_148642 | JGI IMG/M metagenome (GOLD analysis project Ga0194120, IMG submission 148642) | Freshwater microbial communities from Lake Tanganyika, Tanzania - TA2015019 Mahale Deep Cast 65m | ecosystem: Environmental > Aquatic > Freshwater > Lake | place: Tanzania: Lake... | reverse complement strand
CATTATCGGTCATTCGACCTTTACTACTTGGTGCAGTTAGTTCTTGTCTTCTCTCACCTGCTTCGCGGGGGGGAATAAAAGGGGGGGCAATATGGGGTTGCACTTCTACCCCCCTGTAGTCCCCCCGCTGAGCGGGGGAACTAAACAAGATGATACTGCACTCATTAATAGTATCTGAATCAATGACAGTTCGCAACAGATTGGTCCATACCCTTTTCTTCTCCATTGCCCTGCTCTTCCTGGCTTGCGCTCCGGAGCGGGTCTTCCGAAGCGCGGACTCCGCGCCTCCCTCTCTCCCCCCCGAAAACGGATCCCATCTTACCGCTGCCGACACCGCCGATGCTGTCGATGACGACGATCTGAAAGATCTTCCTCTCGACGCTGCGTTTATGGTGCTGCCGGTGACGGAAAAGTTGGCCGTGGCTGCGCGGATGCTCGAAAGCGCTCGCAAACTGTTGTCGGAAGACCAACTTGTGACGGCCGGATACCGGTTTGCGATGGTGCGGGTGATCCTGACATCGATCAATGTCGAGTCCCTTGACGCGGAGCGTGAGACTTATCAGCGGCTTGCGGAGCAGATCGACCACTTCTACGATGACTATGTTCGCGGTAAGGATGAACTACCGGCCGAATCGCCCCGTGAGGCGGTGATTGCGGGCGTAGAGGTTTCCGGCGAGGACACACTGACCGGCGATGATGGCATGGTTGCGGAGGAGGACCTGGCGCCCGACACGACGGCGCTTGCCGAGGCGCTTCAAGTCAAGGTGCTCTATCCCCCGATTCCGATGGTAATGAACCGTCAGGTCGAGAATGCAATCAAATTCTTCCAAACTAAGGGCCGAAAGGTCTATCAACGATGGCTGGGGAGGGCTGAAGTCTATGAACCTATGATGCGGAAGATCCTGCGCGAAGAGGGAATGCCGGAGGACTTGGTCTATATCGCGATGATCGAATCGGGATTCAATCCGATTGCCTACTCGTATGCGCATGCGTCGGGGCCATGGCAGTTCATCAAATCGACCGGAAAGATATTCGGGCTTAAGACGACCTATTGGCATGACGAGAGACGCGATCCGGTCAAGGCGACTTATGCGGCGGTCCGGTATTTCAAGAAACTCTACTATGACTTCGACGACTGGTATCTGGCGATGGCAGCCTATAATTGTGGCGAGCGGAACGTTGAGAAGAACATCCATCGCAGCGGCACGAAAGACTTCTGGAAGATGAGTCGGCTGCCGAAGCAGACGCGCAACTATGTGCCTACCTACATCGCCGCGCGACTCATCGCGCAGGATCCGGCGGCTTACGGCTTCGATCCTCCGGTTTTTCGCGATTTGCCGAAGGTCGATTCGATGTGGGTTACCGAGCAGGTCGATCTGAAACTGGCTGCCAGACTTATTGGTCGGGAATATCAGGAACTCAAGGAAATCAATCCCTGGCTGCTCAGAGCCTGCACACCCCCGACGAACGATTCGACGCTGCTTATTTTACCCGTAGGGACGGCTGAGGCTTTCCAGCGCGAATGGGCCGCGCTTCCGGATGACGAAAAACGCGCGTTAGCCCGGCATACTGTTCGCAAGGGTGAGACGCTCTCGGCCATAGCGCGCAAGTATGGGGTCTCGGTGCGCGACATTCGGGCTATTGCGGAGAACCAGATCCGGCCCGACGGGAGACTCCGGATCGGGCAGGAGTTGATCGTTCCGACCTCGCCCGAGATCGCCAAGGCGCGCTATACAGCCGTCGAGGAGGAGACGCCTCCGGCACCGGCCCGGGCCGGCAATGGCGAGGTGGTTCACATTGTCCGGAGCGGCGAGACGCCGGCTGCAATTGCAGCGCGGTATGGCGTTTCAGCCTCGTCCCTGATGAAGCGCAACCATATCAGCAATCCACGAAGATTGCGCGTTGGCCAGCGGCTCGTCGTGAAGCCGGGAGCTACGCCGGCGGTCGCAGCGGCTCCGGAGACTGAAGCCGCTGGCGTTAGATCGAATCGATCTGAGCCGGTGGAGACGTCATCCACAGCAGGCGCCGCCTCACGCACACATATCGTCGCCAAAGGCGAGACGCCGCAGTCGATTGCCTCGCGCTACGGAATATCGGCGGCTGCCTTGATGAAGTCCAACGGTATCAGCGATCCACGCAAGATGAAGGTCGGGGCGCGACTCAAGGTCCCGGGCGCAGGCGAGGTCGAGGTCGCTTCAGCAGACGTATCGTCCGCCGTGCATACGGTCCGTCGCGGCGATACCATTTGGGACATCGCGCGGAGATATGGCATCGAACGCGACCACCTGCTTCGCGCCAACGACCTCGATCATTCCTCCCGAATTCGACCTGGGGACCGGTTGGTCATCCCGCGTTAGTCCGCCCCGCCTCAACTTCTAACCTAATGCCGGTTACTGTAGAGCAAGCCGATCGGGTCATTTCCAGCCGGTTTGGTGCGCTGCTCGGCCGGGACCTGACGGCTGACCTGATCAGAAAGTGCGACGTGAAGGTCAAATCGGCGCATTCGGTGGTCTTTCGCGAGGGGGACTTTGCCGCAGCGCTCTTCATACTGCTTGAGGGAGCCGTCAAACTGGCCCGATTCAGCCGGGAGGGCAAGGAGACGGTCCTCCATATTGCCGAGGCGCCGGCAGTGATAGCCGAGGCTGCGATCTTCATCGGACGTTATCCCGCGGCGGCGATCGTCCAACGCGACGCGTCGCTGCTGGTTGTGCCGCGCGAAGTGGTGATGGAAATGGTCGGGAAAAGTGCGCCTTTTGCGCGGTTTTTACTCGAAGGGATGGCGATCTGGCTCAAGCGGATGGTGGCGCGAATCGAGCAGTTAACGATGGAGAGCGGAACGGCGCGGGTAGCGCGGCATCTTCTTGAACTCTACGAGCGTTCGAGTCCGCCCGGGACACCGCTGGCATGTCCCAAGGTGACGATCGGTCAGTCCAAGGGCGACCTTGCGACGATGCTGAACATCGCTCAGCCGTCGCTGTCGCGCATTCTGCGCCGGATGCAGGACGAGGGTGCGGTTCTTGTTGAGGGGCGGGAGTTTACGCTGCTCGATCTGGCTGCGCTGCGACGGATGACACTGCCGGCGATTGATTAGGCATAGGGCTTAGGGCTCAAGGCTCCAGGCAGCAGAACGGGGCAGGCGGTTACCGCCTGCCCCGTTCGACTCTTCATACCTGTGGCGAGGAAAGGTACTTCAGAAGGTCATCCCAACCCTGAAGAGCACGTTCCGCGGAGCGTCGTAGTTGCGCGGATTGGCATCGTAGTTCGAACGGTTTTCGCTCGGATTATAGGACGGATTGAGGGGGTGGATGGCCTGACTCGGGCTGCCTGTCTCGGCGTAAACCGACTGGACATTTCGCTTGTTGAAAAGATTGCCCACGGTGAAGCCGAAGAAGGCGCGCGTCCCCTTTTGAGGATTGAGGGAGTAATACTTTTCAAACTTGAGCGTCGTCCGCTCGCGCCACGGCAGCCGCGCCGAATTGGGCAGGATCAGGTTGGTGTTCTCGATGCCGGTGGTGTATTTCGACGGGGTGTAAGGCAGCCCTGAACCGAACTCCCACTGGACCGTCATAAGCCAGTCGTCCGGCATCCGGAATCCCAATAACTCAGGGTGCTCGTTCTTGGCATAGAGCACAGTAAGGAAGGCGTTGATCTTGTGCGTCTCGTCCCAGTCGAGGGGGTGCTCGTCGTAGTTATAGGGTACACCTCGCAGCCGCGAGGCTTGATTTGCCAGTTGGTCCGACGCCTTGCCGAAAGCGTAGGAGAAGTCGTAGTTAAAGGTCAGCGCATAATGGTGCGCGGGGCGCTTGTCGATGGTGAATTCAAAGCCTCGCATCCGGCCGTAGTCGAGGTTGACATAGCGATCGAGGGTCAGGTTCTTCCAACGTTCATCGGCCGTTGAGATCAGGTCATACTGATCCTTGTAGTAGCCGGAGATGTCGAAGACGACGAAGTCGCTGATCTGGGTGTTGACGCCGAGTTCATACTGGATCGTCTTCTCGTATTCGAGGTTGGGATTGCCGATCGTGGTGTTGGCATCGAAGTTGGCGGTCGCCGACTTGTAGAAATACTGAAAACTGGGGGCTTGATAGAAGTGCCCGTAGTTGAAGTAGAGTTTCGAGCGCTCGGTAATCGGGTGGCTGATGCCGAGCCGCGGCGAGACGCGGTAGTTGCCTCGCTCGGCGATGATAGCGCCGGGCTCGTCCCGGATGAGACGTTCCCGGAATTCGTCGATCACCTTTTGGTCGTGGATGATGAAGTCGAGCCGCAGGCCGGCGTTGACGATGAGGCCCTCGAACTCCATCTTGTCCTGCAAGTAGGCGGCACCCTCAAAGGGTTGATACTGATAAAAGTCGCGCACTCCGCCACGGTCGGGATAAAGTGAGCCGGAAGGCAGGTTGGCTTCACCGCTGTAGAGCAAGTCCGGCTGGGAGATGGACTGCATTTCAAGATCGCGATACTTGACCTCGACGCCGCTCTTCATTTCGTGATGCTTCGTCACCTGGCTCTGGATGTCATACTTGACGGTGTATTCGGTTGCGACGCGATCCTGCCAGAAGGCGGTGCCGTCCCAGAGTCCCGGGTTGAGGAAGAGGTCATAGTTGTCCCAGACGCCGTTGTTGTTGTAGTCGCGAAACCACTCCTTGCCCTCATCGAACTGGGTATTTGGTATGTTAAAGAGAGGGGCGGCGGCGTCGTGCAGCGAGCGGTTGATCCAGGTGGACTTGCCGGGGATGAAGGCGTAGATATTATCCGGCCAGTCGTTGCCGCGAGCTTCCTCGTTGTAGTTGTAGATCACCGGACGGGAGGGATTCAAGCCCGAGCGGAAGTCGGCCGGCTTGCAGAAGAGTTCATACTCGTCGAAGAGGCTGTTGGGGGGGTCGTAGCGCCCGTTTAGAGTCATTTCCGAGCCGAGGAACCAGCGTCCGGCTCCAGTCTGGGCATTGGCTGACGAAGGCAGATCGAACCAGATTTCCCCGGGATCCCACCGCCCATTATAAAGCCCCGAGATGGGATCGGGCTCGTCGATGAAAGGCTCGCCGGTGTCGTGCCAGTAGTCGCCGTCGATGAAGGGCTCGCGGGTGTCGGAACTGCCGGTGCGGCTCACCAGATCACGCCGGTTGTTCTCTCCGCTCAGGTCCTTGTCATCATAGCCTTCGCCGTCGTCCTGAATGCCGTTGCCGTTCAGGTCTTCGAAGGGTTCGCCGGGATCCCAACGGGAATTGCCGTTCAGATCGGTAAAGGGCTCCCAGGCGTCGAACGACCCGTTGCCGTTGGCGTCCTGGAAGCGTTCGCCGTCCCAGCGGCCGTTGCGGTTCCAGTCTTGTTCCGGCAATTGCGGTTCGTCCGGGTCCCATCGTCCGTTGCCGTTCAGATCGACATAGGGGTCCCAGGGATCCCACTGCCCCGGGTTGTTCTCGCCGGTCAGCGGGTTGACTACATCGACCCATGGCTCGGCGGCGTCGTAGATACCGTTGCCATTCAAATCTACCCAATCTTCGCCACGATCCCATTGCCCGTTCATATTGAGGTCTTCGTAGCCCTCGCCACCGCCGTCGTAGATGCCGTTGTCATTGGCATCCCAGAAGCCGTCCATAAAGCCGTTGCCGTCGTTGTCGGTATATTCGTCGGGGTCGAGCCAACTGTTGCCGTTGCGGTCGAAGGCGTTGGCGAAATTGTTCTCGATGGCCGATAGGAGGGTGAACTCGCCCGGGCTTTTGCCGCGCGGCTGAACGCGGGAGTGAGTGCTGAAGGTGATCAGTTTCAGCGTGTAGTAGGTCTTGGCCGACACCTGATTAGTGTAGGTGAGCGCCGCGGAGAACTGCCGGTTTTCAGCCCAGGGCCGATTTTGGAGATTGTACTTGTATCCGTAGCCGTAGTTTCCCGAAACGCCGCCCTCGCCGGCGGGATAGATGTCCCAACGGTGGTAGTTCTCGGAAAGTGAGAGCGAAAGTTTCTTCGTATCGGTCAGGCTGTAGGAGAGTTTGAGCGAAGTTTGATAACTGTTGTCCTGCCGTTCCGGGAGTTTGATGCCCAGCCCCAGATAGTCGTTTGCAGGTCGGTTGATGTTGAAGGGGGTGTAGGTGTTGCTGAGATAGCCCGTCGTCGAAAGGAAGAAGGTAACCGGCTTGCCGAGCAGGCTCTTGGAATAGGGCACCGGCCCGCCGAGGTTCAGTTCCATCCGGTCGGTGTCGAAGGAGTAGGTCTCGATGATGCGGTCGGTTTGAAATTCGACGCGGCCGGAGTAGTCGGTCTTGGAGCCTTCCGAGGTGGTGATCTGAACGACGGCTCCGGCGCGGCCATACTCGGCGTTGAAGCCTCCGGTCAGGATGTTGATCTCTTCGACCGCTTCACTCGAGACTGAAAGTGAGGTCTGGGTATCGACGAGCGGGTCGCGGCGGTCGATGTCATCGACCACGATGGCAACCGATCCCGAGCGCGAGCCCCGGACGTGGAACTTGCCCTCAACGTCGGTCTTGAAACCTTTGGTGGTCGAGAGGATAGCGCTGATCGACTCGGGCTTGCGATTCTGCAGTTCAACCTTGCCGAGCCGCTGTCCCGCCGACGACTGGCCGAGGTTGACCAACTTCTTCTGCACTACCACCTTGACTTCCTTCAATTCGATTGCCGCCGGGGTGAGTGTGATGTCGAGCGTCGTCGTAAGATCCGACTCGACGAGCACATTGGTAAGGGTCAGGTTGTGATACCCGGTGAAGGAGGCTTCGAGGGTGTAGGTTCCGGGGGTGATCCCGATCAGGACGTAGTTGCCATCGAAGTCGGCCTCGGCGCCCCAGGGTGTGCCCGGTATGGTAATGCTGGCGCCGGCCATCGGGAAGCCCGTCTCGGAGTCGGTGATGGTTCCTTTGATGCTCCCGGTGGCAGCATGTAACCGGCCCGTGCCTATGGCGAGGACCATAAGTGCAAAAGCAACAGCGGTGGACCGCAGGGCGTGTCGTTTCATAAGGCGATTAGGTTGAACGGGAAAAAGTATCTTGTAAGGTAACCTGTGGAATCGTCCAAGTCAAGAGGCTTGCCACTTGCTTTCTATGCATCATAGCGTGAGCCAAAAACGCGGGGGACGGGTTAGGTCCCGTCCCCCGCCGCAGTAACGTTCGCGTTCCGAATAGCATTAAATGTGGTGTCAGGTGTCCCACCTGACACTATCAAGCACACTTGGTCGCGGTGTAAGTTGTCTAATCTGACACCAATATACCTTTATTAACAATGACTTCCCGTCGGGTGAAGACACCCGACGGCACCCCAGTGCATTCTCGGACAGGCTGCTTCGCGGGAATGACGATCATAGCATCAGCGTTCACAGCAAGCGATCACGAGTGATGACCCGGACGGGAAACGAAACGAACCATCTACATATTCCGCACGATAGCTTCGGCGTAGCCTGAGCAGGAGACCTTGGTGGCACCTTCCATCAGGCGATGGAGGTCATAGGTTACGGTCTTAGCTTCGATGGTGCGTTCGATGGCTTGCTCGACCATTAGGGCGGCTTCGCGCCAGCCGAGGTAGGTCAGCATCATCACCCCGGAGAGCATCAGGCTGCCGGGGTTGACCATATCCTTACCGGCATATTTGGGCGCGGTGCCGTGGGTCGCTTCGAACATCCCGACATAGTCGCCGATGTTGGCACCGGGGGCCATTCCAAGACCGCCGACCTGGGCTGCCGAGGCGTCCGAGAGGTAGTCGCCGTTCAGGTTGGGGGTGCAGACGATATCGTATTCGTCGGCACGGGTCAGGATCTGTTGGAACATCGAGTCGGCGATACGATCCTTGACGACGACCCGTCCGCCCGGATCACCGGCCGGCTTCCCGCCGCGAAGATCGGCAAAGGCGCCCGGCTTGGTGATCGGTGTAACGCCGTCAGCGGCGCGCGTCTCGTCCCAGAGTTCGGCTTCGGTGATGACGCGGTCGCGGAACTCGTCGAGCGCCAGTTGGTAGCCCCAGTCTTTGAAGGCGCCTTCGGTGAACTTCATAATGTTCCCCTTGTGCATAAAGGTAACCGACTTGCGGCCCTCTTTGACGGCGAATTGGAGCGCCTTGCGCGCCAGACGCTTCGAACCGGTTACCGAGATAGGCTTGATGCCGACGCCGGAGTCGGTGCGGATCTTCTTGCCCATTTGGGTGTTGATGAAGTCGATGATCCTGGCGGCTTCGGGGGTGCCTTGCTGCCATTCGATGCCGGCATAGACATCCTCGGTGTTCTCGCGGAAGATGACGATGTTCATTGCCGCCGGGTTGACAACCGGTGATGGGACGCCTTTGAACCAGCGCACCGGGCGGATGCAGGCGTAGAGGTCGAGCACCTGACGAAGGGTGACGTTGAGACTGCGGATGCCGCCGCCGACCGGGGTCGTGAGCGGGCCTTTGATGGCGACGATGTAGTCCGCGACGGCCTTCAGGGTGTCCTGGGGCAGGTATTGGTTGGGGCCATACTTCTCGACGGCTTCGTCCCCGGCATAGACCTTGAACCAGGCGATCCGGCGCTTGCCGCTGTAAGCCCTGGCGACGGCGGCGTCGATGACGTGCTGCGTGGCCGGCCAGATGTCGATACCGATGCCGTCGCCGCGCAGGAAGGGGATGATGGGATTGTCGGGAACGTTCAGTTCGTTATTGACGGTGGTAATTGATGCCCCGTCGGCGGGCGGGATGATCTGATCGTAGTGAGACACTGCTGCTCCGGTAGGTTTTATTGGATATAAATTGACAATTCCGGACCCTATTGGGTGGTCCTGATTCAAGGAATCGATTATGCCTTAATATAGGCAGAGGCGGATTGACCTGTCAACGCTGCTGCGGCTTGCGATGGGAATTTAATCCCAATTCCGGTCTTTATCCTTTATCCATTCAAAAGGAAGCGCCGGCTCAAATGCTTGAGTCGGCGCTATCTATGACTGTCCCCGGCCATTAAAGTGTCAGCACTCTGCGGGTTGCTTCCAACACGTGGCTCAGCCGAAGTTCCCATCCGGAGGTTGGTGGAGGGAAGGGATCAGCGGTCAATAGGGACAGTGGATGCCAAAGATTCTGCTCTGCCACAAAAGGCGGCACGGTCGTCAGTAATAATATCGTCAACCTGAAGGCAGCACTTGAAATCGAACCAGGGGAGTAGCCGGCGGGGCGTCAACTGTTACGATCGTATTAGCATTAGCGGGTTGCGCGTAGGACGACCATCCTTTCCCGCCGATACCCGGGCGGCGGGATGCGGATAGGCTTGACGCGGCTCCGCCGGCTTATGCTCCCTATGTTGCTTCGACAGCCGGACAGTGCATGGTGCAGATATCTGTCGAAGTTGTCCACCGAAGTGGACCCGGACGACCCGGAGGTCAGAATATCCCGTGCCGGTCGCATCCCGAAGGAGGCAACTGCCGAAACGTTACGGCCACCAGCGGCGGCAAATCAAAGAAACCGTGCCTGCTCTCGTCAACGTTCCGGCCGCGCATTCGTTAGGCCGATAGTGAAGTAGTGCGCTTCCGCCAATGAAACCGTGCCGAACCCGAACCTGATGCTGTGCTTGTTTCTGTCGGGTAACCTGTGCTTGTAGCAGTGCTGTGAACCGTGCTGAAGCAGTGCGAGGCGGAAGGAATGCGCGTTAACCGGGCGTCCAAAAGAAACCGTGCCGGATGCTGTGCTGGTCTTAAGAATAGCAAGCGGTGTGCCAAAAGAGAATTGGTGCCGATTCAAGGCGAAATCGGCGTCATAAGGCGTGAGATGGGGCGCTGTAACTGTGCAGAATATGCACTACAGGTAGAGCGGTCTGCAAACTATGCGCACTTGATGTTGGCGGAGTGCCCTGCGGTCGGTGAGGCCTAATGCCCGTCAACCGGCAGCCGGCCGGGCGGAGGTTTTCGCCAAAGAGCATCGAGGAAGGCCGCGCCATAGGATATGCCCAGTCCTATTGCGGCGCCGTTGCGGAGGCGTGACAGGCTGCGGTAGTCCTTCCAGAGACGCGCCGCGTCCCGGCTGGTCGTCGCATCGAGGTAATTCTGCCGGGCGTCGGGCATCTGCAACTCAGCGTAGGCCAGCAGGATCGCTGTCGTTGCGATCAGCCCGGTATAGATGAGACCGCGTCCCGGTTCTCCCTTCTCAAACTGGCCCCCTCCCGGGATATAGAGCGCCCGAAGCGATGCCTTGCGACAGATTTCGGCTTCGGCAGCGACCCGGAAGCGGTGCTCCTCTGCAGCCACCTTGACGTAGTCGGTGCGGGCGATGTCGAAGATACGCCGCACCTTGGGGGACCAGGTAATGGGATCGGGCGAAAGGGTCGGAGTCAGGCGCAAAGCCTGAAGGAAATAGCGGGCACCGTTCAGTTCGTCGTCGTTGGCTGCAGCGCAGAAGGCGAGGACTTTATAGAGGTCGGTGCGCTGTGCCGGAGTAAGTTCACCCGGAACGTCGAGGGCTTTCAACGCCAGATATTCGGCTTCGCTGATCCGTCCGGCATCGTAGAGGTCGATGACGCGCAGAACAACATCGAGGCTATCCTCGGCTACCGCACCGGTCGCAAGCGCCAATATGGCGAATGCGACCGATACGATAAGGTGTGACCCCAGCCTACTCATTGGGGGGTGCGGTGGTTACCGGGCGAGCGCCTTGACTGCTGCAGTCAAGGCCGGAAGAACTTCGAAGACGTCTCCAACGATGCCATAGTCCGCTGCTTTGAAAATTGGCGCGTCGGAATCCTTGTTGATGGCTACGATCACCTTCGACGAGCGCATCCCGGCGAGGTGCTGGATGGCGCCGGATATGCCGCAGGCGATGTAGAGCGACGGTCCGACCACTTTGCCGGTCTGTCCGACCTGCTCGCCGTGCGGTCTCCAGCCGGCATCGACTACCGCGCGAGAGGCTCCGACGGCTCCGTCCAGCGCTGCGGCAAGGTCTTCGACAAGATGGAAATTCTCAGGCCCCTTCATTCCGCGTCCGCCGCTGACAATGACATCCGCTTCGCTGACGTCGAGTTTACCGGCGCCTTCCTGACGGGTCTCGACGCAGACGGTTTTGACGACGCCGGTCAGATCGACGCTCAGGGATTCGAGCGCAGGTGCTGAGCCGCCGGACTTGATGGCGAGGAAAGCCTTGGGGCGAAGCGATACTATCGCCGGGAGAGTCCTGGCTTCGAGGGTGATCATCAGCCTTCCCGCATAGACGGGCCGGCGGACGGCAATCCGCCCACCTGTTACCGTGAGTTCGGTGCAGTCGGGGAGGAAGGCGGCGTCAAGCCGGGCAGCCAGCGTCGGCGCCAGATCGCGTCCCATCGAAGTTGCCGGGAAGAGTATGACCTCGGCGCCCAATGCTTTAGAAGCGGCTTCGACTACGGCGCCGTAGCCCTCCGGGCTGTAGCCGGAAAGTTCAGGCTGCATTGCGGCAAGGAGGCGGTCGATTCCGAAGCCGTCGAGGCCGCTCGCCAGCGATCCGG
>Ga0194120_10010476_pt1 | contig 11419 bp, 7 predicted proteins | sample TA2MahCa65mmetaG_FD_148642 | JGI IMG/M metagenome (GOLD analysis project Ga0194120, IMG submission 148642) | Freshwater microbial communities from Lake Tanganyika, Tanzania - TA2015019 Mahale Deep Cast 65m | ecosystem: Environmental > Aquatic > Freshwater > Lake | place: Tanzania: Lake... | reverse complement strand
CTTGACGCGGATGGCTGTCACCCTCCGGACGATGATGGCGATAAGGCCGACCAGCGTCAGGAGGCCGAAGATGAGGCCGGTAATCTCAAGCAGGTAGAGCCGCAGAGGGCGAGCGTTGAACAGCAGCACCTGACGCGGTATCAGAAAGGCGACGATGTGCCCGGTCAGGACGGTCAGGATGCCGTAGTGAAACGGCACCAGCGCCCAGAAGTGCTGCTGATTCTCGAGCAACTGCGACGAGAGGCTCGAGTAGGTGAAGGTCTGCGCCCGGTAGCGGTGAATCGTGATCAGGAAGAAGATGATCAGCGCCACGTAGGGGAGCACCCCGAACAAGATGCCGTCAAGCCAGGTCATGGTTCGCCCGTTGATTGTTCTTCGTGCTTCGTTCTTCGTTCAGGGTCTCGCGGATTGCGTCGAGTAGCCGAACGTAGGGGCATTCAGCTTTCCGCAGTGCCCCGGTCAACTTGTCAAGCGCCGGCAGAAGGAACTTCGATTCAAACTCCCCGGCTTCTTCCGATTTCCAGACCTCCATTAGGCACAGGACGTTGGTCAAGTGGTCGGGAAGTTCGATGCCGGCGTCGAGGTTATGCTCGCGCAACTGCTTTGCGAGGTAAGCCATCAACTCGCCCCGCTGGTAGTCTTCGCCGAAGAGATGCCAGCCGACTTCGAGCGCCTGGTCGGGAATCCAGTCGAAGGTCCGGACGTGAAGTTCCTGCCGATCGTTAAGGCTGAGCGCGGCAAGCGACGCCTCAAATTCCTCCAGCGGACGGAGGGCTGCTGCTGGCAACGCCGACCGCAGACCATTCAAACGCAGTGCGGCATCACTCTCCGGATAGCGGAGCAATCCGGCGAGAGCCGATAGGGTCTTTTCGTTCATAGTTCTGCGCTCTTCATTTTGCAATATTAAAGCCCTCGTCTCGGTCCGGACAGGAATCCGAACCCGGCTTCGGTGCGCCGCTCGAAGGGGTCTTGCATCGCCTCGATTGCCTCCTCGCGGTGCTCGGGCGGGATGACGAAGCGGTCGTCGAAGGTGCAGAGGCTGGTCAGTTTGTAAATCGCCTCCGCTTCATCGGGGGTGCAGTCGGCTTCCTTCAGCATCCGGATGGCGGTCTCCTGCGACACATCGCCGACGGTGAGTGCCCGCCGCCACCAGCGGACGGCTTTCTGTTTGCGCAGGGCGTAGAGCACCTTGCCTTCCTGACCGGCGCCCAGGAGGCTGGCGAGGAACTGCACCGGCACCCGCGATTGGTTGATGTCGTGGAAGAGGTCGGATGAGGTCATTTCGACGCCGTTCTCCTGCCGCGACGCCATCACCGGAGACATCGGCGGGACATAGAAGAGCATCGGCAATGTGCGATATTCGATGTGCGGCGGGAGAGCCATCTTCCAGACCTTGACGAACTGATAGACAGGCGACTTCTGCGCGGCTTCGATCATCGCCTCGCTGACGCCCGACCGAAGAGCGGCTTCGACGACCTCGCTGCGGTGCGGATCGAGGATTAGTTCACGGTGGCCGTCGATCAGTTCGGCGTCGGGCAGGTTGGCGACGTCGTGGAGGCGCGAGGCGTCGTAGAGCAAGACGCCGAGGTAGCGAATCCGCCCGACGCAGGAGTGGAAGCAAGCCGGTGCCTGGCCGGTCTCTATGCGGGGGAAGCAGAGGATGCACTTCTCGGACTTGCCGGTGTGCCAGTTGAAGAAGGTTTTCTTATAAGGGCACGCCGCGACGCACGACCGCCAGGCGCGACAACGTTTCTGATCGAGCAGGACGATGCCGTCTTCGCCGCGCTTGTAGAGCGCTCCCGACGGGCACGCTGCGACGCATGCCGGGTTGAGGCAGTGGTTGCAGATGCGCGGGAAGTAGAAGAAGACGAGCCGCTCGACGGCGAAGAGTTGCTGCTGGACGACCGGGTCGAGGGCCTCGAGGTTGGGGTCGTTGCGGGCATAGACCGGCGAACCGCCCAGGTCGTCGTCCCAGTTGGGGCCGGACTCGATGTCGATCGGCTCACCGGTGATCATCGAGATCGGCCGCGCGGTCGGCTGGTCGGGGCCTTCTGGCGAGTCGAAGAGGGCTTTGTAATCGTAAGTCCACGGCTCGTAGTAGTCGTCGATCGACGGCATATGCGGGTTGTGGAAGATGTTCGGGACGATCCGGCCCCGCCCGGTCGAGCGGAGACGGATATCGCCGTTCGACTTTTCCCACCCACCTGCGAACTTCGACTGATCTTCCCACCGGGTCGGGTAGCCCCCTCCGGGCTTGGTTTCGACGTTGTTCCACCACATATACTCGGCGCCCTTGCGATCGGTCCAGATATTTTTGCAAGCGATCGAGCAAGTATGGCAGCCGATGCACTTGTCGAGGTGGAAAACCATCGATGTTTGCGAGCGAACGTTCATTGTGCTCTCAGTGAGTTGTCATTCCCGCGCAGGCGGGAATCCAGTTGGGTGTGCAACCGGACGCCCTCGTCCGGTTGCTGGCAGGCGGACGAGGGCATCCTCCCGCACGGGTATATTGGGTTACCACTTCAACTCCGGCAGTTTGCGCACCAGAATGTGGGTGTCGCGCTGGCAGCCGACGGGGCCCCAATAGTTGAAGTGATAGGTGAACTGGCCGTAACCGCCGACCATCAGATTCGGCTTGAGGCGCGTCCGGGTCAGGCTGTTATGACCGCCGGCCCGCCGGCCGTTGCGAAGCGGCGATTTCGGCACCGAATAGGTCCGCTCCGGCGAGTGATACTGGATGCAAATGCCCTTTGGGATGCGCGCTGAGACGACCGCCCGCGTGACGACGACGCCGTGGTCGTTGTGGACTTCGACCCAGTCGTTGTCGTTGATGCCGATGGCGGCGGCGTCTTCTTCGCTGATCCAGAACGGCTCGACGCCGCGCGAAAGGGTCGTCATCCGCTGGTTGTCGCCGTAGGTCGAGTGTATATGCCACTTGCCGTGCGGCGTCAGGTAGTTGAGCATCACGGCGCGCGGCGATGTGCCATCCGGATCGGGTTGCCGGTTGTTCGAGGTGAACATCAGGTCGGCATACTGCACCGGCAGCGGCTTCGGTTTGTAGGTCGGCAGGTGCTCGCCAAACTGGATGTAACCGGGATGGTCGAGATAGAAGTGCTGACGGCCGGTCAGGGTGCGCCACGGCACGAGGGCTTCGACGTTGTAAGTGAAGGGGCTGTAAGCGCGGCCATTTTCGATCAGTCCGGACCACATCGGGCTGTTGACGAACCGGAAGGGGCGCGTCTGCAGACCTTTGTAATCGGTGCGAACGCCGCGATAACGTTCCACCAGCGGCGTCAGAGGCAGGCCGACCTTCGCTTCCATATTCTTGTAAGAGCGATAGGCCAGTTCGCCATTGGTGACGGTGGCGAAGTGAAGGATGATATTGCAGGACTGTTCGTCTTCGGCAATCGAGAGCAGCCGCTCCTCGCCGACGACGACCGTGGGGAGCGATTTTGCCGCCTCCTCATAGACGTCTTTGATCTGGTAGTGCGTCCCGTGCGCTCCGAGGCCGTTGTCGCGCGCGAGTGGCCCAAAGGCGCCGTATTGCTCGTAGATCTTCGTATAGTCGCGGCTTACGACCTTGAGCCCGGGCATCGTCTTACCGGGGAGGGGGACTTCACCTGCAGCGAGCCAATCCTTCATAACCGGCTGGGCGATCTCGGCAGCGGTGTCGTGCGCCAGCGGCGAAGCGATCAGGTCCTTCACCGGCTCCGGCAGGTGCCGCCGGGCCAACTCGGCGACCTTTTTCGCAATGGCGCGGAAGGTCTGCCAATCGCTCTTGGTCTCCCAACAGGGTGGAACAGCCGCCGAGAGGGGATGGATGAAACTATGCAGGTCGGTAGAGTTGAGGTCGGCTTTCTCATACCAGGTTGCAGCGGGCAGGATGATGTCGGAATAGAGCGCCGAGGTGTCCATCCGGAAGTTGACATCGATGACGAGGTCCATCTTGCCCTGGGGGGCTTTGTCGCGCCAGACGACTTCAGCGGTTGAACCAGCGGCTATCTCCTCGGCGATGGCGTTGTCGTGTGTGCCGAGGTAGTGGCGCAGGAAGTATTCGTGGCCCTTGGAGGAGGACATCAGGGCGTTGCCGCGCCATATAAACCAGAGCCGGGGCCAGTTTTCCGGAGCATCGGGGTCTTCGACCGCGAACTGCAACTTGCGGGCGCGAAGTTGCTCCACGACCCAGGCGACGATCTCGGATTCGTTCTTCGCTCCGGCGGCTTCAGCCTCGCGGACGATCTCGATAGGGTTGCGGTTGAACTGCGGGTAGAAGGGGAGCCACCCATTGCGGACCGCCTTCACCTGGACGTCGATGGTGTGGCCCGCGGCGAGGAAGGTCTCGCCCCCCTTTGCGTCCCCCCCGCTGAGCGGGGGGGAATGAGGGGGGGGCGGAACGGTATGATAGTCGGTGAAGGCACGCTCGTAACGCCATTGGTCGGTGTTGACGTAGTGCCAACTGGGAGCGTTCTGGAGCCGTGCAGCGGGGAACCAGTCACGGGCAAAAGCGATGGCACTCCAGGGTTCGCCGGGAGCAAGTTTCTCCTGCCCGACATAGTGCGCCAGGCCGCCGCCGTTGACACCTACGCAACCGCAGAGCATCAGCGCGTTGATCCCGGCGCGATACATCAGGTTGCCGTGATACCAGTGGTTAATCCCGGCGCCGATGATGATGGTGCACTTGCCCTTGGTCAGTTCGGCAGTGGTGCCCCACTCGCGGGCGAAGCGGATAAGCGTCTCGCGTCCGATGCCGGTGAACTTCTCGGACCAGGCCGGGGTGTAGGGCGAATCGGCGTCGTCGTAGTTTTTCGGGTAGTCGCCGGCGAGACCGCGAGCGACGCCATATTGCGCCATCAGGAGGTCATAGACCATCGCAACAACAACCTCGCTACCGTCGGCACACCTAATCCGGCGGACCGGAACCCCGCGCTTTAGACTGGCGGCTCCGGCGAAGTCGTCGAAGAGGGCTTGCACCACGTCGTCGGAATCGGGCAGGAAGGTCAATTGCGGTTTAATGTCCTTGCCGTCGAGCCCGTCTTTCAGGAGAAGGTTCCATTTGCCGCCTTCGCTGCCCCAGCGAAAGCCCCCCGAGCCCATCGGCATCTTTGGCGCTCCCGTTGCGCTGTCCCACATCAGGAATTTCCAATCGCCGTTCTCGATATGGGCATAGGGCGCAAGCCGGTTGGCACGGAGCAACTGGCCGGGACGGTAGAGCGCTTCCCCCCCTTCCGTCCCCCCCGCAGAGCGAGGGGGAGTAACCGGCAGCAGTTCGACGAGATAGGGGCAGTCGGTGTATCTCTTTACGTAGTCGATGAAGTAGGGCGTCGGCTTGCGGTGATGGAATTCGGTCAGCAGAACGTGGTTGACTGCCATCCACCAGGCTCCGTCCTGTCCGGCGTTGAGGCCGATCCACTCGTCGGCATACTTCGAGACTTGCGAAAAGTCGGGCGCAAAGACCCACATCTTCGACCCGTTATGCCGCGCTTCGGCGGCGAAGTGGCAGTCCGGAGTGCGGGTCATGTTGAGGTTCGAACCCATCACGGCGAGCAGTTTGGCGTTATACCAATCTGCTGACTCTTGGACGTCGGTCTGCTCACCCCAGGTTTCCGGCGAAGCCGGCGGGAGGTCGCAATACCAATCATAGAAGGAGAGGCTGCAGCCGCCGAGTAGTTGCATCAGCCTGGCGCCGCCGGCATAACTTATCATAGACATCGCCGGGATAGGCGAGAAGCCGGCGATCCGGTCCGGGCCGTGAGTCTTGATGGTGTGGACTGCGCAGGCGCTGATGATCTCGGTAACGGTATTCCAATCGGCCCGACGGAAGCCGCCCTTGCCGCGGGCGCGTTGAAACCGCTTGCGCTTGTCAGGATCGGATATCAGTTTCGCCCATGCTTCGACCGGGTCGTAAATCTCGGCCTTCACTTCCTTCCAGAGGTCGAGCAGGGCGCCCCGGATGTAGGGATATTTGACCCGCAGCGGGCTGTAAAGGTACCACGAATAGGAGATACCGCGTTGACAGCCACGCGGCTCGTAAGGGGGCAAGCCTGGCTCGAGCATCGGATAGTCGAGCGCCTGCATCTCCCAGGTGACGATCCCCTCCTTGACGTGGATATACCACGAGCAACTGCCGGTGCAGTTGACGCCGTGCGTCGAGCGGACGATCTTATCGTGCTGCCAGCGGTTGCGGTAAAACTCCTCCCAACTGCGGAGAGCCGGGTTGGTCTCGTCTTTGATCCAGGGAATGGAATCGGCAGATTTCATTGTGGTTGTAGAATAAAAGTTGAATAGTCAGAAAGTCGGAAAGTCGCCGGCGATCCAAAAGCGGAAATCAATGCGTTGAGCTGTCGAACTTGCCAACTTTCCAACTTGTTAACTTGTTCTTCGTGGGATACTCACCATCGCGGGTGAGCGCGCTCGCTTCGACTTGCGCTCTACGCACCGAGCGAAACCGGCCCCGCCATATCACTTCGAAAAGGGCCAGCGCAATGAACATCCCGACCAAGCCCATGATGAAGAAGTTTAGCGCAGCCGGGGAGCGGTCCTCACCACCGTGTCGGGCCGTCTCCTCAAAGAAGGCGGTAAGCGCGACGACCTCGTCCTGGGTAAAGGGATGACTTGCAAAGAGCGGCTGCATCGTCGTCGTCGCAGGGGCGTTGAGCCATGACGCGAGAGCCTTGCGGCCTTGCAGGCGCTCATAAACGAGGGTCAGGTCAGGCCCGAGGCGCCCGCCTGAAAGGCCTCCCAAACCATTGACGGTATGGCAGGAAAGGCAGGCTGCTCCGCCGCCCGAAAGAGGCTGTTTGCCCAGGAATAGGCTTGCGCCATAGGCAATCTGTGCCGGTGTGAATGGCTCGTCGCCAATAGCCAGTCCGACGAACTGCGAGACCTCAAGTTTCGACTCAACATCGATCAGGTCGAGCAGAGCCGTGATCAGATCGGGATTCAGGGTCGGGATTGACGGCATCACGACGTCGCGCGATTCCTGCTTCAGTTTGACCGCATAGGGATCGCCGGAGTCGATGAGCGCCTTGGGGTTGGCTATGAACCGTGCGAGGTAGATTCGGTCGGCGCGAGTCGTAACGTCTTTCAGATCCGGACCGGTGAGCCGGCCACCTCCGATGGTGTGACAACTGGCACAGTTCTGGCGGAAGTATTGAGCCGGATCCTGCGCGATGGCGCTCGATGCGGCACATAGCAGAAGGAGTGTGGTTGATAGTAGTGCATTCACCGGAGTTCCTCTTGGGGGGTTTGGAGGTCGGGTGCGACCTGGGCAGCGATGCCGCCGATGGTCGTGCGGGTCAGAAAGGCGGTGTAGGTGTTCTTGACCCGCTTCCAGGCATGATGCGCCGAACAGGGCTGGCCGTCGGTGCAGAGGTGGCTATGTTGAAGGAAGCAGGACGGCACGGCGGCTTCGCCCTCGAAGACCCGGGCGACCTCGAGCAGGGTGATAGTGTCCGCCGGACGTTTGAGGCGGTAGCCACCGCCCGGGCCGCGGGACGCTTCGACGATGCCGACCTTGTTGAGAGCCAGCAGGATCTTGGCGAGGTAGTTGTTGGGGATGTCGCTGGTGAGGGCGAGGTCCCGTCCGAGGAGGGTTCCACCCTCCTCCAGACGGGCCAGATGGATAAGGGCCCGTACCGCGTATTCCGAGGTAGTTGAGAGCACGCCGAAACTCCGGGGCGAAAACTCTTGACTTGTTGATGAACAATGTATAGATTGTCTGCCGTGCTGTCAAGAGGGGGAACGGTCTTTTAAGCAATTTCGCAAAAAAACTCCTGCCTCCCCTGACTAAGCCGCCAAGTGTAGATTTATCTTTGATATCAATCCTCCGACCCCGGATGCCTAAGGCTGGCAACTACGGCCTCCGAGGCGTCGGCGAAGCGGGAGACCGCGACCTCGCCGTGAGGGCGTCCTTGGAAACAGGGCCGCCTCCCAACTTTGGAAAGGAGATCACTTTGCCGCCACTATCACTCCCGGATCCGACAAGGCTGGTGGCCGCCTCGGAGAAAGCCATTCCCCGGCGCGGCCAACTCCTTCGTCTCGCCGTAACCGACCGCTGCGACTTCCGCTGCCTCTACTGCGCGCCTCCGGGCGGGCTGCCGAAGACGCCTTATAACCACTTACCGACGCTCGACGAACTGGCGGAGGCCGTCCGCTACCTGACCGAGGCTTGTGCTATCCGACGGGTGAAGATCACCGGTGGCGAGCCGCTCCTGCGGCCGGGGGTCGTCGGACTAGTGGAGCGGCTCGCGGCGTATCCTCATATAGAGGAGGTATCGCTCACCACCAACGGGTCGAAGTTGGCGCGACTGGCTCAGCCTCTCAGGGAAGCCGGGCTGGCGCGGGTGAACGTCTCGCTTGACACTTTGGATCCGGAGCGGTTCACGCAAATGACCGGCGGCCGGATCGGGTCGGTGCTCGCCGGGATCGATGCCGCAATTGAAACCGGGTTGAAGCCGGTCAAGTTGAACGCGGTGTTGACGCGAAGTCATTGGCGGGAGGACGTCCCGGCGCTAATCCGGTTTGCCGGTGAGCGGGGAGTCGAGGTGCGGTTCATCGAACTGATGTCGGTCGGCCCGGCGGCCTGGTTTGCAGCGGAGGAGTTCATTTCAGCACGTGAGGTGCGAAGTGAACTTGAAGGAGCCTATCGGCTTGAACCGGTGCCGGGAAGACCCGGAGCGCCGGCACGCCGGATGCGAGCCGTCGGCCCGGACGGCGACGCCTTAACCGGTTGGATCACGCCGCAGTCGCACTCCTTTTGCGACCACTGCGACCGGCTGCGACTCGACTGCCATGGCCGACTGCGCAGGTGCCTGATGGACCCGATTGCGCTTCCGCTCCTGATAATGAGCGGCGAAGGACGCAAGGCGAAGTGCCTGGTAGTCAATGAAGCGGCTTTGGAGGGTTACTTAGCCGGCAAGCGGGCGCCGGACTTTATGGCCGGACCTACAGCAATGATAGCGATCGGGGGGTGAATGGGCGATGACCTTGCATGTGGCACGCTGACCAGTTATGCTGCAGGATCACCTATTTAGGCCAGATCGGTCAAGATTTTCCATGCAAGTCATTCCCGATCTATCGACTTGCCGCCTTTCATATGCTATATTCTATTCAGCCTGGGCATCAGCCTGGGCCATCCGACAATCCTTACCCAGCGAAAGGAATGCTCAATGGCTCGCAGTCTCACCTTTCGGCTCGTATGCCTCGCCATGGCCATCTTCACCTTGACGCTCGGCTTGCCTAATATGGCGTGGGCGACAGACCTGGATCTCGAGATGCTGATCCAATGGGATCAGGAAGCAGAACGATATGACATTGAAGTGCAAGTTCGATTCCTCGATTCCGGCGGCATCCCCATTACAGACTGGCAGTCAATGACCCCTAACTCCAACTACTCCGTCTACACGCTTAACTGGGTTGATGTCCCGGCCAACGCCGCAATAGCCCAGTTCGTTTGGACAAATCCCGATCCGAGGCTCAGTTCGGATGGCCAAGACGTCATCGACGGTCCAGACAATTCGGATCCCATAACTGCTGAAGTCGCCGTAAATTGGCAAGGTGTGACTTCAAACGATGTCTTCAATGATTGGGATGGCAACTGAAACAAGCTTTGGAACCTCAATGGGGGCTCAATGAGGCGGAATCCAGCCAATCAACGCACAGCCTGAGCAAGTCATAGGCTATGAGAATCTCAGCCATAGTGCAGTTCGCGCTCACCTATGCTGGCGTCGTCTTGGCCGAACCCGAAATAGATCTGCTTCGATACTATGATTTCGGTGCTAATGACGAATTCCGGGACATTTACGCCGCTGCTAATGGCGAATTTGCTGTATGTGGTGTTCGCGGTAGCGAAAGTGGCATATTGGCCCGGATGGATACAGAAGGCGAGATTATATGGCTTATCGAAACCTGGGACTTCATGCCGCGCTCGATAATCGAGGCCGATAATGGTGATTTCATTATTGCTGGAGGCATCGAGCAGGTGGCCGCAGTGATGCGTGTGAGTGCCGATGGTGGAGAAGTACTCTGGGTTGAAACCTATGGGGAAACAGTGTTTAATGCAGTAATTGAACTTAAGAGCGGGGAGTTTGTATGTTGTGGAAGAACCACAAATGTCAGTGGCAGAATAGCCGCCATCGATGCCAATGGTGAGATCATATGGAATCGCTTCTATGCGCCATTAGGAAACATCTATCAGGACTTTTATGCACTGCGGGAAACCGACGAGGGGGTCATCGCTGTCGGACGGGCAGCCGCAGGCGCTTGGATAATCCGATGCAATTTCGAAGGTGAGCAGATTTGGAATCGAATACTCAATGCAGAAGTAAGTCGCCATTTCTATTCGATTGTCTCCGGTCCAAACGGATATGCCTTGGGCGGAATTCGCGAGGATAGATGGCCCTGGGAAGGCTACCGATGGGCATATACAAGCTTAACAGGAATTAGTGCAGATGGAGACATTCAGTTCGATGAAGTTTACCCGGAGCAAGTGCTTCCGGGACACCGTAATTACGGTGTTGCAAGGATTTCGGATGGCTTTGTCGCAGTAGGATGGGAGATTCCGGATATATTCCGAGGTCAATTCCTTCGTGCGAGCCATCCCATCGCCCATCGGACATCGCCCAACGGTGAGTTAGTTTGGCGCAAGGACTTTCATCAAATAGTTGGTCAGGTTGGAATGGGAAATGTCACCAGCAATAAACTGACCTCCGTCATCACCCTGCCTAACAACGTCATCGTCGCCTGCGGTTCGATGGTGAGCAATGAAGAAGAAAACGGCGACGACGCTATCATCGTCCGCCTCGAACCCGACATTCTTGGTCCGGTCGTCTTCCACAAGGAACCCGAAGACTCCCTCCTTAAAGTCCTCCCCGGCGAAACCATCGACTTCCTCGTCCGCGCCCGCAACCAGCAGGGCGAGGAAATGTCCTATCAGTGGACCTACCGCGACACCGTCCGCTCGCAAGATACTTCCTGCACTATCCGATTTGACGAAAGAGGCACCTTCCCGGTCGTATGCCGCGTAACGGCCGGTGAATGGTCGGTCGAAGTCGTCTGGGCGGTGGAAGTAACTGATCTTTTCATATCTTCCTTCACGCCGGATACCCTCGACTTTACCATTCAACGCGCTAATGATATCGCGTTCGGTATTGAGGTTGTTTATGAGGGGGCGTGGGAAAACCTCGTAATGAACTGGGAGTTGGCAGACCTTGCGGCTAACCGTAGGGAGGAGGTCGGTTTCGGTCTGGAGCACGTTCAGCGGTTCGACCGGACTGGCGGCTATGCCTTGAAAGCCAAGGTCTTCGACCCCAACGTCGATCCCATTCCCGCAGATTCCGTCCAATGGGCGATTCAGGTGCGGGGGGTTATTCGGGCCTTTGAGCCCAATCTCCCCGAAATCTCCCTTGAGCCGCGGCAGGAA
>Ga0194120_10010473_pt1 | contig 11426 bp, 11 predicted proteins | sample TA2MahCa65mmetaG_FD_148642 | JGI IMG/M metagenome (GOLD analysis project Ga0194120, IMG submission 148642) | Freshwater microbial communities from Lake Tanganyika, Tanzania - TA2015019 Mahale Deep Cast 65m | ecosystem: Environmental > Aquatic > Freshwater > Lake | place: Tanzania: Lake... | reverse complement strand
ATCTCCAGCTCGTCGCCCCGGACGATGCCCAGGTCGCGGCATATCTCGGCCGGCAGCGTGATCTGCCGCTTGCCCGTGACTTTGACCCGGCCCCGGTACTTCACGGCGACTCTCCTTGCTATTCAAGGAGAGTTTGACACGCAAGTAAGAACATGTCAACAGAGTGGCCGCGCCGGTCTCCCGGATTACTGCAGCGTGCAGGTGTACGAGACGGTCAACGAGCCGGTATGGCGATAGTCGAAGATCGGGTCGTCGTTGATCAGGAAGCGCAATGTTTCGCCACTCGTGGGCACGATGGTCGCGCCCAGGCCGACGTACTGGTAGGTGTTGGTGCCGCGCTTGACGATTAGCGCGCCCTTGTAGCCGGTTTCCGTGAGGAATGCGCCACCGGGCGGCGAGACCCCGTCGCGACCCGTCGCAGGGTGCGGCGGATAGAAGGGGTCGTCGACACTCCAGGTGTCGCCGCTGTCGACCGAGAAGGCGCAGCTCAGGTCCGAGCGAGCCAGGGCCTGGAATACCGTGCCGGAAGTGTTGATCGCCAGGGCTTCCAGGCTGCCGGAGTAGCTCGCGATGCCCGCCCCGGCTTCGAGGTCGAAGGTCGCACTCTCCAGGCCGTCGACGGTCACGGTGATCGCTCCCTTGATAGCGTTGGACGGCATGGTGACGGTCAGTGAACTATCGTCCGCTGCAGTCGGAGTGGCCGATGCGGAAGCTCCAAAGGTCGTGAACATGACCGTGGGACCCGACGCCCGCCAGGCTCCCGCGAAGTTGCTGCCCGTGATGGTGAAGGACTGGCCGGGGGCGGGAGTCGTGTCATCGACCGCCGCAATGGCCGGCGTGTAGCGTGGCGAGAGGCTGACCGTCGTGGCAGCCGTCGTCGTGCCGGAATTCACCGCAAGCGTGGTCGTGCCCACGGCGATGGAGCCACCGTTGGCCGATGGCTCGTTGGCGCCCGGATGCGCATCAAGTGTGACCCGGAAGTTCCCACCCTGCGGGATGACCTGCTGGGTCGGCATGCTTCCCGCCGGGATGGCCGCAGTCGTATAGAGAGTGGTCTCGTAGCTGCCATTGCTGTCGGCGTCGCGCTCCACCTTTGCCTTGTATGTCGCGGTGCTCGCCGGGATGGTGCCGCCGGCGCCGATCGTAAGCGTTGCGCCGATCTCGAACGCGGCCGAACCGCCGGTTACGCCGTCGACCTTGACGGCGACGTTGCCGCTCTGGGCGCCGCTCGGCACGGCCACGGTCAAGGACGTGTCGCTCACCGACGTCGGCGTGGCCGCCACGGTGCCCGAAGGACCGGGGAACAGCACCGTCGGGCCCGAGCCGCGCCACGCCGGGGCGAGGTTGCTGCCGGTGATCGTCAACGAATCGCCGGCCCGGGCGTAGCTCGCACTGGTTCCCGTGATGCTGGGCGTGTATAGCGAACCGAGGGAGACAGTCAAACTGGTGTCGGCGCTACTGCGAATGGTCAAGTTGGCCTGTGACGCCTCGGCGACCTTGGTCCCGCTGTTGGCGCCCGACGGGTAGGCTTCGACCGTGACGGTGAGACCGGTGTCGGCATTCAATTGAATGGTCGCGTTCGTGACGGCCTGGCCGGAAGGGCGGTTGACGTCGGTGCTGCTGATCGTGGTGGCGCCCTTCTTGACGATCACCTTGAGCGTCGCCGTGCTGTCCGGTACCAGTTGCGCCCGGTAGCCTCGCAGGTCGCGGCCGGGGCCGTCCGGCCAGCGGATGGACAGCACCAGCCTGCCTTGCGCGACCGAGGTCCGGGTGGCGACCACGGCGACGCCCGGTCCGGCCGGATCCCCGGCCGGCGGGGCGACCGGGAAGGCGGCGCACGCCGCGAGGGCCGCGGCCGCCAGGACGGTCGCGAGCGCTCGGGCCGCTCGGCGCATCACTGGATCCCCAGCACCAGGTTGCCGTAGTCGGTGATCGTGAGGGTCGTGTCGGCGGTCTTCGAGACGCTCTTCGCGGTGGCGGTGATCGACGTGGCCCGCAGCTTCGCATTGCCCGAACTGTCCGCGGCCGCGCCCGAGGCCGTGCGCTTCGTCGTGACCGTGGCCGAGGTCGTCGTGGACGCCGGGATGGCAGGGTCGGTGCCGATGTCCGCACTGGTGATCGTGAGGTCCGAATTCCCGACCGTCGACCACGTCACGCCGTCGTTGAAAGGCAGCGTCGAGTTGACGGTGGCGGTGACGGCCTGGCTTATAGCGCCATTGTTGCCGTCGAGTGCCGTGCCGGTGGGCGGCCGGGCGTTGATGGTCGCCGACGTCGGGCTTACCGTGACGCTGTCGACGCCGACCGGTTGCGCCAGGATGGCATTCGAAGTCACGGAGCCGATCGTGGCGGTGATGTTGCCGGTCTGATTGGTGCCTGCCGCCTGCATCCGGCCCACGGTTGTGGTCGTGGCCGAGCCGATCGTGGGGCCGGAATTCGTCGAGATGGTGTTGTTGGCGTTGGCGCTGGCCCAGGTGGGCGCGGGCGGGTTGATCCAGGTGGTGGTCAGGTCCTCGCCGGACTTCATGGCGAAGGTCCCGACGGCCGTGAAGTCGAGCGTATCGCCGTAGTACACCATGCCGGCCACCAAGCCGTCGCTGCCGGTCGTGTGGCCGTTGATGGTCACGCTGGCGGCCGTGATGGCGAGGCTGGAGAGGACGTAGTAGTTGGCGGTCGACGCCGACGGCACGTTGTCGGCTTCGACGACGATGTTGCCGGTGGTCGCCCCGGTCGGTACCACGACGGCGATGGACGTGTCGCTGCTGGTCGTGGGCGTCGCCTCCACGCCGCTGGGCACGCCATTGGTCACCGTCGCGTTGAACCACACCTTGGGCGCAGCCGCCCATGCCTTCCTGAAGTTGGTGCCGGTCAGGGTGACGGTCTGGCCGACCGATCCGGCACTCGCGCTCAAGTTCGAGATACTCGGAACGTAGTCCGCCACGAGGGTGACGGTCACGTTCGTGGCGGCGCTGCTGTAGATGTTGACTCCCGATGCGCTGCCCGCGGCTATTTGCGTCGCCTGGTTGGGGCTGGCCGGGTAGACCTTCACGTCGACCGACAGGTTGTTCTTGGCCCGCAACTCGATGGTGACGTTGGTCAACGAGCCCGTGCGGGTGACATTGAGCGCGTTTCCGACCTCTGTCGAGCCGTCGTAGACGCGGATGTCCATCTTGGCGGCGCTGTCGGGGACGAGTTGCGCTCTGTAGTGGCCGAGGTTGCGCTGCTCCTCCAGGGTCGGCCAGCGGATCGCCAGCTTGAGGAAGCCGCGCGGCCTCGTATCCACGGCCGAAGCCGCGGCGCCCTTCTCGGCGCTGGCGCTCGCCAGGCCCGCCACGACGGCAGGCGTCATGCCCCACTGGCAGCCGCAGACGGCGGCCGCCAGGAGTCCCAGCGCCAGCTTGCGAATGGCTTGCATCATTGCACCCCCAGTAGGAGCAGACCCAGGTCGGTGATCGTGACGTTGCCGGTACTCGCCTTGGCCGTACCGGTGTTGATCGCGGCCGCATCGGTGATGGACGTCGCGGTAAACGTGCGACTGGCGGCGACCGCCCCCTGGGTGGTGGTGATCGTGGCCGAGCTTATGGTTTGGTTGGCTGCGACGAGTTCCGAGTGCGAGGTGGTCCAGCTCACGCCCTCGCTGAAAGGCAGCGTGTGGGTCACCGTGGCCGTCACGGCCCGCGTCGTGCCGGCCAGGTAGCTGCTGTGGACCGACTGGCCGACCGGCGGCAGGGCGTTGATCGTGAAGCTCGACGGACTCACGCTCACGCTGTCGACGCCGACCGACCGCGCCAGGTGATTGGCGGTGGCCGTGCCCAGAGTCGCGACGGCGAGGCCCGACGAGTAGCCGCCGGCGGCCGTCAGGCGGCCGACGCTCGTGACCGTGTCGGTCCCGGCCGTGTCGCCCTGCGTGGCGATGGTGTGCGAGGCGCCCGACACGGTCCAGGCCACGGCCGGCCGGCCGGTGTAGGTGGCAAGCGTTTCGCCGGACTTGAGCGCGAAAGTGAGTGTCGCGGTGTAGTCGAGAGTCCCGCCGTAGTAGACCAGACCGTTTGCGACGGCGTTGGCGTTGATCGCCGGGCTCGTCGTCGTGACGGCCTGCGACGAGACGACCCAGTACCGCGCCGTGGACACGGATTCCACCCCGTCGGCCTTCACCATGATGTTGCCCGTGGTGGCGCCGGTAGGCACCGTGGCGGTGATGGTGCCAGAATTCTGGCGCGTGACCGTCACGGCCGCCGTGCCGTTGAAGTAGACCTTCGGCAGTGCGATTTCCCAGTCGGGTGCCAGGTCCGTGCCGGTCAACTGCACGGTCTGGTTGACGTTTCCGGCCTGCGACGACATCCCCGTGATGGCCGGGACGTAGAGCGAGGTCAAGGTGACGTCGACGGGCAGGGTATGCTGCGTGGCGAGCGTGAGTCCCAGCGTGTTGATGCCGGCTGCGGTCGCCCGGGCAATGGCGCCGGCGGTCGCCGGCGGCGCATTCGTGCCCGGGTAGGCCAGCACTTCGAGGTTGTAGCCGTCGCCGACCGGCACGGTCACCGGGATGGTCACCGACGTCTGACTCACCGTGCGGGTCTTGCTCGTGCTGCCGATGGCGGTCGTGCCGTTGTAGACCGTGGCGACGACCGTCGCCGTGCTGTCCGGGATGAGTTGCGCGTGATACCCGCGGAAGTCCCGGCCCGGCCCGGTCGGCCAGTGCACCGTGAGGGCGATGGTGGCCATGATGGGCGGCGCCTTGGCAGCGGCCAGCGGCTTCTCGGCCGGATAGAAGAGCGGCAGGATGGCCTGACAGCCGGCCAGCACCACCAGGAGCGCCACGACCAGCATCCGGCTGGCAAGGCGATGCAGCGCCCGCCGGTTCATCGCGGGGGCCCCGACCAGCTTGCGACAGCGGTCTTGTCCGGCTCGACGGCGAAAGTCACGTTGGCGGTGGGCGAACCGGCCGCATTGCCCGGTCCCGGGGCGGGCGCCGCCTCGCTCCGGGGCGCCGCTCCCGTTTCTGCGCCGCCGACCATGAAATTGGCCGGCGCGCCCGCGCAGCCGGCAAGCGGGCAGACGAGCGCAAGGAGCACGGCGAGCCGCCGCAATCGCGACCGAGTGGCGCCGGCCTCCGTGCCGGCGATTCGTGCACGAGTGTCGGTGCCGCCCAAGCGCCGCATCACTGCACACCTACCGAAACGGTCGCGACCTGCTCGGCCTTGAGGTAGCGCGTGATCGTCTTGGCCGTTGCCCCGCAATTGGCCGTCACACGGGCCTTGACGTCGAACCGTTGGCCCGTGCCGGCCGTCATGATGGCGCCGGTCGCCGAGACGTTCTCGCCGGGCGTGTTGTCGGGGTTGCGGTCGCCCGCCGTGACCTTGTACGTGGGGCTGCAGCTCACCGGCTGGTTTGCCGCGTTCACCGCGGTCACCGAGGGCGTGAACCGGTAGTGGGAGCCGTCTGCGAGCCGGAACTGCACGGCGATCACGTCCTGGCTCGATTCCTGGCCGGACGAGACGGTCACGGTGTCCGTGAAGAGCTGCGGCGCGTCCATGTAGACGGTCGATTCGACTTCGTTGACGGCGTTTGCGACCAGGGTGTTCTTGCGAATGGCCTTGGCGACCTCGACGTTGGACGAGTCCGTCATGCGCATGTCGAACTTGAGGACCACGCCGGCCGGCAAGGCCGGTACGACGAAGCTCTTGCTGGACGGGATGGCGGTGAGGGGCAAGCCGCCGACGATGAAGCCCAGCGGGTCGTAGATGACCAGCTTCACCTTCGAGGCATTGGCCGGGATCGTCTGGACGCCCCGCCCGCGGGTGATCGTGCCGCCGGTGGCGCCGTCGAAGCGCACGAGGGCGACCGCCCGGGGCCGATCGCCATTGAGGAATGCACCGACCCAGGCATCGGCGCCGAGCGGCGAGGCCGAGCAACCGGCAAGCGCCGCGATGCCGGCCGCGATCGCGCCGAGCAAGCGTGCTCTCGGCCCCTTCATCACTGGAACCTGTTCGGCGTGTAGGCGCCGCTCATGATGTAGGCCGTGCCAAGGGGAAGGAAATACACCTTCAACTGCTTGCTGGCGGGCAAGCCAGCCAGCGTGAGGTCGAGCACGTTGTAAGCCGCCGGCTGGAGATCCGACACGCTGAACCCGGTCGGCCCGGCCAGAGGGCCGGAAAGGTCGACGCTGATCCAGGCCATGGTCTGATCCAGGGAGAACGCCGCGTTGCTGCCGCCGGTCGTGAGGTTGAGGGAAAATGGCGAGTCGGTCACGGGCGGCGTGATGCCGTCTCGCGTCCCGGCGGTCGGATCGTAAGTCTGGACCGTCAGGCGCGGTGCCGACGAGAGCGGGCTGCCGTCGGCGGTCTGCACCAGCACGCGCGCTACCCGGCGGTCGGCGGCGATGTTCCCCACCGCCGTGGGCGCCGCGTCCACCTCGTCCGGATTGAACGCGGGGTGGCGCAGGCGAAGCATCCCGGAGGCGTCGCTCCTGAGGCTGCTGATGACCGTGACGTTGGCGCTGCCTGTCGCGACGAGTTCGAGGAGTTCGGCGGGGGTGGGACTCTCGGGGGCCAGGGTCGTCGGCCAGTTCGAGAAGCGCTTCTGCAGGTGCAGGTGGGTCGAGAGGGTGACTGTCGGGACGAGGCCGGCCGAGACGTCGGCACGGGCGAAGCCCGAGGACAAAAGGGTACTGCTGGAGTTGGCGGCTTCGGTGCTCTTCACCAGGTTCTTGCCCAGGTTGTCCAGGACGAAGGTCGTGGCCGTCGCGGAGCCGTACTGCAAGGTGCCCGCCGCCAGCGCCGCGTACGTCGTGGGCGCGGCGAAGGCGTCCCAGTTGCCGATGAGCGCGTTGATCACCAGGGCCGCGCCGGTCTGGGCGCCCGAGGTCTGCGTCGTGGTGGTCGGCAGGCCGGGAAGCGTGATGGTCATGACGCCGTTGACCGCCGTGGCGGAATACACGGCGTCGCCGCCGTTTTCGTCCTTGATTTTCTCCCCCCCGGGGCGGGTGATCGCGAGGATCAGGTACTGGTCCGTACCTTGCGTCCTCCGGCCGGCGGCCGAGTTGTCCACCACCACCCGGATGCGGCCGAAGCCCGGCTTGACGGGCGCCTCGCCGGCCAGATCCACGTTGCGGGCGGGCAGGCGCAGGAATTCATCGTCCACGCCCAGTCCCGTCGCCCGGACCAAGGCGCTGGCCGGTGCCTGCGCGGGCGCGCATGCAACGCTTACCGAGACGCCAAGGGTCAGGGCAACCGCAAAGCCAAGCCGGGAGCGGGATTTCACTCCCCGGAATCCCCTTTATGGGCTAATGCCGCCCGATTCCGTCGGGCCGCCGACTGCAATACCGCTTCAGGACTGGAGGTGCCAGCCTTGCGGCCGGCGGCCCATCACCCGCTCCGTGACCAGACCTTGCGCGAGATTCTAGTTGATTTAAGGTTGCCCGGTCAATACGTATTTCAATGCTTATTGCCGGATCATTCTTACATCGGTCTCAAACCGGGTAATCGGGCGCCAGATCCGAAAACAGCGCGAGTTGCGTCCCGTGGGGCCCGGTCAGGTCGTCGAACAGGGCGCGCGCGGCGAGATTGCCCGCGGTCGCCGCGGATGCAGGCTCTTCGTAGGCGGGCCTGGCAGGATCGTCGTCGTCGGACGTATCGGGCGAAGGAGCGAAGTCGGCTCGCTGAGCCACGTTGCGTGGCGGCGGCAGGGGCTGGAGGGGGCAGCTTGGCGGCTGCACCTGCGGGCCGGCCTCGGCGGCCCGCACGAAATGCGCCTGGGCCACGTGCCGCCAGTACTTCCAGTCCGGGACGAACCTCGCGACCAGGTCCCAGAAGGCCTGCGAGTGATTGGGGATCCGGAGATGCGCCAGTTCGTGGACGATGAGGTAACGGAGGGCCTGGTCGGGCAGGGACTGCACGGCCACTCTCGAAAACGTGAGGGTACGCGTCTGCCAGTTGGCCTGCGCCAGGCGGGTGAAGCGCGCGCGGCCGATGCGCACGCCGACCACGTCTACCTGGACGGTCTCGGCGTTGATCTGCCGCACGAGGTCCCAGAGATCGCCTTCGCTCATCGGAGCGCGGGTGATCGGCGGCGGCAACCTCGAGAGCGTAGCCTGGCGGCGCGAGGCCCAGCGCTGGAACCGGGAGATCGCACTTTCCTTTTCCGACCGCGGCCAGTGGCGCGGCATTCGGACCTGCAGGACGCCTCCCTTCAAGTCGGCGCGTGCAGTCCGGCCGGAAACATAGATCAGCTCGATCTCCATGTTTACATTTTAGCAGAGTTGCGATCGTGCAAATGTGATGGAGATCGCCGGCCGCGCGGCCCGGCCAGGCTAGCCGATCTTCGCCAGGATCTTGGACTCGAGCTGCGCCTTGGGCATGTAGCCCACCACGCGCTCGGCCGGCTGGCCACCCTTGAACAGGATGAGGGTGGGGATGCTCATGACGCCGTACTTCTGCGCGGTGACGGCGTTGGCGTCCACGTCCAGCTTGACTACCTTGAGCTTGTCGCCATGCTCGGTCGCCATCTCCTCGAGGATGGGCGCGATCATCCGGCAAGGCCCGCACCAGGTTGCCCAGAAATCAACCAGCACCGGCTTGTCGGCCTCGAGGACCACTTTGCCGAAATCGTTATCGCTAACCGCCGTGGGCTTGCTCATGTCCCTCTCCCTTGCGATGGGTCGTTTACCTCGGACATTCTACCTGATAAGATGATCGTCCCGTGCGCTCATAGCTCAGCTGGATAGAGCGTCTGACTACGAATCAGAAGGTCGGGGGTTCAAGTCCCTCTGAGCGCGCTACTTTCAGGGATCGCCGGTCCCCCGGGGGGACACCGGGGGGACAGTCGGAGGGGATCCCAAAGGCCCCACGAGTGGGGCCAGGCGTCTTGCCTGGCCTTCTACACGCCCGTTTCAGGGGCACTGCGGGGGTAGGGTGGTACGTTCCTATCCCCCGCTCCCTGCGCTTGTCCCAGGGGCTTCCCGTGGCATGCTCGCCGAAAGGCGCAAATGCACTCATGTCCGCTCGCGCTCATTCCTTCCGCAGGCGCTCGATCAGCGCCCGCCCCTTGGGGGAGTCGAGGAGCTTCCTGTAGTCGGCCAGGATCACGGCCAGAGCCTCGGAGCGGGAAACGTCCCACTCCCCCGCCAGCCCGTCGAGCCAGTCGCGGAGGGTAGGCGTAAGGTTCACGCTGACCGTCACTCGCCGCTCGCCGCTAAGGGCCGGCCTGCCCGATCCCGGACGCGGGCCTCCCCAGTTCTTCGAGTCCTCTGGCCTGCGTGTCATTCCGGCATCTCCTCGAATCCCAGGCGCTCCATGGCTCGGGTAAACGTCTCCCCTATCCAGGCGCCCGCTAGAGCGATCTTCGTCTCGTGCGCCAGGCCTGCGGCAAACTCGCGGGCCTCCTGCGCGGTTTTGCCTCGGATCCCTTTGACCGCCGCTTCCACGGCTTCGGGATCGTCGGCAAAGAGACGGGCCGCCCGGTCGAGGTCGGCCAGGGCCTCCTCCACGACGGCGCGCCCGAGCACGACGATCGCCTCGGCGCGGTCCCGCTTGCTCACCGGGCGCTCCTCGCGAGGAGGTTCTTCACCGTCTGGGGAGCCCACCGGCCGCCGCGCTTGGTCGCGATCCCCTCGCCGTTGAGCGTGTCGGCGATCTGCTGGAGCGTCTGCCCCTCGGCGCGCAGGGCGGCCACGCGAGCCACTACGGAGGCTTCGCCTTCCACCTCGGCCAGCCGGCCGTCCCGGATCTCGAACCCGTACCCCGGGCGGCCTACCGCCTCGCCTTGCGCTTTCTTCTGCGCGAGCGCCGCCGCCGTGCGCTCCCCGATCGCCTCGCGCTCCCACTGGGCCACGCTGACCAGCACGTTGAGCACGAGCCGCCCCCCGGCCGTCCGCGTGTCGATCTGGTCGCTCACGCTCATCAGGGCCACGGCCTTCCCGAAGTACCGATCGATCAGGGCGTTCCAGTCGGCGACGTTGCGGGTAAGCCGGTCGAGCTTGAGGATCACCAGCGCCTCGGCCTCGCCCGATTCGAGCCGCCGCAGGGCCTCGGTAAGGCCCGGGCGGTCGAGGCTCTTCGCGCTCACGCCGGCATCGGCGATCACGTCCACCAGGGCGAGCCCGTACAGGTCGGCATAGGCGCGGATCTTACTCTCCTGCGCGGCCAGGCTGTAGCCCTCGCTGGCCTGCTCTTGAGTGCTGACGCGGATGTAACCGATCGCCTTCATTACCGAGCCCTCCTGTCTGATAGGTAGTCTATTGTACTTTCAACTTGCTAGTCAAGTTGATTTTCAATTAAACGTCCGGTTCGTTGATTTCAAAGTTGCGCTCGCCAGTTAAAGGGCTTGCGCTCTGCCTTCTTCAGCCACCACGGCTCGGGCTCCTTGGGCTTGCTCGGGGCGTAGGGCCTGGCCAGGCAAATGTACCGGAGGCTGTCGAGCGCGTGATCGGATTGGTTGGTCTCCACATCCTCGGCGCGGTGGGGGTCCTGCATCGCGTGGCCTAACTCGCGGATCAGGTTCTTGCATGTGCGGAAGATCCTGATCGCGGGCTTGCCGGTCTCGGGATCCACGCGCAGGCGTTGGTGAACAGCCGCCCATCCCTGGAGGCGATCGTTGTCGGCCTTGCACCACCACAGCCCGTGCTTCCCGAAGTCCTCGCCGATGCTCGGGCCGCTGTGTCCCGCTCGCGCCCAGATCGAGGGGTCGGCCACGCTCCCCGCGAATGTCTCTTCCTTGCTCCGGTCGAGTATGCCGGCGGCCACCTCGGGCACGTGTAGCCGGTTCTGATACCACTCGCGGTAAACGATCAGCGTCCCGTCGTAATCCACGGCCGCCCAGAGAGCGGCAAACGGTGCGGCAAAGCCCCAATCCAATCCCCGGTATCGGGACCAGCCCACCGGGATCTCGAACGGCTCGCACGTGTGGACGTTGAAATCAAACTCCGGGAAGGCGAGATCCTGCCCGCAGGAGAAGGCCTCGTCGGGCGTCGCGGGGTACTCGGCCCGGTATGTAGCCGGCAGGGCGGCCTTGGTGGCTTCGTACCACTCCGGCGTGCGGCGCGGATCGGCGGTCCAGGGCAGGAACACTCCGTAGAACCCGTTTGCCGGCGCGTCGGGCCTGCGCCACTCATGCTCGGCGCCTACCCAGATCTCGTGAAACTGCGTGGCAGGCTTGGCGGTCGAGAGCCCGATCACTTGCCCGCCCGTGGGCCGGTTGATCGTGGGATACGCTGCCTGCCAGATCTCGCGTGCCCACTGCTGGTAAGCCCACTCGTCTATGAGCACGGTGCTGGCGGTAAACGATCGGCCGCTGTCTCGGCTCGCGGCCTCGGCCAGGAACCGGGCGTCGGGCTCTCTCCCGTGGTAGATCGTGATCTGCTGGGCCTGCGCCTCCCATATCGGCCCGGGCCAGCCCTTGGGCGCATCCTTGTGGTGGCGCGCCAGCCACCGGGG
>Ga0194120_10010465_pt1 | contig 11434 bp, 5 predicted proteins | sample TA2MahCa65mmetaG_FD_148642 | JGI IMG/M metagenome (GOLD analysis project Ga0194120, IMG submission 148642) | Freshwater microbial communities from Lake Tanganyika, Tanzania - TA2015019 Mahale Deep Cast 65m | ecosystem: Environmental > Aquatic > Freshwater > Lake | place: Tanzania: Lake... | reverse complement strand
TCCGCGCACAGCGCGCTCGTGGGGCGCTTGGGGAATGATGTCATTGCATCGCGGAGTTGCGCGAGCGGTTCGGAGCGGTTGATCGGCATGATCGAACTGCGGATCTCGTCGTTGGGGGCGTTCAGGCTGATGGCGAGACCGATGCGGCGGAAGCCGGGTTGCTGGATGAACTCGCCGAGGCGGCGGATGCCGTCGGTGCGACCGACGGTGCTGATGGTGACGCGCGAGCAGCCGATGGCGGGGCCGTTCATGTCGCAGAGGATGCGGATGGATTGCAGGACGGCGTCGAGGTTGTCCATCGGTTCGCCCATGCCCATGAAGACGATGTTGGCGATGTCGAAGTGGCCGTGCTCGGGGCGGGTTTCGTCGGTGAATGGGTTGGTGACAAGGAATCGTGCGGCGTGAAGCTGCTGCACGATCTCGCGTGTGGTGAGGCTGCGAAGGAGACCCATCTGCGCGGTCTCGCAGAAGCGGCAGCCCATGGCGCAGCCGACTTGGCTGCTGACGCAGAGGGTGCGGCTGAATCGCCCGCCGCGGTGGGGCATGGGGATGATGACGCTTTCGGTCTCGAGTGCGCCGTCGACGGCGAGCAGGAACTTCGCGGTGCGTTCGTCGATCAGTGTGCGCAGCGGCGGGGGTGGCGGCGGCGCCATCCACGGCTGCCAGACCCCGCGGCGGTGCACGGCGCGGTAGGCGTCGAGCGCTTCTTCGCGGCGGCGCCCCTGCGCGCGCGCGGCGGCCACGAACTCGCTGCTTGTCAGCGCGAGTGGATCGGGTGCGGGTTCGGTCAGGTGGGGCGGCGGCACGACGGGCGATCGTAATGGAGGGGCTCTACACTTTCGGCATGCATCTGAAGCGAGATGGGCATGAACATGGTCCGCCGATCGTTCCCGTGAAGTTCATTCTGGAGGACGCGGCTGGGCTGACGGGTACGGAGCGCACGGAGTGGGATCTCATGGGCGGCGAGGGGGAGTCGCTGCTGGAGATTGCGATTGATCACGGCATCAACATTGAGCATGCGTGCGGCGGGGTGTGCGCGTGTTCGACCTGCCATGTGTATGTGGAGCAGGGGATGGATCAACTGACGGAGTCGACCGAGGCGGAGGAAGACCGTGTCGAGGAGGCGCCTGGGATTCAGCGCAACAGTCGGCTGTCGTGCCAGTGCGAACTGCGCGGCAAGGGGCCGATCGTGGTGCGCGTACCCGCGTGGAACCGCAATGCGGTCAAGGAGATTCCGCATTGAACGCGCCCGGCAGCGGCGGCGCCGCTGCGAAGAATGACTCGGCGCCGCGGTATCACGCGGCTGCGGTGCAGACGGCGTTCGACTGCCCGCGCGACCGCAGCGAGATCGGTGTTCGCGTGGACCGCATGTGCGCGCTGGTCGAGCAGACGGTCAGCGGCTACGAGCCATTCTTCGATGTGCGGCTGTTCGCGTTCCCCGAGTTTGTGATGGCTGCGCCTGCGTATGCAACGGTGGGCGAACTGCGCGACCGTCTTGCGCTGCCACTGGACAACGAACATGTCGATCGGCTCGCGCGGCTGTGCGCGAAGCTTGGTGTCTTCATTCAGTGCGGGACCTTCATCGAGCAGTGCGCGGAGGAGCGTGATGTGCTGTTCAACACGAGCGTGCTGTGCGGTCCGGCGGGGGTGCTGAGCGTGTACCGCAAGGTGAACCCGTGGATTCCATGGGAGGTTCACGCATCGCCGCATGACCGTGGCGCATCGCCTGCCGAGTGCTTTCCCGTGGCGCACACGGAGATCGGTGCGATCGGCTGTGCGATCTGTTACGACTGGCTGTTTCCAGAGTCCATCCGTCAGTTGGCGTTCCACGGTGCGGAGGTGGCGGTGCGGGTGAGCGCCTACATGGATCCGTGGGGGGCCACGCCGCCGATGGATTGGTGGACGCTCTTCAACCGCGCGCGCGCCGCGGAGAACACGCTGTTCGTGTTGGCGGCGAACCAGGGGGCGCACCTGTCGCAGTACCCGCCGTTCTCATGGCCTGGTGGGTCGATGGTGGTGGACTTTGATGGCCGCATTCTTGCGCAGGCGGATCCTGGCCCCGGCGAGAAGGTGGTGGTGGCACCTGTGGACATCGCGGCGCTTCGGGCTGAACGCCAGCGGCGCCGCGGTCATGACATGCGCGCACATCTTCGCAGCGAGGCATACGACTACGCGCGCGATGGAGTGATGCCGCGCGCGATTGGTGCGCCGATCGATCTGGCGTCGCTCGAAGCGCGGATTGCGCAGGGGCGCGCGCGCAGTGCCGCGTTCCTGGCTTCTCGTTCCGCGCGGCGCGAGGAGAGCGGCGGATGAACGGGCTGCGAAGGTGGTGTGTGCGCGTGGCGATCGTGACCGCTCTGCCGCTGCTGGCCGCGTGCAGCGGTGGCGGTGGCACCGGCGATGCACCGCAGGATGTGCCGGCTGATGCGCTTGCATCCGCGACGGAGGGCGCTGCTGCGATGGGGCAGTTCGACTTCGCCGCTGCGGAGCGCGCGTTCGAGGCGGCTCGCGAGAAGGCTCCGCAGTGGCGTACCGCGCAACTCGATGTGGCGATCTCGATCCTGAACCAGTCTGTGCCCGGCGCGCAGGAGCGCGCACTTGCGCTGCTGCAGCCGCTCGCGGCCGATCCTGATTTGGGTGTGCGCGCGGCCTACTGCATGGGTCTTGCGTACCTGTTCCTCGGTGATCCGGCCGCTGCGCTGCCACAGTTTCGCCGTGCGGCGGAGGCGTTCCCTGAAGATCCACACGCCGCGTACTACACGGGTCAGTCGCTTGAGTTGACGGGCGAGTGGAAAGCGGCGCTGCCGTGGTACCGCCGCGCACTCGAACTCGATCCGTATCTGCGCAGTGCCGCACTTGGCGTTCAGCGCGTCCTTGCGCGCGAGGGCGATGCGGCGGGCGCAGAGGAAGCGCTCAAACTCTTCGACATGCTCGCGCAGAACCCGCGTTCCACCCTCGCCGAGTTCAAGTATTCGAGGATGGGTCGGCTCGGTGAGATTGTGCTGCCCGAGGATGCGGTTGTTGTGCCGCCGCGTGCAGGTGCGCTCTTCGGCCCGTTCGTCCCGCTGAAGGTGAACAACTGGCCCGCAACGCACTCCCCCTATGCCTTTCTGGCTGCCGTGGATATCGACTCGGATGGTTGGACGGATTTGCTGTGGGTGGCGACTATCGCGCAACCCGCTGGCAACCCCGCTCGGAAGCAGACGTTGCAGATCGTTGTTCTTCGGAATGTGGGTGGTGCAGAGGGAGCGGATACCTCGTACGACGCGCGCGTCGCGACAGATCTTGATCCGCTCCTCGGCTCTACAGGGGCTTGGATGACTTCTCAGTGGGGTGATCTCAACAATGACGGCAAGATGGATGTGGTTTGCAAGTCATCAAGTTCTAGTGGTGTCGTACTGCTCGTGCAGGATGCGGCGGGCGTCTTTGCCGAGTCGAAGATGGATCTTGGATCGGTGACGATATCGCTGCTGAATGGGCTGGCTGATCTCGACCACGACGGCGATCTCGACATCATGGCCAATGAGTCTTTCCCCGCTCCGCCTCGACGTGGCGGTGGTCCAAAGTATCGCCCTGCGATCCTCTACAACCGTCTCGATGCTGGCTGGGAAGTAGTGCCCCTGCCGGTGCAGCCGTCGGATCGTTGGTGGACGCTTCGTGCTGCAGATGTCGATGCCGACGGGGATAGCGACATCATTGCAAGTTCAGCGTGGTTTTCGCAGGGATCGGTGCGAGTACTGATCAATGACCGACTGTGGAAGTGGACGGATGGGAGCAGTCGATTTGCGCCGCTGACAGCCACGCCGCTCTCTCGTTGCGTCGCCTTTGAGAGGGCGGATGATGGCGTCCTGCTTCTTGCGGGGCTCAAGCATCGTGGAGGGACGACTCGCCCCGACTGCGACCTGCAGGTGTGGGCGTTCGAGCGAAGCGGGGTTCGCTTGGTGCGCTCGACGCACTACGGAATTGCGGGCGGGATCATGGTGGCGGACTTTGCGGGTTCCGGTCAGCCGATGATCGGCGTGATGGGCACCTATGAGGGCGGTCCGCTCGGCCGATTGGTACCGCTTGAAGATTCGATGATGCTTGCTGACTCTGCCGGCAGCTGGGTGGGAGATGTTTCACTGGAGTCGAAGAAACGGTACCAACCTCCAGACATCGCCATCATTCCAGTGCACGGTGTCGTGATGTTCGATCAAGAGTCGCTGTCGATTCGTGGAGGAGGGCCTGGTCGCATGCCGCTTGCAACGCTTTCCTTCCGTGGACGGATCGATCCCGCACAGCAAATGCGCTCGAACGCCAGCGGCGTCGGCACGCGCGCGGTGGCGCGTGTGGGTGGTGGTTGGGTCGCGTCTGGACCGCAGCAGTGGAACTCTGGTGACGGCTTCAGCCCGACGCCTGCGATCATCGGTCTTGGTTCCTCGCCGTACGCGGACTTTGTGCGCATCGACTGGTCCGATGGCGTGCTGCAGACCGAGCCGAAGATCGCGGCGGGCACGCACACCATCGTGGAGACGCAGCGGCAGATTTCCAGTTGTCCCGTCATCTTCGCATGGGATGGCAGCCGCATGCGATTTGTGACGGACTGTCTCGGTGTCGGCGGGCTTGGGTATCTCGCGTCGGTGCAGCGCGCTGCGAATGGTGCGCTCAATCCCGTGTACGCGCCGCCGCGTCCGCAGGAGCGGGTGGCGCTGCCTGCGGATGCGCTCGTGGAACGCGGTGGGCGATTCCTGTTGTCGCTTGCAGAGCCGATGGAAGAGATGACAGCGCTCGATGCCGCAGCGCTGCACTTTGTGGATCTGCCGGCGGGCTGGCGGATGGCACTCGATGAACGCATGGGCATCTCGGATCCGCAGCCGACGGGCCGAGTGCTTGCCTATCGCCGAAGTGCGAAGCCGATTCGGTGCGAGGCGCGCTACGGTGCGTCTGCGGACGCTGCGATGCGCGCCGATCAGACAGCGCAGACTGCACAGGTAGACGGCGTTGCTGCCGATCCAGGCGTGATCGATCCGCGCTTCATCGGCCGAACGCGCGAGCCATTCGCGCTGCAGTTTGACTTTGGCTGCGAGCTCGCGGGCGGTGCAGATGGAGCCGATGGTGCGCAGCCCGTTCTGCTGCTCGATGGATGGGTCGAGTATCCGTACTGCCAGACCAACTTCGCGATGTGGCAGGCGAACGCGCCGCTCGATGCGCCGACTTTCGAGGCGCTCGACCCCGCAAGCGGATCGTGGGTCACGCTGGTGGCGCACTACGGGTATCCGGCTGGCATGCCGCGGCAGGCCGCGTTCCCGCTGCCCCTGGAGCAGTTGCCGCGCGGCGCGCGTTCGCTGCGGATTGTCACCAACCATGAGTTGTATGTGGACGCCGTGGAGTTGGCATGGGTGGAACCCTGTCCGCAGATGCGCGAGTCCACGGCGCCACTGATGGCTGCTGCGGTCCGCCACAGTGGCTTCGCGCAGCGGTTGCCCACCGAGCAGCGGCGACCCGAGTACGACTGGCAGCGGCGCGTTCCACTCTGGGATTGCCGCAAGCAGCTTGGGTGGTACACGGCCGTTGGTGTGGACTGCGCGCCGCTCGTGAGCGAGGTGGATGACGCGGTGGCGATCTTCGGTGCCGGCGAGGAAGTGGAGTTGGCCTTCCAAGCAGCGCTGCCGCGCCTGGAATCTGGGTTCAGCCGCTTCGCGTTCTTGGAAGTGCACGGCTGGTGCAAGGACATGGACTTCCTGACGGGCGATGGTCAGACGATTGAGCCGCTGCCGCGCCGCGGCGTGGCGGACGCGGGCGCGCCTCCAAACGCTGCCGCAGCCGAGACAGCCGCTGCCGACGCGAAGCGCGAGTCGCTGCACCGCCAATTCAATACCCGTTACGAAGGCGGACGCTGAGGGATTTTGCCGCCGAACGCCTAGCATTCGCAACGTGGAATCGCAGCGCCCAGTCCTGACGCCGGCACTGCGCTGGCTTGTGCGCGGACTGATGGTCGGCTTCGCGCTTCTTGGCGTGAACTCCGCGTATCTCTTCAGTGTCTCGACTGCTGGTCGGGTGACCGGCGAAGATCAGCAGACCGTCTTCTCGCTGTGGATGTTCCTTGTGCATGTCGTAGTGGGGCTCGCGCTGGCGATCCCGTTCCTGTGGTTTGGTATGCGGCACTTCGTGCTGGCGCGACCGCGCCCCAACCGCACAGCCAAGCGGCTTGGAACCACGGCGTTCGTCGCGGGGATCGCCACGGTCATCACCGGCATGCTTCTGCTGCGCGTCGATGGATGGGAGCTGCCGGGTGTGGTGCGCACGCTTGTGCCGCGCAGCGGGGTGGTGTGGATGCATGTCCTCGCGCCGATCGTGCTTGTCTGGATGTTCCTGCTGCACCGGCTTGCGGGTCCGCGGATTCGCTGGCGCATGGGTGGTGGGCTGTTGCTGCTGGCGGTGTGCGCGGGCGGCGCCGGGTTCATCCTGCACGGCTCTCTCACGGGTCGGCAGCGCGAGACGATGCCCGTCTCTGGCGCGAACTATTTTGAGCCATCGCTTGCCCGCACGGAGAGCGGCGGGTTCATTCCGGCATCGAGCCTGATGCAGAACGAAGAGTGCCTCGCTTGCCACGCCGATGTGCACGCCGCGTGGTCGCAGTCGGCGCATGCCGCGAGTTCGTTCAACAATCCGCTCTATGCCTTCAGCGTCCGAAAGACGCGCGAGCATGCGCTGGCGCATGATGGATCCGTGCAGGACGCGCGCTTCTGTGCGGGTTGCCATGATCCCGTCCCGTTCTTCACGGGCGCGTTCGAGGATCCCAAGTGGGACGACCCTTCCTACGACGCCGCGCATGATCCAGTGGGGCGTGCAAGCATCACCTGCAATGCGTGCCATGCGATCACTTCGCTCGGTTCGCCGCGCGGCAACGCCGACTATGTGATTGGGCAGCCAGCGGAGTATCCGTTTGCGGGCAGCAGCAACTCCTTTCTGCGCTGGGTGAACCACCAACTGATCCGCGCGCGCCCCGCGCTGCACAAGCGCACGTTCCTGAAGCCCGAGGTGCACCGCACGACGGAGTTCTGCGGCGCATGCCACAAGGTGCATCTGCCCGAGGCGCTGAACGACTATCGCTGGCTGCGTGGGCAGAACCACTATGACTCGTTCCGCCTGAGTGGCGTCTCCGGATTCGGTGCGCAGAGCTGGTACTACCCGGCGCGCGCGGAGACAAACTGCAACGGCTGTCACATGCAGCCGCAGCCAAGCAACGATCCAAGCGCCAAGCCGCGTGGTGCGGACGGAGCGCTCGCAGTGCTCGGCCATGGATTCCATTCGGGGAATCCTGCGACGCCCGTGCTGTCGGACCTGTGCAGCATGGACGAGGTGCTGCCCGCGTGCGAGGCCTTCAACGAAGGGGTGATGCGCGTGGATGTGTTTGGCATTCGCGAGGGCGGTGAGATCGATGGTGCACTGACCGCGCCGCTTGCTGCCGAGGGACCTGCGCTTGTGCGCGGTCGTCGCTACCTGCTTGAAACGGTCGTGCGGACGCTGCGCATGGGACATGAGTTCACGCAAGGCACTGCGGACAGCAACGAAGTGTGGCTGGATGTGGAGGTGCAGAGTGCGGGCCGCATGGTGGGTCGCTCGGGCGGCATCGATGCGGCTCGGCGCGTGGATCCGTGGAGCAAGTTTCTGAATGCGTATGTGATCGACCGCGAGGGCAAGCGCGTCGAGCAGCGCAATCCAGAGGACATCTTCGTCACGCTCTACAACCATCAGGTGCCTCCGGGCTCGGCTGATCTGACGCACTTTGCCTTTGATGTCCCTGCGGATGCGGGGGATTCGCTGCGGGTGCGCGTATCGCTGCGCTACCGCAAGTTCGATGCGACCTACTGGGCGGCGGTCTACGGTGGTGATTCGGTCAATACGCTTCCCGCGATGACCCTTGCGAGCGATGAGGTGACATTCGCTGTGGCGGATGCGCCGACCGCTGCGGTGCGCGGCGGCGTGGCGCCGGCCGAGGAGACGTTCCCCCAGTGGCAGCGCTGGCACGACTACGGCATCGGTCTCTTCCGTCAGGGCGAGCGTGGTGGATCGAAAGGCGATCTGCGGCAGGCCGATGCGGCATTCGCCGAGGTGGAGCGTCTCGGGCGCGTGGAAGGCACGGTCGGGCGCGGTCGTGTGGCGCTGCGCGAGGGTCGTCTGGATGATGCGGCGTCGCTGCTTCGTGCCGCGTCGAGTGCGGATCAGCCTGCGTATCCGTGGACAGTGCACTGGTTCAGTGCGCTGGTGAACCGCCAGCAGGGTTCGCTGCAGGCAGCGCGTGGGGATCTGGAATCGCTGGTCCGTTCTGCGTATCCACTCGCGATCGAGCGCGGATTTGATTTCGGCAAGGATGATCGGGTGCTCGTGGAACTTGGGAACGTGCTGCTCGAGCAAGCGACCGCTGCGGAGCGCTCGGGAGATGGCGTTGCACCGGGCGGCAGTGGGAATGAGTCGCCGCGTGCGCTGCGGGCGCGTGCGCTCGAACTGGCCGACGGTGCGCTCGCGCTCGATCCTGAGAGCGTTCCCGCGTGGTACTTGCGTGCGCAGGCTGCACGCGATCTTGGGGAGGATGCGGCAGCGGACCGTGCGCTCGAGCGACACGGGTTCTTCAAGATCGATGACAACGCGCGCGACCGCGCCGTTCGCCTTGCGCGAGAGCGCGATCCTGCCGCGAACCACGCGGCGGAGGCGATTGTGATCTACGACCTGCAGCGCGCGGGTCGAGCAGAGGGATCGATCACGGAAATGCCGAACGCGAGCCGTGCGGATGCTTCGGCGACTGGGCAACGAGCGGAACTGCATGGCGCGCCACACAAGTGATGATGAGCGGCGGATGCAGCGTGCGTTCACCCGCTCGGTGGCGATCGCGGTGGCATGCGCTGCTGCGGTCGGCGCAGGGTGGCTGCTGCTGTCGATGCCGCGTGCACGAACGGCGGATGCGACGAAGCCGATCGGACCCGTGGACGCGGCTGCGCCGCGCACGCAGCGCGAGCAGACGATGCCCGCTCTGATCTTTACGGATGTCGCGCGCTCGGCGGGAGTGGACTTCGTGCACACCACGGGCGCGAAGGGCGACAAGTTGCTGCCCGAGACGATGGTCGGTGGTGTCGCCGTATTCGATGCAGATGGGGACGGCCGGCTCGATCTCCTGTTTGTGCGCGGCTGCGACTGGACGGGCGCTGCGTTCGAGTCGCCGGCGAAACCGGGCGAGTCGAGCGTGGTGCTCTATCTGAACGAAACGGATCCGCGAACGCCTCGCGAGTGGTCGTTTCGCCGAGCCGATGGGTGCGGACTGGATACGGACATCTACGGCATGGGCGTGGCAATCGGCGACACCGACGGTGATGGTCGGGAAGATGTCTTCGTCACCGGTGTCGGTCGCAACATCCTCTTTCGAAACGAGACCGCCATGCCCGCTGATGTGGCTGGCGCGGCATCCGCCACTGGCGCGCCGCGCGCCGCGCCGCGTTTTCGCGACACGACCGCGGCAGCGGGTGCCGATCCTCCGAGCGATCACCCACGCTGGGGCACATCTGCCGGCTTCTTCGATGCCGATGGTGACGGCGATCTCGACCTGCTTGTGGCCAACTATGTGCGGTGGTCGCCCACCATCGACCGCGCGGTCGACCACCGGCTTGCAGGCATCGGGCGCGCGTACGGACCGCCCACGGGATTCGAGGGCGACGACCCGCTCTTCCTGCGCAACCGAGGGGATGGCACTTTCGAGAACGCCACCGCCGATGCTGGCTTCGCCACGCGCACCACGCTCGGCCGACCTGCCGACAAGGCGCTCGGGCTGTGCTTCATCGACCCGCAAGTCGATGGCGGCCTCGATGTCGTGATCGCCAACGACACAGTTGCCAACAGGCTCTTTGTGCGAGGAGGCGCCGGGCGTTTTGCCGATCAGTCCACGGCGAGTGGCATCGCCTACGACCGCAATGGTGCGGCAACGGGCGCGATGGGCATCGACAGCGCGTGGCTGCGCGCCGGCGCACAGCCGGCAGGGGATGATCTTGCCATCGCCATTGGCAACTTCGCGAACGAACCGGATTCGCTCTTTGTGGCGCGTGGGCGTTCACTGCTCTTTTCCGATGACGCCGTTGTGGAGGGGCTCGCCGCACCCACGCGGCTCGTGCTGACCTTTGGTCTCGTGCTCGTGGACCTCGATCTCGATGGTCGTGCGGACATTGCACAGGCGAACGGGCACATCGAGGATGAGATCGCGCGCATCCAATCGTCGCAGACACACGCGCAGCGCGGTCAAGTGTTCCTCAACCAAGGTGGCGTGGCACCGTGCCTTGTGGAGGTTCCTCCTGAGAAGCTCGGTGCGCTTGCGGATCCGAGGGTTGGACGCGGGCTTGCCTTCGGCGACTTGGACGGTGACGGCGATGCGGATCTCGTGCTGACGCAGGCGGGCGGCGCGGTGGCGCTGCTGCGCAACGATCAGGCAACGGCAAACCACTGGGTGTCGCTTCGTCCACGGTGCAGTTCCGCGAAGTGGATCGGCGCGACGGTCGAGATCGAGCACGATGGGCGGATGCAGCGGCAGTTGCTGACTCCAACCCGTAGTTACCTCTCGCAGAGTGCGGGTCCTGCCGTTGTCGGTCTTGGCAGCAGCACCAGCGTTCAGGCCATGCGCATTCGCTGGACCGATGGCACGATGCAGCAGATCAGCGTGAACGCCATCGACCGCGTGATCGATCTCGTGCCTCCCGACCTGCAGGGCAACCCGCAGCGGCAGTCCCACTGACTTCGGAAAGCCGTATCAGTTGCAGTTGCCCCACGCGCTCAGCAGCATCGCCATGTCGCTGCCGTCGGTGGTGCCACTGCTATCAAGATCGGTGATACCGGGCTGACCCCAACCCGACAGCACCATGGCAAGATCACTTCCGCCTGTTGCGTTGTCGCCGTCGATGTCGGTCGGGCAGGGTGTGACGCACTCCGTGCGGGTGATTCGCAGATCGTCGAAGCCACCCTCAAGAACGCCGGCCGTTCCCTGGTCGGCAATTCCCAACCGCATGCGGAACGACTGTCCGGGCTGCGCGGCGTCACTGAGCATTTTGACCCTCTGTTGCCACTGGCCTGTGTTGCTCACATCGCGCTCGAGCAAGACCCAAGATCCGTTGTCGATCGACACATGCACGTCAAACGGATCAAGCGCAGTCGTGGTCGAACAGAAGTACCACTTCCAGTAGGAAATCTGCACATCCTGCCCGCCGTTGTTGAACGCGGGCGAGGTGAGGTAGGCGTAGCCGCCGTCCACGTCGTGCTGGCCGGCGGTCTGGCCCGAGGTGGAGAGTTGGGTCACGAAGCAGCGAACGCCTGGCGCGGCCGTGTGGTCATCGGCTGGCTCGGACTGGCTGCCAGAGCTGACCGATCCGAGCGGATCACCGACCTGCCAGCCACCAGCGGTGAGACCCGCATCGGCTGA
>Ga0194120_10010459_pt1 | contig 11436 bp, 10 predicted proteins | sample TA2MahCa65mmetaG_FD_148642 | JGI IMG/M metagenome (GOLD analysis project Ga0194120, IMG submission 148642) | Freshwater microbial communities from Lake Tanganyika, Tanzania - TA2015019 Mahale Deep Cast 65m | ecosystem: Environmental > Aquatic > Freshwater > Lake | place: Tanzania: Lake... | reverse complement strand
ACGTGCTGGATTTCGCAAAGATCGAGTCCGGCGATTTCGAATTCCGCCCGGTCGCGTTCGAGGTCTCCGGTCTGCTTGCGGATCTTGACCGGGACTTGAAGCCTCTGGCCTCGCGAAAGGACGTCACCTTGATCGTCGAGACGTCCATGATCGGTTCGCACACCATCGTCGCCGATCGTTTGCGCGTACTTCAGATCCTGACCAATCTCGGCAGCAACGCCATCAAGTACAACCGGCCCAAGGGCCGGGTGACCGTATCGGCCAGCGCCCAGGGGGAAATGTTGCGGCTCGAAGTTTCGGATACCGGCCTCGGGATTCCTGCCGGCAAACAGGCCGAATTGTTCGCGCCTTTCAAGCGTCTCGGACGAGAGATGGGGACGACGGAAGGAACCGGCATCGGTCTGTCGATCTCCCGACAGCTCGCTCGAAAGATGGGTGGCGATATCAAGTTTACCAGCCAAGAGGGGATCGGTAGTCGCTTTTGGTTGGAACTGCCGCGGCAGCTCCGGCATGCCGCCGATCGACAGTCGGGCGAAGGCCGATCGACGTCTACGAATGGGCCGACGGCAATCGAGGCGGTGATGTCGGAGCCCGCGATAAATCGGGCGAGTGACGATGCGCTGATCCTCTATGTCGAAGACAACTCCGCAAACGCGATCCTGATGGAACGGATCATGGCTCGCGAGGCAGGGCTCAAGCTCATGACCGCGGAAAACGCGGCCATTGGCCTCGATCTTGCGCGTCGTCACCGGCCGGCCATCGTCGTCATGGACTTGAATCTGCCGGGGATGGATGGCTTCGAAGCGTTGCGCGTGCTCAAAAGCATGCCCGAGACGGCGAAGACTCCGGTGATCGCTCTGACCGCGTCCGCTCAGCCGCGCGATGTCGAAAAGGGGATGACTGCGGGCTTCGTCGCTTATTTGACCAAGCCGATCGACATACCTTGTTCCGCGGCAAGCTTCGGGAAATCCTCGGCGATCGACGGCGGTGAGTCGACTGCCGGCTTGACGCGCCGGCCCCTTGCTCCGAGGCTTCGGATCATGGGGTCGAGTCGTTCGATGGCGCTCATGGCGTCGGGCTTACTGATGGCGATGGCCGGCGCCCAGGCAGCGACGCCCGCCGACGTCTTGGTCGTCGCATCGCAAATCGACGATTTGTCGACCCTCGATCCCGCGGAAATCTTCGAGTATTCCGGGGCCGAATTCACGGCGAATGTCTATGAACGCTTGATCGTCTATCGACCGGGCGCTTGGGACAGACCGGTCGGCAGTCTGGCGCGATCATGGCGTACCGATGAAACGGGACGGCTATGGCATTTCTCCTTGCGGGTCGATGCGCGATTTCCGAGCGGTCGAGCCGTCGAGGCCGAAGATGTTGCCTATTCGCTTCGCCGCGCGCTCGCTTTGGCCAAAGCGCCGGTCGGGCTTCTGCGTCAGATCGGCCTCAAGGCTGACACCATCCGTTCGATCGGTCCTCACGAGCTCGAATTCGAGACCGATCGAGCCTATGCCCCGGGTATCGTTCTCGGCGTGCTCGCGTCGTCAGTCGCTTCGGTCCTCGATCGACGGCACCTGCAGGCGCAGGAAAGAGACGGCGATTGGGGACACGCGTGGCTAAGGCGCGCGGAGGCCGGGTCGGGGCCCTATCGTCTCCTGTCCTGGCGCCCGAATGAACGATTGACGCTCGAGCGACGCGAAGGCGTCGACACTACGCAAGTCGCCATGCGGCGGGTCGTGCTGCGGCATATGCCCGAACCGGCGAGCCAGAGGCTGTTGATCGAGCAAGGCGATGTCGATATCGCGCGCAATCTGGGATCCGATTTGATCAAGGGCGCGCTCGTCAATCCGGCGCTGCGCTTTCAACCGACCAAAAAGGCATCGCTTTGGTTTCTGGCGCTCAATACGCGTCATTCGATCTTGTCTCAGGCGGAAATTCGCCGAGCCCTTCGCAATGCCATCGACTATGACGGCATCGCCTCCGGCCTTCTCAATGGCCGCGCGGTCGTTCATCAGAGCATATTGCCGGCGGGGCTTTTCGGCGCGCTCGACGATCTTCCCTTCCGCTATGCGCCCGATCTCGGGATTGGTGCCGCTTCCGCGGGGTTACGCCTTGCCATCGATGTTCGCGCGCAGGCGCCGGCACTCGATGTCGCTCAGGCGATCCAGGCCAATCTGGCGAAAGCCGGGATCGCCGTCGAGCTTCGACCGGCCGATGCCAAACAGGTCCTGACGCGCTTTCGCGAAAGGCGGTACGAAGCATTTCTCGGCCGCTGGGCGTCCGATACGCTCGATCCTCAGACCGATGCCGAGGCCTTCACGCGCAATCCGGACAATCATGACGGGGCTAGTCTCCGCACGCTCGCCTGGCGGACGGCTTGGCAGTCGCCGGAACTCGAGGCCTTGGTCGATGCCGCGGCCGTCGAGCGCGACGACGCGAGTCGGGCCGAGATCTTGGGTGAATTGCAGCGCCGCCATCGCGAGATCGGCCCCTTCATCGTGATGTTTCAAGAGACCGAGCCTTATGTCCTGCGGCGAGACGTCGTCGGCTTCGAGCCGGGACCGACGCCCGATACGATCGTCTATGCCCATGTCCGGAAGTCCCGACCGTGAAGCGCGCTTTCGCCATCGTCACGTCGTTGTTGTTGACGCTCATTGGTCTTGTCGCCGCAACATTTTTCATCGGTCGAGTCGTGCCGATCGATCCGGCGCTGGCTCTAGTCGGCGACAAGGCGACGCCCGAAGCCTATGCCGCGGCACGCGCGGCCCTCGGCCTCGACAAGCCGCTGATCGAGCAGTTTGTAGTCTATGTCGGGGATGCCCTTCGTCTCGATTTCGGCATTTCGGTCTTGACCGCCCGGCCGGTGATCGAGGACATCCTTCGCGTCTTTCCGGCGACTTTCGAACTCGCGACCTTGGCCATGGCCATCGGCATCGGCCTTGGCATCCCGGCTGGCGTCGTCGCGGCGGTGCATCGTGACCGCTGGCCCGATCTGACCATCCGTTTGGTCGGACTGGTCGGCTATTCCGCGCCGGTCTTCTGGATCGGTCTGATCGCGCTCCTGCTGTTTTACGCCGAACTCGGCTGGCTTGCCGGGTCCGGTCGCGTCGATATCGCCCTCGAAGACGATCTCGTCCATCGCACGGGCATCGCGTTGTTGGACGCCTTGCTCGCCGGCGACGCAAGGCTGATCGCGAATGTCGCGGGGCATCTGGTATTGCCGGCTGTCGTCCTCGGTTGGTACGCCATGGCCTATATCGCCAGGATGACGCGCAGCCTGATGATCGCCGAACTCGGCCAAGACTATGTCCTGGCCGCCCGGGCCAAAGGATTGGGCGAAGGGCGCATTGTCTGGCGTCATGCGCTCGGGAATGCGGCCGTGCCGCTCGTGACCGTCATCGCCATCGCTTATGGCCATTTGCTCGAGGGTTCGGTCCTGACCGAGACCGTCTTTGCCTGGCCCGGCCTCGGCTTCTACATGACCAACGCGCTCTTGAATGCCGACACCAATGCCGTGCTCGGCGGCACCGTGGTTATCGGAGCGATCTTCATCCTGCTCAATCTCTTGAGCGACGCTCTCTACCGTCGGCTCGATCCGAGGACGAGATGAGCGACCATTGGCGGAACAGCCTCAATCCCAGCATGATCATCGGCAGCATGATCATCGGCGCCGTCTTCGTGCTCGCGCTCCTCGGGCCGGCATTGACGGCGATGTCGCCGACGGAAATCGATCTGGCTTCGCGGCTGTTGGCGCCATCGCGCGAGCATTGGCTCGGGACCGATCAGTTGGGCCGCGATATCCTTTCGCGATTGCTGCACGGCGCGAGGTTGTCGCTCGGTGTCGTCGTCCTGGTCATCGTCTTGGTCGCGCCGATCGGCATCGTGATCGGGGCGATCGCCGGAGTCATGGGCGGCGCGATCGATGCGCTGTTCATGCGCGTGACCGATGTCTTCTTGGCTTTCCCCCGCTTGATCCTGGCGCTGGCGATGGTCGCGGCTTTGGGGCCGGGGATCGAGAACGCGGTGCTCGCCATCGCGCTCACGGCTTGGCCGCCCTATGCGCGCCTCGCGCGGGCCGAGACGCTTGTGCTCCGCAACAAGGATCACATCGCGGCCATTCGCGTCTTGGGCGGATCCGAGACGCGGATCGTGTTCGCACATGTGTTGCCCCTGCTTTTGCCCTCGACCTTGGTGCGTGCGACGCTCGACATGGCCGGGATCATCCTGACGGCCGCGGGTCTCGGCTTCCTCGGTCTTGGCGTCAGGCCGCCCGCACCCGAATGGGGTTCGATGATCGCCGAGGGGCGACAATTCCTGCTCGATGCCTGGTGGGTCTGTACGGTACCAGGCTTGGCGATCCTGATCGTTTCGCTCGGCTTCAATCTTTTGGGCGACGGACTGCGCGACATGATCGACGCGAGGTCGCGGTGACGCCCGCCTTGCTCGACATCGAAGGCCTCGACGTCGCCTTCGGCGATCGGATCGTCGTCCGCGACTTCTCTTGTCGGCTTTCGGCCGGCGAGCGGCTTGGCATCGTCGGTGAATCAGGCTCGGGAAAATCGCTCTCGACCCGCGCGCTCATGGGGCTCTTGCCGCCGCGGGCCGCGGCGCGGTCAAGACGTTACACCTTCGATGGCGCGACCTATGACGTTGCCCAGCCAAAGGCTCTTGCCGCTCTGCGTGGGCGTGGCATCGCGCTGGTGTTGCAAGACCCGAAGGTCGCGCTCAATCCGACCATGACGGCCGGCGCGCAGATTGCCGAGGTATGTGGGCGAATGCGCGCCCTCGAACTTCTCGCCGATGTCGGACTTCGCGAGCCGGAGCGGGTCTACGACCAATTCCCCGGCACGCTTTCGGGCGGCATGGGCCAACGGGTGATGATCGCCATGATGTTGGCAGCCGAACCCAAGCTCCTGATCGCCGACGAACCGACCTCGGCCCTCGACGTGACCGTGGCGCAAGGCGTGCTTGCGCTCCTGGACGAGATCATTGCCGCGCGACGCATGGCCTTGATATTGATCTCCCACGATCTCGACCTAGCCGGCGCGTTTTGCGACCAAATTCTGGTGATGTATGCCGGGCGCATTGTCGAGCGGATCGGCGCGAGCGCCCTTGAGCGGGCGCGCCACCCCTACACTCGAGGCCTATTGCAGTGCAGGCCGCGCATCGAGGATCGGGGTCGAACGCTGCCTACTTTGTCGCGCGATCCGGCATGGAGCCACGAATGATCCGCGTCGACGACCTCGCCGTGAGTTATGACGGTCGGCGTGTCGTGTCCGATGTCGCCTTTGCCGTCGGTCGCGGCCAAGCCTTCGGCTTGGTCGGGGAGTCGGGATCGGGCAAGAGTTCCGTGCTACGCGCCATGGCAGGGCTCGTCCGCGACGTACGGGGTCTAATCACAATCGACGGCGTCGACGTAAGCCGGCTTCGCTGCGGCCAAGGCGCCAGGCGGCGTTTGCAAATGGTCTTTCAAGACCCCTATGGCTCGCTCCATCCCAATCACCGCGTCGAGCGCGTCTTGGGCGAAGCCGTCGATATCGCCGGGTTGGATCGCCGCGAGGAACGCATTGTCGATGCCCTGAGCGCCGTCGGCCTTGGCGAGGCATTCATGCGCCGCTATCCCCACCAGATGTCGGGCGGCCAAAGGCAGCGTCTGGCCATCGCTCGGGCGCTGATCGTCGAGCCCGGCGCGATCTTGCTCGATGAGCCGACTTCGGCGCTTGACGTTTCGGTCCGCGCCGAAATTCTGAACTTGTTGATGCGGCTGAGGCGGGAGCGCGGCATTGCCATGGTCATGGTCAGCCATGATCTCGCCATAGTCGGTTGGTTCTGCGATCAAGTCGCGGTCATGCGCAATGGCAGGATCGTCGAAGTCCTGACACCGGAAGACCTCGTCGCCGGACGCGCCCGCGCGCCCTATACCGCCGAACTGATCGGCGCGAGCCGCGGCTACCGGTGGAGGGTGTAGCGCGCCGCGGTCTCGTCGTCGCCGGCGATTTCCTTGATCAGCTTGATGATCACGGCTTTGGCGAAGTCGGTGAAATCCGCGACCTTGACGACGAAGGCGCCGGCGCCGCCGATGACATAGTCCTCGAAATAACGATCGAGCGTCGGCACTTCGTTCATGATGGCCAAGGCATTGATGACGATGCCCTTGGCGACGGCGTCATCGCGCGCGTAGCGCGGATCGCGCCCGTTGTTGTTCATGCCGTCGCCCGAGATGTCGATAACCTGGCGCGGAGCCTCGAAGCCGCTCCGGTCAAAGGCGCGGACGGCGTAGTCGATCGCACCAGAAAGCGAAGTCGAACCGGTACGGATTTCGCGCGGCGCCGCCGCAATCCGCTGCGCAACGGCCTCGGCGGATGTGCGGTCATGGATCCTGGTCCAATCGACCTGAACGGAGTGGACGTTGTAATCGGCCCATTCGACGAAGGTGATGGCGATGGCGCCGGCTCTGCCCGAGGTAATCGAGTCGATCACCGTCGGATCGCGCAATGCTGCGGCATAGCCGGCGCGCTGAAGGCGAAACTCGCCGTCGTCGATCGAGGGCGAGACATCGACCATCAGTGCGAGCAAGAGGTCGACGCGCTCCTTGGCCCAGGCGAGCGTAGGCGCAAGATTAAGCGACGCGGCCAGGAGGAAGGCGATCAATTGCGGTTTCATTTTAACGCCACTCTCGTCTCAGGCGTTCGCGGTGGTTGGCGAGCCACAAGAGACCGATGGCGACGTCGCTTGCCGCCGTTCGACCGGCGTTCATGAAGGTCGTCGCTTCGTCATAGGGCACGACAGCGACGCGAATGTCCTCATGCTCGCTGTCAAGGCCATGGATGCCGCCGGCCTTGGATGAATCCACGCTTGCGCAATAGACGTGGATGCGCTCGGTGCAACCGCCAGGGCTCGTGTAATACTCGATGATCTTTTCGATCGGCCCTTCGAGAACGATACCTGCCTCTTCGAGCGTCTCGCGCTTGGCCGCCTCGATCGGGTCTTCGCCTGGCTCGAACATGCCCGCGACCAGGCTTGCAATGAAGGGATTGTCATGGCCATGGGCGAGGGGGCCGACCCGGAACTGCTCGAGCAAGACGACGGCATCGGCACAGGGATCATAGAGCAGGACACAGACGGCATCTGGCCGAACGAACACTTCACGTTCGAAGGGTTCCGTCTTGCCGCCGCCGTACCGGGCATGGCGAAGGCGAAGTTTGTCGAGACGGAAAAATCCGCGAAACGGCGAGGTCCTTTCGATCAACTCGATATCTTTGTCGTCGAGCGTCTTGCGGTCGGCGTCGTTCATCGCGATCGTCCGACGGCCTTGGCCGCGACCAACAGGCGCGGCTTTCCTTTGCGGCGCCACTCGTCGAAATCCCAGGGCTGATCCAATGTCGCGCGCTTGCCGATCCAGCGCCAATAGCGTGCCGTCACGCGCGCACCACCCTGGGTCGTCACCTCGATCGGCTGATCGTCGTAACTGGCGCCTTCATAGGCCGCGAGCAGCGCGACATCGCGCTCATCGAGGTTCTCGACCAGAAGGCCTTGGGCCGATTGCCCCTTTACGGGCAAGAGGGCCGGATAGGTCACGCCCTCGATGCGAACACGTTTGAAATCCAAGGCGGTTGCGGATCGCAGATCGCCCTCCGCCACGGCTCGGCCCAGGACCGCCGAGAGAATGTCGGGGTCCATGAGGCTTCCGAACACGAAATACCGTGCCATGCGCCGCTTTTACGAATGCCCAGAAGCACGGTCAAGGATGGCAGCCTCGCCGTATCTGCATGTCGCTTGAGTTGCCGAGCGAGGGCCAACGCGAGAAGATGGAGGATAGCCGCTTTAGGGAGGGTTTCGCGTGTCCGACGATCTGGCTTTCATGCCGGCAACCAAATTGTTGTCGCTCTATCGCAAGAAGAAGCTTTCACCGGTAGAGGCGACCAAAGCCGCGCTCGATCGCATCGAGCGCTTCAATGGCAAGATCAACGCCTTCAATCTGGTCGACGGGAAGGGCGCGCTCGCCTCCGCGCGGGCTTCGGAGCAGCGCTGGTCCAAGGGCCGACCGATCGGGCGGATCGACGGCGTGCCGACTTCGATCAAGGACATCGTCATGATCAAGGGCTGGCCGCTCTTGCGAGGTTCCAAGACGGCCGATCCGAATGTACAGGCGAAGGAAGACGCGCCGGCGGTCGCGCGCATGCGCGAACATGGGGCGGTCTTCTTGGGCAAGACGACGACGCCGGAATTCGGCTGGAAAGGCGTGACCGACAGCCCGCTCACCGGCATTACCCACAATCCTTGGAAACTTGGGACCACTCCGGGTGGCTCTTCGGGAGGCGCGAGCGCGGCGATCGCCGCCGGCATGGGTCAACTCGGGCTCGGGACGGATGGTGGCGGCTCGATCCGCATCCCGGCTTCGCTTGCCGGCATCGTCGGCATCAAAGCGAATTTCGGCCGCGTGCCGGCCTATCCCGCGTCGTTCTTCGGCAACGTCGCCCATGTCGGCCCGATGGCGCGCACCGTCGGCGACGTCGCCTTGATGCTGACGGTCATGGCTGAACCCGATGCGCGCGACTGGATGAGCCTGCCCTATGACGACGTCGACTATACCGAGGGCCTGGACAAGGGCGTGAAGGGGCTCCGCATCGCCTACAGCGCAGATCTTGGCTACGCCCAGGTCGATCCGGAAGTCGCGGCGATTTGCGCATCTGCCGTGAGGCGCTTTGCCAAGCTTGGCGCCAAGGTTACCAAGCGCGACCCCGGTTTTCCTCATCCTGGCCCGACCTTTCAGACCCTGTGGTGGGGCGCTGCCGGGGCTTTGATCGGCGGCTTGCCAAAGGAGAAACAGGAATTGGTCGATCCGGGGCTTCGAGAAGTTGCCGCGGTCGGGCAAAAGGTGACGATCGAGCGCTATCATCAAGCCGTTGCCGAAAGAAATGCGCTCGGTACGACCATGCGCCGCTTCATGGGCGAATTCGACCTCCTGGTTACGCCGCAGCTTGCCGTCGCGGCCTTTCCGGTCGGGCAATTGGCGCCGGTCATGACCGGCGGTGCGCAATGGACGGATTGGACGCCCTTCACTTATCCGTTCAATTTGACCCAGCAGCCGGCCATGTCCGTGCCTTGCGGCTTCACCAAGGACGGAAGGCCGGTCGGCTTGCAGATCGTCGGACCCTGGTTCCGCGAAGACCTGGTTCTGCGGGCCGGCCGCGCCTATGAGAAGGCGCATCCGCTCGATCATCTGCGTCCACCCTTGCAATAGGCGCCCATGATCGGTCCGGAAAGCAAGACTGCGCTCCTGACCGTCGCGGAAATGGCGGCGGCGGATCGCGCGGCCATCGCCGGAGGGCGGGCCGGGACCGTATTGATGGAAAAGGCGGGGGCGGCCGTCGCGCAAGCCGTTTCGGGCCGCTTTCCCAAAGGCGATGTCGTCGTGCTCTGTGGCCCCGGCAACAACGGCGGCGATGGTTTTGTGGCCGCGCGCTTGCTTGCCCGCAAAGGCCGACATGTGCGCGTGTTCGCGACCGGCCCGTTGTCGAGCTATCGGGGCGATGCCTTCTTCATGGCCGAAAGCTGGAACGGCCCGATTGGCGCCTTGTCGCCTTCGGCGCTCGATGGCGCGGCGGTCGTAGTCGATGCGCTGTTCGGTGCCGGACTGTCCCGGTCGATGGAGGGAAGTGCCGCGGCGACCACCGGTGCGCTGAATGCCAGCGGTTTGCCGGTCGTCGCCGTCGACATGCCGAGTGGCATTAGGGGCGATACCGGTGAGGCCCTCGGAGACGCGGTCCGCGCCAGTGCGACCGTGACTTTCTTTCGCAAGAAGCCCGGACATCTCCTTTTGCCGGGGCTTGTCCATTGCGGCGATGTGATCGTCGCCGATATCGGCATTCCCGAAAGCGTCCTGGGAAGTCTTGGAACGCGCTGCTACGAAAACGACCCATCGCTTTGGCGCTCGGGGCTTCCGGCACTCAGGATCGATGATCACAAATATCGACGCGGCCACGCGGTCGTCATCGGCGGCGGGCGCGAAAGCACGGGCGCCGGGCGGCTGGCGGCGCGGGCTGCCCTTCGTGTCGGCGCGGGGCTGGTGACCGTCCACTGTCCGGATGACGCCTTCGCCATCAACGCGGTGGCGCTCGAGGCGGTGATGGTCAAGCCCTATGCCGATGACGCGAGCTTTGCCGCATTGTTGGCGGATGGGCGCAAGAACGCGATCTTGATCGGTCCCGGTAACGGCGTCGGCATGGCGACACGCGATCGAACGCTTGCCGTACTTGCGGCCAAGCGCCCGGCGGTGCTCGATGCCGATGCCCTGTCCTCATTTGCCGACGATCCGAGCGCCCTGTTCCGGCGCATCAAGGCGCCGACAGTGCTGACGCCCCATGAGGGCGAGTTCGCTCGCCTGTTCGAGGCCAAAGGCGACAAACTCAGCCGGGCGCGCGAGGCCGCAGCCCAGAGCGGCGCTGTCGTTCTGCTCAAAGGTCCCGATACTGTTATCGCCGCAACTGATGGGCAGGCGGCGATCAATGCCAATGCGCCGCCGACATTGGCGACCGCGGGATCAGGCGACGTATTGGCGGGACTGATCGTCGGCTTGTTGGCTCAAGGCGCGTCGGCCTTCGTCGCGGCTTGCGCAGGCGCCTGGATTCACGGCGCGGCGGCGCGCGCTTTTGGGGCCGGCCTGACGGCCGACGATCTGCCACGGTCGATCCCCGCAGTTCTTAAAGAACTAGCGCGCTAAGGTGATGGCGTCGCACGGGTTTCGCGACTAGTCTGGTCCGAAGATGAGCGAGCGCATGGAGGGGCAGAAGCCCGCCCCAGCACCCTCGGACGATCTCGCCCAATGGCAGGCGAGGGCGCAAGGGACGAACGTGCATGCGACGACTTTGCTCGCGACCGACTATCTCAATCATTTCAACGAGGTCGTCATGCTGCTCGGCATGGTGCCGGACATGCCCGAAATGATCGACGACTGCCGGGCGTGGCAGCCCAGGAGCTATGTCGATCATTTCAGATCGAGCGGCGTCGCCGATGCCGATTTCGCCATCGAGGCTTACGACCATGCGCCGCCGCAATTTCGCAAGCCCTTCGATCAGACCATCGCCATGCTCAATGCGACTGTCGCGTCCGTGGTCGAGCGCGCCGGTCAGGCGATTGCAAGCGAGGACCTTCATACGCTGAAGGGAATTTGCGGCTTAGGATCCGAGGCATTGCAGCGTCTGATCGACGCGGCCTCCGCCATCATCCATGGTTCGGAAGAGACGGCGAGCCAAGCTCAGATCGACAAGATTCTTCAAGGCGGGTAGGGCTTTAGCCGAGATCGGCTGGCGCGGGAAATGACGCTTTGCAGCGCCGGACACCCATGCTAGAACCCGCCGCCGCGCAAGGGCGGGCGTGGTGGAATTGGCAGACACGCCAGATTTAGGTTCTGGTGACGCAAGTCGTGGGGGTTCAAGT
>Ga0194120_10010458_pt1 | contig 11436 bp, 11 predicted proteins | sample TA2MahCa65mmetaG_FD_148642 | JGI IMG/M metagenome (GOLD analysis project Ga0194120, IMG submission 148642) | Freshwater microbial communities from Lake Tanganyika, Tanzania - TA2015019 Mahale Deep Cast 65m | ecosystem: Environmental > Aquatic > Freshwater > Lake | place: Tanzania: Lake... | reverse complement strand
AGGCAATTTGTTCAAGCCAAGAATAATTGGTCGAATTGTATTGTTGAGTTCGAAGAACGTATCGCACATCTTATTCAGCTAAAATGAAAAAGATACTCGTCGTCGCAATGGTCGACAGCATCCATACCGCTCGATGGCTTGAGCAGTTTGAAGACAGCCAAGACGAGTTTCTTTTATTCCCTTCATCGCCACATCGACGAATTCATCCAAAGATTCGCCATTTGATCGGAAATGAAAGCCCGATGAAAATCAGTATTCCGCGCGGTCTGCGGCAAACCGGGCTGCTGCTTGCCGCCATCGACAAACTCGTTGCCAATCGTGCCCGTGGCTATATTTTGCGTCGTATCATCACCAGATATCAGCCCGAGATACTTCATGCAATGGAGACCCAGGGTGCGGGTTATATCTCGCTTCAAGCGATCCGCAAGATTGATCTCAAACCATTCTTTTTCTTGACTCTTTGGGGTTCGGATTTGTTTTGGTTCAGAAAATTTCCAAACCATGAAGTGAAACTAAAACAATTGCTGAAGGTTGTCGACCTTCTGGCCATGGAGTGCGAACGGGATGTCGCAATTGCTCGGAGCCTTGGTTTTACCGGCTCGGTTTACCCTCCGATTCCAGTCACAGGTGGATACGAAGTCGACCATTTGGCTACTCAGGCTTCTCGCTCAAACCCCAGCTCCCGAAAACTAATCATGATCAAGGGTCACACGCGATTTGTTGGCCAAGCAGAAATCGCTCTCGCGGCGATTGACGCACTGTCTGATCGACTGACCAATTACCAGCTTGTCGTTTATTCGACCGATCCCAAGGCCAAAAGAATTGCGCTGAAGCTCAAGAAGCGACACAACTTGTCGATTGAAGTATTTCGACGTTCGGAACTGTCGCATGATCGTCTGCTCGAGTTGTTCAGTTCCGCGCGAATCTACATCGGTATTTCGGCCTCCGATGGAATCAGTGTGTCGTTGCAAGAAGCAATGGTCTACGGGGCATTTCCGATACAAACCGACACCTCGTGCGCCAGTGAGTGGATCGAAAATGGTAAGAGTGGCTTCATCGTTCGGGCCAATGACTTGGCCGGAATTTCGCAGGCGATCAAAACCGCACTTGAAGACGACGCGCTTGTCGATTTGGCTGCTGAGTTGAATTTTCAAACCGCTCAAAGTCGCCTTGATTTCAAGATAGTTTCAAAAATGTCGAGAAACTTTTATTCGAGCGCAAATATCTGAACTCGATTCTCTCGTAGTAACGTAAGGTCGTGTCTAACCAGACGGTTTTTGCACTTGAAGTCGCCGTTGTTGCAGTTGCGTTCGCAGTTCACGTTGTGCGGCTCTCAAGAAAGCGACTTTTGAGCTTTAAATACACGATTGGTTGGATTTCGGTCTGTATGGTCGGAATTTTTGCGTCGCCACTGGTGTTTTTGGTGACACCATTGGCAAAGGCGTTGCGTCTCACTCCGACGGCCTTGCTTGTGGCCATTTCCACTATTTCGGTAGCGGTCATTCTCATACAGCTTTCGGTGAGCATCTCGGGCAATCAAAGGAAAATGGAGACTCTCGTGCGAGAAAACGCACTGTTGCGCGAATCTCTTGGTATTTCGATGAAAGAGAAGAATTCTGGCGAATCTAAATAGTCAGAACACATTGGTTGTTGTGCCGGCCTTGAACGAGGAATCGACGATTGCTCAGGTTGTCACTAGTGCCAGGAACCTAGGGTTCGAAGTGTTGGTCGTCGATGACGGATCCTCCGACAAAACATCGGCAAAAGCATGTGAGGCAGGCGCCCATCTGTTGGAGCTTTCGATGAACCTAGGTGTCGGAGGTGCTTTGCAGAGCGCGTTCAACTACGCGATTCGAAATGGTTTTGAGGCTGTTATCCAACTTGATGCCGACGGGCAGCATCCGGTCGAAGCAATACCACGGTTAATCGAGAACGCAAATCAAACCCGAGCAGATATTGTTTTGGCAAGCCGTTTTACGCACGCAGACAATCGGATGACCGTCAATCGAATTCGAAAATTTGCCATGTCGATACTTCAGGTTGTCGCCTCGCGGGCTTGTCGCACAAAGATCACCGACTCGTCCTCGGGCTTCAGACTTATTCGGCAGCCGTTGCTCGGTCATTTTGCGAAAAACTTTCCCAGCCACTATCTCGGGGACACATTCGAAGCCCTAGTCGTTAGCGGGCGCAAAAAATATCAAGTTTCAGAGATTCCCGCTGCATTCAGAGATCGAACTCACGGTCAGTCGTCAGCATCGAAAAGGGCGGCGATATTGCTCATTTTTCGGGCTTTGGTCGTGACGTTATTTGGCTTGCATTTTCAACTTCCGAAAAAGATCTGATTCAAGGCAGACTAGAACCAAACGGCAAAACCAGGAGCATCCATGAAAACAGCAGTGATCGTCGACGCAGTTCGCACACCTTGCGGCAAGCGCAATGGTCGTTTGAAAGATTGGCATCCCGTGGATCTCTCGGCGCACAGCCTGAAGGCACTCGTCGAACGCACGGGCATCGATCCGGCGGTGATCGACGACGTGGTCATGGGTTGCGTGATGCAGGTCGGTGAACAGAGTCTGAACGTAGCCCGAAACGCCGTCTTGGCCGCGGGTTGGCCAGAGAGCGTTCCCGCCACGACGGTCGACCGACAATGTGGTTCGAGCCAGCAAGCCGCCCACTTTGCGGCCCAAGGTGTCATCTCGGGTGCGTATGACGTCGTCGTCGCCGCGGGCGTAGAAGTAATGACTCGGGTGCCGATGGGTTCGTCGATCGCCGCGGGCAAGTTCGGGTTTCCGTTCGGCAAGACCGTGCAGGCTCGTTATGCCGACGAAGGAGGTCTCGTCAACCAGGGCATTTCAGCCGAATTGATCGCCGAAAAATGGAAGATCTCCCGCGAAGACATGGATCGCTACGGTCTGCGGTCCCAAACCTTCGCCGCGCGCGCGACAAAAGAAGGACGATTTCAAAACGAGATCATCCCGACACTCGACGCCGAAGGCAAGGTGATGACCACCGACGAGGGAATTCGCGAGTCGACGCTCGAAAAACTTGCGACTTTGAAACCGGCCTATCGTCCGCTCGAAGAGGGCGGCAAGGTCACCGCGGGCAACTCGTCGCAAATCACCGATGGCGCAACCGCCGTGTTGATCATGTCCGAAGAGCGGGCCAAAAAGCTCGGTCTCAAACCGCGGGCGCGGTTCGTCAACTTCGCGCTTGCCGCCGAAAATCCGCGGTTCATGCTCACGGCGCCGATTCCGGCGACAAAGAAAGTTCTCGAGCGGGCGGGCCTGAAACTCGGCGACATCGATCTCGTCGAGATCAACGAGGCGTTTGCCTCGGTCGTCTTGGCGTGGGAAAAAGAAATGCACCCCGACATGGACAAAGTTAACGTCAACGGAGGGGCGATCGCGCTCGGGCATCCGTTGGGTGCTTCGGGCACGCGTTTGATGACCACCCTGCTCAACGAACTCGAGCGCACAGGTGGTCGTTACGGTCTGCAGACGATGTGCGAAGGCGGCGGTTTGGCCAACGCGACGATCATCGAGCGTCTGGGCTAGACAAAGCTTCAGACACCGATGTTCGGCTCAATCATCTGGTTTGGGCTCGGGTTGGTGTTGCTCTGTTTCATCTGGAAAATCGGCCTCGGCATGCTGCGGGGAATGACATCGACGCTGCCACCCCCTCCGCCCTCGGGCGAGATGCGAAGAATCAACGTGCGCTATCGATGCTCGAGTTGTGGCACCGAATTGCGACTGACGATGGCGCCTGACCAAGATCCACCTCCACCCAAACATTGTTTGGAAGACATGGACCTGATCGCCCCGATCGACTGACCGAAAATCGTCAGTGATATTTCGTGGCGGTGTATAAACCGCCGAGCACCGCGAGCAGACCCGAGAACAAATACCAATTGTTGCGACCACCCGGCACGAAGCCGAGATAGTAAAGCAGAATCACCAGCGTGCCGAGCCCCAACAACGCGAACATCAAGATCGGAACCCAAGTCGGGCTCACGCGCTGCTCGCGCAAAACCGGTGGCGTATAGCGCGACGACGCCTCGGCGATGTTCTGTCCGTGCATCGAATGCGCGTCGGAGGTGTCAAGTCGATGCGTGGCGTGCACCCGGCCCGGCTGCGTGCCTTTCGGCGTGGTTCGACCACCCTTGCGACGCTTTTCGGCTGTCATGACCTCATCAAGTGTAGGGGGATTAACCAATTTGCATTTGTTCGATCATCAGGCAGGCTTGTGGCGATGAATCAAACGGCCGTTCGCATTTTGGTGCTCGACAATTACGACAGTTTCGTGTTCAATCTCGTGCAGTATCTCGGTCAGCAAGGGGTCGAGCCAATCGTCGTGCGCAACGACCAAATTTCCGTGGGTGAAGTTCTGGCGATGAAGCCCGACGGAATTTTGCTGTCGCCCGGCCCAGGGCAACCCACCGATGCGGGCGTAATGTGCGAATTGATTCGCAGTTGCGCCAATTCTTTCCCGATTTTCGGGGTGTGCCTAGGGCACCAGGCGATTGGCCATGCGTTCGGTGCTCAGATCGTGCGAGCACCCGAACTTCGGCACGGCAAAACATCAGAAATATCGCACGATCAAAACGGAGTCTTCAGAAACATAGAAAACCCGGTGGTGGCGACTCGATATCACTCGCTTGTAATCGATTCAAAGTCTTTCCCCGATCAACTTACAATCACAGCCACAACGAGCGATGGTTTAATCATGGGTGTTCGACACAAAAAACTCAGCGTCGAGGGCGTGCAGTTTCATCCCGAAAGCGTGTTGACGCGCCAGGGCCATGAAATGGTGGTCAACTTTGTCGAAATCTGTAGGTCGAGTCTTTGAAAAGATTTACGGGGTCGTCGCCGCGCGGCCGATTGTGAGCCTGATCACGAATCCGGGGTCGACGAGCGTGCCCGCATCGGTGCCTTGCGAAATCACTTTGCCGATGTTCGGGTCGGTAGCCGGCACATCTTGGTATTTCACGTCTGGCATAAGCCCCGCAGCGGCGAGCAGGGCCAACGCATCGGTCTCGGTCTGTCCTTCGATTTGGGGCACGGCTGTCTTGTTTCCGCCCGTCGAAACGAAAACCGAAATCGCCGCACCGGCGGGAGCCTGGGCGCCGATCGAAGGCTCGGTGCGAATGACGCGCCCCGTTTCGATGGTCGCGCTGGCTTCATTGATCAGCGTCACGACGAAGTTGTAGGGCGAAGCCTGCAACAATTGTTGTGCGGCGTTCGCAACTTGACCTTGCACGTTGGGTATCGTCGCCAATCCGAGCCCGCCTGAAACAATCACGGTGATCGCCGAGCCAGACCTGACCTGCGTATCGACCTTGGGTTCTTGCGAGAGAATCTGGTTCTCCGGCACCTTCGGATCATTGACGACTTCCTTGATCGACAGCACCAAACCGAGCGGAGCCAGAAGCGCCGTCGCTTCTTTGACGGTCAAGCCGCGCACGAGGGGCACGATCACGGGAGTGCTCGCAGGGTTATAGGTAATCGTGACTTGATCGCCATTTCGGGCGAGCACGCTCGGTGGCGGATCTTGCGAGTAGACAATGTCGTTGCCGACGCCGTCTTTTGCTGCCGCATAGGGAATCGGCACGAAACCGAGCGCGAGCAAAGTTTCGCTCGCCTCCTTGACCGTGAGTTCTCGCACATCGGGCACCGTTATCGAGACGTTGGTCGAGTTGCGAGTCAGGGTTTGATACAAAAACAGACCTCCCGCCAGCAAAACAATCGCCGCGAACAACGCACCGAATACGAACACCGCGGTTCGTTGTTGACCCCTGTCGTCGTACGGCGGATAACTGGACACTTCGCGCCTCGCTTCGGCCTTGTCGGGCGATACTTTTGGCATTTCGCGCGTCGCAACTTCTTCTTGTATTTGATCAACCAACGCCGAGACGGGCATGCCTTCAACGAACCTTCGCAGATCGTTGCGCACTTCATCGGCGCTCGAGTACCTGTCGTCTAGCGACTTGGCCATGCACTTCGTGACTATCGCCGCGAGCGCATCGGGCACGGCTGGCGCGCGGTCTTTGATTGCCGGCGCCGTCTCGTGCACCTGTTTATAGGCGATCGCCACCGCATTTTCACCCGTGAACGGCGCGACCCCGCTCAACATCTCGTACATCACGATCCCCAGCGAATAAATGTCGGTGCGTTGATCTGCGAAAACTCCCTGTGCTTGTTCGGGAGAAAAATATGTCGCGGTTCCCATCACCGCGCCGGTTTGGGTGAGTCCTTCTTCGACGCCGGCCCCGAGCGCGCGCGCGATTCCGAAGTCGGTAACTTTGACCTGACCCGTGGTGCTCACCAGAATGTTGCCGGGTTTGATGTCACGGTGCACGACGCCGCTCTGATGCGCCGAACTCAGCGCCGAAGCGACTTCGATCATCACGTCGCACACCTGCATCGGCGTCAAGGTGCCGCTTTGTTTCAAAATATCGGCCAATGTTCGGCCATTCACGTATTCCATGGCGATGAAATACGTGTTGTTCACCTTGCCCCAGTCGTAGACGCCGACGATGTTCGGATGGTTCAGGTTTCCCGCCGCCTGCGCCTCTCGCCTGAATCGCTCGACGAACGCCGGGTCTGTCGCGAATTCTGCGAACAGCACTTTGACCGCCACGGGGCGATCCAACAGCAGGTCCTTGGCCTGAAAAATTTCCGCCATACCGCCGCGACCGATGCGTTTTTCAATTTCATAGCGATTGTTGATCACGGGTCGATTGTTTTCGCTCATGGTTTGGTCGCTTCGATCACGTCGCGAATTTGATTCACATAATCTCGGGCATCCGAACTCGATGAGAACCCTGGTTTGGCGAGAATTTCTTTCGATAACGCCGAACTCAAGTCTTTGCGGGTCAGCGTGCTGTCGGCCTCGATCGTCGGATTAATCCACAGGAAATTCTTGCCCCGATAAACGAGAACTCTCGCGTCAGATTTTGAATTCTCATAAGCGACGAAATATCCGCTGCGAAGATAGGAGGCGAGAAGGGTTGTGGCGATGGTGAATGCGCCCGCGATCGCGATGCCGATAGCGAGTCTTTTCACCAGCGATTTCCGGCCCCCGGGTCGTTTTGGTTTGGTGACCGACACCGGGTCGCTGGCGTCGGCGAGCACATCGACGACGATCACCGTGATGTTGTCTCGGCCCCCGTTCTGGTTGGCGAGTGCGACCAACTCATCGGCGACTTGTTGCGGGTCGACTTTCTGTCGCAGACATTTTTCGATCAGGTCGTCGGCGACTTCATCGACCAAACCGTCGCTGCACAGCAGGTAGCGGTCGCGGTCGACGATCGGCATTGTCCAGGTGTCGACGGCGACTTTCGGCTCGATACCCAAGGCGCGCGTCACGATGTTGCGCCGGACGTGGGTTCGAGCCTCTTCTTTGGTGATCAAACCTTCGCTGAGCAACTCTTGAACATACGAGTGATCGACGCTCACTTGCTTGAATTCGCCACCGCGCAACACATAGGTTCGAGAGTCGCCGATGTTGGCGATCGCAAGCGCGGCCTCGTTCTTCTCGTTGGTCGTGACGGCCAAAACCGTCAGCGTCGTACCCATTCCGCTTTGATCGGTCTGGTTGGCCGAAGCCTGAAAAATAGTGGTGTTGATCTGCTCGATCATCGTGGCCAGGTGGGCGGCGTCTGTGATTCCGTTTATCCTGGCATCATCCAACATTTTGATCGCCATTGCGCTGGCTACCTCGCCCGCGTTGTGACCGCCCATGCCGTCGGCGACCACGAACATCTTGTCTTTGGCCAGAAAAGAGTCTTCGTTTTGCACGCGCAGGGTCCCGGTGTCGCTCTTTGCACCGAATTTGATCTGCATCAGATGTCTATTCCCCTTGAAATGACGCTATTCATGAGATCTCGAAGCGGGCGCCCGATGTGCCAAAGAGCAGCTCGTCTCCATTGACCAGAAGTTGTTCGGTCTCAATTTTTCGCCCATTAATTTTGGTGCCGTTGGTGCTGCCCAAATCGAGAATCTTCCAGCCGTCGGCGGTTCGTCGCATTTGCGCGTGCTCACGACTTACGTTGCTGTCGTTGAAAACCACGCGACATGACGCTTGTCGCCCAATCTTCAGAGAGTCACCGTCGAGGGTGATGCGCTCAGAGTTATTCAACACCAATGAGGCAGAAACCAGCTGGGGAGTCGCAGAAATCATCGTCGTGGCGACCTGTTGATCAACATCAGATGCCGGTGGGGCGCTCGGTTTGGAAGAAATTTCAAATCGGCCCGTCTTGATCTGATCGTTGGTTTTCAGTGTGACGACGAATGGCGCATCATGTCTGACGCCGATCTTTTCGGCATGCTGGGTCGCCGCCTCGGCCAATTCGCGAACCAAATGTCTTTCGACCTCGGCAAAAACCTTGAGATCCACCGAGTTCATGGCGATTTCAAAGTGGGTATCGGCGACTGTAGACGGCTCAATCGAGTCGATTGTCGCGAGCAGTTCGCGTCCGATGTTGATCGGCCTGATTGTCGAGCCATTCAGACGCGCAAACATGCGACAATTCTACGCCCCGCAGGTATGTCCAACTGTTAGCGTTCATGTTCCACTCGGGCGAGTGGCGAAATGGCAGACGCGCTGGCTTCAGGTGCCAGTGTTCGCAAGGACGTGGGGGTTCAAGTCCCCCCTCGCCCACAAGAGTTATTGAATCCGACAGTATTCGTCGTTGCAGATTCGATTACCCCAACGATTCGTTATCAACTCGAGTTCTTCTGCAGTAGAAACACGGGGTCGGATGCCGTTTCGAAATGAAACGGACGAGCAAACGGCGTTCAAATTGTGCGATAGCCGCGATTCAAGAGTTTGAAACACAAATCCACATCGGCCGATCTCCCGATCATCATGCATGCGCCCGTCACGCCCGAGCACTCGCGAGCGACCTTCAAGATTCCGATTTCACCCAATTCTTTGCTCGAGCGGCCGTTGTAGAAGTTGTGGGAGTGCGGGGTATGTGGGTGACCCGCACTTTGAATTCGACCATCTTCCAACAACAGCATTGCGTCGCTCTCTTGGGGTGATTGGGGCTCGGGTAGATTTGAATTCAGTGCGTCTGCCAAACTTGCGAACGATCCAAATTTTGAAGTGGGCTGAGTACCTATATGTAATCGCCCTGCTCGGTTTTCTGACTCAGGGACCGGTTCTGAAAATTTGGGAGGCGAGCGGAGCGATCGATTCGTCGATCATCGGCAACACGAAATTCGCCACCTACCTGTTGATTCAGATTCCGGCGATTGTGATGCTTTTTCGCCGCGGGATCCCGCGGCGCATGTTTTTTGGTCCCGTCGGTCTCGTGCTGGCATTTTGCGCGTGGATGTCTTTATCGACGATCTGGTCGACCTTCAGCAGTTACACGCTTGTCGAGTCGTTCACATTGACGGTCACATGTCTGGCCGGTTTGTACATCGCCACGAGCTTCACATTGTTGCAGCAGCTCACCCTCTTTCTCGTGGCGATGCAGCCCGGACTTTTGGTCTCATGGTTCGCCGTGCGAAACAACTGGTCGGGAGCGGCAAATTTTGACGAAAACTATTGGATAGGCATCTACTTCAACCGCAACTCGTTTGCGCCGCCTGCCGCACTCGGGCTTCTTGCGGCGGTCGCATTGTTGTGGATTTTTGTCGTGCGTCGACCAAGGTACTGGATTCCCGTGGTTTTCGTTCTCCTCGATGCGGTTCTACTTGATCTTGCGTTGTTGCTCAGGAGCAAGTCGTCCACATCGCTCGGCGCGATTGGTGTATTTGGGTTCGTTTGGGCTTTTTGGACGGCCATGCGCTGGCTCAATCGTCGTCGGAGATTCACCGCCGACCAATTGGCGCAACTCGTCTACCCTGGCTTCTTGTTGGCGATGATCATCTTGACCTGGCTCAGTTTCAATTTTCATCGCATTCTTTCCCAAGTGGTGAAAAGCAACGTTGATTTCAGTGGACGCTCCGTGCTCTGGCGGTTCAGCCGCGCGGGAATAGAAGACCGATTGTTATTGGGATGGGGGTGGATGTCGGCTTGGCATTCGCCAAACTTTTTCAAAATATTGGGCGACTATGTGTTGCCTGCCGAGTTCAACACCTGGTCTCACAGCGGGGTGATGGACATTCTGTTGGGCGGGGGGATCATCGGCGGTGCATTGTTCGTCGCCGCGGTCATCTGGAGCGGTACCCGACAGTTCTCGCGAGTTTTCACCCAAACAGCGGGGCAGTGGTCATTCGCTGCCACTTGGTTTGTGATCGCCGCATCGACGCAAGAGAGCTTCATCGTCGGCAACCACTTTTTGTGGTTGTTGCTCGTGTCGGCGTTGGCCGGAAGCAGAACCGAACCGCGAAGGGTTTGATCAGCGTTTCGACTACTGCTCTTCGAGCAGTCGAATCATGAACTCGCGCGAATCGACGGGCTGCCGGTCGAGGCTCGTCTGGTCAATCGCCTTGGTCGGCACATGCGAAATCAGCGGGTGGCGCGGACGCTCGTCCGATTCTCCCGTGCCGAAGAGTTCCTCGTGAACCTTTTCGCCGACTCGCAAACCGACCACTTCAATTTTGATCGGCTTACCGCTGTTTCGCACAAGTTGTTCGGCAATTTCGTGAATGTTCACCGGCTTGCCCATGTCGAACACCAGAATTTCGCCCGTTGAACCGATGGCACCGGCCTGAATCACGAGTTGCACCGCCTCGGAGATCGTCATGAAGTAGCGGGTCACGCCGCGGTGGGTGACGGTGACCGGGCCACCTTTCGAAATTTGTTCGCGGAACGCCGTCAGCACGCTGCCGCGCGAACCCAAAACGTTGCCGAATCGAACCGAAATGTATTTTCCCGAACCCGAGTTGAACGCGAAGCCGGCCGTGAGCCTTTCGGCGATTCGTTTTGAATACCCGAGCACGCTGATCGGATTGGCGGCTTTGTCGGTCGAGATGTTTACAAAGACCTCGACCTGCGCGCGTTGCGCGGCTTTCAACATCGTCAGCGTGCCCAGCACGTTCGTTTGATACGCCTCGTGCGGGTATCTCTCGAGCAACGGCAGGTGTTTGAGCGCCGCGGCGTGAAACACGACATGCGGTTTGCGAGTTTCAAACACGTTGTTGACAGCCTGCTCGTCGCGCAGGTCGGCCAAAATAGTTTGCGGCGTGTCGAGCAAGGCACGACCGTAGATCGACAGTTGAACTTCATGCAGCGCGCTTTCGTCGCGATCAAGCATGATGATTTCCGCTGGACTGAACCGCACGAGTTGGCGACAAAGTTCGCTGCCGATGCTTCCGCCGGCGCCGGTGACCAGCACCCGACGATTGACGAGATATTGCGATATCTCATCCAGGTTGATTTTGACCCTGCGTCGACCGAGCAGGTCTTCGTCGGTCAGGTCGCGAATGTCGCTCGTGTCGACGGGGCGTTCGTCGAGGGTTTGAACCGCGGGAAGAATTTTGACGT
>Ga0194120_10010457_pt1 | contig 11437 bp, 10 predicted proteins | sample TA2MahCa65mmetaG_FD_148642 | JGI IMG/M metagenome (GOLD analysis project Ga0194120, IMG submission 148642) | Freshwater microbial communities from Lake Tanganyika, Tanzania - TA2015019 Mahale Deep Cast 65m | ecosystem: Environmental > Aquatic > Freshwater > Lake | place: Tanzania: Lake... | reverse complement strand
CCGGCCGCGCCCGGGTAGTCGGGATAAGGCACCGTGGAATTGGCCAGCTTGCCTTCGCGCTTGTCCCACCATTCGATGCGCTTTTAGCTGCTGGGATAGGCGAGCGCGGCCAGGAACAGGGCGGCGGCCTGCGGATCGTCCTTGGCGCCGACAATGGTCATGCGCACCGGCTCGTGGGTCAGTTCCTGTTCGGCCAGCAGCACGTCTGGCAGGAAGCCTCAGGCATCCATCACCGCCGGCGAGGCGAGATAGCCCATGCCCGCTTCCGCCAGCTCGCGAAATCCGGCCCGGCCGGTCAGGTGCCACAATTGGTTGAACAGGCGTACCGCGGCGACGTTGTCCTCGCGCTGCTTGATCGGCTTGCCGGCGACGCTGGCGGCCGGCCGCTGGGCGTTCAGGAAGCCGTCGGTCTGCGGCTCAACGAAGGTGCGGGCGATGAAGTCCGCGGTGGCGGCGGCGCGCGCCAGCCAATGCCGTTCGGCGCTGGCGCGATAGAGCGAAACGAACGCCTGCGCCATCGCCAGGCTGTCGGAGAGATAGGGGCCGCCGCTAACCGCCTGGGCGTGGCGGAACCCGCCGTCGGCCAGCCCGCGCTCGGCGATCGCCCATTCCGCCGCGCGCTTGGCCAGCGCCATCGCCGAGGCGTCGCCGGTCGCCTCGTAATAGGCGACCACGGCGTGGATCGCCATGCCGGTCTCGCGCGCGTATTTGCGCTTGTCGATGCCCGGCTTGCCGGCACGCTCTTCCAGCCCCATGGAGGTGTAGAAGCCGCCGTCCGGAGCCGCCATCCGCTCCTTAAGGAAGCCATAGACCCGCCCCGCCGCCTGGCGGTGCGCAGGCTCCCCCAGAGCTGGCTCGCCAACGCGAAGCTGACGAGGCCGGCTTCTTGCGCGAACATCGGATATTCACGGAACGCGCGCGACCAGTCGGCCTTGGTGGAGACCTGCGCCACCGCGCCGGTCTCGCCGTCGATCAACTGCGCGAAACCGGCCAGCGTCTGCCGGGCCTTCGCATCCATGCCGGCGTCGCCCGCCTTGGCGCGTTCCAGCAGCCAGACGAAACTCGGCCCATCGGCCAGCTTGCTGTCGCCCCAGCCGCCGTGCTCGGCGTTGTAGCGCTCGTTCATGAAGTCCAGGATTTCCGTGCGCTGCGCGGCGCTCAGCTTGCGTTGCGCTTGGCGTGCCCGTTCCGGCCCGCCCGGAATCCGATACACGACCGGCGATGGGTCGCGCACGGTCTCTTGCAGCACCGGCAGGAAATGCTGGGTCGAGTAATAGCCGCGCAGCTTGACGATCTCGGTGCCGTCGGGCCCGAAGATCACGGTGGCGGGCCAGCCTCAACGCTCATAGCGTTGCGACAGATCCGGCCGGCTGTCCTGGTCGACCCTGACCGGAATGAAGTGCGCCGCCACCAGCTTCTGCACTTCCGGGTCGCTATAGGTCTCCTGTTCCATGACGTGGCACCAGGGGCACCACCAGGATTGCAGGCTCAGCAGCACAAAACGCTGCTCGCGCTGTGCCTGCTGGGAGATCTCGTCGCTCCACTCGCGCCAGGGCATGCTGCCGCTACTGGCGCCGGCCAGTGCCGCGGCCGCGCCCAGTCCGTGCAGGACAAGTGCCAGCAGAATGGCCGTCAGACGCATCGCCGCCTCGCGTATCGCGCGCGGCCCATGCTAGGGGGTCGGCGGCGGGCGGCGGTTCACAAACGCTTGACGCCGGGGCTTCAGACGCCGCTTTCGCGACTGGGACCGCGCGGATCCAGTTCGGCCAGTGCCGGGCTGGTGGCGGGCAGGTTGACGAAGGGCTCGCGTTCGCTGGCCGGCCGGGCTGCGCGCTTGGTCATGCGCCAGAGCACGAAGCCGGTCAGCGCGGCGCTGACCGCCGCCGCGTAGAAGAACAGCATGGCCGGACCCAGCGCATCCATCAGCAAGGTGGCCATCGTCGGGCCGATGACCGAGCCCGCGGCCCAGGCCAACAGCAGGCCGCACCACCTCGCTGCGGTCGACGAAGTCGTTGGCGTGCGCGATGCAGATCGCGTAGATCGACAGGCCGAAGCCGCCCCACAGCGCGAACAGCGCCACCAGCAAACCGGGGCCGACATCCCCCAGCACGGCGATCGCCAGCGACGCCAAGGTCACCGCGCCGCTGGCGATGGCGATCACGATGCGCCGGTCGATGCGATCCGACAGCCAGCCGAGCGGCCATTGCAGCAGTAGGCTGCCGATCTGCATGCTGGCGAGCAGCCAGGCGATGTTGTCGGTGCTCTCGCCGATGCCGCCCAGATAGACCGGCGCGATATTGAGCACGGCGGTGTTGACCAGGCCGGCGACGAAGCAGCCGACGGTGCCGGCCGGTGCAATGCGCACCAGTTCCGCGGCGGAAAAGGCGGCGACGCGCGGCGCCTTCGGGCTGGCGGCGGTGTTGAGTGCCACCGGCACCAGCGACAGCGAATAGCAGGCGCTGGCGATCATGAAGAAGGCAAAGCCGGCGACATCGCCGCTCAGCAACAGCAATTGTCCGCCGGCGAAGGCCATCTTGTTGAACAGCATATAGAAGCTGACCACGCGCCCGCGCGCGGAGCTGGGCGTCATGTCGTTCAGCCAGCTTTCGGCGACGGTGAACAGGCCGGCCGAGCAGAAGCCGGTGACGATGCGCAAGGCGATCCACAACCTGGCGTTGGGATCGATGGCGAAGGCCAGGGTGGCGGCGGCCGTGGCGGCGGCAAACACCGCGAAGGCGCGGATGTGACCGAAGGCCGCGATCAGCAACGGCACCGTCAGGCAGCCAACCAGGAATCCCGCGGCATGGCCGGTCACCACCAAGCCGACCAACGTCGCCTGCGCCCCGTCCTGCGACATGCGGATCGGCAGGAACGCACCGAACAGGCCGTTGCCGACCTGCAGGACGGCGACGCCCAGAACGATGGCGATGACGGCGAGATAGGGATTGGTCATGCACCCGACGGCGGGCCGCGCAAACTCCGGATCGGCGCCGCTGTCGGCGCGACAATGCGGCGGTCGACGTGCGGCGCGCAACAGCCGATGCTGAGGCGATTGTCGCCGAAGGCAAGGAATCGCCGTGCCGTTGCAGAATCGCGTCACTCCCTGGGGCGAGTTTCTCGCGGTGCCGGAGCGCGGGCGCTGGATGGGCAACCGCGGCATCCTGCACGACGACGCCGGGCGGCTTGGCCGCCGGCGATGGACGCACAAGGCCTGGTTGATCTGCCGCCTGCATTTCAAGGATCGCCGCCGCGTCGTCATGGCGCCTGGCCGCTACACCGAACTGTTCTTCCTCGACGAGGCGACCGCGCAGGCGGCAGGCCATCGGCCGTGCTGCGAATGCCGGCGGCAGGACTTCCACCGCTTTGCTTCGTGCCTGGCGGCCGGCCTTGGCCTGGAGTCGCCGCCCCGCGCTGGTGATGTCGACGCCCGGCTGCATGCCGAACGGGTCGCCGCCGGGCGGCGCGCGGCGGTGCAAGACGGCCCGGCACGGCGGCTGCCGGACGGCGCCTTTGTGCTCTGGCCGGCGGCGGGGGCGGCGCTGGTTTGGCGCGGACGACTTTGGCGCTGGGCGCCGGGCGGCTACGGCCGCCCCGGCATTCCGCTGCCGTCGGACACGTTGCGGGTGCTCACGCCTGCCACGACACTGGCCGCGATCGCCGGCGGCTACCGCCCGCAGGTCGACGGCAGCCTAGCCGACATGTGAAGTCGAGGCCGGAACGGAGCCCCGTCATGCAGCACCTGAAGCCCTTCCTCGCCGACCTTTGGTCGCTCGCCCGCCCCTACTGGTTCTCGGAGGAGCGTTGGGCGGCGCGCGGCCTGCTCGCGGTGATCGTCGCCATGAACCTGGGCTTGGTGTTCGTGCAAGTGCTGTTCAACCGATGGCAGAACGATTTCTACAATGCCCTGCAAGAGAAGGATTACGAAGCCTTCCTTTACCAGCTTGGCTATTTCTGCGTGTTGGCCACGGTGTTCATCGTGATCGCGGTCTATCAGCTCTACCTCAATCAGATGCTGCAGATCCATTGGCGACGCTGGTTGACCGAGCGCTATGTCGACGGCTGGCTCGGCGAGCGCGCCTATTACCGCATGCAGCTGACCGATCCCGGCACCGACAATCCCGATCAGCGCATCGCCGACGATCTGCGCCTGTTCGTGGCCCGCACGTTGAGCCTGGGCCTGGGACTGCTCAGCGCGGTCGTCACCTTGCTGTCGTTCGTCGGCATCCTGTGGGGCTTGTCCGGCGAACTGGTGGTGCCGCTGGGCGATGGCGGCATCACGGTGCCGGGATACATGGTCTGGGTGGCCCTGGTCTATGCGGTCGTCGGCACCTGGTTGACGCACCGCATCGGCCAGCCGCTGGTCGGCCTCAATTTCCAGCAGGAACGTCTGGAGGCCGATTTCCGCTATGCCCTGGTGCGCCTGCGCGAGAATACCGAGGCGATCGCGCTCTATCAGGGTGAACGCGACGAGGCGGCGACCCTACGCGAGCGGTTCGCCGGCCTGATGGCCAATTGGTGGGCCATCATGAAGAAGCAGAAGCAGCTCACCTGGTTCACCGCCGGCTATGGCCAAGTGGCGGTGATCTTCCCGGTGCTGGTGGCGGCACCACGCTATTTCGCCGGCAGCATCCAGCTGGGCGGCCTGATGCAGACGGCTTCGGCCTTCGGCCAGGTGCAGGGCTCGCTGTCCTGGTTCGTCGAAGCCTATACGCAGCTGGCCGACTGGAAGGCGACGGTCGACCGGCTGACCGGTTTCGTCGCGGCGGTCGAGACGGCGCGCGCGGCTGCCCAGGCCGGCGGGCCGCAGACGGTGGCCGCCGACGGGCATGCTGGCCTGGCTCTCAGCGAGCTGACGCTCGCGCTCCCCGATGACCGCGAACTCTTGCGTATTCCCGCCGCCACGCTGGCGGAGGGCGAGGCCGTCCTGCTGGCCGGCCCCTCCGGTTCGGGCAAGAGCACGCTGTTCCGGGCGCTTGCCGGCATCTGGCCGTTCGGCCAGGGTCGGATCGCGCGGCCGGCCGGCGCGCGCCTGCTTTTCCTGCCGCAGCGGCCCTACCTGCCGATCGGCAAGCTGCGCCAGGTCGTGGCCTATCCGGCCGCCGATGCGGCCGACCAGCAGGTGGCCGAGGCGCTGGGCGCGGTCGGCCTGCCGGGCCTGGTCGGGCGGCTGGACGCGCAGGAGAACTGGGCGCTGCAACTGTCGCCCGGCGAACAGCAGCGCATCGCGATCGCCCGCGCCCTGATCTATCGGCCGGATTACCTGTTCCTGGATGAAGCCACCGCCTCGCTCGACGAAGCGAGCGAGGCGGCGCTCTATCGGCTGCTGCGCGAACGCCTGCCCAGGGTCACGCTGGTCAGCATCGCCCATCGGCCGAGCCTGCGCGCCTTGCATGCGCGCCATTGGCGCATCGTGCCGCGGCCGGCGGGACCGGCCGAACTGGTGGCCGAGGCCGCGTGATCAGTCGTGCCGCAGCGCCTCGATCGGGTCCAGGCGAGCGGCACGGCGCGCGGGATAGAAGCCGAAGAACACGCCGACCGCGCCGCTGAACAGCAGTGCCACGACCACCGCTTCCGGCTGGATCAGGGTGGGCCAGCCGGCGGCCTCGGCCAACAGGCGCGAGGCGCCGATGCCCAGGCCGACGCCGGCCGCGCCGCCGAGCAGGGCCAGCGTTGTCGCCTCGATCAGGAATTGCGCCAGGATGTCGGCAGGGCGGGCGCCGACCGCCATGCGCAGGCCGATCTCGTGCGTGCGTTCGGTGACCGAGACCAGCATGATGTTCATGATGCCGACGCCGCCCACCAGCAGCGACACGGCCGCCACAGAGGCCAGCAGGATGGCCAGTGTGCGCGAGGATTCGTCGCGCGTGCTCATCAACTCCGTCATGTTGCGCACTTGGAAGTCGTCTTCCTGGTTCGGTTGCAGGCGGTGGCGCTGGCGCAGCAGGTCGCGCACCTGTTGCTCGACCTCGGCCATGTCCTCGCCGTCGCGCACCTTGACCAGGATCGCCTGCACATAGCGCGGGTTGACGGGATTGACGCCAAACACCCGGCGCTTGGCCGTGCTGAGCGGTGTCAGCACGATGTCGTCCTGGTCGAAGCCGGCGGTGCTCTGGCCTTTTCGTGCCAGCACGCCGACGATGACGAAAGGCACGTTGCGCACCCGGATCGTCTCGCCCACCGGGTCGGCCTCGCCATAGAGATTGCGCCATACCGTCTCGCCCAACAGCGCCACCTTGTGCGCTGCCTCGAACTCCTCCGGCGTGAACTCCCGGCCCCAGGCGGTACCCCATTCGCGGATCTCGAAATAGCCGGGGGCGATGCCCTGCAGGTTGGTCGACCAGTTGCTGTTGCCGGCGATCACCTGCACGGCGAAGCGCGACGTACCGGAGGCGGCCTGCACTTGCGCCAGTTCGCGCTGGATCGCCTGCGCGTCGTCTTCGCCCAGCGTCTGCCGGGCGCCCGCGCCCAGCCGCGCGCCGAAGGCGGTGATTGAACTGGGCACCACGATCAGCAGGTTGGTGCCCAGGCTGTTGATCTGCCGCATCACCTGTTCGCGCCCGCCGGAACCGACCGCCACCATGACGATGACGGCCGCCACGCCGATGAAGATGCCGAGCATGGTGAGCAGGCTGCGCAAGGGATTGCCGGCCAGCGCGCGCAGCGCCGAGCGCACGACTTCCAGCGGCTTCATGCCGCCGCCTCCGAGGTTGGCAGCTCGCCCAGCAGGGCGCCGGCGTCGGCCGCCGCCTGCCGGCGATCCTCGACGATCCGGCCGTCGCGGCACCGCACCACGCGGTCGGCGAAACGGGCGACGTCGGCCTCGTGCGTCACCAGGACGATGGTCATCTCCTGGTTGTTGAGCTCTTGGAACAGCGCCATGATTTCCAGGCTGGTGCGGGAATCGAGCGCGCCGGTCGGCTCGTCGGCCAGGATCAGCGAGGGGCGATTGACCACGGCACGGGCGATCGCCACGCGCTGCTGTTGCCCGCCGGACAGTTGCGCGGGGCGATGCAGGCGACGGTCGGACAGACCGACTTGCGCCAGCGCCTCGTCGGCCCGCCGGCGCCGCTCGGCCGCGCCGATCCCGGCGTAGAGCAGCGGCAGTTCGACATTGTCGAGCGCGTCGGCGCGCGGCAGCAGATTGAAGGATTGGAAGACGAAACCGATCTTGCGGTTGCGCATGCGCGCGAGTTCGGCCGGCCGCAGGCTCTCGATCTCCGTGCCGTCGAGCCGGTAGCTGCCGCTGCTGGCGGTGTCGAGGCAGCCCAGCAGGTTCATCAGCGTCGACTTGCCCGAGCCGGACGATCCCATGATGGCAACGAAGGCCCCCGGCCGGATCTGCAGGCTGATGCCCCGCAGCGCCGGCACGTCATGCGTGCCCAGCCGATAGTGCTTGGTGAGCTCGTGGGTCTCGATCAGCGGGGTCATGGCCGGGCCGCGTCCGCGCTAGAAGCCGAGCCGGGACCCGGCGCCGGGGCGCGCCGCCGGCGTCGGCGGACGCCCGCCGCCGACGATCACCTCCTGACCCTCGCTGAGACTGCCCGAAAGCACCTCGGTGAAGGCGCCGTCGCCGATGCCAAGCCGCACGGCGACCGGCCGGGGCACGGCATCCGCGCCCAGCACGTGCACCTGCCCGGTGGTGGCCGGCGATGCCTGCCGGGCCTGCCGCAGGGCGGCATATTTCGCGCGCTGCTCGCTGTCCATGATGTCGGCGATGCGGTCGCCCACGACGCCGCGCAGCGCCCGCATGCGGTTGGCGCGCACGCCGGGATCGGCCGTGGCCAATTGCGCGAACTCTCGGCGCGCGTCCTCCAGGATGTCCTTCAGGCCCTGCTGCTGCGCCGCATTCAGCTTCAGATGTCGGGTCAGCGCGCCGGCCATCTGGTCGAGCGCTTGCGGGCCGAAACCGGCGCTGGCGACGTCTGGCGTGCCGTTGGCGCTTTGCGGCGCCGCGGCGCTGCCGGCCGGGGGCCGGTAGCGCAGCGCCGCGTTCGGCACCTTCAGGGCCTGTTCGCGCTGCTCGATGACGATGCGGGCATTGGCGGTCATGCCCGGCAGCAGCAGCTGCTGGCGGTTCTCGGCGGCGATCACCACGGTATAGGTGACGACGTTCTGCAAGGTCTGCGCGCCCAGGCGGATCTGCTTCACCTGGCCGTCGAAATTGCGCTGCGGATGGGCGGTGACGGTGAAGGTCACCGCCTGGCCGATCTGCACCCGGCCGATATCCGCCTCGTCCACGCTGGCATGCACCTCGATCTCGCGCAGATCCTGGGCGATGGTGAAGAGCGTGGGCGCGGTCAGGCTGGCGGCCACGGTCTGGCCGACATCGATGCTGCGCGACACCACCACGCCGTCGATCGGCGCGCGGATCTCGCTGCGTTCGAGATCGACCTGCACCTGGCGCAGCTGCGCCTGGCGCTGCGCCACCTGCGCCTCGGCGACGTTGGCCTTGGCGGCGCTGACCCGCAAGGCGGCCTCGGCCGCCGCCAGGCCAGCCTGCGCCGCCGCCTCCTGCGCGCGCGACGCGGTCAGTTGCGCGCGCCCGCTGGCAAAGGCGGTCTCCGCCCGGTCGGTATCGACCGCCCCCACCACGCCCCGCTCGCGCAGGCCCTGCTTGCGCTTCATCTCGCGTTCGGCATCGCCCAGCGCGATCTCGGCCCGCTCGGCCTGCGCCTTGGCGTTGGCGACCGCCGCCCGGGCGTTCAGGATGTCGGCCCGCGCGCCCTCGGCCTGGGCGCGTTCGACCTCCAGCGTCGCCTTGGCGCTGGCGAGATCGGCCTCGGCCTGCGCCTGCTTGGCGCGCAACAGGTCGGTGTCGAGCCGGGCCAGCACCTCGCCCGCCTTGACCGGCTTGTTGAAGTCGGCCAGCAGTTCGCGCAACTGCCCGGAAAGCTGCGAGCCGACCACCACCGTGACCAGGGGCGTGATGACGCCCGAGGTGGTGACGGCGGAGACCAGCAGACCGCTCTCGACCTTGGCCAGCCGATAGCGCGCCGGAGCCTCGGCGTCGTTGAATTGCCAGTAGCCCACACCGGCCGCCAGCGCCAGCGCGGCGATGAGGACGATCAGTCCAATGCGCATGCCGAACCGCTTGCCGTGGGCTTCCGCCCCACCGTCACAGACTAACGCATGGCGGGCTAAAATCCGGCAAACGGCGGATGACGGCTGCCGGGCGGCTGGCTACAGTCTGGCCGGTTTGCCCGCCAGCGGCGGCAAGGGGGGAACATGCTCGAACTCTACACATCCGGCACCACCAACGGCCTGCGCGCGGCGGTGATGGCCGAGGAAAGCGGCCTGCCCTACCAGGCCCACCGGCTCAACCTGCAGGCCGGCGACCACAAGCGGCCGGACTACCTGAAGCTGAACCCCAGCGGCCGCATCCCCACGCTGGTGGACGGGGACGCGCCCGGCGGCCGGCTGGTGCTCTCGCAGTCGGTGGCGATCATCCTCTACCTCGCCGAGAAGAGCGGCCGGCTGTGGCCGAAAGAGGCGGCCGCCCGGGCCCGCGCGCTGGAATGGGCGATGTTCCAGGCGACCGACCTGTCGCCGCGCTATGGCATGAGCTTCTTCCTGCTGAACGGCGCGCCGGAGAAGCAGCCGACAGCGGTCGGCTACATCCAGGGGCAGATGCGCAATTTCTACCGCCTGTACGACCAGCAGCTGGCGGCCAACGCGTATCTCGCGGGCGCCGACTACACGGTGGCCGACGTGGTAGCCTACGCGCCGACCGCGCTGGCCGGGCGCATCGGCCTGCAACTGGACGAGTTCGCCAACCTCAAGCGCTGGCTCGCCCAGGTGGGCGAACGCCCAGCGGTGAAACGCGGCATGGCGGTGATGGGATAGGGCGGGGAGGGGTAGGGGCAGGAAATCGCATGATGTCAGGGTTATTCCTCAGCCTGCCCGCCCTGGCCGCCTGACCGATCCGGACCGCCGGACGCCGTGGTGCCCCGAGACGAGCGGCACCACGCCAGCGGACACGATCCTCCCTTTGCGAGCCGCCTGGCTCATGCCATGCGGCGGCTTCGCGCCATGCCCAGCCCCAGAAGGCCCAGAGCGAACAGCGCCAACGCGGCCGGTTCCGGCACGGCTCGCCGCAAGCCGATCTCCAAAACGATCGCTTTGATGTACCAGGCGTCGAGCGCGCCCAGGGCGGTGAACGAGAACCCTTTCGCCGCCAAGAGGAACGGGTCGCCGCCACCCAGGTGATCGACAAAATCGACAGAACATTCCCGGTCGCCGGCGATCAGGTTGCAGGGATTGGCGCCTTGCGCGTTGGCCGCGCCGGCAATGTCGATGTCATGGTCGTCGCCGCCGAACGACAGCCGCACGTCGTCCAGCAGATTGATGCCGATGTCGTTCACGAAGGCGAAGGTCGCGCCGACCAGAACGAACTGAAAGCCGGGCGCCTGGTTGCTGATGGTGAACGCCGCGGTGTCGGCGCCGAGCAGGCCATCGACCTGGACGCTTTCGGCAAGGCAGCTCAAACCCGAACAGGATCGCACGCCCAGACCCTGCGGCCGCCTGACCGCCACCGAACTTGAAAACATGCTGTTGCTGCCGTTGACGATCAGGTCGCCGACCGGCAAGCCGTTGCCAGTAAACGCCGCATCGGGCAGATCGTAAACCAGCGGATCGCCGGAGAGGCTCGATCCGGTGAGGTCGACGGTCACCAGGGTCGGCGCGGCCATCACCGCCGGAACGCCGAGGACAGCGCCTGCGCTCAACGCAAGCGACAACATCACGCCTTTCATGGGGGACACACCTTTCAAATCAAGCCGACGGAATCGCTCCTTCGCCTCGTTTGCAGCGTGTCTTCCCTTGCGCCGACCGCACGCAACTCTTGCGCTAATCGCCGCCAGCGGAAAATCCGTCTTCGATGCCAAGGGCTTGGCTCGGAACGGCCGAACCCGGTTGGCGGCCGGATGTAAGAAAGTATTGCAGTCTGGTCCATCGGTTTCGCGCGGCGGACCGCGCCGCTTGGCGAAATCTGAACCGCTTCCGTGGCTTATTCAGGAACGCCAGGTCCCCTGACGGACTGTCAAGTTTGCCGACAGCGACGCTGCCACATGCCGGCGGGGGGTCGAACCCTGCCGCCCGCTGACCGACGGCATCGGAGGGGCGGCACGGTCCCGCTGTCCTGGGCCACGAAGGGCGGCTTGCCGCCCGACGGCCAGCGGGCCGGCTTGCGGCCGCGCGTCGACGGCCGGAAATACCGGTGACGAAATACCGGTGACAGCTTACGTTTTGCCGGGCGCGGCGGCGGCGCTGCCGGCGGCGCGCGGCTGTCCGGGTTCGCACAGAAGTGAGGCGGGTTGAGTAAGGGAAGGGGTTCTCCGAAGCTCGGGTTGCTGAGACTCGAAGCAAAGGAGAACCCCATGCAGGAGGACACCTCGAAAAACCTCTGGCGTTGAGGGTCGCGGGTTGATTCTCTGACCTC
>Ga0194120_10010456_pt1 | contig 11437 bp, 12 predicted proteins | sample TA2MahCa65mmetaG_FD_148642 | JGI IMG/M metagenome (GOLD analysis project Ga0194120, IMG submission 148642) | Freshwater microbial communities from Lake Tanganyika, Tanzania - TA2015019 Mahale Deep Cast 65m | ecosystem: Environmental > Aquatic > Freshwater > Lake | place: Tanzania: Lake... | reverse complement strand
TCGCCCGCGGACCGCTAGCGAGCAAGCAGCCGGTCGCAAAGGTCCGCCGCATCCGTGGCGCGAGAGTAGAGAGAGGCCCCTTACAAGTGACGCGTTTCGTCATCGCCGGAACGGACACGGTGTCCGGCGTCAGGGCCTTTGAGACAGATTGGGCGGATTGCTGAAAGGAGGATTTCTGGCTCATCGTAACCGTCAAGGAGTGAAGATGAGCCAGAAATCCGATAGCCAGAAGTCGTCGTCAGAACGGCTTGTGAGAGACATTCGTCGGGCGACGCGCCGACATCATTCAGCCGAAGAGAAAATCCGCATTGTGCTCGATGGCCTGCGCGGCGAGCACAGCATCGCCGAGCTGTGCCGGCGCGAGGGTATTGCCGAGAGCCTGTATTATTCCTGGTCGAAGGAGTTCCTTGAGGCCGGCAAGCGGCGTCTTGCCGGCGACACCGAGCGGGCTGCGACGACTGGCGAAGTCAAGGATCTGCGCCGACAAGCCAAGGAGCTGAAGGAAGTTGTCGCCGAACAGGCGCTCGAACTGCGATTGCTGAAAAAAAGCATGATCGCGGATGGGGGAGACGAGGAATGAGATATCTCGCCTCCGAGAAGCTGGAGATCATCCGCCTCGTCGAGCAATCACATCTGCCGGTGAAAAAGACGCTGGACAAGTTCGGCGTCTCACGCGCCGCATTTTATCGCTGGTGTGATCTCTATCGCTCCGGCGGATTGGAAGCTTTGGCCGACAGGCCGTCCCGACCATCGCGCGTCTGGAACCGCATCCCCGATGAGAGGCGCGACGAGATCGTGCAACTGGCGCTCGATGAGCCGGAACTGTCGCCGCGCGAATTGGCCGCGCGCTTCGTTGACACAAAAGGCTATTTTGTCTCGGAAGCCTCGGTCTATCGCCTGCTCAAGGCGCATAGTCAGCGCGATGAGCGGCCGCGATCGGAGATGTGACGGTTCATTTCGATGTCTTGAAGCAGGCGGCTCAGGCGGGCATTGACGGCTGAATCCTCCACCTCTGCAACGGCGCTCGCACTTCCCCGACGAGGGTGAATGGAGGAATCGTAGAAGGCGGCGACGTCGATCTCTTGCTCTCCCTTGCGCGCTGCCGGCTCGTCGAGAATGCACGGGCCGAATCGTCCTCGACGACACTGGTCAGAAGCCGCCCCTCGAAGGCCGGGGCGGCCCAGCACTGAAGACAAATGCTCTCGGCGAGAATCGTAAACCGGGCGTTGCAGCGCCGAAAATCAAGCTTGAATGGGGATCCACCTTCCGGCGAATTATGGGAGCGATGCGAGGTTCGTCCTCCTCTCCAACCGCAACGAAGCGAAGGTCGATAAGCGACCCATTTGTCGTAGCGTTTGAGCGAATCTCGCACCTCAAAATCTGCTCCGTGGGCAAAATGTTCCCGGTGCCCCGTTTGATGAGGCGGAGCGGCGTCATTATGCGCAGTTACCCGACAAAACGTCACCATAAAAAAAACAGCAACGAAAGCGCTCCTCATGGGCGCGTTTCATGGTCCCCGCCATCTCGGCGCTTCACCCTCACCCTCGCATCGATCCACTCGCGAACGCGTCGAAAAATGCCCGGCGTTTCCAACACGAGATGTCCCGCGCCGGACACAGTCATGAATGTCTTGGGTTCATTGGCGAGATCGAACAGCCGATGGGCCAGATTTATTGGGACGATATAATCTTTGTCTCCGTGAACGACAAGAATTGGGATATGGACATTACGAATCGCCAGGTCCGTGCGATATCGGTCAAGCAGCAGCCTGCGCACTGGCAGCATCCAATAGTGCGCGGCGGCGACGTCGATCGCCGATGAATAAGGCGAATCGAGCACGAGCGCAGCCGCTTCCTGAACGCCAGCCAGAACTGTCGCGACGGCCGTTCCCAGCGACTCGCCCATGAGAACAATGCGATCGCTCGGATATCCTCTTTCGCGCGCTTCCCGATAAACAGTTTCGCCGTCGCGCATCAAACCCGCCTCGCTCGGTGAACCAGTCGAACCGCCGTAGCCGCGATAAGAGACAGCGAGAAACCCGTATCCGCTCGCCACAAAAAGGCGAAAGCGCGGTACGCGGTCACTCAGCGCTCCGCCGTTGCCGTGGAAATAGAGGATGACCGGACATTCCTCCCTCGGAGGAACATGCCACGCGACAAGCGTTTCGCCGTCGTCCGTCTCAAGGCTCAGTTCTTCGACGCCGCTCATGCCGACTTCATCTGGATGTGTGAGCCGCCGATCTGGAAAATACATCAACCGCCGCTGGAAAACAGCCAAGCCTATGACCGCGAAGGCATAGATCGCAAAAAGAAGCCCAGCCAACGTTTTCAACCGGCATACCCCAGTTTTTCCAAGTCGGTTTCAACATGAGACGAAGCAAGGGAAACAACAAATTATCTGTGGCGTGCAGCTCTGAGCAATGGTGGGGATTAGAAATCCAATCAAGAGACGATGCCGACGTCCATGGCTGCCCAAGTCAGTCACCGCGGCATTACTTCGCGTGGGTGGCTCGCGCCGGATGGCGAGCTCAGTAGGAAGGGCTTATATGTCTGCTCAAGGCGGCGAGAAGCAAGTGGACATCTATAGTCGGCAGTGACCAAGGGACTGGAGGAAACTTGGAGTAGATAAGCGCTGCGCTCAAAAGATAGAAAGCTTGCGAATGCGGAACGCGATGAAACGGATTCTGAACGGAGCTCCTTGTCGATGATGCGAGTTCTGGCCGCTCGCTTCTACAATCAATTTTTTTCAGAAAAGGAATAAATCAATGCCCACATGTCCAAAATGCCGAGGGCTAGGAACTGTTCCGATTGATTGCCCCGGTTGCAACGGAAGCGGCAAAGTGCCTTGCGGAATGTGCAACGGAACGGGCGTCAACATGGGCAAGAAATGCCGAACGTGCGCGGGCACAGGGAAAATATCGCACGGGGGTTGCGCCGGAACAGGAAGACTTTCAATCAAGTGCGAGAGGTGCGATGGCGCCGGTATCGTCGAAATGTGATTACCGCGCTTCCAAGACAAAGCGAAGCGTGGATCGTCAATGATAAGAGTTAAAGGGGCGTTCATGATCGCGATGCTCCCGCTCCTCGACCTCCGGTCGATGAGGCTGCGTCTTGCAAAGAATTTCCCGGCAATCCGAGATTGGCCTAAACACGCGACGGTCATCCGGCGACGTCTCGTGCGCGCCAATTACCAGATAACCACCGTCGCGCAACGCCGCTGCGATGCGTTCAAGCGTTTGGCGCTGTCGTTCGATATCAAAATAGGTAAAGACGAGATTGCGACACAGGATGAGGTCGAAGGAGCCGGCAGGAATTTCCGACCTGATATCCTGGAGTAGGAAGGCGAGCCCTTCGCGATATTCGGCGCGAACGCAATACCGATCGCCATCGCGCATAAACGCTATCTCACGCCAGCGAGCAGGAACGTCTTTGAGACTGCTCGAAGAGAAGCATCCCTTCTCCGCGCGGCAAAGAACGCTTGGATCAGCGTCGCTGCCAATGATCTCGAGCCGCCCTCCCGGTAGTCCCGGGCGAACATCAAGCTCCCAAAGGAGCTTGAGCGTGTAGACTTCTTCGCCACAAGCGCAGCCCGCGCACCAACAACGGACCGCGCGGTCTTGCAGACAGGCCGCCTTGCCGAGATCAGGAAGAACGCGCGCGCTCAATGTGTCGAATACGCCTTTGTCGCGATAGAAGCAGGAAATCGTGATGTGACAAAGTCCATCGAGTCTGCTCCATTCCGCCGGGTCATTTTGGAGCTGATCGCGATACTGATCGAGCGTCCTCAATTTTAGCTCGGCCAGTCGACGACCCAGTCGCTTGCCCACCTGACGGCGAACTTTACGAAAGCCTTCCCACCGCAGGCGCAAGCGCGGCAGCGCCCACTGCAGAAAGGCTACAAGCTCTTGATTGCGCATCGTGAACTCGATCTCGATCGCTTAGGCCCTTTTGGGCCGTCGTCCCCGCCCGCAGCGATCGTTGGCCAGAGATCGTTCACCCGCGCCGAAAGGTCTCCTACGAGATCATGACGCCGCGTTCCGCTCACAAATCCTCGATCTCATGAAAGCTCGATGTGAGCGGAAGGTAAAGCCGGATCGCGAACTAGATAATCTCAGGTGGGAACTGGTGGCGTCGTCGGCCAAAACAACTCCAGCGCTTCGGCGAAGTTTGGTGGCAGGAGATCTCTGTGATCACCCGAGAAAGCCGGCTGCCACGCTCTCTGCTTGCGCAAGAAATCGCGAGCAACTCCGGGCTGCGCCGCCCTCTGGCGTAGCCTTGCCATTGCAGGGTTAGGGGCCTCGGGAAACAAACGATCAGCTTTCGCACATGAGACAGAGCCTTGCTGTCACACATTATCAAAGCATAAGCTTATGAGAACAAGTTGAGCAGCGCTTGAACAGCGAGAACTCAGGAGCCGGCCCATGGACCTCAGCATCGCCTTATGGGCCTTCGTCATCTTCATCTTGCTGCAGCCGCTGCTGAGACAATTCGTTCTCGAGCGCTTGCGCCAGCGCAAGATCTCCCAGATCGAACGGGCCCGCGGGTCGCGAGTGATATTGCTCGTTCATCGCGAGGAGCGGCTAACTCTTTTGGGCCTCCCCATCGTCCGTTATCTTGATATGAACGATTCAGAAGAGGTCATGCGCGCGATCCAATTGACCGATCCGAACATGCCTGTTGATTTGGTTCTTCATACGCCGGGCGGTTTGTACCTCGCGGCGACGCAAATTGCGCTGGCGCTCAGTGGGCACGATGGCAAGGTGACGATATTTGTCCCACACTATGCTATGTCGGGCGGTACATTGATCGCGCTCGCAGCAGACGAGATCGTGATGTGTCGGCATTCCGTGCTGGGGCCGCTCGAACCGCAAGTCGAGGGCTTGCCAGCCGTATCGCTTTTGCGTGTTGTCGAGCAAAAGCCCATCGCAGAAATCGACGATGAAACGGGTCTGCCTCACTTTTCGTGCTTTTTACCGGTTGGTGACTTCGTGGCCCGTATTGAGCCGCATGCGAGCAAAATCAACATGGACGCTTGGGCCAGGCGTCAGAGTTATGGCCGTGGAGCGCGATGGCGATCGTTGGGTAATTTCGGCCGCCGCGCGAGAGATCGGCACCTGTCCCGGATGTGGTGCGCGATCACGACAGCGACACAGTCGATATTCGCGCTGTTTACAGGACCTGCCGGCTCAAGGTGCGGTTGTCGCACTGAAAGTCCTGATGACGCGTTGGCGTTGTCTGAATAGGTTGTGCGCACGAAAAACATTTTCCGATCAGCTTCCCGGCGTCGCCGCCCGACATGCGCGCCGGACGTTACGTGTTGGCCGCCTTCTTCAGCTATTTGCGCATGGCGCCGGCGGCAAGCCAAGCGAACGGCTGATAAACCGCCTCGGCATGCCGGCGAGCGACGACACGCTCCTGCGGCAGTTGAAGCGGGGCGCGACCCGCAGGATCAACGACGTTCATGTGTTGGGCATCGACGATTGGAGCTGGCGGAAAGGAGAGAGTTACGGAACCGTGATGGTGGATCTGGAACGCCGTGAGGTTGTCGATGTCCTGCCCGGACGTTCGACGGAAGAAACGGCGGACTGGCTGCGCCAGCATCCAAATGTAGAAGTCGTCAGCCGGGACCGCTGCGGACTTTATGCGCAGGGAATACGCCACGGCGCGCCACAAGCGCGCCAGGTGGCTGATCGGTTTCATCTACTACAGAATTTGCGGGAGAGGATCGAGCACCAGCTGAGTCGTTCCGATAAAGGCGTGGCGCGTCCCTCCGCGCCCAGAGCTGAAGGCGAAGACTCTGGCTTGATTCGTTGCAGTACGCCGGGGCGCCAAATGATCGCTGAGGACCGTTATCTTAAACGACTTGCGTACCAGCGTTCGCGACAGGCAATGTTTGAAAAGGTTCAGATTCTGAAGGCCGAAGGAAGGAACATTCGCGGCATCGCTTTGGAGATGGGCGTAAATTGGCGCACCGTCCGGAAGTGGGTGCGCGCAAGCGAAATGCCTGAACGCCGCGAGCGCGCGCCGACACCAACATCGCCGCGCTATTTTCGGGATTATCTCGCGGACCGTTGGGCGAAAGGATGCAGGGGTGGCCGACAACTCTTCGAGGAAATTCAGCAGCGTGGCTATCAGGGTAGCCGTTCCAATATGGAGCGCCTCTTGGGAAAGTGGCGAGGCGCGGAGCGTACAGCGCTCGCGCCAATCACCACGCCCATGCCGACAGTTTCACCTGTGACTAAGACGGCGCTTCCGCTTCGCGCGATCGATCCCGCGACAGGTTGGGCCATTTCGCCGATCGTTGGCGCAGCTCTCTGCATAAAGCCACGCGGAATGCTGACGGCGCGGCAAGCAGCCAAGGTCGCAGCCCTGAAGAATGCTTCGCCAGATTTTGTCGCCATGCGTGCGCTCGCGATGCGTTTTCGGGGCGTTCTTCATAGCAAAGATGTAAAGCGACTCGACAAATGGCTTGACGACGCTCAGCGATCAGGAATTTACGCCATGCAACGCTTCGCATGTAGGTTACGCGGCGATATTCAAGCGGTCCGAAATGCGGTGGCGGAACCTTGGAGCAATGGTCAAACCGAGGGACAGATCAATCGATTAAAAACGCTCAAGCGCGCCATGTACGGCCGCGCGAGCACCGAGCTGCTGCGGGCGCGTATGATGCCGTTATCGGCGTTTCCGGAGCACGAAAAGTGAGGCAGACCCGCTTTCTTCACCTCTATGACGGCGAGGAGGCGGTCTCGGTCGGCGTGATGGAGGCGCTGACGCAAGACGACGCCGTTATCGCAACCTATCGCGAACATGGTCAGGCGCTCGCCCGCGGCGTCGATATGAAGTGCTTGATGGCGGAGATGATGGGCAAGCTCAACGGATGCTGCCGCGGGCGCGGCGGCTCCATGCATTTCTTCGATCGCGCGCGCCGCTTCTATGGCGGCAACGCCATCGTCGGCGGCGGCCTGCCGCTGGCGCTCGGCGTCGCGCTCGCGGACAAAATGCAGGGACGATCGGCCGTGACCGCCTGCTTCTTTGGCGAAGGCGCGGTCGACGAAGGCGAGTTCCACGAGACGCTCAATCTCGCCAAGCTCTGGCGGCTTCCGATTCTCTTTGTTTGCGAAAACAATCTTTATTCCATGGGCATGGCTGTCGAACGCGCGGAAGCCGACGTCGACTTCGTGCACAAGGCGTCGAGCTACAAGGTCGCCGGCGAGAAGGTCGACGGCATGGACGTCGTCGCCGTCGAGAGCGCGGCGAAAAACGCCGTTGATCGAATTCGCGGCGAAAGCGACCCCTATTTCCTCGAGTGCCGAACCTATCGCTTTCGGGCGCATTCCATGTTTGACGCGCAACTCTACCGAACGAAGGAGGAAGTTGAAGCCTGGCGCAAGAAAGGGCCGATCGAGCGCTTTCAGACCTGGCTTGAAGCCAATCGATTGATCAAGCCGGAGGAGCTTTCGGGAATTGAAAAGGCGACCGACGCCGAGATCGCCGAGGCTGTCGCTTTCGCGGAAGCCGGCCCGCTCGAACCGGTTTCGGAACTCGAACGCTTCGTCACGATGGCGGAGGTTCCGGCGTGAACGCGCCGCAAGCGAACGCCGCCGCCGCGCGCATGACCTATCGCGAGGCCTGCAAGCAGGCGCTGCGTCAGGCGCTCAGCGCCGATCCGCGCGTCTTTTTGATGGGGGAGGACATCGGCCGCTACGGCGGCTGCTACGCCGTGACGAAGGGCCTCCTTGAGGAGTTCGGCGAAGAGCGCATTCGCGACACGCCGCTCTCCGAGAGCGCTTTCGTCGGCGCCGGCGTCGGCGCCGCTATGGCGGGCATGCGGCCGATCGTCGAGATCATGACGGTGAATTTCAGCCTGCTGGCGCTCGATCAGATCGTCAACAACGCCGTCACCATTCCCCATATGTCGGGCGGACAGTTCGCGATCCCGCTTGTCATTCGCATGGCCACCGGCGGCGGCCGGCGCGTCGCGGCCCAACATTCGCGCAGTCTTGAGGGCTGGTACGCGCATATTCCGGGCCTGCGCGTCCTGACGCCTGCGACGATCGAGGATGCGCGCTTCATGCTGATCGGCGCGCTCGCCGACCCCAATCCGGTGATCATTTTCGAACATGTGATGCTTTACAATATGGAGGGAGACCTCGCCCCGGACGTGACGGCGGTTAACATCGAGCGAGCGAAAGTGCGTCGCGCCGGCAAGGACGTGAGCCTCATCACCTATGGCGGCAGCCTGTTCAAAGCCCTTCAGGCCGCCGACTCGCTGGCGTCCGAGGGAATCAACGCGGAGGTCGTCGATTTGCGCGTGCTGAGGCCGCTCGATACGAAGACCATTCTGGAATCGGTCGCGCGAACCCGGCGCTGCGTCATCATTGACGAAGGATGGCGCAGCGGATCGATCTCCGCCGAAATTGGCATGCGCATCGCCGAAGAAGCGTTCTTTGAACTCGACGCGCCGTTGCGTCGGGTTTGCGCGCGCGAGACTCCAATACCCTATGCGGCGCATCTCGAAGACGCCTGTCTGCCGCAGCCGGAAGCGATCGTCGTGGCGGCGCGCGAACTCGTCAAACCGTCATGAGCGATTTCAAGATGCCCGCGCTCGGCGCTGACATGGAGGCCGGCACGCTCGTCGAATGGCTTTTCAAACCCGGTGACCGCGTCAAATCCGGCGACGTCATCGCGGTGGTCGAGACGCAAAAGGGCGCGATCGAGGTCGAGATTTTTCAGGATGGGGTCGTCTCTAACATTCTCGTTTCGGTAGGAGAGCGCGTCCCGGTCGGGACGGTTCTCGCGCGGATCGACGTGGTAGAGGGCGCCGCGCCGCCTGTCGCCGAAGCAGTCGCCGTTGCCGCGAAGCCCGCGCCGCCGACATTGGCGGAGGCGCCGCCGCCAAGACCCGCCGTCGCGCGGTCGGGCCGGCGACTCAAGGTCACACCCGCTGCTCGGCGGCGCGCGGCGGCGTTGAACCTCGATCTTGCAGCGATCGTCAAAGGAACAGGCCTCGAAGGTTCGATCCGGCTCGACGATGTCGAAGCCGCCGCGAGCAGCGCAAAACCCGCGCCGCTCCCGGCGAAAAGGGGCCTCGACCTTTCGGTAATGCGCAAGGCGATCGCCGCCGCGATGAGCCGCTCGAAACGAGAGATTCCGCATTACTATCTTACCGAAACCGTCGATCTTCAGGCCGCTTCGAGTTGGATCGAACATTTCAACGCCGAGAAGCCGCCCATCGAACGCATCCTCCCCGCCGTGCTTTTCCTCAAGGCGGCGGCGCTGGCCCTGCGCGATCAGCCGCAACTCAACGGCGCCTACGAAAATGGCGCGTTTGTTCCGATTGCGTTGAAAAACTTGATATTGTCGGGCGTCGTGGCTCGTGATTCACTTTTCCTGCTGATTTGCAGGAGAAGCGGCGATGATGGGGACTCAGACAGAAGCCGCTCGGTTTTTCTATGATTTTTGCCTCGACGATCATGTGCCGAGGGACCATCAGTTGCGCGGGATCGATCGGCATCTCGATCTCGCAGGCGTGCGCGCCGCGTTAAAGCCCTTCTACAGCAGCACTGGCCGCCCTTCAGTCGATCCGGAGCTGATGATCCGCATGCTTCTTGTCGGCTATTGCCTGGGCATTCGGTCGGAACGCCGCCTGTGCGAGGAAGTGCATCTCAATCTCGCCTATCGCTGGTTCTGCCGCCTCGGCCTTGACGGCAAAGTCCCAGACCATTCGACGTTTTCCAAGAACCGGCATGGCCGCTTTCGCGAGAGCAACATCTTGCGCCAGCTCTTTGAATCCATCGTCGCGCGTTGCATGGCGGAGGGCCTTGTCAGCGCTAACGGCTTCGCCGTCGATGCAAGCCTGATCGCTGCCGACGCCAACAAGCAGCGCTCAGTTCCGAGCAGCGACTGGAACCCCGACGAAATCAAAGATGACGCGTGCCGCGCGGCGCGGGAATATCTTGCAACGCTTGATGACGCCGCGTTCGGCGCGGCTTCGCCCGTGACGCCGAAGTTCATCGCGCGATCGGATCCCGCGGCGCAATGGACCGGCGCGCATAAAGGCCACGCGTTCTTCGCCTACGCGACCAATTATTTGATCGATACGGATCACGGCGTGATCGTCGATGTCGAAGCGACGCGCGCCATCCGACAGGCCGAGGTCGGCGCTTCAAGAATGATGGTGGAGCGCACCGAAGAGCGCTTCGGCCTGAAGCCGGGTTATCTTGTCGCCGACACCGCATACGGCTCGGCGGATAATCTCGCCTGGCTCGTCAAGCAGAAGCGGATCACGCCCTACATTCCCGTTTTCGATAAGTCGACGCGAACCGACGGCACGTTCTCGCGTTCAGACTTCACGTTCGATCCCGAGGCCGACTGCTATATCTGCCCGGCTGGAAAAAAACTGGTTCAGTTCCGACGCGCCTACGTTATGCCGCGAACCGGCGTCGGGGCTGACGGCACGCGTCGTTACCGCGCGAGCAAGAAGGATTGTGACGTCTGCGAACTCAAAGCGAGATGTTGCCCGAATGCTGTGGCGCGGAAGATTCCACGTGACGTTGAGGAAGATTCCCGCGACGTCGCTCGGGCGCTTGCTGGAACGCCCGAATTTGAAACGGCCTGTCAGCGACGCAAAAAGGTGGAGATGCTGTTCGCCCATCTCAAACGCATATTGCGACTCGGGCGCTTGCGGCTACGGGGTCCATGTGGCGCAAAGGACGAGTTCCTGCTCGCCGCGACCGCGCAAAACTTGCGACGTCTCGCGCGGTTGAGGCCCCCAGAGTTCGAAATGGCGGCATAAGCCGCACACTATGGCGGCGTCGCCGCCACCACGCCGAAGTGGGGCAGCCCAACTGCCTGAAAAACGCCTCCACCGAGGCCGACGACGCTACTTCCCAGACTTTTTCAACGAAATCTTCCTTCGGCGGACGTTCACGTCGGCTGGGTGGTTTCGCTGCGCGGCGGCGGATTGATCGCGCCAGCGATTCTCGACGCGGATAAAAAATCGCTCACCCAATTGATGGCGGCCATGCGCGACCTCGTCGAACGCGCCCGCCGCGGAAACTTACGAAGCTCGGAACTCTCGTCGCCCACGATCACCGTCACGAGCGTCGGCGATCGGGGCGCCGAGACCGTGACGGGGATCATCTATCCGCCGCAAGTCGCCATCGTCGGCTTCGGCCGTGTGGTTACGCGACCCTGGGCCGTCGAGCGACGGATTGAGAGCCGCCCGCTCGTGACCCTCAGCCTCGCCGCCGATCACAGGGTCACTGACGGCCATATCGGCGGACTGTATTTGGCGGCGATCGCACGCCTCTTGCAGGAGCCGGAAAAACTATGACGGACGCCGAAATCAGAGCGCTCATTTTGGAGCTCATTTGCGAAATCGCTCCTGAAGCCGATCCCGCGTCAGCGCGCGATCCGGACGACTTGCGCGAGGTTTT
>Ga0194120_10010449_pt1 | contig 11449 bp, 7 predicted proteins | sample TA2MahCa65mmetaG_FD_148642 | JGI IMG/M metagenome (GOLD analysis project Ga0194120, IMG submission 148642) | Freshwater microbial communities from Lake Tanganyika, Tanzania - TA2015019 Mahale Deep Cast 65m | ecosystem: Environmental > Aquatic > Freshwater > Lake | place: Tanzania: Lake... | reverse complement strand
GGCTGCGTGAAAAGCTCGCGCTGATCAGCCAGAAGACCAAGCTCGCCGAGGCGATCCGCTACGCGCTCTCGCGCTGGGACGGCCTGACGCGCTTCGTCGACGACGGGCGCATCGAGATCGACTCCAATATCGTCGAGCGCGCCATCCGCCCCATTGCCCTCAATAGGAAGAACGCTCTCTTCGCGGGTTCCGATGGCGGGGCTGAGAACTGGGCGATCGTTGCCTCGCTTATCGAGACCTGCAAGATCAACGGCGTCGATCCGCAAGCCTATATGGCCGACGTCCTCACGAAGATCGTCGACGGCCATCTCGCCAGCAAACTCGACGAACTCATGCCCTGGGCCTACGCGCAGCCGGTCGCACTCAAAGACGTGGCCTGAAAACAGCGCTTACGCTTCTCGATCGACAGCTGCAAATGCGCAATCAGCGCGTTCGCGTTCGAAGCCGTTGCGCGCGCTTGCGCCAACTCCGCGTCTCTTTCGCGGAGCAGCGTCTTCAAGCTCTCGACGTCGTCGGGGAGAGAATCAGCGGCGCTCATCATCGATGATCGAATCACAAATGCGCGCGCAGGCAAGGCGCAACCGCCCTTTCTCGCAGAAAAATCTTCAGCCTGCCGCCTCGGGACGCCAAGTGTATTGCGGCGCGCGCCAATCGATGCCCGAAAGCAGATAGCCGAGCTGCGCCGCGCTGATCGTCGCCGCTCCGGTCGACGCCGACGGCCACAAGAAGCGCCCGCGCTCCAAGCGCTTGGCGAACAGGCATTGGCCCTGGCCGTCATGCCAAAGAATTTTGATCAGATCGCCGCGCCGGCCGCGAAAGACGAACAAATGTCCGCCGTTGGGATTGCGGCGCAGCGTCTCCTGCACGATCAGCGACAGGCTTGCATAGCCCTTGCGCATGTCGGTGTGGCCGGTGACCAACCAAACGCGCGTCTCAGGCGCGATCGGGATCATCGCCGCAGCGCCTTGACGACCCGCGCCAGCGCTGTGGCCTCCACATCCGCGCCTACGACGATCTTTTCTCCGGAAGAAAGCAAAATCTCCATGCGTCCCGAGGTCCCGGGCGCGTCCGGGAGCGCCGGCGGAGGCAATGGCGCAATCGTCACCGGCAGAATCACCGGCGGTTCCGGCGGCGCGGGCGCGGCGAGCTGGCGGCGCCAGGTGAACAGCAGATTGGCGTTGAGGCCATAACGCCGCGCCACCTCGGCCACGGATACACCGTCCGTAAGGCTTTCCGCGACGATCCGGCGCTTCTCTTCCTTCTTCCAATAGCGCCGTCGGACCGCAATGCCCGCCGAACCGCCGTCATCTTCCCTGGCCATCCGAAATAGTGTCCATCATCGATAGTGGACACGATCCCCGCGCCACGCGCGAAACTATCGCCGCACTCAAACCCAAGCGCCAGACGGCCCACGGCGGAGGGTTACGCGACAACAAGGGACACGCCGGAAACGCCGCGCCAGCAGCCGAGAATTTCAGGGGTTGAGCACAATCACACTGGTTTCACTACCGTCGCAGGTCCTGCAGCAGCCTGTACACCCCTGATGCCCGCCATGGCCGGCACCCCAATATGAAGTAGAATTTCCCTCTGGCCACGCACCGTAGCAAATTTTTTCGCCACTCAGGCATGTAAGTTTGTACGTATGGACCGACGGATTATCGATTAGCCAAACATTACCATTTCCTGGCCAGTAATGACCTGGCCGGGTGGAGGAATAGAAAGCAACAGCGACACTATATGGGGCGTCACTCCTGACCTTCCAGGTAATGGTTGGAATAGGGTGCTTCGCATCGCGAGGCTCGAGAACGAATGGAGCTGTTTCTCCAGTCGGGCACGTAAAACAACAATTTTGACAGTTCTCCCGTCCCATGTATCCGGCACCCCAATAGGGGCTGAGCGGACCGCCGTCGACCCACGCGCCATAGCATATTTTTTCTCCAGGTTGGCAGCTCAATCGATATCTTTGAGTGGTCCAGTCCTTGAGCACATATACTTGACCCCCACCGGGCCACGCACGTGAACTATCGGTGGACGAACGAAACGAGAGCGCCACGGTGTTGGGATGGTTGCTTTTGATTTGGAATGTAACTGCCGGATTACGACGTTGTTCCTCCTCCAACTCCCGGATTTCATTACGTGCCGTTGTTTCGAAATCGCAGACCCGACAATCGCGCACGTACGCGTTGAGACGTTCGATGTCGCCGCGGGCTGCATCGTAGGTTCTTCGTTCGTGATCGGCTGCTTCTTTGCGTTCGAGTTCCTTGATTTCATTTTCTGCAGCGTCTTTGAAAGCACACACTTCGCAACTATTAACGTATGCTCGAAGCGAATGAGGATTCCCGCGAGCCGAAGAGTACCTCCGTTCCTCTTGCGCAGCTAATTCAAGCCTCTCAAGCTCTCGTCCCTCCGACGTAAGCAAGCGCATTGTCGCCCTCGTCAGATATCGGGAGATCGGCAGCCGGTTTTCGGCGGCGTAGCGTCTAAGATATCCGCGTTCCATCTGAGATAGAGATAGGGAGCGCGGCTCCGGCTTTCTTGTGATGTCGCCATACTTCTTGTTTAGCGCCCAACGAATTAACGTGAGGTCCGACTTGGACACCGATAACGCCCGCTCTGCCTTTTCACGTGGTGACAGATCGGTCATCAAGCTCTCGGCGTCGAACGGACACAGCGATTCAATTTTCGCCAGAATCGCGTCGAAGTTGATCCGCTCATAGCGACTGCTGGCAAAATTCCCGTTGTCGCCGCGCTGCGCGGTAACGAAAAACAGCCGCCCCGACGCGATGGCCTTCCCGACGCCGGACGCACGAAACTCTTCGATCGAGGCGTTCTCGGAACCGGCGAAAGGCCTGCGCATGTTGTCTTGAACAAGCACTAGACCTGAATACCGAGCGGGCCCCTCGACGCCGAATGATAGCCGGGATTGGCCAGAAGTCGCGACGAGCAACCGCGGCGCGAGAACGTCGCCTGACGTCTGCGTCGGTTTCAGAATTGCGATACAGTTACGCGAAACGCCTGTTCCAGCGCTGGAGACCTCAAATGTGGCGTCACTGAAATAAACTTCTGCCGAAACCGTGCTGGAGAGCATCGCGGCGGAAAAAGCCAGAATGCAACGTCTCATTCTCCAAGACGTCACTGCGCGGTCTCCTTCCATATCAATTCATCCAGCGTAAGCCAAAGACGGACGGAATACCAATCCGATTGCGTCGCAAAAGGTTCAGGGGCAGGAAGGTTAGAAATGGGTGTGAGCGCACGAGGGAGAAACGCCATCATGTGCTTCTTGTGTGCAGCTATGGCAACCGAGCCAAAAGTTTCCACGGCAGGTTTTTGATTTTCCGCCAAGCGGATTAGTTCCCCTCCAAGATCCTCGACTAACGAGCCAGAATACTCAACGTAGCTCCTGCGCGAAACATTGCGCAACCGTCGGCTTGCGTCGCGCAACTCTTCACTTGGCTCTGGAGTGATCTGCGCGAAAATTGCGGCTGCCTCATTTGGCTGCGGGAACTTGAGATTCTCGATCGTGACCGCCTTCCCTCGTCCTCTCGCATAGCTCTCGAGTTCAACATCGGCACCGGACAATATGATAAGCACTGGCGCCGCCGCCCTGTCGTTTTGCAGGCCGGCGTTCATGGCGATAAGTCCGTCGATGAGAGGTTCGCGTTCACCATTTGTCATTTGATCCACGCCTGGCGGACGCCAAACGACATTTTCGACGTCCCTCAAAGAAATTTTACCTAGAAACGAACTCCTGTTTGCGCGGCTGGCGCCAAAGGTGGTCACAGCTATTGTACGCAGTCGATTACGAAGCGCCTCGTTGCGGCCGAGTACCTTGACGATGCCGGTGATAACCGGCTCTGCGAAGCCTTTTGTGCTGCCGCTGACATCGACAAGGAAGTGCAAGCTAAGCTGCTTTTCGAGGTCGGACTTCGCATCTTCGAATATTTGGTGCATCTCCCGCGAGATGGGCAGGAGGACGGACACAAACTTGACTTGGCGGGTGCCTCCGAGAAGGCCCACTTTGTCGGCTGCAATGATGGGCAGTTTCAGCTGAAATTGCGGGGGCGAACCAAAATATTCCTCGTAGTCCCATTGCGACCCAGTAGTGTTAATTCCGGAGAGAAACTCCTTGAGTTTGACGGCGCTCTCCCAAAGTTGGATCTGTGCGCGTTCCGCACGATTGTACAACGAAGTTGTGGTGACCCACCGCGGCGAGCGCATCGTTGTGACGTGCGTGGATCGGACATATCCTGTTTTGCCGGCCCGGATTTTGATTTTCACATATTCGGAGGATTGCTCGCTCGCTTCGTAAGCCTCGCCGAACTCAAAATTTTCCTCATGGCCGCCGATCATGGCTGCGCTGTCAAAAACCATAAGCGGACTCGCATTCGCGAACGCGTAAGTGCCCGTCGAGCTGCCGGGGGGCGGCGAGGCCGGCGGTGACGCCTGTGCGGTTTGGCGGAGTGGTTGCGCATCCACCTTGTCGGCAAAGCGCGCCGGATTCTGGAACAACAATAGAAGCAACACCAAGCCAAGGATTCGGATGCTGGTAACCAACTTGGCGCGCCGCGCACGCGAGGGATGAGGCTGTTCGTTGAACGCCGAGATGTTCGGGCGCGCGCCGATGCCCCAATTTCTCTCAACTTGTTGCTCGGCCATTCCTTGCCCTACCTTTGGTCGGATTTCGCGAAGCCGAACCATTTTTCGGGAACGTAAAATAGTCCGCAATCCAGATCCCGCCTTGCGTTCGCGAGCGCATTGGCGAGTTTGTCCGCGCCAGCGGCATACCTTTCAACAAAGTCCTTCACCTCGTCACGTTCTGCCGTGGTCAAGTCCTTCAGCGGCTTCCTAGCCCAGTTCGGAAGGATTCTTGGCAGTCGAGGATAGACAACGCCGTCCGCATTTTGGAGAATATCCGTTAAGCTCAAGCGGAGATTGCTGTCCGTCCCGCCAATAGCAGGCCCGGTCCGCAGGTCCAGATCTAGGACGCGTTGAAGGTGCCCTTGAAGTGCTGCGGCGTCTTCGGACGAAAGCACGTAGCCGCGCTCGACAAACGCCTCTTTGGCGTCGACCACCAACTTACCGGTCGGCGCGCCGCGACTAGCAGGTACGTTGCCACCGGACGAGGCGCCTGCCGACACGGTCGAGCGAGCCATCAACCGTGCGGCCAGAAGCGGGATGTTGTCGATCAGGCGGCGCGGGCTCGCGCTAGTGTCGTTCTCTTCGATCACGTCGCCAATTTGAAGGGAGTCGACGGGCTCTTTTAGATACGCGATGCTGAAGCCCCTCATCCGCGCCGAAACAACGATAAGCCATTTCATGGCCAAGCCATGCGGCGTATGGGCGACGGCGCTACTCGACGATATCGTGGCAATGAATTTTTCGAACCGTTGCGGTATGGCGCTCGGTATTGGATACGCCCCTTTGATCCAAAACACCTTATCAACTATGTCTTTCTGGGCCTTCAGCACTCTCTCAAAATCATTGAGTAGAGTCGTGAGTTGCGTTTCGTTCAGGACATCTGGACGACGCCCAGCCGCCTTGTCCGCCGCGGCGGTCACAAGCTCATTGAAAGACGAGTATTTTGCTGTCCGTTTGATCGAACCCGATTCGTCGACGACGTACCACTCGACGTCAAGCCCAATTTGACCGCTGCTCTGCTTTCTTAATTCAGCGTCAACCAGCTCTAGGCCTGAAATTGAAAGTTCCTGCGCGCCAGCGACCACGAGAATTCTGAGAACGTGCATGGCTTTCGTGAGGGCGCGCCTGATGCGAGTTTCGTCCAGTCCCTCAAACGAAACCCACAGTGAATCCGCCGCGTCACGTCGCGTAGCAACCGGTTCGTAGGGAACTAATTTGCCCCTGCTATCTGCGATGTCGACGTCGGCGTCGAGCGAGAACACGTTACCGCTGACGCCATCATAATCGGAGCCCTTTGCTTCCCCCTTATTGTTGCGAATTCCGACTGTCTGCGGCGATTTCGGCCTTGCGCCGTTCGGCACCGATAGCGGGGTCAACTTCGAACTGTCGGCCCTGCAGACGGAAGGGCCTGTTACAGCTCCACCGCTTGCGTCCGGCGCTATTGCGTCCTCCGACCTCTCGCTCGGTTTCGCCGGGTCGCTCAGCGGCGCTTTGACGCCCGGGAATAATTCGCGGGGTGGCCTAGGCGGCGGACGAGACGCACCCAGCCTCCCCGGTGCGGCTCCCCCCGGTGATGGCGACTTTGACTGTTCAGCGAATAAATCAGCAAGGTGTTGATCGGCGCGCCTCCTCGGAAGCTCGTCGATCAAGGTCGCCGCCTCCCTTGGCGGCGCCTCCGGCACAGCGCGTAATTCTGTGGGGGGGGCGCCGGCCAACCGGTCGCCCAATTTCGCCGCCCCGGACTTGTTTCGCCTGTTAAAGAAATCACCGAGTGCGGGTGCTGCCTCCAGAGCATCAGTGGAATCACCCTTCACGCAATCCATGTTGCGATAGTCTGGTGGGAGCTGGAGCTCGAACGGTTCGAACCGACCATTGCGTACCTTCTTAAATGTTCCCGTCGCATCAACAAAATCAACTGGCGAAGCCGAAAGTGTTACGAACTGCCAAGTCGCCGTTTCTTTGCCTGGTTCGCTAATCAAGCTTACCCACATGCCCCCGGAAATCTCGAACTTCCCAGTTAGCACCCGATCTTTTTCCACGAACAGCCCCTGCCATCGCAGGGGTTTGTCGAAGCGTATCGGAAGGAGGCGCCGCTGAGTGCCCTTCTCATCTTCCTCGACAGGCATCCAACTGCTGCATCTGAAATAACGTTCGTCACTAGGTGAAGCCGTTTGGGCGTAACCGTGATGCGTCGCGGCCGTGAACACGGCGCAGAGAGACAGAACACAGATTACCAAAGTCCGGCCCATGCTGCGAGGCCCCTTGTCTCAAGATTGGAGCACCTTGGCGGGATCTGTGCGCGCCGTCCTGACGGCGGGATAGATCGCGGATAGAATACTCACGACAACCGACGAGACTAGAATAAGAACATAGAACTGACTGACCGGGGCGAAAACCATTTCTAGGCTGGTACCATAATCGATTTTCTCGCCGCCGGCACCGTAATTGACTTGCTCGGCGAGGAACGAGCGCGCGCTGTCAACCAGCGCGCTGCCGATCAGCAGCCCCATTACCGCTCCAACGAGCGCCATGAGGGCCGTAGAGATGACTTGCGTGATCACCAAATCGCCTCGGCGCATGCCGAGAATTCGCCATAGCGCAAATTCCGATTCACGCAGCTTCGCGCTCGAAAATAGATTTGTCGCGACCGTGAGCCCCACGGCGATGACAATGAGGACCAATAGTGGCCCGAAGATGTTTCCCGCCAGATCACGCACGTCAAGTACCCATTTGTACTTCCAGATTTCGGAAGCAGGTTGGTAACCCAGCTTCGAAAGCTGCTGAAACACGGGAATGACGTCTCTGATCTCCTTCGTGTACACCTGGAGCTGGTCCTCCCATGGGAACGATACCAGTTCGTCGATCTTGCCGCGGTCGCTCCACGCATCGCCGGCCTGATTGAGGGGCATCTCGATCACGCCGTCGCGATCCATTTTGTAGCGATCGAATACGAGTTGGGTCCGGTTGGGCAGGTAAAGTTCCCGGCCGCCTTCCGCGAACAAGACGATGCCTGCGATCGTAAGCCGAACCTTGCGGACGCGAGCCGGAAGTAATTGACCGGTCCGGGCGAACTGTGGCACCTCGATGGTCACCGCCCTTCCGATGAAATCGGCATATTGTTTAGAGCCATTAGCAAGGCCGTCGACGTCCGTGAAAAGCCTAGGCAGCAAGGCGACGGTGACGATTGCCTCGAGTTCCTGATTATTCGGGTTGAAAGGACCGCCAGCGACGAAATTGAGGAGCCGGTATTCCTGATCATTGGCGCTAAGGCCCATCGCGGACAGAGGGGCGTCGTCGCCGTTTGCCAAGTTTACGCGCTGGATTGTCGCGCGACGCGGGGCAATAGCCTGAATGCTGGTCCACGATTTAATAGTCTCGATCACTGGGAATCTATCAGCTTTGTCCAAATCACCGGTCCTCGGCTTCACTTCCAGCCGATTGAGGCGTGAGCCCCTCGTCATTGCATCGTCCAAGAATTCTTGCGCACCCACAATGATCGAGGAAAATACTGCGATCTGGCAAACGCCGAGGCAAAGCGAAACGAGGACTAGAAAGAGGAAGATTGGGCGGAGAAAGGTTTCGCGAATCGCCTGGCTGATAAGGATGCGAAACGGCGCGCGCGGCGCCCAACCATAAAGGATCGTTCCCGCGTTCGCCGGCGTGCGGACGTTCGCGTTCGTCGTTGGCTCGGCGTCATCAGGCTTCAGTTCGCGTAGTATCCCGTCCGACAACTCGAGCTGCCGGCCCGTGTGATAAAAAACCTCGTCATGCGACACGACGATAACGGTGTTTCCCACCTCGCGTAGACGCAAGAGGAGATCTAACACTTCTTGCTTGCGGCTCTTATCAAGGCTCGCAGTCGGTTCGTCGGCCAGGATAATCGCCGGCTCATTGATGACAGAGCGCATTATAGCCGCGCGTTGCTTTTGCCCGCCAGAGACCTTGCTGGGGCGCTTGGACAGGAGATCATCCTCGTTGAGCTCTTTCTCCGTGAAAAATTGCGGTGCAAGCTCCACGATGCGACTCTGAATGCCCCTTAGCTGCTCTGCGGTCCCTTGGAGGCGAACCGGAACAATGACATTTTCCCGTACCGCCATATGGTTGAATAGCTGACCGTCCTGAAAAATGAAGCCGACGTTAGCCGAGCGTAACTCGTCACGATACCAGTCCGGCCTTGGTTTGATATCATCGCCGGCAAACTGGTAATGCCCTTCGAATTTGCTGTCGAGCAGCCCAATGATTCTCAGCAGCGAAGTCTTTCCAGAACCACTCTCGCCGCGAATAACGTTAAACGAGCCAGGCTCAATTTCGAGGTTCACCCCGTTCAGCACGACGACAATTTCACCATTCCCGCTTTCGTATGATTTGCAAACGTTTTTCAGCGAAAGCAGAGCGCCTTTAGCAGAGGAGAAAAGCTCGTGGGTCGGCGGCCATTTCAGAACTGCCGGCAGTCGTGGGCCGAAATCCTTCCCTGTGGCGGTTGTGTTAGCGCTGGGCAAATTTTCATTCATGATTCAACACCTGCCATCGCTCGACAATCATTTTCTCAGTCGGATCAGGGCAGTTGCGATACTGGCATCCAAACGGCGGGACTCTTGTCGAACGCCTCAAGATTTGCCTCAAGGAATTGACTCAGCACCTTACCCGCCCCTTGGATTCGCTTGGTCATCGCCAAACGCTCGGACTGATTCATGCCCGCCAGATACTCCAAATTGAAGTCGAGCAACTTGGTACGGAACTGGATACCGAGACGCTTCTTGATGAGCTCCTCGATGTTTTCCTTTGGATCGTATCCTTCGCCGGCGATCGCAGAAAGAGCCCGCGAGGCGCTCTCCTTCATCGCATTGACGTCAACGCCTGCGACGCCAAGCGCGGAAAACAGCGTAACCAAGCTGTCAAGCGTCTTCTTTTCGATTGAAATCTGTGGTTCGAGCAGATCGTTGTTCTCAAGGACAAACCCTTCCCTGATCAACACGCCGCCCTTGCCAGGGTCGATATTGAATTTGACCCCCGAGTTGCGGAGTCGATTGAGCTTCTCGCCGTCGAGCACCACCAACGGAATGGTGGCATATCCTCGAAGGTCGAATTCCATTTTTCCAAGAGTCTTTTTGCCCTCTGTGTAAGTTTCTTTGGCCTCACGCGTCAGTTGAGCGGCCACTGCCGCCGTCACTCGCTTGCGCCGCTCGTCATCGTCGCCTTTCCCCCAGTCGATAAATGTGCCGCCGGTGGCTTCGCCGAGGGTCGAAAGCACTGGTATCAAATCGGAGCCCGCATCCGGCCCGGCTTGGACCGAGATGACGTTGATGCCGTCGGCCGTCAGGTCGCTGGCAATCTTCGCTGCATCAAGCCCCGGCGGGACACGGTCGTCGATCTTCCCGGTCGTAGGCGTTTTGGCATCCCCATTCAGGATCGCGATAACGATCCGGCGCCCCTGCCCCCCTTCCTCCCAAGGGAACAAGTGATGCGCAATATAAACCGCATCCAGCACCGGCTCGGCGACATCGTCTCCACCTTTCATATAGCTCTCGGTCGCCGCTTCGGCCAACGCCTTTGTGGCGTCGGTGACGGTTTGCGGCTTGACGATCACGCGCTTTTCTTCATCCTTTTCGTCGCGATAAAAGACGAAGCCAATCCTTGACGATTTCTGTATCTCTTGCGGCAGACTCTCGAACGCTGTTCTGATATCCGCGGCGACCTGTCCCGCAAATTTCGCCATTGAGCCCGTTGCGTCAAAGGCGATCACAAAGGTTGCGCCGGTCATGGCGGCGCCAACCGTCTCGACGACATTGCCTTTACTTGCGCGGCGGTCGGGTTCGATGACAACCTTTGCCTCCGGCGGCAAGGCAGCGGGCAGAAGCACGCTGAAAACGCGCTTCTCGACGCTCTTACGCAGGAGCTCCGTCTTGCTACTGAGAACCGGATAAGGCCGCGTGGCGCGCTCGCGCCTGAGCGTGCTTTCCAAATTCTCCTTGAAGGCGGGCGGCGCCAGCTTCTGATTGCCGGATTCCAGGAACTTCTTGAGCACCGCTTCGTCATCCCAAGCGACGATTTCCGGACGCTCGCCCGTGAATGCAACGGCACTGAAATTAAGAGCCTCGCGGGTGGGCCAAGGATGCACCTGGTCTTTAAGGACGTAGCCGACCTTCCCGCTTTCAGCCTGCGCCACATTTTCGGCAGGCAGATCCGTAACCTTGTAGAACTGATCTTCCTCGCAAATTACAAAATAGGGGGCAAGCAATTCCAGGACAAAGGCTGTCTCCTTGCCGCCGGGACTGGTCTTAGCTTCGACCTTATCTGAGCCGCCGACGACCTTGAAAATGAACCCATGTTCGGTGGTTTTCATCTTGGTCGCGGTGCATGCCATCGCATGGCCGACAAAAACAAGAAACATTACTAAACAAAAGGCCCAAGCAAGCCGTTTGCGCATGTTCGCCCCCTGAAAATTCACCACAGCTTCAGATTGCGGCATAATCGGCTCTGTTGCAAGGGAGGGTTCGGAGCGGTCGGTAATTGCGGCTCAGATGGCCGGCCGAGATGATTGACCTCGCCGCACGATCCGGTAGGATTCCGCCGCCCGGAGGCGCACCTGCAAAATCTATCGTAATCCGCGACGTGACGCCGGTCGGAGACCTTCACGAAATACTCGTGCAGAGTTTTCAATTTCGCCAGCTCGGGAGTCGAAAGTGACCTTGCCCGCGTTCGACGTCTCCCATGGCTGAGTGATTATGCGACGAGCCTTTGTTTTTCGACAAGGCGCTTTTTCTCGAAGTTCATAGGGCTGAGATATCCGAGCGTCGAATGAAGCCGCCGG
>Ga0194120_10010448_pt1 | contig 11449 bp, 7 predicted proteins | sample TA2MahCa65mmetaG_FD_148642 | JGI IMG/M metagenome (GOLD analysis project Ga0194120, IMG submission 148642) | Freshwater microbial communities from Lake Tanganyika, Tanzania - TA2015019 Mahale Deep Cast 65m | ecosystem: Environmental > Aquatic > Freshwater > Lake | place: Tanzania: Lake... | reverse complement strand
ATAATAAGTCGATCACTCTCACATCAGGACGGAGCCGCGAGTCGGACCTTTGGTCCGCGAGCTGGCGACCCACGGAGCAAGCAAACGGGCCCGAGAAATGATTGAGTAAATCATTTCCTGGCCCTAATGCAGGTGCGGGGGGGCGCAAGGCGGTTCGGTGCGATCAGGGTCCTGGCCGACTTGGCGGGCGGTCACGGCCAGACGCCAGCGAAAGAGCTTCGAATTCAACCGGATGACGGTGCGGGACTGCAGCCCGCCTCACCGCAAAAGCGCCAAGACCACCACCGTCACCTCGTCCACGGCCTCGACGCTGACCCGCCACGGCCCGCCTGGGCCGGCGAACGGCCCCGATGCGGTTGGCCCCAGCGGCCCCTTGGACGCCTTTCCCGGCTTGCCTGGCCCCTTGGCCGACAGCGGCACGGGCCGGCCAGCGGCGTCCACCGCCAGCAACCCCTTCTTGGTCCGCGCGAACGCCCGCACGTCCAGCGCGTGGCGCGCCCGCTCTTGCCCGGCGGGTGATACCAGCGCGAGCACGGGCTTGCCCGCGGCGTCGGCGGCCGCCACCCAGATGTCGTCGCCGTGTTGCGCCACTGCCACGGGCTTGCCCAGGCCCGCCAGCGCGACCACGGTCGTCGTCCCCGCGTACATCGGCGGCCGGCACAGCCAGGTCGAGACCGCGCCGTCTCTGGCGGTGGTGGTGCCGATCGCATTGACCTGGCCGGTCGGATCGACGTCCAGTGCTGCGGGGCGGTCGTCGCCGGTCTGGCCGACGGTCAGCGAGCGCCGTTCGCGCATCCCGGCGTCGAGCTTGCGCAGGCGGACCTTGCCGCCGACCGGGCCGTAGTCGGCGCGGGTGAGCAGCCAGGCCCCACCGTCGGGGGCGCGCTGCACGCCGACCACGGATTCAGGCACGTCGCCGCCCAGGCGCCGCACGATGGCGCCCTTGCCGGTGATCGCCAGGTTCTGCACGAATTGCAGGGGCTTGGGCACAGTGGCGTGCAGGGTGTCTTGCTGCAACTCAAAGTCGCGGCGGGCCGATTGCAGGGCGGTGGCGGCGGGCTGGCGGTTGCCGGCGAGCAAGAGGTCGATGGCGGCCTCGACCTGGGCGAGCGCGTTGCTGCGGCGGCTGCGCGCCAGTTGGGCCTCGTCCTTGCAGACCATCGCCGCCTTGTGCCAACTGGCCGCGGCCGCTTCGAAGCGACCGTCCTGCTCGAAGATTCGCGCGCGCACCTCGTGGTCGTTGTCGCCACAGACCTTGGCGGCCTGGGCTCCGCGCTGGGCGATGCACACCGCCGCGCGCGGCCATTCTTCGGCTTTGGCCAGGCCGGCGCAGCGGTCTGCCGCGGGCTCCTGGCCCAACGCGGGCGCGGACAAACAAGGGAGCCAAAGGGCGACAACAACGCGGCGCACGTCCACCTCGAGTTCAGGGCCCGCGAGGATGCCAAAGCGCCGCGGCGCCGACAACGCGCTTGACCCCCCGCCGCGCCCGGGGCTACCGTTGCCGCGGCCGGCAGGGCCGGAGGAACCATGCGAATCGACGACGTAACCCTGTGGCACGTATCGGTGCCGCTGCCGGCGCCGTTCTACCCGAGCTGGATCCCTGGGTTGCCGCAGACCGAAAACCGCTTCACGCTGGTGCGTATCGGCCTCGCGTGTGGCGCCGCTGGGTGGTCGGCCGGGCCGGCGATGGCCAAGGAGCGCCAGGGCATGGGCTCGCTGCTCGGGCCGTACCTGCTCGGCGAGCGCGCCGACGACCTGGAGTCGATTCGTCAACGGCTGCGCGAAATGAGCTACCTGGGCTGGCACCTGGGTTGGCTCGAAGCGGCGTGCTGGGATGCCGTCGGGCGCGCGCGCGGTGTCCCGGTGTGGCAGTTGCTGGGTGGAAAACCTGGCCGTGTGCAGCTCTATGCCTCGACTGGCGATGTCAAGGACGGCAAGGCCCGCGTGGTCGAGCTGGAGAAGCGCCGCGCCGAAGGCTTCACCTCGGCCAAGCTGCGCGTTCACAAAGCTACACTGGCTGAGGACCTGGAACAGATCGAGGTGTGCGCTCAAGCCATGGGCCCCGATTTCAAGATGGGCATCGACGCCAACCAGGGTTGGCGGGTGGCAGTGGTGGCGGATGCGCCCGCGTGGGACGTGGCGCGGGCGGTGGCCTTTGCGCGGCGGGCCGGCGAACTCGGCTACAAGTGGCTGGAGGAGCCGCTGGCCAACGACGACTACGACGGCATGGCCGAACTGCGGCGGCAGGTCGAGATCCCGATCGCCGGCGCCGAACTCAACCACCACGGCCTGCCCGAAATCGAGGTCATGCTGCACAAGCGCTGCCTGGACGTGTACCAGCCCGACGCGGTGTTTGCCGGCGGCATCAGCGAAACCTGGCGCATCGTGCAGGCCGTCGCGCGCCACGGCGCCCGCTACACCCCGCACACCTGGACCAACGGCATCGGGTTTGCCATCAACCTTGCGCTTTTCGCCGCCTCGCCGTGGCGCGACGACACGGTGTTGGAGTACCCGTTGAGCGAACCAGGCTGGATTGCCGAATTCCGCGATGGGCTGCTCCTCAAGCCCTGGCACCACGAACGGGGGTGGCTCGACCTGCCGACTGCGCCGGGCCTGGGTTTCGACATCGACGGTGGGCAACTGTGGCGCCACGGCAGCCAGTTCTACCGTGGCACCAAGCTGCGGGTATCGCTGGCGGCGGTGCTCGACAAGGGCCTCGCCACCGCAAAGGAAATCGGCAAGGTGCGCGACCAGCGGCTCGCGGCGCGGCGGGTCGAGCTGCAAAAGCGCACGGCGGCGGGCGAAGATCTGCTGAGCGCCTACGCGGCGCCTGCGGTAGCCGTCCATACCGGCTGGAAGTTGCAGGCGTAGCCGTGGCCCTGTTCACTCGGCGGCGGCTCTTGGGCGCGGGTCTTGTCACCGGCGGTGCAGTAGGGGCTGCCGCCGTGGGTCTGGTGGCTGTGCGCGAGCCGGCCCCGGCCGTGGCGGGCCTGCGGGTGCTGACGCCCGCCCAGCATCGCACCATGCAGTTGGTGGCGCGCACCCACGTGCCCCCCGGCGGTCCGCTTGCCTGGAGCGCGGCCGACGTCGACGTGGCGGGCTTGTTCGACGGCTTCCTCGCCGACCAGCCCGACGCGGACCAGCGCGATGCCGCGCTGGCGCTGGATCTCGTGGACCTCGGGCCGCTGCTTTTCGAGCGCCGCTGGACCACCTTTGCGGCCTTGGACGACGAGCAGCGCCTCGACCACTGGAACGCCTGGGCTGTGGCCCCGCAGGCGACCCGCCGCGAGATCTGGTGGTCCTTGGCCCGTTTTGTCGGCATGGCGGTGTACGACCAGCCGGGGGCATGGCCGGGCATCGGCTATCTGGGACCATCGCTGGCGCGGCGCAGAGGCTGAACCATGGCCATCGTCGATTGCAGCACCCCCGGCCAGGCCAAGGACGATCTGCGCTGCGACGTGGCGGTGGTCGGCTCGGGCTGTGGCGGCGCCACGGCGGCGCGGGTGTTGGCCGAGGGCGGCCGCGACGTGTTGGTCTTGGAGGAAGGCGGCGACTACGTCGGCCCCGAGCGCCTGACCCAGCGCGACCTGCCGATGTACGACCAACTGTACGCGGACCGCGGGTCGCGCACCAACGCCGACCGGACCATTTCGGTGCTGTCGGGCCGGGTGCTGGGCGGCGGTGGCGTCATCAACGCCTGCGACGTGGTCCCGGTCCACCCGCAAACCTGGCGCTACTGGCAGAACGTCCACGGCCTCGCCGACTGGTCCCCGGAGGCCATGGCGCCGTTCGTGGCCAAGGCCCTGCACGACCTGGAGGCGTCGCCGATCCCGGAGTCCATGGTCAACCGCAACAACCAGATCCTGCGCGAGGGCGCCGGCGCGCTGGGCCTGGCAGGCGAGGTCATGCACCACAACCGCGTCGGCTGCCTTGGCCTCGGCACCTGCCTGATTGGCTGCCCGGCCGGAGCCAAACGCAACCCGCGGATGGTGGCGGTTCCCAAGGCGTTGGAGGCCGGCGCACGGGTGGTGGTGCGGGCGCGGGTGGTGTCGATCCAGCCCGGCAAGGACGGCGAAAAGACGCTGCTGGTCCGCGCACTCGACGCCAAGGGCTACCGCGAGACGGCGACCTTTCGGGTCCGTTGCAAGCGGGTGGTGCTGGCGGCCGGCCCGGTCGGCACGGTGTCGATCCTGCGCGCCTCGGGTCTGGGCGGCGCCTGGCTCGGCCGCGGGCTGTCGCTGCAACCGCAGGTGGCAGTGGTGGCGCGGATGAAAGAGCGCGTCAACGCCTTTGACGGCATCCCGCAGAGCTACGCGGTGACGGCGTTCGAGCGCAACGACGCGGCGCGCGGCCTGCACGGCTACCGCATCGAGGGCATCTTCGGCACGCCCGGCATCTTGGGTTCACTGGTGACGCAGGCTGGCATCGCCGGCAAGCAGGCGATGGCGGCGCTGCCCCATGTCGCGGCGTGTTTGGTGCTGGTGCCCGACGACCCGGTGGGGCAGATCACCTTTCCGTGGTCGGGCGGCCGGCGCATCGACTACACCTTGGCCGACGAATGGAAGTCCAGGGCCCGCGAAGCGGTGCGGACGGCGATGCGGTGCTACCTCGCGGCCGGGGCGACCGAGGTGTTGGTGGCGTGCGCGCCCCCCATCGTGGTGCGCAGCGAACGCGAGCTGGGGCTGCTGGACGGACTGTCGTTCGCGCCGGCGACGATTGGGCTCATCTCCGCGCACCAGCAAGGCGGCACGCGGGTGGCCGTGCGTGCCGAAAGGGGCGTGTGTGCGCCCGATGGCCAGGTCTGGGGCGCTGCCGGGGTGTACGTGTGCGACGGTGGCGTGTTTCCCAGCACCAGTTCGACGCACACGATGGCGCCGATTCTGACGGTCGCACACGCGTTGGCGGCGGGCTGGCTTTCCGCCTGGCGGGCGTAGCCGTCGCACGCGCCGAAGCGCGGGTCAACCTTGGCCAGAAAACGTCCCGCTCGCGCGGCACAGAGTCTCCCCAGCCCGGGTCATCCGCCCGGCCGGCGCCTGGCCCGGCGCGGCTGGCCCTGCCACACCCGACAGCACGGGCCCCATTTACCGTTGCGCGCACGCTTGGTCCTCCGCCGTTTGCAAATCTTGGTCACCGCGGGCAACATGCCGATCTCGTCCGTGCGCCTTGGGCAACGGTTGCCGCGCGGCGGGCCACCTTGGGTCGGGAACCGCCATGCTGTCGTCACAACGTTTTCGCTTGCTGGGTTCGGTCGCGCGCCTCGCCGTGTTCGCCGCCGTTTGCGCCGCCTGCCAGCCCGCGCGCCTCGACACCGCCCAGGTCACCGGTACCGTCGCGGGTGCCGACGCCGCCGCCGACGCCGACGCCAAAGTCAGCGCAGGCGAAACGACCGACATCGCCGCGCAGCCCGAGACCGCGGTGCCCGACGGTGGCGGCGTTGGCGATGGTGGTTCCACGGACATTGCGGACGACGACGCGGGCCCGAAGTGCACCTCGGACGGCGACTGCACCAAGGCGGGGACCTGCGAACTCGGGTTCTGCGTGCAAGGCAAGTGCGCGTACAGCAGCAAACCCGACACGGCCGCGTGCACCGACGGCAACCCGTGCACCGCGGGCGAGGCGTGCCTCGCGGGCAAGTGCGTTGGCGGCACGGCGACCAGTTGCGACGACAAGAACACTTGCACCATCGACAGTTGCGACACCACCAAGGGCTGCCTGAACACGGCCAAGACGACCGGTGCCTGTGACGACGGCATTGCTTGCACGACCGCCGACCACTGCGAGGCCGGGGTGTGCGTCGGCAGCGACGTGTGCCCGTGCAAGTCCGACGCCGACTGCCCGACGCTCAACGCATGCGACGGTCCGCGGATGTGCGACACCGCCAAGGTGCCGTACAAGTGCATCTCGAAGAACGAGCCCAAAAAGTGCCCGGACGACCTGCCCAGCGACTGCACGGTCACGTTCTGCGACAAGGCGACCGGCGAGTGCGCCAGCAAGGCCGCGGCCGACGAAGCCAAGTGTGAGGACGGCTTCGGCCTGTGCACGGCCAACGACCTTTGCAAGAATGGCGCCTGCGTCACGGGCACCAAGATCTGCGAGTGCATGGGCGACGGCGACTGTGCAAAATACAACAAGCCCGAAGACCTGTGCGCCCCGAAGTACTACTGCGACAAGGCCGGCAAGGCCGACGGTTGGGCGTGCAAGGTCAATCCGGCCACCGTCATCAAGTGCGACAAGGCTTCCGACGGGCCGTGCAAGAAGAACGTCTGCAACAGCAAGAACGGCTTTTGCCTGCTGACCAACGTCAACGCGCCCGGCAGCTTCGTCGAGTGCGACGACGGGCTCAAGGCGACCGAAGGTGACTACTGCGACGATGACGGCGTCTGCAAAGGCAGCGCGTTCGTTGCCCAGTGCACCACCACCGCAGACTGCGCCAAGCTCGAGGACGGCGACGTCTGCAACGGCACGCTGTTTTGCAACAAGGCCGCCAAGCCGCCGTCGTGTCAATTGAATCCGGCGACCGTCGTCAAATGCCCGACCGCCTTGGACTCGGTATGCTCCAAGACCCTGTGCAACAAGGCCACAGGCAAGTGCGAGGTCAAGCCAACCGAGCGCCTGGGCAAGTCGTGCCCCGTCGATGACCCGAACTGCGATGCCTACGTGTTCCTGCCCGAAGGGGCGAGCCCCATCGTGGTGCCGTGCGACGACGGCGACGTGTGCACCGGCAGTTCGTCGTGCAAATCCGGCAAGTGCGCCGCCGAACCGACGGCCTTTGTCTGCGGCTGCAAGGCGGACGCCGACTGCGCCGCCAAAGAAGACGGCAACAAGTGCAACGGCACGCTTTTCTGCAACAAGGTCAAGGGCAAGTGTGAAATCAACCAGTCGACCATCGTCAACTGCTCGACCGTCAACGACGGCCAATGCGCCAAGAATGTCTGCGACCCGGTGAGCGGCCAGTGCAAGTTGACCGAAATCGGCGCGCCCGGCAACTACGTTCCGTGCGAAGACGGCAACCTGTGCACGCAGTTCGACGACTGCGAAGGCGGAGCGTGCGTCAGCGGCACCAACACCTGCGCGTGCACCAAGGACGAAGAGTGCGTCGACGACGGCGACCTGTGCAACGGCACGCTGTTTTGCAACAAGGCCAGCGGTGCATGCGTCACCAATCCCAAGACCGTGGTCAGTTGCAGCAACTCGTTCGATACCGCGTGCCTCAAGAACACCTGCGACAAGAAGTCTGGCAAGTGCGTCAATGTCGCCGTGAGCGACTACCTCAATTGTGAGGATGGCAATCCCTGCTCCGAGGGCGACGTGTGCCTCAAGGGTGACTGCGTTTCCGGCACAAATACGTGCGACTGCGTCGAAAACAAGGGATGTGAAGGCAAGGAAGACGGCAACCCTTGCAACGGGACTCTGTACTGCAACATGAAAGCCACGCCCTTCAAGTGCTTGGTCAACCCGGCGACCATCGTCACCTGCCCGATCGGCCTTGACACCGACTGCCTCAAGAACACCTGCGACAAGCTCACCGGCAAGTGCGCCATGAAGCCGGTGCCACAGTTGTTTGCGCCGTGCACCGACAACAACCCGTGCACTGTCGACGACGAGTGCATCAACGGCACCTGCAAGGCCGGAACCAACTTCTGCAACTGCCTCAACGACGCCGATTGCGCCGCCAAGGAACAGACCAACAACCTGTGCGTCGGCAAGCTGGGCTGCCTGACCATCGACGGCAAGAAACTGTGCACGACAATTCCGAATTCAGCGGTGACCTGCGCTGCCGACGCCGAGTGCACCAAGAATCTGTGCGACGCGGGCGACGGCAAGTGCAAGGCCGTCAGCGACGAGAGTTTTTGCAACGACGGCAACCCGTGCACGGCCGAATCCTGCACATTGGGCAAGTGCGTGCACACCAAGTTGAGCGATGGCGCCGTCTGCGGCAACAACAAGCTGTGCAGCAACGGCGTGTGCTTCGCCAAGCAGTAGGCTGCAGGGTCAGTCCACGACCAGGCGCCGCAGCATCCGGTCCTGCACGCCGCGGTAGGGGCCAGCGCCTGCGATATCGTTGAAAAAGAACGCGAAGGCGTAGAGCTTGCCGCCAGCGCCCTCCGCATAGCCGGCGAGCCCCGAAACATCGTCGAGGGTGCCGGTTTTTGCTTGGATCTTGCCCTTGGTTTCTGGAGCCTTGAGACGACCTCGCAGCGTGCCGTCCACCCCGCCAACGGCCAGCGACTGCCGCCACGCCGCGCCCGCTGGGTCCTTGTGCATCGCGCGCAGCAAGCTCACCGCCGCCCGACAGGTCAAGGTGTCGGCTTTGTACAGGCCCGACCCGTTGGCGATGCGGGTGCCTTCCCAGTGCAGCCCGAGTGGTTCCAGCGCCTTGCGCACGCCGTCCTGGGCCTTCTGGCTGGTCGCCGGTGCCCCGCCGTGGTGCGCTCCGACCAGCTTGAACAGCGTCTCGGCGTACTGGTTATGCGATTGCTTGTTGGTCACGTGCAGGATGGTGCGCCAGTCGTGGTGGACGTGGCTCGCCAGCGTGCGCAGGGGTTGGCCCTTGGGCTCGGCGCCGAACACCGGCCCCTCCTCCACCACGACCCCCTCCGCCACCAACACCTGCTTGAAGGCATGGGCCGCAAAGTAGCTCGCATCGGCCACCCGCCGCCGCCCGCTGCCGATCACCTTGCGCGACGTCGACAGCGTGCCCGAGACCACGACCTCGGTCTTGCGGCCGGCCGGCCGAGTCGCGACCACCAGCGCGTCCTTCTTGGCCTTGGTCGTCTTGGCCTGGTTGACGACGACCACGGCCGCGCCGGCATCGGGTGTCACCTCGACCAGCGGAGGCGCCCCCACCGCGCCCGGTCGCACAGTCACCTGCAAGGTCGAGGCGTCCATCTGCAGCGCCCCCACCGGGGCCCGATAGGCGGCGTCGGTCGGCTTCTGGTCGAAGCCCGCGGGCAGGGCGTCGTCAAAAAGTGTTGCATCCACCCACAGTTTCTTGACGCGCTGTACGCCAGCTGCCGCCACGGACTGCGCCAGTTTCTTGTAGTCGCCGAACGTCATCGTCGGATCGGCCGCGCCCACCAACACCAACTGCGGCGTCACCGCGCCGGTGCCTGCGGCCTTGACCTCGGTCGCCGGCTTTTTGTCCAGGTCCAAGGTGCGCACCGCCGCCGCTGTTGCGTACAGCTTGGCCACGGACGCTGGGGTCAGCACCTTGTCGGCGTTCTCCTCGAATACCGTGGCTCCGGTCGCCATGTCGACGATGAGGGCACCGCCGCGGACCTTGCCTGGTGCCGACCGAAAAATCGCGCGTAGGTCAGAGCCTTTGTCGGCTGTGCGCGGGCCGGTGATCGCGGTTGCGGTGACGTCGTCGTCGGCTTCGTCGCCGTGACTTGGCGCGTGTCTGGGGGCAACTTGGGCGGGCCGTCGGGTCGGTGGCTTGGCCGGCCGGGCCCATGCCCCAGCCGACGAGGCCAGGACCGCACAAGCAATGGCGAATCGCAGTCGAAACATGACGCTGCTGGCCGCACTGCGGCGCGCCGACGGTACCACGTGCTGGGTCGGCGGCAAGGAAAACGCCGCTGCTGGCCGCGGATTCGTTATTTGATCTGGTGCAGCGGATGGCCAGTGGCGGCATGGGCGGCTTCCAGCAGGGCCTCGGCCAGCGTCGGATGGGCGTGAATGGTCAGCGCGATGTCCTGGGCGGTCGCCGCCATTTCGACCGCCAGGCCCGCTGCGGCGATGAGCTCGCTGGCCTCGGCGCCGACCACCTGCACGCCGACAATCACCCCCGTCTTTTCGTCGGCGATGACGCGCGCGAAGCCCTCGGTGGCGTGGGCGGTCATGGCGCGGCCGAGCGCGGCGAAATGGAAGCGCCCGGTCTTGACCTTGCGACCGGCGGCCTCGAGCTCGTACAGCATCGGGCCGACCGTGGCGATTTCCGGGTCGGTGTAGACCACGTTGGGGATGACCAGGTGGTCGAAGCTGGCGCCCGGCTTGCCGGCAATGGCTTCGGCCGCGACTTCGCCTTCGGCGCTGGCCTTGTGCGCGAGCATGGGTTGGCCGACTACGTCGCCAATCGCATAGACGTGCGGCACGGCCGTACGCTGCTGCTTGTCCACGACCACAAAGCCCTTGGCATCCGGTTGCAGACCGATCGTCTCTAGCCCGAGGTCCTTGCTGTTCGGGCGGCGACCGACCGCGACCAGCACCTTGTCGACCACCACGTGCACCTCAGCGCCCGCCTTGTCGGTCACCACCAGATCGACCTTGCCGTCGGCCGTCTTGGACCACCGGACGGCCTTGTGGCCGAGCAGGTGCTGCACGCCGAGCTTGGCCTGCTTGCTCTGGACGGGCCGCACCAGATCCGGATCCATGCTGGCGAGCAGCCGGTCGAGCGCCTCGACCACCGTCACGCACGTGCCAATTCGTGCAAAGACGTCGCCGAGTTCCAGGCCGATGACCCCGCCGCCCAAGATCGCCATCGATTCGGGCACCGCCTGCAACGCTAGTGCGCCGGTCGAGTCCAAGATGTGCACCTGGTCGTAGACAAACCCGGGGATCTGAATCGGCGTCGAGCCCGTGGCGAGCACGGCGTCTGCAAAATGCACGGTCTGTTCGGTACCGTCGGCCTTGGTCACCCGCAGCCGCCCGGGCCCATCGAAGCGCGCGCTGCCGACCATCACGTCGACTTTATTGCCCTTGAGCAGTTGACCGATGCCGCCAGACAGCTTGCCGGTGATGCCGTCCTTCCAAGCCACAGTCCGCGCGAAATCGATGCGCAGGTCGCGGGCGTCGATGCCCATCGCCGCGCCGTCTTTGGCCTTGCGGTACACCTTGCTGGCGTGGATGAGCGCCTTGGATGGGATGCAGCCGACGTTGAGGCACACGCCGCCGAGCTTGTCGCGCTCGACGACCAGCGTTTTCTTGCCGTGTTGGGCCAGGCGGATGGCGCACACGTAGCCGCCAGGGCCGCCGCCAATGACCACCGCGTCGTAGGTCGATGCCATGAGGTACCTGCTAGAAGCCCGGCGGACAATCCTCCGACAGGCTCAGTGCTGAGTGCGATTAGGGCCGCGACCGAGAACTGCCTAAGTGAATTCAGGCTGTTTCGGTCGCTGGCATTGTGCAGCCGCGGCCTGCCTGGGAGCCCGCCGGCCAGAATCTCGCGATGCTGGCGTTTCGCCGACTGGCTCCTAGCCGGACCGGCCCGGCGCGGCGCGGCATCTTGCGGGCAGCGCGGCCAAACTGCAAGACGTCAGCGAATGGCCGTCCAGGCCCCCGATCGCAAGGGCTGCGCGGCCATGTGGATCCACGGCTCGGGAGCCCGCGGCACCCGCAGCAGCCGGGCGTTGCGTGCCACGTTGTCCAGGCTGCGCATGCCGACCAGCGCCGTGTGTACACCGGGCACAGAGCGCGCGAACTGCAGCGCAGCGACGCACGGTTCGTGATC